>MDTG01397965.1_pt1 | contig 63063 bp, 44 predicted proteins | sample 811421 | NCBI WGS metagenome assembly MDTG01 (sample SAMN05326645, study PRJNA326480) | marine metagenome | isolation source: seawater | place: Pacific Ocean: South East | collected 2011
AAGAAGGCAGCTCCGCCGAGCAGCCACCGCGCTTTCCAGTTTTCGAGTTTTCCCCGTTCCAGCTCAGGAACGCGAAGGAGCTTTCGCTGTTTGCGACAGCTCTTTCTGCTCTTCCTTTCGGGCACGGGCACGGGCATGAGTCTTATCGCTGCGAAATGTCCCACTTGGCCCGCTCCGCGGTCTTGCGGAAGCCGGCTTCGTCCGAGAGGTAGGCGCGCCCCTCGGCCTCGATCGAGTCGACGAAGAGCACGAAGTCGAAGAGCTGCTGGCTGGGGTCGAGGTTGCGCTCGCTCACGTAGCGCTTGACGAACTCCTGGGGCGGGACGGTCTCGCGCCCCGCGACGCGCACCGTGGGCAGGTCGAGGCCGGCGGCGCCGCCCTGGGGGCGGTAGCTGCGCCACACCAGCTCCGAGCACACCAGCGCGTGGTCGGTCGCGAAGTCGAAGTCGAAGTCGTAGGGGCGGCCGAGATAGGCGAAGGCGCGCGCGATCGCCTTGGCCTTGTCCAGGGTGCTCAGGCGCGGGCGCAGGGCGGCCAGGTAGTCGCCCGAGGCGTGCGGGAGGTCGTGCTGGAGCACCCCCTCGCCGACGGCCTCGATCACGCACAGCTCCGGGTCGGCGCTGCGCTCGTCCCAGGCGCGCGGCGTGCGCGCGCGCAGCAGCTCGACCAGGCTCGGCTGGCCCTCGGCCTTCAGCCAGGCCTGGACCTCGGGGTCGGCGTCCAGGCGCGCGAGCTCCTGGTCGCTGCCCACGTAGAGCATGGCGTGGGGCCAGAAGCCGGGCAGGCCGAGGTTGGAGAGATACCAGTTCTTGCGCCCGAGCAGCACGTCGCCGGGCTCGAGCTCACGGCGCAGCTCGCTCAGCTGCTCGGGACGGATCAGGTAGCTGCCTCGGCGCCGGACCTTGGTGTCGCCCATGGCCTCGGCGACCTCCTTCTGGACCGGGAAGGTCAGGTGCTTGAGCTTGCGCCGGATCGGCGCCCAGTCGGCCGCGACGGTCAGCTGGGCCAGGGCTGCCTTGTTGCGCCGCCCGATCCGCTCGAGCTGCGCCTGGACCTCGCGCCACAGCCAGTAGTAGCCCTCGGCCCGCGCCTCCTCCTCGGCGGCGAAGGTCAGGTCGAGCCACTCCAGATACTGCTCTCCGGCGAGCACGCGCGAGAGGTCGGTCAGGCCGGCCAGCTCCTCGCGCACGAAGGCCAGGCTGTCCTCGGCCAGGCCGCGCTCGGGGCGCGCGACGTTGAGGAAGGTCCGCACGTTCTCGTTGGGCGCCACCAGCTCGATCAGCTGGGCGGTGCGCTCGTAGAGGGCCAGCTCGGCGGCGAAGGTCAGCAGGTAGCTGCGCAGGTGGCGGCCGCGGTCGGCGCGGCCCGTGTCGAAGCGGTAGTAGTCCTCGTAGAAGGAGCGGATCCGATCGAGGGCGAAGGCGCCGTGGACGTAGGCCTCCCAGGCGTCGGCGACGGCGGCCTCCTCGTCGGCGCTCAGGACCCGCGGCGGGTCCGAGCTGAGCGCCTTCTGCTCGGCCAGGACGCGCAGCGAGCGGTCCAGGGTCCGCGTCAGCTCCTGGTAGCGCGCCGCGTCGTTGCTGAACACGCGCCGGTAGGCGGGCAGCTCGAGGCTGGTCAGGGGCGAGGGCTGCTCGAGCCAGGCGACGCCCATGCGGACGCCGGCCAGGGCCACGATCGCGAGCGCCGCCAGCGCGACGCGCTTGCGGCCAGCGGGCTGTCCGGCGCTGCCTTCGAGCCGGCTGCCCAGGATCAGTAGCAGGAGCGAGCCGATCCAGAACAGGCAGAGCGCGCCCAGGAGCGTGGGCATCCAGCGCACGCCGCGGTCGCCCGCATACCAGCCCAGCGCGATCCCGACCCCGAGGGGCAGGGCGAGCGCGCCGGCGAAGAACAGGATCCGTCCCGTCAGGACGCGCGGGTCGGGGGGAGGAGCAGGAGTCGATTCCATGGCGGCAGTGTAGCCAGGCTTGGTAGCGTCCAGCCATGAGCCAGCGAGGCAGGCAGCTGGGTGACTACTTGCTCGAGGAGCGCCTCGGGGCGGGCGGAATGGGCGAGGTCTACCGCGCCCGCCAGGCCGGCACCGGCGCGGTGCGCGCGGTCAAGCTGATCTCGCTCGGGGCCGGGGACGAGCTGGTCTCGCGCTTCGAGCGCGAGGGGGTGGCCTTGGCGCGAGTCAACCATCCGCAGGTGATCCGGGTCCACGCCTGCCTGCGCGACGAGGGCGTCCTGGGGCTGGTGATGGCCTTCTGCCCCGGGGGCGACCTCGAGCAGCGCCTGCGGAAGAGCGGCCCCCTCGGCGCGCAGGAGGCCGCGCGCCTGGTGGCCGACCTGGCGCGCGGGCTGAGCGCGGCGCACGCCGTCGGGGTCCTGCACCGCGACCTCAAGCCCGCCAACGTGCTCTACGGCGAGGACGAGCAGGCGGTCCTGAGCGACTTCGGGCTGGCCAAGGTGGTCGACCGCAACAGCCTGACCGCGACCGGCGAGGTCCTGGGGACGCCCTCCTACATGGCGCCCGAGCAGGCCCTCGGCGAGCCCGTCGACGAGCGGACCGACGTCTACGGCCTGGGCGCGATCCTCTACGCGGCGCTCACGGGGCGCCCCCCCTTCGCCGCGGGCCCGCCCTTGCTCGTCCTGGATCGCGTCGTGCGCGAGGCTCCCCCGCCGCCCAGCCAGGCGGCGCCGGGGGTGGACGCCTCCTTGGACGCGATCTGCGCGCGCGCGCTGGCCAAGGACCCGCAGCGCCGCTTCGCCAGCGCCGAGGAGCTCGGCGTGGCGCTCGAGCGCTACCTGGCGGGAGAGCGCGCGCCCGCGGCCTCACGCCTGCGGGCTGGCCTGGTGCTCGGCCTGGGCCTCGGCCTCATGGCGCTGGGGCTGGCGCTCAGGTCCCCTGAACCCGAGCAGGCCGCGGCCTCGCCGAGCGCTGCGACGCCGACCTGGCGACCGACGAGCACCCCTTCGCCGACCGCCTGGACGCCGCCGACCTGGAAGAGCGGGTTGCCGCCCCTCTTGCCGGACCGCCTGCCTCCCGCAGCGATCCAGCCGAGCTGGAAGCTCTCGCGAGAGCGGCTGAGGGCCTTCGTCCAGGCTGCGCCGATCCTGGCGCACGGCTACCGGCTCTTCGAGCCAGCGCGCTACTGGAACGCCTCCAACCAGCACCTCGAGGAGGGGCGCTACGCCGGGGCCCAGGACCCCAAGGGGCGGGTGGACCACCAGGACTTCCTCGAGCGCTACCTGGCGCTGGTGCGCCGGGGGCAGCTCGTCGGCTGGCGCCGGCTGAGCCTCCACTTCCGCGGCGAGGACCTCGGCGGCCCCCACGTGGACCTCCGCCTCTCGGCGCGGGTCGGCTTCAACCTGATCAGCTGGCGCGACCCCCTCGGGTTGGTCGGCGCGGCGCAGGCCAACATGACCTCACGCGGGGACCCTGCGCTCGCGGCGGCCTTCGTCGCGCTCGTGGAGCGCGAGGAGCTCCCTGGCGTCGAAGCGAAGATCCTGCAGGGGATCGTGCGCAACCTGCGGGGAACGGACACCCAACCCGTGACCCCCGACCTGGCCTACGCGCGTCTGCGCGAGCACGAACGAGCGCTAGCGCAGCTGCCCTTCGACTCCGTTCGCTGGTCCGCGTGGTTCAAGCAGGGTCAGGGCGAGGGCGGGGTGCTGGTGCGCAGGCGACTGGTTCGTCGCGTGCTACCCGAGCTGATCTCGCGGCAGCCCGTGCTGCTGCGCCTCTACGCGCGCGTCCTGGGTGAGGAAGCCGCCAAGGACAAGGCGCCCACGCCGAGAGCGGCCCACGCGGCCAGAGGCGATCAGCGCGGCGTGCTCCTCTTGACGCGGATCTTGCGCGTCCCGACTGCCAGCGTCCTCAGCGAGCTAGCGGCGTGGAGTCAACGAGAGGGACACGCGGACTTGGCGCGGGCGCTCTCAGCGCTCTCGATCCTGGCGGCGCCTGACCAGGGTCTCCTCGGAATGGCAGAGAGCAGCAGCGCGGGAGCCAGCCTGAAGGCCAGCTCGTGGAGCAAGCGCGGCGAACTCTGTGACGCCGCCCTGGTCAGCGCTGGAGCCCTGCGACCGCTGCCGGGGGCGGACGCCCTCGCGCCCGCGATCGCCCCGCCGCCTCCGCGGGTCCCGCCCGCGCTCGCTCCCGGCGACACGATCCGGCGCTTCCTGGCTGAGCTCTCGCTGCGGAACTCGGTCTTGCGGCGCCACTTCAACCGGGGCCTCCGGCTCCACGCCCAGGGGCAGAGTCCAGCCCAGCTCCAGGTGCTGCTGGACCGAGCCGAGAGGCAGCCCGAGGAGCCCTACGGCGATCTGGTGGCGGTGACCTTGGGGGGAGGGGTGCGCGGGGCGACGCGGCTTGGGTATCTGCTGGCTGCGCTCAAGCCTCAGGTCGGCCTCTGCTGGCTGCACACTGCGATCATGGACGCGGGGGTCTTCGAGGGAGACGTCGAGGGCGCGCTGCGAAGGCTGATCCGGGCTCTGCGGGTGTGCTACGAGCGCCACTGCAGCCCCGACGACGAGCCCTTCGTCGCGCGCATCATCCCCGCGCTCGATCGTTTGGGGGTGGCGAAGAGCCTCCCCCAGGCCGGGGACGCGGACTGGCAGATCTGCTGGAGGGCGCACCAGCACCTCCGTCGCGCGCTCGACCTCCCCCACGAGCTGGGACCGCCTCCTCACCTGGAGGAGGACTAGTCCGCCAGGAGCTTCGCCTTGGCGCGCTGGAACTCGTCGTCGTCGAGGACACCCTGGTCGCGCAGCTTCGCGAGGCGCTCCAGCTGGTCGACGAGGCTGAGCTGCTCCTCGTCTCCGTCTTCCTCTGCAGCGGGGGCCGGCTCGTCCATGCTCGAGGCGCGAACGGCTGCAGCACCGCCTGTGGACGCTTCGTCCTCGCCCAGGGCGCGGACGGCAGTCTCGTCTGCGGAGGTCTCGTCCTCGGCGGTCTCGTCCTCGGCGGTCTCGTCCTCGGCGGTCTCGACTGCGGCGGTCTCGACTTCGGCGGTCTCGTCCTCGACGCGCCCAGGCTGGGCGTCGCCCAGGGTCTTGGCGGCGGCCTTGAACCCGATCTCGATCTCGCGTCGATCGTCCTGGGGCCCGATCGTCTTCGCGGAGGAGGCCTCACCCTCGGAGGCCTCGCTCGGGGGCTCGGCGCCCGGGCGCTCGGCGTCTGGGGGCTCGGCGTCTGGGGGCTCGGCGACCGGCGCCGGCGGCTCGTCGCGCTTCTTGCCGAGCACGATCTTGATCTTGCGCCGCTCTCCGGGCGGCGGCGGAGGCGTCGCGGGGGCCGGCGGCGGCTTGGGGATCGTGCGGAAGCGCGGCTCGATGCGGGTCTTCGTGCGCAGGCTGGGGTCGCGGGCCGCGATCCGATCGCGCAGGGCCTGGGCGCGCTCGAGCAGCGAGTCGCCGTCGTGCTTCTCGCCCTGCTTGCGCCCGACCCTGAGCTGCTCGCGGAAGATCCGCCGCATCTCCTCGGGGGTGGGGACCTGGCCCGCGTCGAGGCAGTCGAAGTAGTAGGCGATCACCTTGCCGATCGCCCAGGTCGCGCCGTAGTTGAGCGGGTAGGTGAGGAAGATCCGCGCGAAGGGAATGATCTTGCCCACGATCCCGATCAGGGCCTGGCTGGTCAGCGCCAGCCACACCGTGGCCATGACCTCGCGCACCATTTCGCTGGCGCGCTCCTGGGTGATCTCGAAGCCCTTGATCCGCCCGACCTGCAGCGCCATTTTCGCGTGCAGCGGGGTCAGGAGCACGAAGTCGGGCGCCGGCAGGGGCTGGATCGAGGCCACCAGGCCGGCCACGATCCCCGTCTCGTGCACGACCTTGTCCACGTTGCGCTCGGGGTCGAGCTCGGGGTCGGGCTCGAGGGTGAACACGCCCGTGAAGGCCTCGATCACCTCGTCCACGACTTCGCGCAGGTTGGACGCCATGGGCTCAAGCTACCACCGCGCGAAGCTTGCCGGGAGCCGCGCGCTGCCCGATCCTGAGCGGCGAGAGGAGAGGGAGTGACCGAGCCACCTGGCTTCCCGATCGAGCGCGTGCTCCAGGGCTACAGCTTCTTCCGCGGGCTGCTGCTCCTGGTCTACGTCGGCTTCCTGGCGCTCGGCCTCTGGACCCAGAGCAACCCCGAGCTCCCCGCCCAGGCGGGCCCCATGGGCCTCGTGATCGCGGGCATGGGCGCCCTCTTCGGCGCCGGCGTCGTGGCCAGCTTCTTCGCCCCGCGCGAGCCCTGGGCTTGGAGCGTCCACGGCGCCCTGATCGCGCTCGGGATCCCGCTCTGCGTGACGACGCCCTTCGCGCTGGCCATGGGCTGGGTGTGGCTGCACCCGGCGGTGAAGGAGCACTTCGGGGTGGAGACCAACGAGGCCATGGCGCGCGAGGACGAGAGCTAGTTCCTGACCGAGAACTGGCATGGTGCTTCGTGCTCGTGCCCCTCAGTGCCCGTCTGACCGCCTCTCACTCCCACACAGCTCGGGCCACACGCTCGTGAGGCGAGGGCGTCCAGACGTGGCGCTCTAGAAGGAAAGCAGGAATCAAGGAAGGACAGGAAGGTTGCGGCTGCCGGGAAGGCGAAAGCAGTCTCTCGAGATGCGCTGGCTACGGCTACGCTTCGCATCCTGGATGCCTGGATCGCAGATCACGCCGATTTCCTTGCCTTCCTCACTTCCTGCTTTCCTCCTAAATCGCCACGTCAAGCTGCCTCCGACCGTCCTTACGCCGCTCGGAGGCCAGGCCCGAGACGTGTGGAGTGGTCAGCCGTGCCCGTGCCCGTGCCCGTGCCCCAATCAGACGGCACAAAGGAGCTGTCGCTGACTGCGACAGCTCCTCCATGCCTCGCTCTCGGGCACGGGCACGATTGGCAGGTTCCGGTCAGGACGAGGGCTAGCGCCTCGGCGCGAGCTGTTCCAGCCCGCTGGCGTTGACCGCGCCCCGGTAGAGGCCCTCCAGCTGGCGCGCGTCGCGGCCGGCGAGGAGCCCTCCCCCGAGGCAGCTGTAGACCACCTTGCGGGAGACCTTCGCGGGCGCCTCCAGCGGGTTCCCCGCGTAGACCGCGCCCAGGGTCCGCACGCAGAGCAGCAGCGGCAGCAGGCCGGCCAGGCGCAGGCCGACCTCGCCGCCGGGGATCCGCTGCGTGTAGCGCACGCCGGCCCAGGCGTCGGCGAGGGCTTGCGCGATCAGCGAGGCGTAGAGCGGGCGCAGCCGCGGCCAGCAAGCCGGGTCGAGCATGTCGCGCGGGGCGAGCCCCAGCGCGCTCAGCTCCTCGCGCGGCAGATAGCAGCGCCCGTGCTGGAGGTCACGCCGCACGTCGCGCAGGACGTTGGTCAGCTGGAGCGCGCGCCCCAGGCGCAGCCCCGCCGCGATCCAGGGCTCCAGCTCGCTCACCACGCGGCGGCGCAAGCGCGGCAGGCGGGCGGCGTGGATCCGCGACCAGAACTCGCCCACGCAGCCGGCGACCTGGTAGCAGTAGTGCAGCAGCTCGGCGCGCGTCTCGAGCGCGTCGAGCTCTTCGCTGCTGTCCCCGAAGCGCAGCAGGTCGTCGCGCATGCCGCTGGTCAGGGTGGCGAGCACGCGGCGGGTCAGCGCCCGCTCGACCCCCGGGAGGGCCTCCAGCGCGTCCAGGCAGCCGCCCAGCTCGCCGAGGAGCAGGCGCTCCTCTTCGATCGCGTCGTCGCTCTGGGGGACCTGGGCCAGCTCCGCCAGCAAGGGCGCGCGCTCGCTCGCGGGCAGCTCGCCCTGGAAGAGCGCGCGCAGGCGGCGGAGCTGCTCGGCGCGCTCGGCCGCGGGGACGAGGCGCGTGTCGGCCACGGTGTCGGCGGCCCGCGCGAGCAGGTAGGCCAGCGCGACGCAGCCGCGCGTCTCGCGCGGGAGGAGCCGCAGGCTGAGGTAGAAGGAGCGGCTGACCCGGGGCAGCAGCTCCGGGAGCGGGAGTGCGCCCGCTCGCTTCAGGAGCCCGCGTCCTCCGCGGGGAAGAGCTGACGCCCGTGGGCGGCGTTGAGCTCCTTGAGCTGCGCGAAGGCCTGCTCGTCGAGCTGGCCCTCGGTCACGCGCCACACCCAGTTGCCCTCGGCCACGCCGGGGCAGTTGGTGCGGGCCTCGTCGCCCAGGCGCAGCAGGTCCTGGGCGGGCAGGATCGCGAGCCCCGCCCGGCTCGAGACCGCGCGCTCGATCAGGTCCCCGACGGGGTCCTCCTCGCGCAGGTGGGCGCGCGCGCGGGTCGCCTCGTCGAGGCCCTGATACCAGCCGAGGCTGGTCTGGTTGTCGTGGGTGCCCGTGTAGACGACCGCCTCCTCGGGGTAGTTCTCCGGCCGGAAGGGGTGCTCGGCGTCGTCGTCGTAGTAGCCGAACTGGAGGATCTTCATGCCGGGGAAGCCGGTCTGCTCGAGCAGCTCGGTCACGTCGTCGGTGATCTCGCCCAGGTCCTCGGCGATCAGCGGCAGGTCGCCCAGCTCCTGCTTCATGGCCTCGAAGAGGGGCAGGCGCGGCCCGTCGACCCAGCGCCCCTCGCGGGCGGTGGCGGCCTGGGCGGGGACCTCCCAGTAGCCGGCGAAGCCGCGGAAGTGGTCGATCCGCACGTAGTCGGTCAGCTCGTAGGCCCGCGCGACGCGCGCGATCCACCAGGCGTAGCCGCTGCGGGCGTGGACGTCCCAGTCGTAGAGCGGGTTGCCCCACAGCTGCCCGTCCTCGGAGAAGTCGTCGGGCGGGACGCCGGCCACGACCCGCGGCTCGCCCGCGGCGTCGAGCTCGAAGAGCTCGGGGCGCGACCACACGTCGGCGCTGTCGCGGGCGACGAAGATCGGCAGGTCGCCGAAGAGGCGCACCCCGCGCGCGGCGGCGTAGCCGCGCAGGGCGTCCCACTGACGCTGGAAGAGGAGCTGGGCGACCGCGAACTCGTCGACGGCCGGCGCGAGCTCCTCACCCTGGGCGGCCAGGGCGGTCGGCAGGCAGCGCCTGAGCCCGAGCGGCTCCCACTCCCAGTAGGCGCGCCCCTCGTGGCGCTCCTTGATCGCCTCGAAGTGGCAGTAGTCCTCGAGCCAGTAGCGCTGCCGCTCGCGGAAGGCCGCCAGCTCGGCGCGCGCCGCCTCGTCGGCGTCGGCGAGGAAGGCCCGCGCCGCGCGCCGGACCCGCTCGAGCAGCCAGGCCTCCGCCTCGAGCGCGATCGCGCCCTCGGGCCAGGCCGGCGCGTCCGCGAGGTCGCCCTCGCTGAGCAGCCCCTCCGAGACGAGCTGGTTCAAGTCGAGCAGCGCCGTGTCCGCCGCGAAGGCCGAGCGGGCCGCGTAGGGCGAGCCGCCGTAGCCAGGCGGGCCCAGGGGCAGCATTTGCCACAGCCCGACGCCCGCGTCCGCGAGCCGGTCGACGAGCTCCCGCGAGGCGGGGCCAATGTTCCCGCGCCCGGGGAAACCCGCGAGCTGAGAGGGGTGGATCAGGACACCGGTCGCGCGTGGCAGCTTCATGGCGCGCGATTCTCGCAAGGATTCCGCGCCTGTCCCACGTCGGCTGACCCGGTTTAGGATCCAGGCCGGGGCCCATAGCTCAATCGGTTAGAGCAGGCGACTCATAATCGCTTGGTTGCAGGTTCGAGTCCTGCTGGGCCCATTGCTCACACACCCGCGTGGGTCCTCGCGTAGCGGCACACTTCGCTGAAGGGCGCGTCACCGTAGGGCGGGCGCGGTTCGACGAAGGCTTCGTCGACGCTCAGGTAGTCGATTCCGTAGTCGCCCCCATAGATCGCCTGGCCGGGCGGTGAGCCTGGCAGCGCCGGCAAGGCGTCCTCGCGGAAGAAGAGCACGTCCACCCGGCGATCGGCGGCGTGACCCGCGGGCGCGTCGGGACGCGCGGTTGGCCAGTGCTCGCTGCAGGCCAAGGTCGGCGGATCGAGGTAGCGCACCGCCCCGCGGAGCGCGTCGAGCCGGCTGACGTCGGTGGCGAGCTTCTCGGCGAGCTCGAGCTCGTAGAGGTGATAGAGGGCGCCCCAGTCGGCGAGGTTCTGCTTGACCTTCAGCTCGAGGCTGCCGCCGTGCTCCTCGTTGTAGCGCGCGCGAAATGCGTCGCGCGCCTTGCGCGAGCCCGGCCCCCAGATCCCGTCCACCGAGCCCGGGTCGCACTCCCACTCGTACATGAACCACACCCACTTGAGCAGCGCCTGCAGGTCGGCGACCTCGTAGTGCTGCTGGCAGTGCTCGGCCCAGGCCTCTTTCTGTCCGCTGAGGTAGAGGTAGACATTGCGCGCCCGGTCGCCGGAGAGGACCGCGTTGGAGGCGACGCTGCCGCGCTTGTCAGCGTGCCCAGCCACGAGCAGCCGACACTCCGGGTGCCGGCGCGCGTAGGTCAGCGCGGCCGCGACCACCCCCAGCCCGGTGATCGCGTCGGCCCGCGACCACCCGCCCGGGAAGAGGATCTCGCGCCCCGTAGCGAAGCAAATGTCCTCGACCTCGAGGAGCGTGGTGCTCGGCGCCGCGCGGGCCACGCTCACCAACTCGACGACCTTCTTGAGCGCGGACAGCTCGACCTCGCTGGCGAAGCCGCCCTCGGCCTCGGCGTCGCTCACGTCGACCAGCTCGAGGCCAGGGAGGGCGACGCCAGAGACGTCCTCGGGCCCATAGACGCAGAGGAACTGCACCTCGAACCATCCCTCGTCGCTGAGGGCTCCCTCGACGTGAGGGACCTCGTGCTCGACCGGCTCGTCTCCGCTCCGTTCGGCGCACAGGAGCAGGTTGCGCTTGCGGTTTCGCGGCCACACGCGGGCGATCAGGCGGTCGGCTGGCGCGGGCAGCTCGCCGCGCTCCCGCAGGGCGAGGAGCTCGGCCTTGGCGATCACCGGACACTCCCCGGTCTCGACGCTCTCGAAGGGGGCCTCCTCGGCGAGGGGGACCGCAGAGAGGCCGCGCCGCGCCTGGAGCTTGGTCCGCCCACCCGTGATCCGCAGCGCGCGCGTCTTGTCGACCTGAAAGGTCCAGGCCTGCTTGGTCTCGCCGCACTCGGGGCACTGGGTGACGTCGTCGTTGTGCTCTCGTTGGCAGGGCTGGCAGCTCCAGGGCACGTCAATACCCCCGATCTTCGTCGTAGAAGTCCTGACCGGCGAAGGGGCTCCAGTTGTTCAGGATGTTGTCGTCGAAGAACTTCCGATAGAAGTCGATGCTGTAGCAGGAGTAGATGCTCTTGTGGCTGTAGTAGCGCTCCTGAATGAAGGTCACGAGCTCGCTCCAGCCCGGATGGGCACCCACGCGCCCGAAGGGCCCACCGTGGGTCATGTAGTAAAGGCCGAGCCGCCAAGGCCCGTCGCGGATGTCCTTCTGCACCTTGGCCATTTCAGCGAAGAAGACGTCGCGGCCCGGTCCCTCCATTTCACCCGGTGTGTTGGCGAAGGCTCGAATCAGCGAACCGAAGAGCGAGCTGCGCTTCCGCACGAGACCCACCGATTCGGTGCCCTCCCAGGTGTCCTCGCGTACCTTGCCCTCCTCGGGTAGGCGAATCCCGTTCAAGGTGACCTTGGACACTCCGTTGACCTTCACCTTCACGTGATCGCAGATCCAACGGACCTGACGCTCGGAGAAGTAGATCTCGTTCCGATCGCGGTTGCAGCGTTGCACCCACGTCGCCAGATCCTCGTCTCCAGCGAGGTAATCCTTGGCGAAGATCTTCAAGCGGGTGATGAAGCGGATGTGAGAGGTTCCGCCGCTGTCTCCATACATTCGCGCGAGCTTCTTGAACATGCATGCCCACACGGGGGCGCCGAACAGCGGCAAGTCCTCCAGCCACTGCTCCGCGTGCTTGGAGTCCAACACGTGATACTTGACCCGGTTCCTGGCCCGCTCCTCGAGCTCCTCCGGCGTCGGGGGCGGGTCGTGGTCGAAGCGAAAGATCTCGAACAGGACCACGCTGCGGTTCATGGCCCGCCCATCGGGCGAGAGGTTGGTGAAGGGGTAGGTCCCTAGCCGATCGACGGCCCGCCGCTCGGCGGCGTTGAGCTCTCCATACTTCAGCAAGCGCGAGCTGAGGCTTTGAAACACCTCGCGGGCTGCCTCGAAGCGCGCAGTGCGCAATCCGCCGTTGATCCCGTTGCGGTCGATCCGATCGGCGAAGCCGCGCATGAAGAACATGGTCGTGGCCTTTCCGGTCTTGACCGCCCCCTCCTTCGCGTCGGTAATCTCGATCGGGTGGACGAGCTCGCGCTCGTCGACCAGCTTCTTGAAGGCCGCTCGCAGCGAGGCCCCCTTGTGGTCCGGGAGGGAAGACTCTCCGATCTCGAAGTCGTAGACGACCCACGCCTTGGGCTGAACGCCGTCGTGTCCGTATTCGGGGACCTCCCAATACGAGATCTCCTGACGCGTGAATCGTGACTCCTTCGAGTCGGGGTATTCCTGGTCGAGCCGCTTCAGCTTCCCTAGCTGCAGGGTCAGCGTCCGCACCAGCGGCGCCTCCACGCCGAAGGTGAAGGTGCACTGGATGTCGATCTCGGCGACCCCTCCACCCGCGACTCTAGTCGCGAGCAGCCGGTCGCCTACCCGTGGGGCCGATCGCTAAGCTGAGGGCGAATGCAGATCGGTCGCTATCTCGTGCGCGGAGAGGTCGCTCGCGGCGGCATGGGGGTCGTCTATCGCGGCCACGATCCCGTCACCGAGCGCGACGTGGCGCTCAAGGTGCTCCTGCGCCCGACCGAGGTCGCGCGCAAGCGCTTCCTGCGCGAGGCCAGGGCCCTGGCGCGGCTGGCGCACCCCAACGTGGTGCGGGTCTACGAGTGCGCGCTCGCCCCCGACGGCACCCCCTTCATGGCGCTGGAGTTCGTGGCGGGGCAGAGCCTGCAGGAGGTCCTCTCGCGCCAGGGCCCCCTCGACGTGGACGACGCGATCGCCCGAGCCGCGACCCTGGCCGAGGCCGTCGCGGCCTGCCACCAGGCGGGCGTCCTGCACCGCGACCTCAAGCCCGAGAACGTGCTGGTCGACGCCAGCGGGCGCTTGCTCCTGACCGACTTCGGCTTGGCGCGCGACACCGACCCCGCCCTCTCGCGCACGCAGCTCTCGCGGGAGGGCGTGTTCCTGGGGACCCCCGGCTACTGGGCGCCCGAGCAGGCCAGCGGGCGGCTGGACGAGGTCGGCCCCGCGACGGACGTCTACGGGCTGGGGGCCACGCTCTATGCCCTGCTGACGGGCGAGCCGCCCCACGCCTGCGAGGGGTTGGAGGACCTGCTGCGCGTGCTGGAGGCTCCCCCGCCGCGTCCCTCGGCGCGGCGCGGCGAGGTTCCGCGCTGGCTGGACCAGGTCGTGCTGCGCTGCATGCAGCGCGACCCAGCCGAGCGCTATGCCTCTGCGCAAGAGCTCGCCCTCGCGCTGCGCAGCGGGAGCGAGGGCCAGCGGTCGGCCTGGCCCGCGGGGGCCTGGGTCGCGCTGGCGGTCGGCGGGCTGCTGGCGGTGGCGGGTGGCACCCTGGTCCTGCTCGACGCAGCCGGCCCAGGGGGCGCCCAGGCGCAGATCTCGCCTGCCCCTTCGGCTTCGCTCCCCGCGCAGGTGTCCTCGACCCTGGCTCCCGCGAGCTCGCCTGGGTCCGCCGCTCCCGAGGCGACCCCGACGCCTGCGGCGCGCCCCGGCACCGGGCGCGCGCGGCTCGAGGTGCAGGCGGGGCTCGCGCTCTTGCAGCGGCGGGACTACCGCGGCGCCCTGGCGCGCTTCGAGGCGGCGGTCGGCCACGACCCCGAGCTCGCCACGGCTCACCACCACCTCGGCGTCGCCCACCTCCGCCTGGGCCAGCTGCGCGAGGCGATCGCCGACTTCGACCGCGCGATCGCGCTACACCCGGATCACGCGATCGCGCACAACGCGCGGGCCTCTTGCTACGAGACCCTGGGCGACTACCCCGCCGCGCTGCGAGACCTGGGCGAGCTGATTCGAATCCAGCCCGAGCTCGCCCGGGGCTACAAGAAGCGGGGGGCCCTGCTCCTGCGCCTCGAGCGGGACGAAGAGGCGATCGCCGACCTCGACCGCGCGATCGAGCTCCACCCCCACGACCCCATGACGCTCAGCAACCGCGGCGGCGCCTACGCCAACCTGGGTCGCTTCGACGAGGCGCTGCGCGACCTGCGCCGCGCGCTGGAGGTCGACCCGATCGGGCGCTGGGCCAGCCAGGTCAAGGCCTCGATCCGCCAGGTCGAGCAGCGGCGCGCGGCCGCGGGTCGCTAGTCGGCAGGCAGGCCGGCGACCTCGACCTGGGAGGGAATAGACTCGTCTCGAGAGGTGAGCCTGAGCTGGGAACGCTTCGAACGCATTGAACCGCTCGCCCAGGGCGGCATGGGCGCCGTGTTCCGCGCCTTCGACCCCCGCGCGGGTCGCGAGGTGGCCCTCAAGGTGCTGCGGACGAGGCGCGCGACCGCCGTTCAGGCGGAGCGCTTGCGCAGGGAGGCGCTGGCGCTGGCCCGACTCAACCACCCGCACTTGCTCCCGATTCACGGCCTGGAGGAGGCCCCCGACGGGAGCCTGGTCCTCGTGATGCCGCTCGTCTCGGGGCGAGATCTCCAGACGGAGCTCGAGGAGAGGGGGCCGCTGGCTGGGCCGGCCGCGGCGGCGCTCGTCCAGCGGGTGGGCGAGGCCGTGGCGCACTCCCACGAGCGCGGCGTCCTGCACCGGGATATCAAGCCGGAGAACGTGCTCCTGCCCGAGCCGGGCCGGCCCGTGCTGACGGACTTCGGGCTGGCCCGGCTCGAGGGCGAGGGTCACTCCCTGACGCAGACCGGACGGCTGCTGGGCACGCCCGCCTATCTGGCCCCGGAGCAGGGCCTCGGCTTGCCGGTCGGGCCCGCGGCGGACGTCTATGGCTTGGGGGCGCTGCTCTTCTCCTGCCTCACGGCGCGCGCGCCGCGAGAGCCCACGAGCCTGATGGCCCTGCTGGACGAGCTGCAGCAGCGGGTCGCGCCGCCGTCGCCCTCGACGCTGCCGGGCTCGAGCGCCGATCGGGGCCTCGACGCGATCTGCGCGCGCGCCATGCACCCCGACCCCGCCGCCCGCTACGCCGACGCGCAGGCCCTCGTCGACGACCTGGCCGCCTACGCGAGAGGCGAGCTCCGCCCGCGGCCTCGGCTCGTGATTCCCCTGGCCGTGGGGGCGCTCTCCCTCGCGGCGGCGGCGACCCTCTTCGCCAAGTCCGGCGCGGGGTCCCTCTCCCCGGCGGCGCGACAGGCGCAGCCCTTGACCTCGCCGACGCCCGCGGCGACGAGCTCCGTCGCGCCCGGGACCTGGGCGCAGCGAGCGCGCCGCAGGCTGGAGCGGAACGACTTCCAGGGGGCCCTCGTCGCGGCCGACGCCCTGGAGGCCGAGGATCCTGCGCGCGCGCTCCGCGTTCGTGCGCTGGCCTTGGCCAATCTGGGGCGGCTGGAGGAGGCCCTCGAGCAGGCTGAGCGAGGCGTCGACCTCTCTCCTCGGGACGGAAACGCCTTCTGGGTGCGGGCGCTGATCTACGAAATGCGCTTCGTGGGCTCGGAGGACGCGGAGGCCTTGGACCCCAGCCTCCGAGACTTCAGGGCGGCCCTACGCTGGGGAGGGCTCACCGACGAGCGGGTGCGCCAGGTGAGGAGGAAGATCGCGCAGCTCCTGCGAACCGCGGGCCGGATCGAGGAGGCCCAGGAGGCCTACGAGCGGCTCGTCGAGCTCGAGCCGGACGTGGCCGCGCACCACACCAACCTGGGCTTCCTGGCCGCTCGGCTGGGCCGAGCGGAGGTGGCGCTGGGTCACGTCGATCGCGCGCTGGAGCTGGAGCCGGACGACCCGGACGCGCTGCTCAATCGAAGCGGCTTGCTCTCCAGCCTGGGGCGCCGTCCCGAGGCTTGGGAGGCCCTCCGCGGAGTCCTGGCGCAGCTCGACGGGCTCACGGCTACCCAGGGAGCGCAGGCCTACTTCATGCAGGCCCGGCTCTACCTCGAGCAAGGGGCCAAGGAGCAGGCGCTCGAGGCCTTGCGGCGTTCGGCCGGTCAGGTCAACCGGGACAAGGGGGGCGACCACCTCTTCTACTCCAAGCAATATGCGCTCGCGCTGGAGGGCTATGGCCGCGGGCGAGAGGCCCTCCAGTGCGTCGACCGCTACTTGAAGCACCGCCCCGAGGCTCGGGCTGCCGCGCTGCGCTTCGAGATCAGCCTGCGGCTGAGGGACGTGAAGGAAGCGCGCCACAGCCTCGACCTCCTCCAGCGCCTGGAGCCGCGATCGCTCCAGTGGGTCCTGCTCAGCGCGCAGCTCGAGGTCCAGCAAGGTCAGCTCGGCCGCGCCGAGGCGCTCCTGGTGAGCGCGCGGGACGACCCCGCTCGCTCTCGCCGCGAGCGCGCGGAGATCCGCCTGGGGCTAGGCGGGGTCCTGGTCCGCCAGCGCCGCTATGAGGACGCGCTGGCTGCGCTGCGTGACGTCGCGAGCGCGGACCTCGACGCCCCTCACGAGCTGCTCTGGCTGCGCGGCGGAGCCCTGCACTCCCTCGGCCGGAGCGAGGCGCGCGAGGCCCTCGAGGCCTTCGTGCGCAGCGCGCCCCAGGGCGACGCCCGGCTGGCCCAAGCGCGAGCCTGGCTGAGGGGGCGCTAGCGCCCGCTAGTCCGCCAGCTCCATCAAGACCTCGGGCGCGCCGGGCGGGCCGAAGGGGCCCTCGAAGCGGAGCAGGTCGTGGGGCGGCTCCGGCGAATACCACATGTGGTATTTGGGCACGAAGGGGTGAGCGAGCTTGTTGAGCACCTTGCCCAGGCGGACCCAGTCGTTGAAGTCGGGGTACATGATCAGCTTGATCGCGTCGCGCTTGGCGCCGCCGAGCTCGAGCTGGGTCTTGCCCTTGGAGACGTACTCCACGCGCGCCACGAAGCGGTCGTTGATCCAGGCGAAGAGGTCGCGCTTCTTGCCGTCGAAGGGCTGCCAGCGGAGCAGGAAGGGCAGCGTGACCTCGGGGTAGACCGCTTCGGGGAGCGGGATCACGTCGGCGCCGAAGGCGATCTCCTCGTGGCGGATCCGCAGCTCGGCGGCGTCGTAGACCGAGCGGGTCAGGCGCTCGGCCGCCAGGCGCTCGCCTTCGCGCCGGAGCGCGAAGGTCTCGCGGATCGTGCCCCGCTTGAGCGGGAACTCGAACTCCAGCGAGACCTCGTCGCCGACGCGGGTGCTCACGCGCGCGATCCGGGTCCCCTCGGGGTCGATCACGTCGTCGGCGCTGAGCACCGTCTGAAACGAGCTCTTGGGGCGAGGGCGGAGCGCGTAGCGGTGCTCTTCGTCGCCGTGGGTCGGGACGCGCAGCAGCTCAGGCATGGGTGTCGTCTCCCTGGCCGACCAGGGCCCGCAGGCGGGCCGCCGTGTCGGAGCCGAAGCGGGCGGCCGTCGCGTTCTCGAGCGCGACCCCGACCGCCTTGCTGAACATGGCCATGGCCGCCCGACGAGCGAGCGGACGCAGCTTGTGCAGGCCGCCGGTCAGGAGGGGCAGCCGGGAAGGGGGCATGCCTTCGGCGACGAAGGGATCCCACACGTGCTCGCAGAACACCTCGATCAGCTCGTTGGCCATGTCCTGCATGCGCCCGCGGAACTCGCTCAGCTTGGTCTGGGCGACCTCGACCGGCACCCCGTAGTGGACGATCTGGGCGAGGGCCTCGAAGACCTCGGGCTCGAGGATCCGGTAGCTCCCCGGCTCGGGCAGGTCGAGGACCGCCATCTCGACGGCGGCGGCGAGGAGCTCGTCGCTGACCTCGGGCAGGCCGAGGAAGCTCAGCAGCTCGTCGCGGGTGTAGCGGCGCGAGCGGTCCTCGGTCCAGGTCTTGACCAGCGCCGACTCGAAGCCGAGCAGCGCCGAGAGGCTGCGCCCCGCGACCCACTCCTTGAGGAGGCTCGCGATCCCGCGCAGGTTGAAGCCGCGCTTCTGCATCCGCTGAACGAGGCGCAGGCGACCCTCGTGGCCGCTGTGGTAGTAGCCGATCCGGCCCACGGTCTCGGGCGGCGGCAGCAGCCCCTTGCTCTGGTAGGCGCGAATGTTCCGGGTCGTGACCCCGGTCCGCGCCGAGAGCTCTTCGATCGTCATTCGCTCGTCGTCGCTCACGCGCTCCCTCGCAAGTCCTTGATCCTAGCGGAGATCCCGATCCATGCGACCACGAAAAGAGATACTCATTTAAATGTGACATTGATTGGTGTAACTGTGTGTGGTGTTCAGGAGGACCCATGAGCGCACCCGTGATCCCTCGCGTCCGCAAGCCAGGATTCCGCTTCCAGGGGCTGCCTCGCCGCTGGCTGGGCGGCCGCCTCGACACCCACGTCGTCAACGCCGCGAACCTGATCTTTCCCGCCGGCGAGCAGTTCTTCTGCCGCAGCATTCGCGCCCACCTCGATCGGGTCGGCCCCGAGCTGCGCCGCCGCGCCGCCGCCCTGATCGGCCAGGAGGCCCGCCACGGCCTCGAGCACGAGGGCTTCTTCGCCGCCCTCGAGGAGCAGGGGCTCGAGCTCGAGAGCTGGCTCGAGCGCTACCAGGCCCTGGCCTACGGGCGGATCGAGCCGGCCTTCTCGCCCGAGGTCCGGCTGGCGACCACCGCCGCCCTCGAGCACTTCACCGCCTGCCTGGCGCGCCTCGTGTTCGAGGAGGGCCTCGTCGACGACGCCGACCCGCGCGCGCGGCGCCTGCTCTACTGGCACGCCGCGGAGGAGATCGAGCACCGCGACGTGGCCTTCGACCTGCTCCAGGCGGTCGACCCGCGCTACCGCACGCGCCTGGCCGGGTTCGGGCTGGGCGTCCTGCTGCTGAACGGCTTCCTCCTCAGCGGGAGCTGGCACCTGATCCGCCAGGAGGCCCGCCTGATCGGCTGGCGCCGCGTCGCGGCTGAGGCCCTGCGCGAGCTGGCCGACCCGGGACCGCGCCGCTCCTTGCCGCGTGTGATCCCCGCCGCGCTGGCCTTCCTGCGCCCCGGCTTCCACCCCGAGGAGGGCCCGGGGCGCGAGGCGGCCGCGCGCTACCTCGCGGGCGAGGACTGGCGGGTGGCGGCGTGAGCGCGCGGACCTATCGCGCCGTGATCGTGGGCGCCGGCTTCTCGGGGATCTGCGCCGCGCTGGCCCTGCGGCGGGCGGGCGTCGAGGACGCGCTCCTGATCGAGAAGGGCGCGACCTTCGGCGGAACCTGGCGCGAGAACACCTACCCCGGCTGCGCCTGCGACGTGCCCAGCCACGTCTACTCGCTCTCCTTCGCGCCCCACGACTGGAGCCGGGTGTTCGCCGAACAGGGCGAGATCCAGGCCTACGTGCAGCGCGTCGCGCGCGAGCACCAGCTCGCCTCCCAGACCCGCTTCGGGGTCGAGCTCCAGGCCGCCCGCTGGCGCGAGGCCGAGGCGCGCTGGGAGCTCGAGACCTCGGCCGGCCCGCTGCGCTGCCAGTCCCTGATCCTGGCGACCGGCCCGCTGCACGCGCCGCGGCTGCCCGAGCTGCCGGGGCTCGAGACCTTCGCGGGCCAGGCCTGGCACAGCGCGCGCTGGCCGCGCGAGGCCGACCTGGTCGGCAAGCGAGTCGCCGTGGTCGGGACGGGCTCGTCGGCGATCCAGCTCGTGCCGCGCCTGCAGCGCGAGGTGGCGCAGCTGAGCGTGTTCCAGCGCACGGCCCCCTGGGTGCTCCCCAAGCCCGACCACCGCTACGGGCGGCTCCAGCGCTTGGCCTTCCGCGGGATCCCCGGGCTGCGGCGCCTCTACCGCGAGGGGATCTATCACGGGCTCGAGCTGCTCCAGCTGGCCCAGCGCCGTCCCGAGGTCATGCGCCGAATCCAGCGCCTGGGCAGCTGGCACCTGCGCCGTCAGGTCCCAGACCCCGCCCTGCGCGAGGCCTTGACGCCCGACTTCGTGCTCGGCTGCAAGCGCCTGCTCCTGAGCAACGACTACTACCCGGCCCTGGGCCAGCCCAACGCGCGCCTCGTCCCGCGCGGCGTGGCGCGGGTCACCCCCGGCGGGCTGATCGACGCGGCGGGAGAGGAGCACGCCTGCGACGCGATCGTGTGGGCGACCGGGTTCCGGGTGACCGACCCGCCGGTGGCCGAGCTCGTGCGCGGGGCGGGCGGCGAGACCCTGGCCGAGCGCTGGGGCGGGAGTCCGCGCGCTTACCAAGGGACCTGTGTGGCGGGCTTCCCCAACTGCTTCGTGATGGTCGGGCCCAACACCGGCAACGGGCACAGCTCGATCCTGAGCGTGTCGGAGGCCCAGGCCGACTACGTCGCCCAGGCCGTCTCGCTCCTGGCGCGGGGCACGCGCCGGATCGAGGTCCGGCGCGGGGTCGAGGCCGCCTACGACGAGGAGGTCCAGGCCGCCCTGGCGGGCACCGTGTGGAACGCCGGCGGCTGCAGCAGCTACTACCTCGACCGCAACGGGCGCAACTCGACGATCTACCCTTGGACCACGATCGAGCTGCGCCGGCGCCTGCGCCGGCTCGACCTGGCCGACTTCCGCTGTCAGCCGCGCCAGGTCAAGGCCTCGAGCCCGCGCCCGCTGCGCGGCTTGGTCGTCGCGATCACGGGCGCGGCCCGCGGGATCGGGCTGGCGACGGCCCGCGCCTTCCGCGCGGGCGGGGCGCGCGTGATCCTGGGCGACCTCGACGGCGAGGCCTGCGAGCGCGCCGCCGCGGCCCTGGGCCCGGGCGCGCACGGGCTGCGGCTCGACGTGACCCAGCCGGCCAGCTTCGCGGCCTTCCTGGAGCGCGCCGAGGCGCTCGAGGGGCCGCTCGACGTGCTGGTCAACAACGCGGGGGTCCTCTCGGCCGGCGCCTTCCTCGAGCAGGGGCCCGAGGCCGAGGCCGCGACCTTCGCGGTCAACTACCAGGGCGTGAGCAACGGCCTGCGGCTGGCCCTGCCGGGCATGCTCGAGCGCGGCGAGGGGCACGTGATCAACGTGATCTCGCTCTCGGCGCGGGTGCCGGTGGCGGGCCTGGCCCACTACGCGGCGAGCAAGCACGCGGCCCTGGGGCTGACCCACAGCGTGCGTCACGAGCTGGCCGAGAGCGGCGTCCGCCTGAGCGCGGTCCTGCCCACGGCTGTCCGAACCCGGCTCAGCGCCGGGATCCCCCTCGGCGGGCTCTGCACCCAGGAGCCCGAGGATGTGGCCCGCGCGGTCCTGGCCGTGCAGCGCAGCGGAGCGGCCGAGCGGACCGTGCCGCGCTACTTGGCGGGCGCCGGCCTGGCGCTGGGGCTGCTCCCCGAGCGGCTCGATCGGCCCCTCCGCCGCTGGCTCGCGGCGGATCGGGCCGTGCGCCCCGCGGCGCCCGAGCTGCGGCGCGCCTACGAGGCGGGCGTCCAGGAGCAGGGCCAGCGCGCGCGCTCGGAGTCGCTCTCTTGAGCCAGCTCCCGCTCGCAACGTTCAACGCTGCGCGGCGAGCTCGGCGCGAAGTGCCTCGATCGCGGCAGACATGTCAGCGGGAGGCCACTTGGCCTCGCGAGGGCTGCTTCGCGCGAGGACGACACGCACGAGGAAGTGCGTCAGGACGGCAGGAGTGAAGTCCTCCTCAGGACGACCCGCCTTGCGCCAGGCCTCTTCCGCCCACCCCAAGGTATGTTCCTGGCCGCCGTAGGGAATCGGTTCTTGGTCGGCGAGAAACCGCTCCGCCAAAGCGCGGAGCTCCGCTTTACTACGCCGTCCCTTCCCCCAGCGGAACACCTTGGCGAACGCGGCGGCACGAACCAGAGGGCTCTCGTCCGAGCGGGCGGCCTCCAGCAGGGCGGTGAATGTCGCTTCGTGGATCGGATCCATGGATCCGTCTAGGTTGGTCACCTGCAGCGTATCGAGGGCCTCCGCAGCTCGGGCTCGGATGGTTGGGGTCGAGCCGCTGCGCAGCTCCCGTCGGGCGAGGGGCTCGCCCCAACTGCGGACGAAGAGGCCGTTGAAGGCGTAGGTGTTGCCGCTGCGAAAGCTGGATACCGCGACGGCCACTTCTAGGCTCAGGGCGAGGGTCGCCAGAGCGACCAGGATCAGCAGCCCCAACCCTAGACAGCGCAGCCGGCTCAGTGGCGGCGTGGCGGTCGGTGCCGCGCTGGAGACCTGATCCTCCACGAGCTAGCGGTTGCTCTGCAGGATCCGGTCCTCCAGGCCGAGCTGCATTTCGCTGGGCAGCTCCTGCTGCTGGCGCTTGGCGCGGACGGTCGCCTGCTCGCGCTTCAGCTGGGCCGCGACGAGGTCGAGGTCCTCGGCGAGGCGGGGGTAGAGGTCGGGCACCTGGCCGGGCTCGAAGGGGATCGAGTGGATCACGCGCTCGAGGCCGGGCGTGGTCGCCGCGTCGGTGTCGTAGGGGATCCGGTCGCTGACCTTCAGCAGCTCGTCGTCGCTCGCCATGACGTTGCGCTGGCGGACGAGCGGCCAGTGCGTGGCCTCGACGCCCATGCGGGCCTCGACGAGGGCCGTCGCGTCGTTGCAGACGCCGAGCTGGCCGTAGGGGCCGCTCTGGAGGGCCGCCAGGTTGTTCTCGGCCGAGGCCTCGGTCAGCTCGCGGCGGACCCAGGCGGCGGCCGAGGCGGCGCGCAGGGCCTCGCGGCCCTTGAAGCGGCGCAGCTTCTTGGAGCCGGTCCAGGAGGGGCGCTTCCAGGCGGTGGGGCGGAAGCTCGTCTTGTGGTCGATCGCGAGGAAGAAGGCCACGTCGGCGTTCACGACCGGGCCGCGGATCGAGAAGATCATCTCGGAGTGGGTGGCGGGGACCAGCATGGTGCGGTCCTTGCCCGGCACGGCGACGCGGGTGTCGAGCCAGACGGGCGCGGCGACCGAGCGCAGCTCGGCGCTGCCAGGCGCCTTGTAGTAGAGGCCGCTGAAGTTGGCGATCGAGCGGTGGTCGTAGGCCTCGACGCTGTGGCCGTCGGCGGCCAGCAGCTCGAGCAGGCCGCGGGGGCTGCGCACGTAGCGGCCCTTGTAGCCGACCCAGCCCGTGCCGTTCAGCGAGAGGCGGTTGAGGACCTCCGCCAGGCGCTTGCTGTCGGGGTAGAGCTTGACCTTCTCGGCGTCGTAGACGTCGCCGCGGAAGATCCCCAGGCCGAGGTGCTTGAGGGTGGTGGTGGGCGCGGTCTGGTTCGCGACCGGAATCCCCAGCTGCTCGACGACGCTCGCCGGCCGCGGCGCGGCGCTGTCCTGGGCGGGGGGGAGCTGGGCCAGCTCGGCCTGGAGCGCCTTGCCGACCGTGGGCATGTCGACGCCGGGGAAGCGGTCGAGGGCCGCCAGCGCGGCGGGGTCACCCTGGATCGCCGCCTGGACCAGGCCGGCTAGCTGCTGGCGCTGCTGGCCCGAGAGCACGATCGGCGCGGCGGCGCCTTGGCTGGGGATCGACTGGATCGCGCCCGCCACCTGAGCGGCGACGGCCTGGAGCTGAGGCGTGCCGGCCGCCTGCTGCTGCAGCTCGGCCGCGAGCTCGGAGAGGAGCAGCGGGCGCTCGTCGCTGATCGGCGGATTCTGCAGCTCTTGGGCGCAAGCGGCGCCGCTGAGGAGGGCCAGGAGAAGGAGGCTGTAGGTGAGGTTCTTGAGCGATCGCATGGTCGTTCTCTCTGTTGAGAGACGTTTTTGCAAGCAATGGGCCACGCTGCAAAGCCTATGAAATTAGCCATGGCGCGCAAATGGGTCCCATGTGCGTCGCTGTAAGGGGGCCAGGGAGCGACCAGGGCCGGTCACGATGGGTCGAAACGAAACGAGGCCCTGAAGCAGCGCTTCAGGGCCTCGCGGGAGTCGTCTCGAGTCGCGTGCGTTCGAACGCGGCTACTTGCTCTCGAGCGCGCTCAGCCGGTTGTCCGCCGCGGCCTTGCTGCCGCCGAGGATGTAGTCGTCGGCCAGGGCCTGCTGGCCCTTGACGTAGGCCAGGAGCCAAGCGGTCAGGTAGCGCTGGGTGGTGGCGTGCTGGTCGGCGATCGCCATCGTCGCCGAGCTGTCGCCCCAGATCCGCCGGTCGCTGTCCTTGAACTGGCTGTGGTTGCCGCCGTCGATCTCGATCCGCATCGCGGGGCTGCCGGCCTTGCCATAGATCGAGGTCTGGTCGCGGTCTGGCGCGATCCCGTCGGCGCTCCCGCCGACCACCAGGGCCGGGACCATGGTGAAGTCGCCGAAGTCGAGGGCCAGGCCGCCGTTCTGGCTGTCGAAGGCGGGCGAGCCGAGGCTCACGACCGCCTTGACGCGGGCGTTGGCGCCGCGGGCCAGGACCTCGGCCGAGGCGGCCATCAGCGCCCCGTCGCCGCCGCGGCTGTGGCCGACGAAGGCGGCGCGGCTGGCGTCGATCAGGCCGGCCAGGGGGTGGGTGGGGTCGCTGTTCTTGGCCTCGAGGAAGTCGAGCGCCGCGATCGTGTCGTCAGCGTCCTTCTGCGAGTTGCGCTGGCCGTTCGCGAACAGGCTGGTGTTGGTCGCCAGATCGACGCTGATCACCACGTAGCCGTGGCTGGTCAGGTAGTCGGCGGCCCAGGTGTAGTTGCGGTAGTCGATCCCAAAGCTGATCAGGGGCGGCTTGAAGCCGTGGTTGAGCACGACGACGGGGTAGGGCCCGCCGCTGGCGTCGGGCGCCTCGTTGGCGCCGGACAGCAGGGCCGGGTAGTAGATCCGCACGTCGGGGTCGTCGCCCGAGGCGCCGGTCATCTTGCCGTCCCAGGTGCCGACCTCGTAGATCCCGACCTGGTCGGGGTCCGCCAGGTTGAGCGCGTTCCAGTCAGGCCCGCCCGCGCTGAACACGCTGCCCTGCGTGACCACCACCGGCTGCATACCGGCGGGGACGCCCGCGGGGATCTCGACGCTCAGCTCGCTCGAGCTGACCCACGCCACCGAGCTGGCGGCCACGCCGCCGATCTGGACGGTGGCGCCGGGGACGAAGTCGCTGCCGCGCAGGGTCACCGTGTGCGCGCGGTCGTTGGGGCCGGTGTCGGGGGTCAGCGCGCTCAGGACCGGGGTCGGCGGCGTCGCGAGCACCTCGAACACGGCGGGGGTCGCCACGCTCGTCCGACCGAGCACGAGCTCCAACCGGTAGCGGCCGGGGGTCATGTTGGCCGGCACCTCGGCGTTCACGTTCTGGTCGTCGACGGCCGTCCAGGAGGTGATCGGGGTGATCGAGGTCCCGCTGTCGGGGATCAGGCGCGCGCCGGTGACGGCCAGCAGCCCCTGGCCCGAGATCGCGACCGGCGTGTCGTTGAGCGCGTAGCCCGAGCTCGGCACGAAGGCGGTCGCCGAGGCCGAGGGCGTGGCGCTCGCGCTCGGCGCGAGGCTGCCCGAGGTGGGCGAGGCGACCGTCGCCGTCGGGGTGGAGGTCGTCGGGGCGCTCGTGGCGCCGCTGGTGGTGGCGGCGGTCGTGGTGCTGGCCGACGAGCCCTTGCTGCTGCTGCTGCCGCCGCAGCCGGTCAGGAGCAGGCCAGCGGCGAGGGCCGCGGCCGTAACGATACGCATCTTCATGGGGTCTCCCTGTCGCAGCTCTTCCCAAAGCTGTACAGACACCGTGCAAGCTTGGTGCCGAGCGGCTCGCTGCCCTAAGAGACGCTCTGAGCAGGGACTAGGGCAGGAAGCGTCGAGGGCGGACGCTTCTATCGAGGGGATTCCGCCCACTTCCCGAAAGTCGACCGTCCATCTCTGGTGGAGCGGCCAGGAAAGCCTGACCGCCCCGTGCAGCTTCCAGCCTCCGCGCTAGACCAGGGCCGCTCGGCTGCGCACGCGGGCCAGGCCGAGGACCAGCAGGAGCAGGGCCCAAACGTGCCAGGGCTGTCCCATGGACTCGCCCTCCAGGCTGCACAGGCCGCCGCCGCTCGAGCCGCCGCCGCTGCTCGCGGGGGTGCCCGCGGTGGCGCCGGCCGCCGTGCTGCTGCTGCCGCTCGTCACGGGCGAGGCGGTCGAGCCGCTGCCGGGGACGCGGGTCGCGTCGAAGGTCGTGGCCAGGCGGTTGAGGTCGTTGCCGAAGTGGTCGCGGGGCGCGTCGCGCCAGTAGACGACGAAGCGCACGTTGCCGCTGCCGGCCGGATACTCGTCACCGCCGAGGGCGATCGGGTAGGCGTTGACCAGGGTCAGCTCCGAGGCCTTGATCCCAGGGCGGTCGCTCCAGCCGCTGCCCGAGACGGGCACCAGCGGGGTCATGGCCGGCGAGGTGCCCGGGGTGCTCTCCCCGTTGGCGTCCAGCGGCTTGACCTCGATCCGATAGCTGCTGGGGTCCATGCTGACGTCGAAGCGGTAGGTGACCTTGAGCTCGCCCGCCGGGATCACGCCGTTGACCGGGGCGCCGACGTCGACCGTCGAGTCGAAGGGGACCGCGAAGATCGGGTTGGTCCAGCAGCGATAGGACTCGGAGCCGAGGTCCGCCTGGTCGGGGTCGCCGACCGTGTAGGCGCCCAGGGCGAAGGCCGTGTTCTTGGTGACCGGGCCCTCCTTGGCGGCGTCGAAGGCGTGCTCGTGCCAGGCGCCCGCGCCGCTCAGGGCGAGGTCGTTGACGCCCGTCGGCTGATCGTAGGAGCTGATCCCGGCGAAGCCGCTCACGCGCCGACGCGAGGGGTTGGGCGCGCCGGCCTCGGTTTTGTAGAGCTTGAGCGAGGCGATCGCGCCGTACTCCGCGTTGGTCTCGTAGCGGTAGCGGAAGAGCGGGGCGAGGCTGCCGCGCTCGACCAGGGCGGTGAAGCCGCCGTCCAGAGCGCCCTCGCCGCCGATCCGCCCGTCGCGGTCCTCGAAGGCCGCGCGCTGGTCGTGCCAGCGCAGGTTCGCGGCGTCGAAGCGCGGCTGGGCGTCGAGGTCGAAGGTCGTCAGCGGGCCGTCGGTCGTGACCGAGTTGCCGTCGCGGTAGGCCTCCAGCCAGCGGTCGCCCGAGGTCGGGCCCGCCTTGCCGTCGCCGAAGCAGTAGGTGCGGACCTTGTAGTAGGCCTCGTCGCCGACGTTGTAGGTCGCCTGAATGTTGAGCGGGGTCGCGGCGCGGCCGGTCGAGAAGTTGAAGTCGCCGTGCGCGTCCGAGCCGCCCGCCTGGTAGATCTTGCGAATGAAGCGGACCTCGGGGTCGCTCACGAAGCTGTACTCGAGCGTCTTGCTGAGCGCCTCGTGCCACAGGCCGAGGCCGTCCCACAGGCCCTTGTCCCAGTCGCTGGAGCCGGCCTGGAAGTCAGGGCTGGCCCAGGGGTTCAGGTCCTCGAAGTCGATCTGGGCGCTCGGCAGGCTGCGGGTGCCGCGGCCGTTGAACCACTCCAGGCCCTTGAGCACGAACTCGTTGGTGCCGTCGTGGACCTCGTCGCGGGTCCGGTTGGCGGGGTCGAGGCCGAAGCCGCGCGCGAAGTTGTTGTCGTTCCAGCCCTGCCCGCTGAAGGGGTGCGCCGCGTAGGCGAAGGCGTCGCTCTGGCGCGTCTGGTTGCGCTTGGCCACGTCGTAGAGGAGCGGGAAGAGGTCGACGTTGATGTTGGGGTTGCCCGGGCCCTTGAGCCAGCCGCCGCCGTGCCAGGGGCCCTCCACGTGGTCCGCGCCGTAGAGCAGCATGTGCGCGCCGAGCGGGATCCCGGGCAGCAGGTTGAGGATCTTGTTCAGGTAGGGGATCCGCGGCAGGGGCACGTCCTGCTTGAACGCGATCTCCTCGCCCGCGGTCCGGCCGAAGATGTTCCGGTAGGCCTCGAGCTGGGTCGTGCCCGGCTGCGCCGTGATCGACTGCGGCCCGAAGGGCGGGCGGTGATCCGGGCCGTCGGGGCTGGGGACGGTGCGGTTGTTGAAGCTGCTGTGGTCGGTCGTAATGATCCGCATCCGCGCGTCCTGCGCGGTCGGGCCGTTGATCAGGCCCATCACGTAGGCGCTCTCGAACACCATTTGCAGCGGGCCGCCGTAGGCCTTGCGCGGCGCGAAGATGTCCAGCGGCGAGCCGAAGTACCACTCGGCGATCGTGTGGTGGTGCACGTCGTGATAGTGGTTGTCGCCCGGCAGGCTGGGCAGGTCGTCGCTGGCGAAGTGCACCTTGCACACCGCGCGGTGACGGCCGTTGCGGGTGCGGCGGAACATCCACAGCACGACCCGCTCCTGCTCCCACTCGAGCGAGCTGGCGACGAACTTGTCGACGCCGGCCGCGGGGCTGGGCGAGACGCCGAGCGCGCTGCGCGGCAGGCGCAGGATCTCGTGCCGGCCGTTCATGTCGAGGTCCTGACCCGAGAACAGGTCGAGGGGCGCGGTGCGCGCGTTGCCGAGCTCGTCGACGACCTCGAGGCCGCTGGTCGCGGTCGCAGCGCCGGCGCGGGTGTCGTCGTAGACCACGGTGCCGGCGCCGGTCGGCGTGTCGCGGACCTCGACGGTCGTGCGCGCCACGGCGAGGCGGGTCGAGGTGGTCCGCCCGCCCTTGCTCGCCACGAACACCTGGACCGGCACGTAGGGCCGACCCGGCGCGATCCGGTAGGGCGCGTCGTGGATCACGTCCACGCCGTTGCTCTGCTGGTAGAGGCCGCGCAGGTTGGCGCTCGTCCCCAGCTGGAAGTCGAGGAAGGCGGTGTTGTCGGCCACCGCGGTCTCGCCCGTGAGGGGGAAGGCGTGCGCGCGCAGGCGCAGGATCCCCAGCGGCGGGACGTTGGGGATCGTCCAGGTGAACTGGACCGTGGCTCGCGCGCCGACCGCGAGGGTCGGGATCGTCTGGACGCCGAGGCCGCCGGCCGCGGTCGGGACGAGGGCCGCGGGGGCCGCCGCGCTCGCGCCGGCCGCCGAGACGTCGGCGTGGACGTTGACGTTGTTGGCGACCGCGGTGCCGCGGTTCTCGACCACGACCGTGGCGGTCACCGTGCCGGCGCTCGCGACGGGGTCGCTGATCCGGCGCGAGACGACGCGCACGTCGGCCACGGCGCCGGCGCCGACGGCCCGGGTGATCGAGCGCACGTTGTCGGCGGTCTCGGTCTCACCGGGCGCGGTGCTCAGCGTGGCGCGGATCTCGTAGTTGGCGGCCGGAGGCGCGCTGAAGGGGATCCGAATCTCGCGGCGCTCACCGGCGGCGAGGTCGAACACGCGGAAGCCGATCTCGATCCGGGCCGTGGTGCCGACCTCGATCCGCGCCACGCGCAGGATCCGCTGGGTCAGGGCGCCGGCGCCCTCGTTGCTCACCTCGACCACGGCCTCGGCGGGCTGGCCAGGGATCGGCTTGTCGGGGTAGACCTCGACGTGCGTCACGGCGTGGTCGACGTAGGTCGTCGAGGCGCGCAGCACGACCTGCTCGGGGTCGAGGTGGCCGAAGCGGTAGGTCGTGCCGGCCACGGCCAGCTCGGGGATCTCGCGCTGCGAGGTGCGCAGCAGGCGCGCGACCTGCTCACCGGTGAGCGTCGGAGTCCGCGAGCGAGCCAGGGCGGCCACGCCGGCCGTGTAAGCGCTCGCGGCGCTCGAGCCGGTCACGAAGCCATACACGCCGCCAGGCAGGGTGGTGATCACCTGCTCGCCGGGCGCGCCGACCTCGACGCCCTCGGCGAGGACCGCGTCGAAGCCGAGCTTGCCGTCCTGACCCAGGGCGGTGACCGAGATCACGCCGGGGTAGGCGGCGGGGAACACCTCGTGGTGGACGGGGTCGTTGCCGGCCGCGGCCACGACCACGATCCCGGCCTGGAGCGCGCGGTTGATCGCGTCCTCGAGCACCTGGCTGCCGACCGGGGCGCCGAGGGAGAGGTTGATCACGTCGGCCTGGTTCTGGATCGCGAAGTCGATCCCGGCCGCGACGTCGGCGACGGTCGCGTTGCCGTTCTGGTCGGCGACCTTGACGGGCATCACGCGCGCGTCGAAGGCCACGCCGACCACGCCCTCGTTGTTCTGCCCCTCGGCGGCCACGATCCCCGCCGTGGCGGTGCCGTGCCCGTTGTCGTCGCTGATCGTGGCGGTGTTGTTGACGAAGTCGAAGCCGGCCACGAGGCGGTTGGTCAGGTCAGGGTGCGCGGTGTCCGCGCCCGTGTCGAGCACGGCCACGATCACGTTCTGGCCGGTGCTGGTGTCCCAGGCCTGCTCCAGCGCGGCGCTCTGGTGCCCGCTGCGCGGATAGAAGGGGTCGTTGGGGGTCAGCGCGACCTTCGCGACCACGTTGGGCTCGACGTAGGTGACGCCCGGCGCGCCAGCGAGGCGCGCGCGCAGCTCGTCGAGGTCGCCGGCCACGAGCGCGTAGCCCGGGCCGCGGCGGAGCACCTCGATCGAGGGCTCGAGCGCCGCGTCCTCGGCCAGGCCGACCAGGGCCTGCCCCTTGGCGATCGTGACCCCGGCCCGCTCGACCACGGCGTGCGCCGCGCCCTTGCTGGCCTCGACCGCCTGGCGGAAGCGGCTGAGCATGGCCTTGGCGTCGAGCCCGCACGAGTGACCCAGCTGGCCGTGGGCCTCCTCCTCGTGTCCGCACTCGCCGTGCTCGTCCTCGTGGACGGCGGCCTGAGTGGACTCGCTGGGCTGAGCCTCGGGACGGGCGGCCTCGGGCAGGGCGGCCTCGGGCAGGGCGGGGGCTAGCAGCAGGTAGGCGCCAACGACTCCGAGGCCCAGGGCCAGGGCAAACCACTTGGACGTCTGCGCCGGCGCGCGGCGAGGGGTGAGCGACATAGATATCCCTCCGGGAACGAGCGGACCACTGCAAAGACGCGTCCAGATCGGACGCGAAATCCGCCAGCAGGCGTCGCCCGTGAAGGGACCATAAATAGTTTAATCCGAGTGCCTTGTAAAGCGATTTCCGTGACCCGTGCGGTGGGCGCTCACCTTACGGGCGACCATTTCCGGGAAATCCCTGCCCATCGCGCGTTTGCCGCGCTGCGGCATGCTCTTCGCGGGTGTCGGCGCTGCGACCGCGGAGCGTCCGGAGCTCAGCGCTGGATTCGACCTGGCTTGATCGGGGCGAAGCAGGCGTCTCCGACGTGCAGGTAGAAGATGAACCAGATCCCCAAGAAGACGTGCAGGAGGGTCGGCACAGCGATCGGAAGTTGATGCTCGACGAGGTTGAACTGCAGCGTCACCGCGGCGCCAAAGAGAGCGCAAGCGAACGCCTTCCAGCGCCAGGCCATCTCGGTGGCCAGCAGGAAATACAGGACTGCGGTCAGCGCGATAGCCATGGTCAACCTCCTCGCGGGGTCTTCCCTGCGAGCCGCTGACCGAGCGCGGGCGTCGAGAGGACTGGATTTAGAGCTGTGGGTCGTTTCGCGAGGGGGGCCGAGTGACAACCCGGTTTGCGTCGGGGCTGTCCACCTCCGTCTCGACGCGTTGCGGCTCGCCGCCGAGTCGCTCGTAGGTCAGACCGCGGCGCCTCGAGCCGCTTCGAGCCGAGTAGCCGCAGGCCCCTCTGCGAGGTCTGGTCCGAGCGCCAGGCCCACGAAGAGCAGCAGCAACCCCGCGCTCGTCCCGCCCCACAGGATCCAAGCGTTGGCCAGCTCGCGGCCGAGGAACAGGCGGCTCGCGAGGCCGGCGGCGATCAGGCCGCCGGCGAGGGGGAGGCGGTGGCGGCCCGGCTCGAGCAGCAGGCGCCCCGCCAGCAGGCCCGGCAGGATCAGCACGACCAGGTGCGGCTTCCAGGCGATCGGCGAGACCAGGGGCGTGGCCGCCAGGACCAGCGCCAGCGAGCGCGGCGAGCGCGCGCGCTGGGCGAGCGCCAGGGCGGCCACCAGAAAGCCCGCCGAGATCACGCGCCCGACGAGGAGCGCGCTGCTGGGGGCGAGCGAGCCGAGCAGCGGGACCGGGGCCTGGCCGGCGTCCGCGCTCCCAGCGAGCAGGCGCGCGGCGGCGCCCGGCAGCGCGGCGTTGTTGCCGACGAAGCCGTGGAAGCGCGCGTTCCAGGGCGTGACCTCGCTCACGAAGCGCCACAGGTAGTCGAGGTTGCGCCCGAAGCCGAAGGCCAGCGCGGGCAGGAGCAGGAAGGCCAGCCCGAAGCCGCTCCCCCAGCCGATCAGGCGCCAGCGCCGCCGCAGCAGGTAGTGGGCGACCACGATCGCGGGCGTCAGCTTGAGCGTGACCGCGGCGGCCAACCAGGCGCCCGCCGCGACGTCGCGCTCGCCCTCGGCCGCGGCGATCCCCTCCAGGGTCAGCCAGGCCACGAACACGTTGACCTGCCCGTGGCTGATATCGCTCCAGGCGTAGCGGAGGAAGATCAACGCGCCCAGGCCGAGGGCCAGGGGCGGCGGGCGCGGGATCCCGCCCAGGCGCAGGACCTCGACCCCGAGCCACAGGCAGCGCGCCAGCGCCAGCACGCCCAGCGCGCACCACAGCCCGCGCACCAGCGCGAAGGGCAGCTGGGTGAGCGGGTAGAAGATCAGCGCGAAGGGCGGCGGATAGATATAGGCCGTCAGCTTGTCGGGCTCGGGCCCTTCCCGATACGAGTAGAGGTCGAGCCCCTCGCCGACGCGGGCGCACACCCGGTGATAGACCTCGAGGTCGCCCAGGTTGCTCCGCCCCGCCATGCGGACGCCCAGCCCGATCGCGACCAGCAGCAGCAGGCCCGCCAGCCCCAGCTTCGCCCTGGCGCTGAGTCCCGCGCCCAGGTCACTCGTGCCCGCGCCCGTGCCTGCGCCCGCGCCCGTTCGTCCCGAGTCCGAGTCCGACTCCGCTGCCGACGCCGAGTCGGTCAACTCCCGCCCCCACGCGGGAGCGTGATCCGAAACACGGACCCCAGCCCCTTCCCCTCGCTCATGGCGTTGATCGTCCCGCCGTGTCGCTCGACGGTTCCATACACCAGCGCCAACCCGAGCCCGGTCCCCTCGCCCGGGTCCTTGGTCGTGAAGAAGGGCTCGAACAGCCGCTCGAGGTCCTCCTGCTCGATCCCCTGGCCGGTGTCGGCCACCTCGACCAGGAGCAGCCCGTCGGGCTCGCGCCCGACCCGCGCGGCGACCTCGCCCCCGTCCTGCACGGCGTCCAGCGCGTTGAAGAGCAGGTTGAGGATCGCCTCCTTGAGCGCGTCGGGGTCGCCGCGCAGCTCGAAGTCGCCCTTGGGCTGGATGTAGTGGATCGGGTGCTCGCGCGCGCGCGGGTCGAGGCGCGCCAGCGCCACCGCGTCGAACACGATCTGCCCGAGCTCGCAGGGCTGGACCACGTTGGGGCGCGCGCGCGAGAAGTCGAGCAGGCGGCGAATGATCGACTTGAGCCGGTAGGCCTCGCTCTCGATCGTCTCGAGGTAGTCGGGGAAGTCCTCGAAGGCCTCGAGGTCCTTGAGCGTCGGGTCGCTCGCCCGGTCGCGCAGGCCCTCGGCCGCGCCCGCGATCACGGTCAGGGGGTTGCTCACCTCGTGCGCCACGCCCGCGGCCAGGCGCCCGACGGCGGCTAGCTTGCGCGCGCGCTCGAGGTCCTTCTCGCGCCGGCGCAGCTCTTCGGTCCGCTGCGCGACCTTGGACTCCAGGTCGTGGCGCGATTCGCGCAGGCGGTCGGTCATGTCGTTGAAGGCGTGGCCCAGCTCGCCCAGCTCGTCGGTCGTCATGACCGGGACCTCGACGTCGAGGTTGCCGCGGCCGACTTCGCGCGCGGCGCGCAGGAGGCGCACGATCGGGTGCGCGGTGGCGCGCGCGAGCAGGATCGCGCCGATCACGGTGAACACCAGCGACATGCTCAGCCCGCCAATGGTCACGTAGGTGTTGAGCGCGTCGGCGCGGTCGACCACGGCCTTGGTCGCGAGGCGCGCCTCGTGTCCGACCGGCTCGATCACGCCCGTCTCGCGCACGCGGACCACGTTGCGGTAGGCCGGCTCGGCGCGGTCCAGCTCCTTGAAGCCGCTGCGCCCGCGCTGCTGCGCCAGGGCGTAGGCCCGCCCCGCGTCGCGGTAGATCCGGACCGCGCTCTCGATCTCGGCGATCGCGCTCAGCGAGCTGGGCGAGGAGCTGAGCTTGCTGAGGCTGCGGCAGAGGAGCAGGGTCCGGTCCGCGTGGCGGCGCAGGGTGCGGCGCGCGCGGCTGGTCGGGGGGCTGGCCAGCTCCTCGAGGTTGGGTAGCTGCGCGAGCTCGGCCTTGATCTGGCCGGTCAGGTCGTCGGTCTGGGTGTAGATCTGGAGGCGATCCACGTCGCGCCCGACGACCCGCAGGCTGTAGGCGGCGATCAGCCCTTCGACGAGCAGGAAGAGCCCCGAGGCGAGGAAGAGCATGAGGAAGCGCGTGCGCAACCTCATTGGACTCGCTCCCACCTGCTCATGGCGGGATCGTAAGCGAAGAGCTGGGGAAACTCCGCCCGAAGCGCCCGCGCTCCTCGAGGCTCAGCGGGCCGTCAAGAGGAGCGCGCGTTCCAGCTTGGACGCTCGAGTGGAGCCGCCGGTTCTCGAGTTCCTAAACCCGTGTAACTGGCCGCCAACAGCGGATACGGGCATTTCGCGCGCTGTCACCGCCGGCTTCAGGCGTGCTCGCTAAGTCGCTAGTTTCCGGTCAAAGCGGCTGGCACGAGCGCTGCAAAGGGCAGGGCGAGAAGACGAAGAGAGAGGAACCCGCCCGTGTTGCGCCAGAACCTGCCCGCCCTCGCCATCGCCGCCCTGCTCGCCACCGCCTCGACCGCCCTCGCCCAGACGACCGTCACGACCGTCCGCGCCCGCGCCAAGCGCTCGGCCCAGTCGGGCGAGGTCGAGCGCGCCCTCGCCGACTACGCTCGCCTGGCCTTCGCCGGCGACCGCGGCGCCCGCCGCGAGCTGGGCAAGCTGCACATGCAGCAGGTCAAGGACCTGATCTCCGCCGCCAAGGGGGAGGCGACCCCGGGCGCCGTCGAGCTGCTGCAGCGGGCTCACGCGCTCGACCCCTTCTCGGGCAAGCTGCGCCGCAAGCTCCGCTCGCCCTTCGCCAAGCACGACTACACCTACGCCTTCGGCCGCTACCGGGCCGAGGCCGAGGCCAAGCAGCTCGAGGAGCAGCGCCGCCACGCCCTCGACGCTCGCCGCGACGAGCTGGGTCTGCCCACCAGCTTCGCGGGGATCCAGCGCGGCCCCTTCCGCTTCTACACCGACGTCGACCCCAAGTACGGCAAGCGCGTGGTCGGCCAAATGCTGGCCGCGATCGAGGCCCACCTCGTGCGCTACGTCGAGGTCATGGGCCCCCTCGGCCTGACCCACGCCTCCGACCTCGACGTGGTGCTCTTCAACAAGGAGGGCGACTACCTCGCTCACACCAAGGCCAGCGGCAGCGCCGGCGTCTACATTCCCTCGCAGGGCTGCGGCTACTTCTTCGCGGGCACGGCGGGCTTCGACTTCCCCACCATGCTGCACGAAATGACCCACCAGCTGAACGACAAGCTGCTGAAGGCGGGCGTGGCCAGCCCCTGGTTCGAGGAGGGGATCGCGGAGTACTTCGGCGCCGGCGAGCTCAAGCGCGGCTGCCAGCAGCTCCAGGTCGGCCGCCCCGAGCGGAGCCGCCTCTCGACCTTCCGCGGCATGGTCACCGGCTACCAGGGCAGCGTGACCCCGCTGCGCTCCTTCCTCGCCGCGCGCCAGGCCGAGCTGAGCGGGAGCTACTACGCCCAGGCCTGGGCGCTGACCCAGTTCCTCATGGAGGGCGGCCTGCCCCAGGGGCGCATGATCGTCTACGACCTGATCAAGACCGCCCAGGCGAGCGGCCAGCGGCAGGCGCGCCTGAGCGACGACACGATGCGCGAGATCCTCGGCCGCTACGGCTGGACGATCGAGGCCCTCGAGAAGGCCTACCTCGCCTACCACCAGCAGGGCTGCAAGCCCCTGCGCGGTATGGCGGCCTTCCTGAAGTAGTTGGCGAGAGCCGTCCCCGCTCGCCACACTGGGGGGGTGAGCCCAGAAGAACTCGTCGAGGCCGCCGTGGTGCGCGCAGCGCTCTCCCGCGGCTACATGACCAACCCGCAGCTGCGTGAAGCCCTCCTGATGCGCGAGGAGCTGCGCAAGCAAGGGCGCGCGGCCACGACCCTGCAGATCCTCGGGCACCGCTTCCTGACCCCGGCTCAGCGGGACGACCTGATGGCCGTCTACGAGGCGGTCAAGCGCGAGGCGGAGGCCTCGCCGATCGAGGGTATGTCGCCCGTCCCGGGTCCTCCGGCGCCGCTCCCCGACGCCCCGGCGCCGCTCCCGGGCGCCCCCTCGCCGCTCCCTCCGGCCGCGCAGGCGCCTGTGGCCCCGGCGGCGCCGCAGGTCCCGCAGGCGCCCGAGGCGGCCGAGGTGCCGCCTGCGCCCGCGGGCACCTTCGAGATGGGCATGCTCGAGTCCTCGACCGACGAGCTGGCGATCCCCGAGTTCTTCAACTCTTCCCCGCTCCTGGCGCGCCCGCCGGAGGAGGACCCCGACGAGGTGCAGGAGTTCATGCGCCTCAGCAGCGAGGGGCTCTCCCTGGCCGAGGTCGAGGCCGCGGCCAAGGCCGAGGAGGCGGCGCGCGTGCAGGGCGGCGGCGACCTCGGCCTCGAGTCGGACGCCATGCTCGACGGGCTCGGCGAGGACGAGGGCGAAGAGGAGGAAGAGGAGAGCGCCTCGGGCCTCTGGCGTTGGGTGAAGGGGCGCCTGAGCCGCAAGAAGTAAGCGGGCCCTGGGAGCGAAGCGCGGCGCGGCTGCGTAGACTCCCCGCATGAGCGAAGACGCGCCAGCGATCGAGGTCGAGGGACTGCGCAAGACCTACGAGGGGACGGACGCGGTCAAGGACGTCAGCTTCACCGTGCCGCGCGGGCAGGTGTGCGGCTACCTGGGGCCCAACGGGGCGGGCAAGTCGACCACGATCAAGATCCTGGCCGGGATCCTCCGCCCCAGCGCCGGGACCGTGAGGATCGGCGGGCACGACCTGAGCCAGGACCCGCTCGCGGTCAAGCGCCTGCTCGGCTACGTGCCCGAGAGCGGGGCGCTCTACGGGCTGCTCTCGGCGCGCGAGCACCTTTCGCTCGTGAGCGACCTCTACGACCTCGAGCCCGAGCATGGCGCGCGCAAGATCGGCCAGCTGCTCGAGCTCTTCGGGCTCGAGTCGATCGCGGATCGCCGGATCGACTCGCTCTCCAAGGGCCAGAAGCAGAAGGTCGCGATCTCGACCGCGCTCCTGCACGACCCCCAGGTCGTGCTCCTCGACGAGCCCCTCAACGGGTTGGACGCCAACGCGGCGCGCAGCCTCAAAGACCTGATCGCGGGCCTGGCCGAGAAGGGACGGACCGTCCTCTACTGCAGCCATATCCTCGACGTGGTCGAGCGGATCTGCGACCGCGCGATCATCATCGCCGAGGGCCAGGTCGTCGCCGACGCGCCGACCAGCGAGCTGCTCAGCCGCGGCCAGGAGAAGACCCTGGAGGCGGTGTTCCACTCGCTGACCCGGGCCGAGGACGACGAGGTCCTCGCCAAGGCCTTCCTCGAGGACGTCAAGTGAGCCAGGGCCCCGGCCGCCTCGACCGGCTGCTCGCCCGCCTCGACGTCCAGCCGCGCCCCTTCCGCGCCTTCCTGTGGGCGCTGATGACCATGGACCTGCGCGGCTTCCACTACGGGAAGGCGACGGGCACCGGGGCCAACGCCACGATCTCGCCCCTGTTCTGGGTGGTCGGCCAGTTCCTGACCGCCTCGCTCCTGCTCTCGACCTTCCTCTTCGCCCGCGTCGACGCGACCTTCTTCGCCTTCGCCGGCCTGGTCACGGCGGTGCTCTGCCTGTTCTCGGCCGTGGTCGTCGAGTTCAACGAGGCGGCCCTCGACCCGCGCGACCGGACGGTGGTCGGCCACCGGCCGCTCACCCCGAGGACCTACGCCGCGGCGCGGATGGGCAACTTCCTCTTCTACGTGGCCCTGCTCGGCTGCGCCCTGAGCGTGTTCCCCGCCGTGGTCGGCGCCTTCCTGCGCGACGCGGGGCCCTACTTCGTGCCGGCCTACCTCTGGGCCTCGCTCTTGGCCGTGCTCGCCACCGCCAGCCTGGTGATCCTGGTCCTGACCACGATCGGCGCCGACGCGCCGCTGGAGTCGGCCCAGAGCGTGCTCGCCTGGACCCAGATCGTGCTGATCCTGCTCGTGTTCTACGGGGCGCAGCTCGTGGTCCGAAAGGGGACCAGCGACCTGGCCCTCTTCGCGGCGGACCCGCCGGGCTGGGTCGGCTGGCTGCCGCCCATGTGGCTGGCGCGCTGGGTGGACCTCGCGGCGCGGGAGGGGCCGACTCCGGGCGTGCTGACCGTGGCGGCCGTGGGCGCCTTCGCCGTGCTGGTCTTGCTCGCGGCCGCCGTGTTCCAGCTCGGGCGCGCCTACGGCAACCTCCAGGTCGGCGGCGCCGCCTGGCGGCGGGCGGCGCTCCCGCACCCGGTCCTGCCGGGCAGCGTCAGCGGCGGCCTGCTGACGCGGCTCTTCGCGCGCGGGCGCGTCGAGGGCGCTGGCTTCTGGCTGACGCGGGCCCACTTCTCGCGCGACCCCGAGCTGAAAATGCGCTCCTGGCCCCTGTTCAGCATGGCCGGCGGCGCGGCGCTCCTGGCGGTGGCCACGGGCAACTGCGGCGACCCCTTGCGGGCCAGCGACACCAGCGCCGTGCTGCCGATCGCCGTGATCGCGCTCTTGGCCTCGGCCGTGCCGCCGATCGTCCAGAACGTGAGCTTCAGCCGCGACAGCGGGGCGGTGTTCCTGCTCGAGAGCGCGCCCCTCGTCGACGCCGCGCGCTTCCTGGCCGGCGTGCGCAAGGCGATCCTGGTCACGCTCTTCTACCCGGCCTTGTTCGCGCTCTCGCTGCTCCTGGCCTGGGCTTGGCGCGACCCGCTCCACGCGCTCCTGCACGTGGGCGTGGCCTGGCTGGTCGTCGAGGGGGCGGCGCGCTGGTCCATGGTCTCGGTCCTGCGCGGCTACCCCTTCCGCGAGGCCATGGTGCGCGGCGCGACCATGGGTCCGATCGTGCTGGCTTCGGGCGTCGTGACTGGCGCGGCCTCGACCCTGGGCCTGATCCACTTCTTCGCGGCTCGCAGCGCGGCTGGCTTTGGGGCCTTCGCGCTCGGCCTGGTGGTCGCTTTGGCGCTGCTCGAGCGCTGGAGCGCGGCCCGCACGCGCGTCCTCTTGGGGAGGGTCCAGCGTGGGTAAGGCCGAGCGGAGGCGGAACAAGCGCCGCCGTGAGCGCGAAGCCCAGCGCGAGGGCGAGGCCGCGGGCGAGACCGCGGCGGCGGCGGCGCCGGGCGAGGAGGCCAAGCGCGGCTCGGAGCCGAGCGAGCTGCAGCGCTTCCTCCGCACCCCGCGCGGGCAAATGGTGCTCCTGCTGGCCGTGCTCCTGGTGAGCGTTCCGATCGGGGCCGCGGTCGGGCTGAACCGCGCCTTCTTCGAGCGCTACGTGCGCGAGAAGTATCCCGCCGGCACCCAGGCCGCGCTGGAGGCTGCCGCGGCGATCGCGCGCGGCGAGGCGAGCGTCGCGAGCGTGACCAGCCTCAGCGCGCTCGACCGCGAGGCCCTCTACCGGGTGTGGATGCGTCAAGAGCCCGAGGTCGCAGGCCCGGTGGACGGTCCGCGGGGCGATCAGCTCCCGCCCAAGCCCCAGGGCCCGCTGCTCCGCGCCGAGGTGGTCGGGCCCCTTCTGTTTCGCGCCGATCCGCGTGGTTATGCCCGCTTACTGAAGCGGACCCTGGTCGCGGGCACCCCCGCGCAGCGCGAGCGCGCCCTCGAGCTGGCGCGGCGCGGGCCCCCGCATCCGGCGCTGCTCGAGGTGCTCGAGTTCGCCGCCCAGCGGGCCGAGCGGACCCGTGACCCGCAGAGGGCGCTGCTGGAGGAGGTCTTGAGTGGGGTGGCCACTCTGTCGAGCGCGAGCTAAGTTAGTGAGGTCGGGTCGAGGCCTGCGGGCGTCGGCGCCAACGGCAGAAGGGAGCAGCCATGGGCGACGAAGAAGGCGGCGGGATGGGTGGCTGGGTCATCTTCATCCTGATCTTTGGGGTGGGGAACCTGATCCTCTACAAGACGACCGGAATCTTCATCATTCCGATTCCGCGGCGTTGATCGGCCAGCGCTGAGCGCGGCCCCACCAACGAGCGACGACGGCGCGTCCACCGCTCCGCCCGACCCCTCCGAGCCCCCCGAGTCCACTCCTGCTGGATCCGGGGCGGCCGCGACGGGCAAGTGGTTGGGCGTGGTGGGGGCGCCGCTCGCGTTTCGACGCTCCTGCTGGCAGTCGGCGGGGACGCTCCTGCCCCTCTTCCGCGGCGAGGGCTGGCGCGCCTGGAGCTGGCTCCCGATCGCGATCCTGGTCGGGGCGCTGCCCGTGGCGCTCTCGGCGCCCTTCGGGACCAACCTCCACCAGCCGATCACGGCCCTGCTCCTGTTCGCGCTCTTCCTCTCGGCGCTGCGCAGCGAGCGCGTCGGCGCGTGCGTGGCGGTGGTGGGCGTGGTCTACGCGGCCCACTCGGCGGTCGCGATCGGCCTCTCGGCGGCCTACCCCGAGCTCATGGACCCCTGCCTCCCGGGCGGCGCGGACTACTGGGGGCTGCAGGAGCGCTGGATCCGCACCGGGGTCAACGACGAATACCTGGTGGGCAACTGGCTGCCCTTCCACCTGCAGCTGCTGGTGGCGGTGATCCTGCTCGGCTACCTCTCGCTGGGCATGATCGTCTTCTATCAGGGCTTCTACGAAGTCGACCTGATGAACTACTACGTGGGGCAGCTCTTGACCCACAGCGAGAGCGCGCCGGTCGCGCTGGCCCTGGGCTGGCACCCGTGGTCGCTGACGCGCGGGATCGGCTACTCGCTCCTGGCCCTGGTCGTCGCGCAGGCCTCGCTGGCGCGCTTGAGCGGGGTGCCGCTGGGGACCCCGCGTCAGAAGCGCTGGCTGTGGGGGCTCGGGCTGGGCTTCTTCGCGCTGGATTGCCTGCTCAAGCTGACCGTCCTGGACGGCGTGCGCGCAGGTCTGGCTGCGAACCTCCGTTGAGGCTCGGCGCGAGAGGGTTACGATCGCAGCTCTCGGGGAGCACTGAGAGCGAGGAAGACGCGTGAAGGGACCCAACTACACGACCGCAGACCTCTTCTACTGGGGAGGGTTCATCGCGGGCACGGGCATCGGCGTGACCTTGGCCCGCAAGCTGGGGGTCAGTAACCAGATCGTGACCCTCTTGATCGGCATGGCCCTCGGCGTCGGGCTCGGCTACCTGCTCGAGCGAATCCACTCGGGGCCCCAGGGACCGCAGGACTTCTAGGAGGCGTCGGTGCTCTCAGACCTCCTCGGCGGCAAAGGCAAGAAGCCGCTCTCCCCCAGCCAGCGCGAAGAAGCGGCGCGCGACCTGAGCGAGAAGTGCGGCTACGCGGCGGCGGCGCTCACGATCCTGCCGATTCCCCTCAGCGAAGTGGTCGCGGTCATGCCCCTGCACGTGGGCATGGTGGTCGGGATCGGGAACGTCTACGGCGCTGACGTGACCCGCGACTCCGCGCAGCACCTGATCCTGCGGATCGGCGCCACGGTCGGCCTGAGCCTGCTCGGCTCGCGGATCGCGACCACCGCGGCCAAGGTCCTCTTGCCTGGGCTCGGCGGGTTGATCAGCGCGCCCTTCATGTATGCGAGCACGATCGCGATCGGGACCGTCGCGCGGCTCTACTTCGCCAACGCCGGCGAGATCAGCGACGAAGAGATCAAGGCCGCCTACGACGACGAGTTCAAGCAGGCCAAGCGCAGCTTCGACCCGACGCGGGCCCGCTCGAGCAGCGCGCAGGAGCTCGCGGAGGCGGCCGCGCGCGAGGCCAAGGGCGAGCCCGCCGCGGCCGAGGCGCCGCAGGTCAGCGGGGAGCAAGAGGACCCCGTCGCGCGGCTGGAGCGGCTCAAGGCGCTGCTCGACAAGGGCCTGATCGACCAGGACGAATACGACGCCGTCAAGAAGCGGATCCTGGACACGATCTAGGCCCCTGCTTGAACCAGCCGGGCCCAGGAGGACTCTCACCGCAGGAGCGCGTCATCGCCGACGCGCTGGTGCGTAGCGGACGGCTCCCGCAGGAACAGCTCCCCCAGGCCCTCGCGGCGGGACGCGGGCGCGAGTATCGGGGCTCGGCCCTGCTCGGCGCGCTGATCGCCTGGGGCAGGCTGACGACCGCCAACGCGGACGCCTTCTTCGCGCGGCTCGGCGGGCAGGAGCCGGACCCGGGCACGGTCAAGATGCCCCCCCACAGCGTGCTGCCGCTCCCGGAGGGCGCGTCGCCTCCGCCGGCGGGCGACGACGAGCGGCCCACCCGGCGCGAGGACTCGCGGGCGCTGCAGCGCTACCTCGAGGAGGACGACGACGAGGGGGACCGGACGGTCAGCCTCCCGCCGGCCCCGCTGCCGGGGCCGAGCCCCTACGGCGGGAGCGGGGTCTACGGCGCGAGCGGGGTCGTGGCAGGGAGCGGCGCCTACTTCGCGCCGCAGAGCAGCGGGGCGCACGCGCTCCCGAGCAGCGGGGCGCACGCGCTCCCGAGCAGCGGGGCGCATCCGCCAGCGGGGAGCTACGCCTCGCCGGGGAGCGGGACGCACAACACCCCGGGTGGGAGCGGCGTCTACGCGCACCCCGGCGGCGACACTCCGGGCAGCGGCATGTTCGGAGGCTCGCCGGGCGGCTTCGGAGGCAGCCCGGCGGGCGACACGCCGGGGGGCTTTGGAGGCACGCCCTCGGGCTCGTTCGGCGGCAGCCCTTCGGGCTCGTTCGGCGGCAGCCCTTCGGGCTCGTTCGGCGGCAGCCCTTCGGGCTCGTTCGGAGCGGGGCCTGCCGGCGGCGCGCTCGACTTCGGCGGGACCCACGTGGGGAGCGGGAGCTTCGGCGGCGCCTCCTCGGGGGGCTCCGGCTCCGCGAGCATGGGCGGCGCCGACGAGGTCCCGCTCGACGCGGCGGCCCTCGGCCTGGCTGGAGAGCGCTACGAGGTGGAGCGCCGACCGGCGCCGGGTCAGTGGGAGGCGCGGGACCGCTACCTGGGGCGACGGGTCGTGCTGCGCGTCGACGAGGAGGACCTCGGAGACGAGTTCTGGCGCCAGGCCCGCGTGCTGGGCCGCCTCGAGCACGCGGGGCTGCGGCAGGTCCACGACGTGGGCGTCGTCCAGGGCAAGACCTTCTACAGCCTCGACCCCCTGGAGGGCGAGAGCCTCGACCGGCTCCTGACCGGGCCCGTCGCGGAGCGCCCGACGCTCCCGAGCCTGCTGCGCGCCTTCCTCAACGCCTGCGCCGTGATCCAGCACGCCAACGGGGCCGGGATCGCGCACGGGCGCCTCCACCCCAGCCAGGTGCGGCTGGGGAGCTTCGGGCAGGTGTGGGTCACGGGCTGGGAGATGGCCATCGTGACCCCCGGCGCGCCGAGCGACATCAAGCAAGCCCTCGGTCCGGCGCCCCCCTTCGACCCCGGCAACCAGGCCCTCGCGCCCGAGCTGCGCGAGGGGCACTCGCCTACGGTCCTCGTCGACGTCTACGGGCTGGGGCTCGTGCTGCACTGGATCCTGGGGCTCCGCCTCCCGGGCGCTGCGGGTCCGACCCTGCGCGGCAGCGACGGACCGGCTCCCTTGCGCGCGATCGCGAGCAAGGCCCTCGCGCTCGACCCCGACGACCGCTACTACAGCGTCCGCGCGCTCCAGGAGGACGTGCGTCGCTACATCGACGGGCGGGCCGTGCTGGCCGTCTCCGAGGGCCCCCTGAGCGCGGGGCTGCGCCTGCTGCGCCGCTACCCGCTGGCGTCGGGGGTGATCGGGCTGCTGGGGGGCCTGATCCTGGCGGGCTCGCTGGTGACCCTCGTGATGGTGCGGCGGCGGGCGGGGACGGCCAAGGCGCGCCAGAACGAGGCGCAGCTCGCCCGCGAGGAGGCGCAGGGGGCGCGCGAGCTGGCGCTCTCGCGCGCGCGGCAGGCCCGGGATCAGGCCAAGCGGGCCGAGCTGGTGCGCGAGGCGGGGCGGGCGATCACGCGCGCCCTGGCCCACGGCGGCGTGTGCGCCTTCCGTGAGGCGGAGCGCCTGATCGAAGGCGAGGGGAGCGCGGCCCCCGAGGAGCGCGCCCTGCGAGACGGGCTGCGAGCGCAGCTCTACCTGGCCCGCGGGCGGCGCCTGCTCTACGACCCGGTCCAGCCCCGGCCCGATCTGGCGCTCGAGGACTTCTCGCGCCTGACCGAGCTCCGCCCGCGGGAGCCCGACGCCTGGTTGCTGCTCTTCCTCGCGGCCCGGCGTCTGCCGGGGCGGGGCGCCGCGGAGCGCGAGCGCGAGGCGATTCAGCGGCTGGGCGAGATCGGCGGCCCCTGGGAGACGATCTCCCAGGTGGAGGGAGAGCTGCCCGAGCTGGAGCAGGCTGCGCGGCGCAAGTCCTACCTGCGCCCGCCGCGCCTGCACCGCTCCAAGCACGTCAAGCGGCGGATCGATCAAATGGCCCGGATCGCGGAGGTCCTCCCGCACGTGGCGCAGGTCCGGACCCTGCGCGGGCGGCTGGGGATCGTCGCGACCGGTCCCGGCGTCGGTCGGAAGACCACGCTGCTCGACGACGAGGGGAAGGAGGTCAGCGGCGGCCGCGGGATCAAGGGGATCTGGCGCGACCTCTACTGGGCGATCCTGCTCGACCCGAGCGACCCGGAGCCCTACGCGGCCTATATCCCGAGCTTCTTCCGCAAGTGGGGAGCGCACGCGCCCTCCCGCCACAAGGGGGGCTGGCCCTTGGGCGCCCTGCGCGAGATCTGCCGCACCTCGCGCCGGCCCGAGCCGCCTCTGGCGCTGGCGACCGTGCTGCAGGGGATCGGTCGCTACGCGAGCACGATCCCGCTCCTGGAGAACGCGCTGGCGAGGCCGCAGCCGAGGGTCCCGCGGCACCCCGAGGCGCACCTCCACGATCGGCTCCGGCTGGCGCTGGCGCGCGCGCGTCTGGCGCGGGGGCAGGACCCGCGCCTCGACGTCAGCTCGCTCGAGGTCCCTGAAGACTATCAGCCGCTCGCCAAGCTGCTCGACGCCTGGCAGCGCGCCCTGGGGAGCGACTTCTCGGGGGCCGCCCGCGCGCTCGAGGACAGCCTGCGCTGGACGCGGGGGGAGGGGAGCCTGGCCGAGCCGAGTGTGTTCCTCAACGACCTGCTCCGCTTCGCCACGGATCGGCGGATCGACTCGCGCTCGTTCCTGCAGCTGCTGGGGCCCATGGCCGGCCCGCCGCAGGCGATTCAGGGGAACCAGTTCGCGGCGATCCTGCACCTCGGGATCGCGGTCCACCTCGAGGCGGCGGGCGCGGACCCGCGCCAGGAGCTGCAGGCGCTGAGCCAGGCCAAGCGCTCGGTGGGGTGGGCGCCGGGGGGCTACAAGGAGGGCCTGCTGGCGCTGACCGGGGCGCGCCTCTTCTTGCGCCAGCAGCCCCAACACCCGGGCCCGCACCTCGACGCGCTGCGCGTGATCGGCATGGTCAGCCTGTCCGAGGGGAGCGGGAACGAGGCGCTCAACGGGCCGGCGCTCGAGATCATCGTCGAGCGCCTGCGTCAGCTCGGGGCCGAGCAGGCGCTGCAGGCCTTCAGCTCGGTCGAGGACCCGGTGCGCGAGCTGAGCGTGCCGCGGATCTACACGGCTCACGAGATCTGGGACTGGCAGGGTCTGAGCGAGGAGCGGGCCCGGTGAGCGACACGATCGCTGGGCGCTACGAGGTGATCGAGGAGCTCGGCCGCGGCGGTGTGGGGCGCGTGGTCCGGGCGCTCGACACGGCGCTGCACCGCGAGGTGGCGGTCAAGACGCTGCTCAAGAGCGGCAAGAACAACGACCGGGCGCGCTTCGTCGAGGAGGCCCAGATCACGGGGCAGCTCAACCACCCCAACGTGATCTCGGTCCACGACCTCGGCGTCGACGGCGACAAGCTCTACCTGGTCATGAAGCTGGTCGCCGGCCAGGACCTCAAGCAGATCCGCAAGCGCCTGGTCGCTCAGGAGCCCGAGGCCCTCGCCGCCTATCCCCTGCGGCGCCTGCTGCGCCTCTTCCTCGAGGTGTGCGAGGCGGTCGCCTACGCGCACGCGCGCGGGGTGATCCACCGCGACCTCAAGCCGGCCAACGTGATGGTCAGCGACGCCGACCAGGTGCTCCTGCTCGACTGGGGCCTGGCCAAGGCGATCGGCGAGGAGGTGAGCGAGGGGGGCAGCGCGACGGCGACCATGGACGACGAGACGATCCAGTCGCGCCTGCGCGCGTCGTTGGCCATGGCTCGCAGCCAGTCGCTGATCGGCGCGCCGGAGGGGTCGCAGATCACCGAGCTGGACGGAGACCTCACGATCGAGGGTCAAATCGTGGGCACGCCGGCCTACATGCCGCCCGAGCAGGCGGACAGCGACGCCGACCTCGACCGGAGCGCCGACGTCTACGCGCTCGGCTCCTTGCTCTACGAGCTCCTGACCTACGAGGCGCCCTATCGCGGGAGCACCTATCAGTGCTTGCGGCGCTTGATCGAGGGCCCGCCCCCCGACCCGAGCGTGCGCGCCCCCGGCAACGAGATCCCTCCTGCGGTCGAGGCGATCGTGCTCAAGGCCATGGCCCGCGAGCCCCGCGGGCGCTACGTCGACGCGGCGAGCCTGGCCGACGACGTGCGGGCCTTCCTGGACGGAGAGCGGGTCAGCGTCTACGAGGAGAGCGCCAAGGAGGCCATGCTGCGGCTGGTGCGCCGTCACCGCGTCGCCGTGATCGCGACCGGCGTCGGCTTCGCGCTCCTGGTGACCCTGATCTTCGTGGCGGCGGGCTTGATCTACCTCGAGGAGCAGCGGGTGCGCCGCGCCACCGACGAGGTGGAGCGTGAGCACGAGGTGGTGCGCGCCGAGGAGGCCGCCGCCGCGCGCGCCCAGGTCCAGGCGGAGCTCTCCGCCGAGGGCCTCTCGCTGGTCGCGGAGGGCCTCTCGCACCTGGGGCACTTCCGCGGTCAGTGCCGCTCGGCGCTGCCGCTGGCGGGGCTCGGCGCAGGGACGAGCCGCCCGACGCTCTTCAGCGCGCACGCCGCGGCCCGAGCGGGCGTCGAGACGTGCCGCGCTCGCCTGGCCTCGGTGGAGGCTCAGGGCCAACCCGCGGCCCTGGCCGAGCTGCGGGAGCAGCTGGAGCGGATCCGCAGGGACCTCGACGTGACCCTGGTGGAGACGATCCTGGGCGAGCGCCCCAGCTTCGCGCTGAGTCTGCTCGGCGTCATGGAGGCGAGCGAGGGCTTCACTCCTCCGCCAGACCTCCAGCTGGAGCTCGGCGAAGCCCGGGGGAGCTTGCTCGCGCGTGGTTGGCTGCGTCTGGGCTACGAGGGCAAGGCCTTGGCGGCCCTCGCGGAGCCGCGCGATCCGGTCGCGCGGGCGCTGCGGGCCTACCTCGCCGACGAGCCCTTGGCCGAGCTGCGAGCTGCGCTGGACGCCGCGCTCGAGGCCCAGCCCGACGCTGGCTGGCTGCACGCGCGGAGCGCTGAGGTTCGCGTCAGGGAGGGGAGCTTCGCCGAGGCGCGGCGGGAGTTCCAGCGCGCGATCTCCCTGGCGCCCAGGGACGCCTGGGTGCACAGCACGCACCTTCGCGCGACGCTGCCGCCCTACGCGGACTCCGAGATGCTCACCAACGGCGCGCTGGAGATCTTGCGCTCGCTCTCGGGCGACGAGAACCGGGAGCTCGAGCACGTCAAGGCCCGCGAGCGGATCTGGCGCGGCTTGCAGGCCCACGAGCGCTACCTCGAGCAGCTCGAGCGCGAGGTCGAGGAGGAGGGGTTGGCGGCGCTCCCTCGCTGGCGAGCGGGCGCCCGCGCGGCGCTCCTGGCCAACGACGGCGAGGCCGGCCTGCGCTTCGCCGAGCGCGTCCTGAAGGAGCGGCCGGGTGACCGAGTCGGTCTCGGCTGTCGCGCCGAGGCGCTGCTTCAGCTCGGCCGCACCGACGAGGCCCTGCAGCAGGCCGAGGAGGGGCTGAAGGCCCAGCCCCGCGACGGTCGCCTCAACGCGCTCAAGGGCCAGATCTTGCTGCTGCGCAAGCAGGCTCGAGCCGCCTTGCCCTTCCTGGAGCGCGGCGCTCGCCCGGCGCTCGTCTCGGACCCCTGGCGACGTCTGGCCGAGTGCTACCTCGAGCTCGGCGACGCGGACTCGCTCTCCAAGGGAGTCGAGGCGGCGCGCCGAGGTCTCGCGCGCGATCCGCTCACGACCTACAGCTACGACCGCAAGCAGCGGAAGGTCCTTCCGCTCCCCGCGGATCCTCGCCTACACCGCGTCCTCGGGCGCCTCCGCCACAAGCAAGGCCGCCTCGGCGCCGCCATTCTTCACCATCAGCGCGCGCTCTTGCTCTGGAACAACCGACGGGTCGTCACCACGCTGGGCCTCGATCTGCGCGACGCGCTCTACGCTGGCGAGCTGCATCAGCAGCTCGGCTTGCTGAACGAGGCCTACAACTTCTATCGCCAGGCCCAGAGCGACCCCGCCCTCGCGCAGGAAGCTCAGGCGCGCATGAACCGCCTGCGCGGCGGTCGCTGAAGGGAGCTGCTCATGAACGCCAGCCGCTTGCTGCTACTCGCTTCGCTCTCGCTGAGCCTGGCTGGTTGCCCAGGGTCGGACCCCGAGCCCCCCGCCACCCCCGCCGCTCCCAGCGGCGCGGCGCCCCCCAGCCAGGACCCTCCGGAGGCGCCCAGGCCGCGGGAGTCCCTCGCGCCCGCTCCAACCGGGAGCGTCGTCCCGCCGCGCCCCGCGCCGAAGGACGCCAGCGAGGCGTGGCGCGACGCCGCGGCTGGCGCGCAGGGGTGGCCGCTTCGGCTGGCGCGAGCCCTCAAGGGCGAGGCCGAGCGGGCGGCGCTGCTGAGGCCCTTCGCGGAGCCGAGCCCCGAGCTCCGCCGCCTGCTGGACCTCGTGCGAGCGCTGCCGATCTACGACCCCAGGGTCCGGCGCCCGGTCCCCTTCCAGCGGCGCCTGCGCCTCCGCTACGAGGAGCACCAGGCGCTCGACCCAGGAGCGCTGCCCAAGGAGAGCGACGCCGCCGTCGGGCTGCTCCTCCTGGCCGACCCCAGCCTGTGGTGGCAAGAGCGCTGGCTCCTGAGCAAGGAGGGGTGGCAGAGCGTCAAGCGCGCCCTCGTCGACCGCTCCCTGGGCGAAGAGCGCGCCCAGACGCTGCTGGCGGGCCTCTGCGCCGCGCGAGACGGCAAGTGGAGCGAAGCGACCCCCAAGCTCTTGCAGGCCTTCAGCGCCCTCGCGGAGCAGGCCTCCGCGCTCGCCGGCGCGCAGCAGGAGTGGCGCCAGGTCGCCGGCGCCGAGACCCCGTCCGCCTACGCAGCCGCGCTCCAGCCCTGGACCGCCCGCTTCATCGGGAAGACCAAGGGCGGGGCCAGCCTGCTCCAGCGGGTCAAGAAGTAGCCCGGCCGCAGCCGAGCGCTACCTGAAGGCGCGGATCGCGTCCTTGACCGCCGTCCACGGACGTCCGCCCTGGATCCGCTCGAGCGGGTCCTTGAACTTGGCGCGCTGGGTGCAGAGATCCGTCAGGACGTGGCGCAGCTCCTTGGGGTGGAACCAGACCTTGGAGCTGAGGTTGGGCAGGACGTCGGCGCGAACGCAGACGACCTCGCCGCTGAGGTAGAAGCGGCAGTTGTCGAGGGCCACGTTGAGGTAGTTCAACGCTACCGGGAGCTGATCACTCGCCGGCCCGTCCAGCGTCAGCACCTCGCCCTCGGCCGCGATCAAGCCGCGGTCGTCGGGGGTCCAGAAGCGGAAGCTCATCGGCTCGTAGCTGCCTGGGGAGAAGTCCGCGTAGACGGCGCCAGCCGCGTCTTCGCTCGGCTGGAGACCGAGCTCTCGCAGCGCGTTGCGCAGCTCCTGGCGAGCCTGTTGGCCTTCGCCGGCGGTGCTGTCTAGGTCTGGGCTGAACGCGGCCATGGCTGAAGAACCTACCAGGCGCGCGAGCCGAGGGCCATCGCTCAGGCGCCCCCGGACTGACGGCGCTCCTCCTCGGCCGCCTCACGGTCCGCGGCGCTGCCGCGACGCTGCTTCTCCCACTTCTTGAGCGCCTTCTTGCCCGGCTCACCGCAGGCCCGCATGGCCTGGTCGATCCGCGAGAGCGAGCGGGGCTTGCCCAGCTGAGAGAGGGTGTCGAAGAGGGGGGGAGTCTCCTTCTTGCCGGCGATCGCCACGCGGATCGACATGAAGAGGTCGCGCGCCTTCCAGCCCGTCCAGGCCTCGCTCGCCAGCATGCGGCACACCCCCTCCAGGTGCGCTGGCGTCCACTCGCTGACCAGCTCCAGGCGCTCGCGGACCTCGCGCAGGGCGAAGTGGGCGTCCTGAGGCTCCTGGCCCTTGGGCACCAGGCCCTCGACGAGCTGGCGCAGGTTGAGGTCCTTTTGCTTGCGGGTCTCGGGCGTGTAGTGGTTCACGTCGCCCATGAAGAAGTCCGCCGTGCCGACGACCTCGCCCAGGGTCTCGACGCGCGGCTGCAGCAAGGGCGCGAGCTCGATCAGCCGCTCGCGAGAGAGCATGTAGTCGCGCACGGTGTCAGCGAAGTCGGCCGGCGAGAGCGCGCGCAGGTGGCTGGCGTTGACGTAGCGCAGCTTGTCCTGGTCGAACACGGGCCCGCCGAGCGCGACCTGGTCGAGGCGGAAGTGCGCGCACATGTCGTCGAAGGAGAAGATCTCCTGGTTGCCGCCGTCCTCGGTCTTGGGGCCGCCCCAGCCCATCAGCCCGAGGAAGTTCAGCATGGCCTGGGGGAGGAACCCGGCCTCGCGGTAGTGCAGGAGCGAGGTCGGGTTCTTGCGCTTGCTGATCTTGCTCTTGTCGGCGTTGCGCAGCAGGGGCATGTGGCACAGGACCGGCATCTCCCAGCCGAAGGCGTCGAAGAGCACCTTGTGGATCGCGGCCGAGCTGATCCACTCCTCGGCGCGCACGATGTGGCTGATCTGCATCAGGTGATCGTCGACGCAGGAGGCGAGGTGGTAGGTCGGGAACCCGTCCTGCTTGACCAGCACCTGGTCCTGGAAGTTGTCCTGCTTGAGCTCGATCTCGCCCCGCAGCAGATCGTCGACCACGACCGAGCCCTCGAGCGGCATCGCGAGCCGGATCACGTGGGGCTCGCCCGCCGCCACGCGCTTGCTGGCCTCCTCCTGGTCGATCGAGCGGCAGCGGCGGTCGTAGCCGCGCTTGCTCGCCTTGTTGGCCTCCTGCTCCTTGCGCATCTCGGCCAGGCGCTCGGCCGTGCAGAAGCAGGGGTAGGCCCCGCCGCGCTCGAGCAGCAGGCGGGCGTGCTGGTCGTAGATCTCCTTCCGCTCGCTCTGTCGATAGGGGCCGTGGGGACCGCCCTTGTCGGGGCCCTCGTCCCAGTCGAGGCCCAGCCAGCGCAGCGAGTCGAAGATCTGCTGCTCCGAGTCGGCGCGGTAGCGGGTCCGGTCCGTGTCGTCGATCCGCAGGATGAACTGGCCGCCGTGCTGACGCGCGTGGACCAGGTTGACCAGGCCCATGTAGCCGGTCCCAACGTGGGGGTCGCCGGTCGGGCTGGGGGCGATGCGCATGCGGACGGGGCGCTCGGTCATGGGGGCTTGCTCCTCGGGGCGGGGGACTCTACACGAGCCGCTGGGGTGTTGTAGCGTCGCGCCCGTGAGTGACGAGGCGAGGCGACCGTGGTGGCGACCAGCCTGGGCGGACGTGCTGCACGCAGTCGATCTGGTCGCGTGGTCGGGCGGGCTGCTCCTGGTGGTCGGGCTGGCGCTGCGCCTGGGTCCTCGCGACGGCTGGGGCTCCGTGTGGGCGATCCCCTTCTATGCGACCCCGCTCGGGATCCACGTGGCCGGCGGCGCCCTGGCCTCGATCTGGGCCAGCCTGCGGCGACAGCCTCGACGAGCGCTGGCCTGGGGACTCTTCGCCTGGGTCATGACGGGCTGGCTGCTCGCGACCCACTGGCGCTGGGAGCCCCGCTCGAGCGCGCCTGCTGACTTGAGCCTCGTCTACTGGAACATCGCGCGGCCTCAGGCGGACTCGAGCGGACGAGTCGCGGCTGCCCTACGAGACCTGGGCGTCGACCTGCTCTGCCTGGCCGAGGTCAACCCGCTCCGGAAGAGACGAGAAGCCCCCTTCGTAGAGACGGTCGAACCCCAGCTGCCTGGCTATCGGAGGTTGGCCTCCACCGCCCACATTGGACTTTGGGTCGGCGCGCGGATTGGCAGCCAGCTGGAGATCGTTTCTTCCCGGCGGGAATACCTGAAGGTGGCTTGGGGCTTCGATCTGGACCTGCGCTGGCGAGGGCGCCCGCTGCGAGTGCTCGTGGTGGACTTCGACAGCGCCCCCAGCACGACCCGCACTCGAGCCATGGGGCCGCTGCGAGAGTGGGTCGAGCGTCAGACCGCCCCCTGGCTCGTGATCGGCGACTTCAACACGCCGCTCGACTCGGTCTGCTTCGACGCCTGGAGGGCCGAAGGCCGCCACGCCTTCGAGCGCGCAGGCCGGGGCTACATGGCCAGCTGGCCGCTCTACCCCGCGCCGGTGCTCGCGATCGACCACGCGTTCACGAGCGGGCTGACCCCGCTGCGCGTGGACCTGCTCAGCGACCTGATCTCCGACCACCGCGCGCTGCGGCTGGAGTTGGCCTTCAGTCCTCCCAAGGCTCCTTAGCAGGCTCCTCGCCTTCGACCTCCAGCGCGTCTGGGTCGCGCAGGTGCGAGCGCAGGGTGCCGATCAGGCGCGGGTGGCAGCGCAGGTCGAAGCGGATCCGCTCGTCCTCGAGCTCCTTGGCGAAGATCTCGGCCGCGCTCTCCAGGTAGGCCAAGGCCTTCCCTTCGCGCACGTCGAGCCACACCCGCACGTCGAGCTCACCCTTGGCCGCGCGCTCGTTGACGATCTGGCGCAGCTCCGCGATCCCGACCCCGGTCTTGGCGGAGACGCGGACCGTGTTGGCCAGGCGGCGCTCGAGGTAGGGCAGCTCCTCGGGCGGGGTCGCGTCGATCTTGTTCAGGACGATCAGCTCGTCCTTCTGGTCGGCGCCGATCTGCTTGAGGACCTCGCGCACGGCCTTGACCTGCTCGAGGGGCTGGGGGTCGCTGGCGTCGACCACGTGCAGGAGCAGGTCGGCCTGGGTGACCTCCTCCAGGGTCGCGTGGAAGGACTCGACCAGGCGGTGGGGCAGGTGGCGAATGAAGCCGACCGTGTCCGAGAGCAGGACGCGGCGGTTGTGGCCGACCTCCCAGGCGCGGGTCCGTGTGTCCAGGGTGGCGAAGAGCTGATCGGCCGCGTAGACGTCGGCGGTCGTCAGCGCGTTCATGAGGGTCGACTTGCCCGCGTTGGTGTAGCCGACGAGCGAGACCGTGAAGGCCTCCTTGCGGGTCTTGACCTCGCGCTCCTTGCGCTCGCGGAACACCTTCAGCTCGTCCTTGAGCTCCTGGATCCGCTTGCGCACGAGCCGGCGGTCGACCTCGAGTTGCTTCTCACCCGGGCCGCGCAGGCCGACGCCGGGGTCGAGGTGGCTCCACAGCTTGCGCAGGCGAGGCAGCGCATACTCGAGCTGAGCGACCTCCACCTGCCGGCGCGACTGCGGGGTGCGCGCGTGGCTGGCGAAGATGTCGAGGATCAGCTCGGTCCGGTCGATGACCTTCTTGCCGAGCGCCTTCTCGAGGTTGCGCCGCTGCCGCGGCGAGAGCTCGTTGTCGAAGATCACCACCTCGGCGCCAGCCTCCGCCAGCCGCTCCGAGAGGAGGGTCACGCTGCCCTTGCCCAGGCAGGTGGCGGGGTCGGGGCGGTCGCGCTTCTGGACGACCTGCTCGCCCACGACCGTGACGCCGGCGGTCTTGGCCAGGAGCGCGAGCTCGCCCAGGGGCTCGGGGCGATCGAAGCGCGGATCGTTGCGAGGCAGTCGGGCCGCGAGCACGGCTCGCTCGGCGACGCGCTCGGTCGAGACGAGCCCGCTCCGGTCGCGCTGCGGCGCATCCTCGTCGGGGCGCTCGGCGGGGGACTTCTCGGCGGTCCAGCCCTTGGCCACGGGCTTCCCTTGGGTTGGGGTCCGTCGTAAAGAAGGCACTATCAAGGGGAGGCTCCTGGGGATCAACGCCTATTCCCGTCCGAATGGCAGGAAGGCGGATCCGCTGCACGGGAGCCTATACCCACCCCGGCGAGCGCCCTGTCAATCGGTCCTCCGTACACGAGCAGACGACGCCCTCGCCGGACGTCGTCTGCCATGAGTCGAAGGCTAGTGCAGGAGCCTCAGCACACACCTCAGAGCGAAAGCGTAAGGGGCTGGTGCGCAACCATTCTCGAGGCGTGGAAGATCACACCTCCCGCAGCACCAGCCCCTGGTGCTTTCGCGGGCCCCAAGATGGGGGGTCTGGGGGGGCGCAGCCCCCCCCAGAATCTCAGTCCTCGAGGAGACCCGAGGCGAAGCCGCTCTCGGCGGGCGCCGAGGCGGGCTCGGGCTCGGCCTTGGGCGCCTTGGCGGCGGCGGGCTTCTTCTTGGTGACCTTCTTGGCCGCCTTCTCCTCGAGGAGGCCAGCCGCGAAGTCGGCCGGGGGCTCGTCCTTCTTGGGCTTCTCGGCCTTGGGCTCGTCCTTCTTGGGCTTCTCGGCCTTGGGCTTCTCGGCCTTGGGCTCGTCGTCGCTCGCGGAGCTCACGGCCTCCTCGACCGACTCGTCTTCGCCCTGCTCGTCCCGGTCGCGCCCGCGACCACGGCCGCGCCCGCGACCACGGCGGCGGCGCTTGCGGCCGCTGCTCTCGCTGTCGTCGTCGTCGCCGTCGCCGTTGTCGCTGTCGTTGACCTCGACCTCGCCGCTGGCCGAGTCGAAGTACTGGAGGGGATCGCCGCGCTCCTGACGAGCGCCGCTGCGGCGCCGGCGGCGGCCGCTGCTGGGGTGCGTCTTGAGCGAGCCGGTGATGATCTCGGTCATGCTCTCGATGTCGCTGTAGTCGTCGGCGTTGAAGTCGTAGTCGCTCTCGTCGTCGCCGCCCTTGTCTCCGGCGCCGCCGCCGCCGCCGCCGCCGCGCGAGGAGTCACGGTCCTCGCTCTTGTTGCGTCCACCGCCGCGCTTGCGCCGGCGCCGACGGCCGCGGCCGCCGCGGCCGCCCTCGTCGTCGTCACGGTCGCGGTCGCGGTCGCGGTCGCGGTCCCGGCCGCCACCGTCGCGGCCGCCCTTGCCACCCTCGCGGCTGCCACCCTCGCGGCTGCCGCCCTCGCGGCTGCCGCCGGTGCCGAGGTTCTTCAGCTCGCCGAGCTCCTGCAGCGCGTCCTCGACCTGCTGGGCGCTGACCGCGTCCGCCGAGTCGATCTGGCCCATCAGGAGGGCGAGGTCACAGATCCGGTTGAGCTGACGGGGCGAGCCCTTGGCGGCCTCGGCCACGGCCGCGAGGCCCTCCTCGTCGAACACCGACTCGCCGCCGCCGGCGATCGTGAGGCGGTGCAGGACGTAGCCCTGAGCCTCCTCGCTGTCGAAGGGCTGGAGCTCGTAGCCGACCTCCAGGCGGTTGACGATCCCGCTGCGGCGCTTGAGGCTGCCGCGCAGGCGGGGGTGGCCCACGATCACGATCGTGAGCGCCGCGCTGCCGTCGGGCGCGCTCATGTCGAGCAGGGTGCGCAGCTCGTCGAGGAGCTTGTTCTCGGCGGCCTCGAAGTTGTCGATGAACAGGGCGGCGTGGCCCTTGGCGGCGTTCTTGGCGAGCGCCTTCTCGAGCTCGGCGAGGGTCTCCTCGCGCGAGGCGCCGGTCTTGATCCCGAAGGCCACGGCGACGGCGCGGATCAGCGCGGTGGCGTCGAGGCCAGCGGCCGAGATCCGGGCGGTCTGCGTGTTGCCCTTCTTGAGCAGCTCGGCGGCCGCGGCGCGAGCGATGTAGCTCTTGCCGACGCCGCTCTCGCCGATCAGAAGAGCGAGGGGCTTCTTCTGCTCGACCGCGTAGAGGAGGCGAACGTGCGCTTCCTTGTGGTGCTTTGCCTTCTGGTAGTAGAAGCCGAGGTCGAGGTCGTTCTCGAAGGGCTTCTTGGCCAGGTTCCACTTGTCCAGGTACATGCCATTGCTCCAGGCGGCGCATTCCCTCGCCTGGTGCCTCGAAGGATCCTCAGCGGGACCCGAGGCTGCCACGGGAGCTCCAGCCAGGGTTGGGCGCCCGCGTGGTGCGTGGCGGCCGGCCGCTGCTGGAGGTTCATGACGGGGGCCGGGGTGTCGGGGTGACACACCGGCGCAGTGAGTCGGCTGGGGCCTTCGGAGGGCTCATCCAGGCGACGGTTGCGCCGCAAGTCGTTGATAGGAAGTTGGGCTCGCCCGACGAATCCCATTGGGCCCTGGGGGGACGGAGTCAGTCGGCAACGAGCCGACCAGTCACCCCCACTGAGTCCTGCCCAGCTGGGTGCTGCCCAGCTGGGTGTCGGGATCCCTGCTTCGGCCCCGATTGGGGTCCCAGGGAGATTGTGAGTTGGGAACGAAGGTGTTCCGCTCAAAGGTGCCTCTCGCAGGTGCGAGCATGGGAGGAGACCGAGGTCCCTCCGGCGAGCGCCGGGAGGATACGCGGATGGATGGGGGCCATCAACCCTCGTTCTGAGCGGGGGTTAAGCGTTTTTCCACAAGGCTTTTTGGTCTAGCCCGAATCCTGCCCGAATCCGAGCCTGCGAGGATCGGGCAGGGTCGGTCTAGCCGCCCATGCTGGCGACCAGCTGCGCCAGCTTGGCGACCCGCGGGTCGCGCGGCGCCCGCCGCTGGAGCTCCGCCAGGGTGCTCCTCGCTCCGGCCAGGTCTCCCCGGCGGACCTCGAGGGCGCCGGTCAGCAGGAGGGCCTCGACCTCGCGGGGGTCGACCAGCGCGGCTCGACGCCAGGCGGCCAGGGCCCCCTCGGCGTTCTCCTGGACGCGCCGGACCCGCCCCAGCGCTCGCCAGGCCGAGGCGTCGCCCGGGGTGACCTCGCAGAGCCGGAGCCAGGCGGCCTCCGCCTGGCTCCAGCGGCGGAGGTAGCCCAGGACCTCGGCCCAGCGGCTGATCGCGGGTCCCAGCGAGGGGTCGGCGGCGACCGCCTCCTCCAGGCGCTCGGCGGCCCGCTCCCAGTCCTCCTCCAGCATCGAGGCGACGCCGAGGTAGTAGGCCCGCTTGGCCGGCGAGAAGGAGCGGTCGCCGCTCGGGATCGCCGCCAGGGTCGCGCGCAGGCCGAGGGCGTCGCGGGACATCTCGAGGGCGGCCAAGAGGTTCTGCCGGGCCAGCACCGAGGTCGGGTCTCGCCGGAGCGCCTCCTGGAAGGCGTCGCGCGCCGCGCGCGCCTCGCCGCGTCGCAAGGCCGAGAGCCCCAGCTTGACCCAGGGCAGCGGGTCGAGGGGGGCCGCGGCGGCGAGCTCACGCCAGCGGGAGGCCGCGGTCGCGGGGGTGCCCGCCGCCTCCTCCAGGCTGGCCAGTCCCCGCAGCACCAGGGGGGAGCCCGGCGCGAGGCGCTCCGCCTCGCGGGCGAGGTCGAGGGCGGCGCTCCCCTGCCCGAGCAGCTCGAGCAGGTGGGCCACTTGCAGCCGGTGGAGCGGGTTGGGGGGGCGACGCGGGAGCAGCCCCAGGGTCCGCAACAGGCGCGTGGGCGGGAAGGCGTCGGGCTCTTCGCTGGGAAACTCCCACCCGCGGGCAGCGCGCGCCAGGGCGGCGAGGTCGAGCGCCTCGGCCGGAGCGCGGCGGAACACCAGCGCCCGGCGGTCGGCGTGGACGAGCGCCCACGCCGGCGAGGCCACCAGGGTCAGGATCACGGGGTCGGGCGTCTCCACGCGGTGGTCGAGGAGGACGTCGCTCACGCCCGCTTCGTCGAGGAGCGCTGTGATCGGGCGCTCTCCCCGCATGACGGCCGCGTAGCGGCGCAGGTGCTCGCCTGGGTAGAGGTCCGTGTTTCCGCAAATGTAGGGCTTGGGCGGCTCGCTGCCGCGGCGCCAGAGCAGGTAGTGGCCGGCGCCGAAGTTGTTGAAGAGCGGTCCTCGCGGCGGGCTTTCGGCGAGGAAGTCGCAGGCCTCTGGGTAGGCCGTGAAGCCCGCCAGCCCCAGCCCGGCGCGGGGGTCATAGCTGGCGTTCTGGTGGAAGCGGTCGCTCAGCACGGCGCGCGTCAGCCCGAGGACGCCGAGCGCCGCCAGCACCACGGCCACGCTGCGGGCGTTGGGCGCGGAGCGCCCGAGTCGCTCGCGTCCCAGCTCCCACAGCGCGCCGAGTCCGCCCACGGTCAGGGGGAGCAGCCCCAGGGCCGCGAAGGGGAGGTTTCGCACGTAGAGGAGCGAGCTGGCGCAGAGCAGGGCCGCGCGCGCCCCCTCCTCCAGGCTGGAGCGACCGCGGGCCAGGCCGAGCAGCCACAGCGGAATCGCCGCCAACAACCAGGCCTTGTAGAGCGCGACCTCGGGCTGGCCCGCCAGGGCCGGGTGGAAGGGGCTCCACAGCTCGACGACCTGGTAGTTGAGCCCGGCGCTGGCCGCGTCCTCTCCCGTGCGCAAGAGGATCAGGAAGGGGTAGAGCGCCGCCTCGACGCCGTAGGGGTTGAGCATGGAGGCGAGCGCGACCAGGGCCAGGAGGCCGGCGGCGCGCTTCAGCCCTTGCCAGCTGGGGGCTTCGCCCAGGCGCGCGCCCAGGCTGGGCCAGCGCTTCGCGATCGCCGCGTGAGCCCCCCGCGTCGCCAGCGTCACAACGAGCAGGGTGGGACCGATCAGGGAGAAGCCGTGCGCGTTGCTCCACAGGAGCTGCACCAGCGGCAACACGATCAGGGTGCGGCGCGAGGGTCCCTCGCGCGCTTCGCGACCGAGCAGCCAGAGGTAGAGCGCCGCGCAGGCGATCGAGAGCACCTCGGGCCGGAGCACGAAGCGTCCGCCGCCGACCAGGATCGCGGCGGCCAGGACGGCCCAGCGCAGGCGTGGACCGCGCTGACCCGCCGCCGCCACCAGCGCTGCGAAGCCGCCGAGCAAGGTCAAGGCCTTGAGCAGCGAGAGCAGCCGCGCTCCGCCCAGCTGCCAGGCAGGCCACACCAGCCACTGGAAGAGCCACTCGTGGTCCACGAAGGCGTGCTGGGGGAAGGGCGCCAGGAACTCGTTGCGGGTCGGGAGCCCGTGCTCCCAGATCCAGCGGCCCGCGGCCAAGTGGAAGTAGAGGTCGGGCTGAACGTCCTCGCGCAGACAGAAGGCCGCCAGCAGGCAGCCCGTCGCCATGAGGAGCAAGCGCCCCTGCCAGCGCGGCGCTGGCTCCAGTGTCTGCATGGTGGGCCACGATACAGGGTCTCTCGGAAAAACTTTCCTGGGCCTGGTCGCCTTGACAGGGCCGCAAAGTCGGTGCTATACCGTCGCGGCACCCAGAAGTCTTTTCAGGTCAAAGGGCTACGGCCCGCTAAGCTGATCTGTCCACTGGCTTCGTCCATCGCGTATTCCGCGCTGGAGTCCGCGTGGAGGGGTGTCCCTAGGGGAGGAAGCCCGAGCAGCATGGGTTGGTGGTCCGACTTCAAGGCGAATCGTGCGCTGGCTGATGCGCGGCGCGAGCTCGTTCAGGAGCGCTCGCCGTACGGCATCGGACAGTTCATCGACAAGTGCATCGACCTCGGTCGCTACGACGTAGCGCTCGAAGAGGCCGAGAAGGGGATCCAGGAGTTCCCTCACGCCGAGTCGCTGACTGGCGCCTACAAGCGGCTGATTCGCGCGGTCCACGCCGACGACCTCAAGCAGGGGCGCGACGAGATCCGCAAGGCCCCGGGCCCCAAGGCCTACTACAAGCTCGCGCGCCTCTACAAGAAGATGCGCGACCTCGACCAGGCGATCGAGCTCGCGCGCAAGGGCGTCGAGCTCTACCCCAACTTCGAGGGCAACTACATCGTCCTGGCGGACATTCGCTACGAGCGCTTCCAGCGCGACCTGCGCGCCAGCGACGGCAAGGCCGCGATCGAGCTCTTCGAGAAGGCCGTCGACCTCAACCGCGAGAACTACCGGCTGCTCTTCCAGCTGGCCGAGATCTACCAGGCGATCGGGGCGCGCAACCGCGCCCTCGACAAGGCGCAGATGATCCTCGAGTTCGCCCCCGACGACCGCAAGGCGGTGGGGCTGATCGAGACGCTGCAGCAAATGAAGCCCAGCAAGCACACCACGCTCAAGGACCAGCTCGCCGACTTCGAGCGGCGCGTCTCGGCCGGCAGCGTGGAGCGGGCGGGCCTGCTGGCGGTGCGCTACACGCGCAACCCCGACCACCTCGCCCGCAAGCTGCCGCTCCTCTCCGAGCGGATCCAGGGCTACGAGAAGGCCGTCGTGCTCGGGCCCAGCAATGAGCTCCTGGCCGCGCACCCCGGCACCTCCCAGAGCGCCAAGCCGCTCGCGGACACGCTGCGCAAGGTCTTTCAGGCCGCGATCGAGTGCTCCCTGCGAATGGACATCTCGACCTTCGAGAAGGGCCTCTTCGAGTGCGGCGACGGGTGGCTCTACCTGATCGTCGTCGATCACCTCAAGGTCGGAATCCTCGCTGACAGCAAGGCGAAGAAGAGCCGACTCTCCGACGAGGTTCACCGCTTCGTCGAGCACGAGCTCTACCTCTAGGGGCGGCATGGAGCGGATCCTCATCGATCTCAATCAGGTCGCCGGCGTCAAGGGCTCCATGGTCGTGACGAAGGAGGGCGTCGTCGTGGCCGAAGCCCTCGGCCCCGACCTCGAGACCGAGAGCGTGGCGGCCGTCAGCTCGCACGTGATCCAGGTCGCCGAGCGAGCCCTCGAGAGCCTCGGCCGATCGGCCTTCGAACAGTTCACCATGACTTCGGCTCATGGCCGGATGGTCTTCGTCAACCTCGACGTCGGCTATCTGGTCGTGATTACCAAGATGGAAATGCGTCTAGAGCAGGTCGCCATCGAAGTCGAGTCCGCCGCTCGTAAGATTCGTGGGATGGGCAAGCGGATTTGACGGGCGCGATGCCTGCAACTACAACGAACCACGCAGACTCGTTTGCGGGGTCCAACAGAGAAGACCTCTTCGTCCAGTTCTAGCTGGCGTCGAGGCAAGCCGAACCGGGGGGCGGGGGCCCCGACGGATCGGGAGAGAGCAATGGTCCAGATCAACTTCGCCAAGCGAGAGATCAACTGCAAGCTCGTGTATTACGGGCCTGGCCTCTCGGGGAAGACGACCAATCTAGAGGTCGTCCACAAGAAGGCCCCGGCCAGCAAGAAGGGTGAGTTGACCTCGATCGCGACCGAGGGCGACCGCACCCTGTTCTTCGATTACATGCCGCTCGAGCTGGGCAAGGTCGGCGGCATGAACACGAAGTTCCAGCTCTACACGGTGCCTGGCCAGGTCTACTACAACGCGACCCGCAAGCTGGTGCTCCAGGGCGCCGACGGCGTGGTGTTCGTGGCGGACAGTCAGCCCGAGAAGATGGAGGAGAACCTCGAGTCCTTCGCCAACCTCGAGGAGAACCTGCGCGAGCAGGGCCTGGATCCCAAGACGATCCCCATGGTCCTGCAGTGGAACAAGCGCGACCTCCCCAGCGCCCTGCCTCCCGACGAGCTGGATCGAGCCGTCAACAAGTATGGCGTGCCGACCTTCGAGGCCGTGGCGGTGACCGGCGAGGGCGTGTTCCCGACGCTCAAGAAGCTGGCCCAAATGGTCCTCGAGAAGCTCAACAAGGAATACGGCCTCGACGCCAAGGGCAAGAAGACGGCCGCCGCGCCTGCCAAGCCGCCCGCGGCTGCGGCTCCCAAGCCGGAGCCCAAGCCCGAGCCGAAGCCGGAGCCCAAGCCCGAGCCGAAGCCGGAGCCCAAGCCCGAGCCGAAGCCGGAGCCCAAGCCGGTCGTCGAGGACGCCCCTGCGCTCCCCACTCGCCAGGACGGCCCCAGCGCCAAGAAGCCTGCGGCGGCCAGCAACGAGCGCGAGCGCGAGTTCAACGTGGTCGGCGGCGGCAACGCGCCAGCTCCCAGCGGGGGCGGCGGCGCCGGCAAGCTGATCGGAATCTTGCTCCTGCTCGTGATCCTCGCGGGCGGCGGCTTCGTGGGCGCCGGCTTCGCTGGCAAGCTCGGTCCGCTTCAGAAGCACTACGACCAACACCTCCAGAAGCACATCGGCGGCGGGACCCCAGCCAAGTCTGGCGACGCTCCCAAGGACGGCGATGGCGAAGCGCCCAAGGACGGTGATGGCGAAGCGCCAAAGAAGACGGGCGAAACGAAGTCTGAGTAGCTACAGTGAGTGCGTCGCGGCCCCTCGCGATAGGAGGCACACGGTTCGATGAAGCCGAGTGAGACCGATCAGAAGCTCCGCAATCAGCGCCTCATTTTCTATGAGGACGACATCGAGCGGATCGATCGCGCCCTGGAGAACTATCAGCAGCTCTCCAAGTCGCGCTGCAACATGTTGATCGACGTCGAAGGCCACGCTGTGACCAGCGTTGGTTCGACGGACGGGATCAACCTCGAGACCATCGCGGCCCTGGTCGCCGGTTCGGTCGCGGCCACCAAGGAGGTGGCCAAGATCCTCGGCGAGAAGGAGTTCACCAGCCTGACCCATGAGGGCAAGCACGAGAGCATTCAGCTCTCGGTGGTGGGCAACCGCACCGTCCTGGCGACGATCTACGACCAGGAAGAGACGACCACCGGCATGGTCCGCTTCTACACCAAGGAGCTGGTCGAGAAGCTGCAGGGCGTGTTCGACGAGATCCAGAACCGCAAGGAGCCGGCTCGAAGCCTCTTCGAGGGCGACTCCATGACGGGTCTCGACGACGTCCTCGACGACATGTTCGGCGACGTCTAGTGACCGACTGGCACTCCGTGCCCCACGGCGCCCCGCTCTCTCGGCGGGGCGTCCTGCGTGTGGGGCTGTTGGCTCTGGGCAGCGTCCTGGTGGCTGGCTGCGGCGGCGGTCCGCCCCGCAAGCCCCTCCCCCCCAGCGAGCGCGGTCGCAACGCGAACCGACGCGAGAAGTTCTGGATCCCGGGCGTGGCCGACGAGTGGCACGAGTCGCCCGTGATCATTCGCGGCGTCAAGCAGCTCGGCGGGGTCCTCGAGTGCGAGGTCGACGAGACCGACGGCAAGTACGTCGTGCTCTTCAATCCGCAGCGCACCAGCCGGGACGCGATCCGCGTCAAGATCATCGAGATCGGGCGCGAGAACGGACGCGAGTTCGACCCGATCTTCGAGGATCGATAAAGCCCCAGCGAATATCAGCGATTCGCTTTACCCCTATTTGTTCAAAGGGGGCTATGATCGCCATCGTTCGGAAGGAAGCCTCGCGCTCCGAGCTCTGCTTTGTCCGAGTTCTGAGCGCGAGCAACCTTCGCTGTCTAGAGAGCCTGAGATCGAACAGGAGCCCGCTCGCGCACTGGAAAACTGGGAGACCAGACCAGACCCGAGCCGACTCTGGAGCCTGACTCCGCTAGCGTTCCATCTCGCCGCTCACAGCGTCGTAAGCAGAGGGGGAGCAGTCATTGCTCCCCCTCGTGTATTTCCGGAATCGGGAGGACAGGCCGGGGCGAGTCGCGCAGGAAGCTCAAGGCTCATGCAGGCCTGTCCGAGCGTATTCCGTGTCGCCGCAGGCGA
>MDTG01119739.1_pt1 | contig 62974 bp, 53 predicted proteins | sample 811421 | NCBI WGS metagenome assembly MDTG01 (sample SAMN05326645, study PRJNA326480) | marine metagenome | isolation source: seawater | place: Pacific Ocean: South East | collected 2011
CCCGTGGCATTCGAAGCCTGGTTCACACTCGCAATCATCGCCCTGATCATCGTCGCGCTGAGCTCGAATCGAATCGGCATGGACGTCGCGATGCTCGGCGGCCTCGTCGTCCTCATGGCCACCGGCATCGTCTCGGTGGACCGGGGCATCGAAGGATTCGCCTCGCAGGCGGTGCTGATGATCGCGGGGCTCTACGTGATCGCCGCCGGCATGCGGGAGACGGGAGCGATCGAGATCGCGGCCAACCGCCTGCTGGGCCGACCACGATCCGCGAACGAAGCGAAGATCCGGCTGCTCGCTCCCGTCGCGCTGCTTTCGGGATTCATGAACAACACGCCGATCGTCGCGATGTGCATCCCGCTGATTCGAAACTGGTCGAGACGGCTCGGCATCAGCCCCTCCACTCTGTACATGCCTCTGAGCTTCTCGGCCATCCTCGGTGGACGGCTCACGATGATCGGAACCGCGTCAAACCTCGTCGTCATCGGCCTGTTCACCCAGTACATGACCAAGGACCACCCCTGGCTCACGGACATCGGATTTTCAATGCCGGCGGAATGGGTGCTCTTCTTCGGCGTCGGAGCGATCGGTCTGCCTTGCGTCGTGCTCGGCATCATCTTCATCATTCTGACTTCGCGGTTCCTGCTTCCGGAACGCATGCCGGTCGAAAGTTCTCCCCTCGATGCCAGGACCTATCAGGTCGAAATGGTGGTCGCGGCGGATGCACCGATCAAGGGAAGCACGATCGAACAGGCCGGACTCCGACAGTTGCCCGGTCTGTTCCTCAGCCAGATCGACCGGGGCGGCGTGATCATGCCTGCGGTCGGCCCCGACGAGATCCTTGAAGCCGGCGACCGGCTCGGCTTCGTGGGCGTCCTGGATTCGGTGATGGATCTTCGTCGCATTCGAGGCCTCGAGCCCGCGACCGACCAGACCGGCAAGCTCACGGGAAGCACCGGCTCCAGAACGCTGGCCGAAGTGGTGGTCTCCGCCAACTCGCCGCTCGTCGGACACAGCGTGCGAAGTTCGCGGTTTCGGACCCGTTACAACGCCGTGATCATCGCAGTGCATCGTCAGGGCGAGAAGGTCGAAGGGAAGATCGGCGACATCCGCCTCCGCATCGGCGACACCCTCCTGCTCGACACGCACGTCGGTTTCCTCGAGGCCCACCGCGACGATCCGGACTTCTATCTCGTCTCGAAGGTCGACGAGTCGCGTCCGATCCGACACGACCGGGCGATGCTGTCGATGGGGATCCTCGTGCTGATGGTGGGACTGCTCATCGGCGGCGGATCGATCAACATTCCTCCCCTGCTGGCCGTGTGGATCTGCGCGATCCTGATGGTCTTCAGCCGTTGCGTCACCGGAACCGTCGCACGAGCCAGCATCAATCTTCAGGTCCTCGTCAGCATCGGGTCCGCGATCGGACTCGGAGCCGCGTTGGAGGAGAGCGGCGCGGCGACGGACATCGTCGGCTGGCTGATCGGGAATGCGACCGACATGCAGCTGCATCCGACGCTGATGCTGCTCATCCTGTTCGTCATCGCAAACGTCCTGTCGCAGCTGGTCACTCCCTACGCCGCTTCGGTGCTCATGTTCCCGATCGTGATGCAGGCGGCGGAACTGCTCGAAGTGAGCCCGCTGGCCTACGTCTTCACCCTCATGATCGCAGGATGCAACTTCAGTACGCCGATCGGATACCAGACCAACCTCATGGTCTACGGTCCGGGTGGCTACCGCTTCCTCGACTACGCCAGACTCGGGATTCCGCTGACGATCCTGGTCGCAGTCATCTGTGTGATCGTTGCCCCGCTCGTCTTCCCATACTGATCCGCATCGCACCAGGCGTGCGATTCGGCTGACGATGCTCACGATCGGATGCGTGGGCATCGGGTTGTGGCTTGTCGGCATCATCCTTTCCGATCGATTCACCGCGACCCAGTTCTGCTCGTGGATACCGGCGATCGCGATGACGCCGCTGTGCCTGCTCGCCGCCGCGGCAGCTCGATCACGCCGGCTCACGACATGCTGGTGCCTGATCGCGGCCATGACCGCGGGATGGTGGTTCCTCGTCGATCAGCCCTGGCGACCGGGCGAGGGATCCAGCGACGGCCTGACGCTCATGCAGTGGACGATGTCCCACGACAAGTCCGATCGCGTGACCCATGCGGACTACATCGTCGAGACGGATGCGGACATCACGATCCTCACCCACGGATACGGCGTCCGCGGTACGGACGAGATCAGGAACTGGCTCGGTCCGGACGCGAAACCATACAAACTCGGTTTCTTCACCGTGCTGACCAGATTGCCCGTGCGGCAGTTGCGTCCGCTCGCCGCCGGCATGGACATCCACGCGCGGATCATCGAAATCGACACGACGCGGCAACTGGGACGACCGATCCGCATCGCAGCGGTCGATCTGCCGTCGAAGCTGACTCGATCCAGATGGGAGATCGCACGCACGCTCCGGACCTGGCTCGATGAACGGGATGCGGGCCGCATCGACATCGCTCTGGGCGACTTCAACATGCGACGGGGCAGCGCCGCGCTGGCGTCCATCTTCCCGGATCTCACGCACGCGTGGGATCGCGCGGGACACGGCTGGGGACCGACCTGGAACCGACGATTCCCCCTCTACCGCATCGACCACGTCCTTGTCGCGGACTGGCTCGGCGTACTCGACTGCACGACGCACGATCCGGGAATCGGATGGCACCTGACCCAGCACGTCGTCCTCGATGGACCGCGGGAAGTGGATGCTGCTGAGGATTGAGGTCGATCAGTCGATCAGCGAGGACGTATTGAAGACCTCGTTGATCAGGCTTTCGTGGGCACGAAGTTCCTCGCCCCTGGGATCGTCGACCGGAAGCTGGGTGAACAGCGTCGGATCGTCCTGCCATTTCACTGAACCGTCTCCCCGAAGGGCGTTGAAGCCGACCCTGTGGTTGAAGTCGCTTTGACGACGGAGTCCGTCCGTCAGAAGCACCATGCGATCGCCCCGGTCGAACCGACGGGTCTTGAGAGTGTCCCAGTTGAGATGACCGGCATAGTGGTAGTTCGTGTAGATCGTTCCCGTGCCCCGTTCCCAGTTCTCGGCATAGCGTTCGACGGGATTGTCACCGGAGTGATTCGGGCAGTAGAAGGTCTCGAACGAGTTCAGATAGTGCCAGGCGTACAACCTACCCAGACCGTCCCATCCCTCGATGGGCTCGTCGAGACTCGTCGGAAAATGCTTCTTGCCGGTCAGGTCGAAGTCCCGATGTCCACCGTGGCGAGCAGCCATCAACTCTCCCGGACGGGGAGGATTGGAAAGCAGCACCCGGCTTTCGGGCAGATTGTTCTTGTGATCGGAGCCCCACATGATCAGGGCCTGACCGATGCTCCGCTGGTGCGAAGAGCTGATCACTCGATTCGCATTCTCACGGATGGACGCCAGCGTCGGAAGCAAGAGGCCGGTGAGGATGCCGGTGATCGCGAGGACCACGAGCATCTCGAGAAGACTGAAACCACGATGCTGCAACGACAGACAGAGGTTCCGCTCATCTGATCTGGATTTCACGCGTCGCTTCAGCACGCGGAACCCCACTTTTCAAAGCCTTGCGGCTTGCAAACCGAGCTGCCCAGGAACGAAACCTGGCCACGGACCCGGTTCATCCGACTTTCCCGAACTCTTCCATGAACTACTACGCTGTTCACCTGAGCCCGTGAGACGGATTAACCGATTCCCAATAAACAGACTATAGGAAACAGGTGTTTTTGAGCCCGATAAACCACACGAACCGACTAGAATTCGATATTCGTAGTGTAAAGGGCTGTTTAAGTGGCAAAAAAACCGTTTTTTGCCACTTGTATGGAACCAACAGGGTCTCGCCCACGAAATCTGGGCTGTCAGGAGTGTGGAGGACATGGATCAGCAGGACCTGATGCTGATGCATCGCGTCGCGGTAGGCGATGAACAGGCCGTAGAGCAGCTCTACGACCAGTTCGGCGGTCTGGTCTACAAGGTGTCCAGGCAGCTGCTCCCGACTCAGGCCGAAGCAGAGGATGCCGTACAGGACATCTTCGTGAGGCTCTGGCAGACAGCGGATCGATTCGATCCCCGACGGGCCCGACTGGTGACATGGGTCATGTTGATCACCCGTCGTCACCTCATAGACCAGTTGCGTCGCAAATCCGTGCGGCCCAAACCATCCCTCCTCGACGAGGAGCTGACAGAAGAAGTACGAACCGGGGAACCTGGACTCAAGACCCAGACCGACGAAAGGAACACGGAACTGAGGCGACAGATCGCGAAACTTCCTGAACTGCAACGCGTTGTGATCGAAAGGTCCTATCTGCAGGGATACACATTGAGGGAAGTGAGCCAGCAGCTGGATACGCCACTTGGAACCGTTAAGTCGGCATTGAGCCGGGGACTGAACAAACTCAGAGATCAAGCTCAGAGTGAACCAAATGCTGATTGGGCCGCATCCTGAACCCAATCCCATCACCTGGGCATTAGATTGACATTGGAATCACCACGCATGACATCAAGAACCCATACAACCATGAACGAACTGGTCGAACTCGCGACGCTCGATGCGTTCGGTCTCCTGCCCGCGGCCGACGCGGTCAAGTTCGAACAGGCTTTCATGACCGCATCATCCGAGGTGCAGGCCGAGATCCGAAGCATCCAGGCCGATCTGGCCACCGACACGACCCTGCTCAACGGCGAAGAACCATCCGCTTCGCTTCGGCAGCGTGTGCTCGATGCCGTCGCCCTCAACATCGAATCCGAAGCGGAACGACTTGCTCCACTGGCCACCATCGGCGACAAGGACCACCACATCCGGTCGAATCAGATGGCAAGCTCTCCAGAACACCGCACCTCCGGCCTCTTCGCCTCCGTGTGGACATGGCGGATGGCCGCCCTGGTGATGTTCGGCGTGGTCGTCACCCTGGCCGTGTTCAACGCGACCTCGAACCGCGAAGCCACGATGCTCGCCAGCACCTACACCACGCTCAACACGCTCGATGAACTCGAGGATCAGTTCGGTCCCCAGTTCACCGAGTTCGTCCACAATCCAAACTGCCGACAGTACTACCTGAGTGCAGTCGACGGCACGGGCATGATCCGTGTCGCCGTGAACGAACGCACCGGTAACGCCTTCGTCCTCGGACTGGACCTCGACGACAACACGGCCGGCAGCCAGCTTCGACTCTCGTCGACGGACGGCAGCCACGAGACCCTCGCCGTCATTCATCCGAAGGAGGGCTTCGTCGGCCTTTCCATCGACACGATCGACACCGGGCTCTTCGCGGCCGGCAGTTTCGACCGCCTCGAGTTGATCAGCCCCGACGGCAAGATCCTCTTCCGAAGCGTCTGACGAAAGCAACCCAACGCAGACTCCACGGACCGGCCCCTGGCCGGTCCGTTTGCGTTGATCAGGCCTCGTCCGCGCGGCGTTCCCATTCCGCATGAAGCGGAATCAGGTCGCTCTCGACGGCGATCCGCTCATCCGAAAGTTCCTTGACCTTCGTTCCGTCGGAGTACACCTCGGGCTTGACGAGTTCGGCGTCGATCTCCGCACGTCGCTGCTCCCCCGCTTCGATCCGTCGTTCGAGATCCCGAAGTGACATCGACTCCATGGAACCGTCGCGTGCGGGAGTCTTCTTCGCAGGCTTCTTCTTCTTCGGCTGCGACGTCCGCTCCGGCTCGACCGGCGACCCCACTCCCTGCAGCCAGGCATCGACGTCGTGAACCAGTTGCGCCGAGCCGCGTCCATCGAGCACCAGTAGATTCGAACAGGTGGCTGACAGAAGAGCCCGGTCGTGACTGATCAGCAGCATGGTCCCGGTGAAGGGGCCATCGACGGCAAGAACCTGTTCCAGCCGTTCCGCCGAGGCGATGTCCAGGTGGTTGGTCGGTTCATCCAGGACAAGAAGATTGTGCCCACCCGCCACGATGCCGGCCAGCACCGCCCGGGACCGCTCGCCCCCGGACAGCGAACCGAGCGCCTGCTCCTGCCGCGCACCACTGAAGAGGAACGCCCCCGCGAGATCGCGGGCCTGCTGCTCGGACACGGGGCTCCCATGCGAACGGGTCAGCTCCGACTGGAGGTACTGCCAGACCTCCATGGTCGGATCGAGGTGTCCGTGGGTCTGCCGGTACCAGCCGATGTTGAGACGGCTTCCGATCCGAACGTCACCCTCATCCGAGTCGATCTCACCGAGCAGGCATCGCACGAGCGTCGTCTTGCCGCTTCCATTGGGACCGACGATGCCGATGCGTTCTCCACGTTGAATGGCCAGATCCAGACCCTTGAAGAGGCTCTCTCCGTCCCATGCCATCGAGATGCCTTCGACCTGGAGGACCTGGTCGCCGCTGCGCTGCGTCTCCGGCAACTGGAGATTCATCAGACCCTCGTTGCGGTCGGGCTCCTCGATGTGCTCCTCCTTGAAACGATCGAGTCGAGCCGCACGCCCGCGGGCCTGCTTCGCCCGCTGGCCGGCCTTGTACTTGCGAATGAAGGCTTCCTCCCGACGCACCCGGTCCAGGTTCTTGTCATGAAGTCGCTGGGCCGTGAGATCCTGCTGCGTCTTCTGATCAAGGTAGTGCGAGTACGGGCCGGTGTAGTCGCGGATGCGCGTGTTGGCCAGTTCGATCGTGCGACTGCAGGCACGCTCCAGAAGCCAGCGGTCATGACTGACGAGAATGATCGCCCCCCGGAACTCGTTGGTCAGAAATCCCTCCAGCCAGCGCCGCCCGTCGATGTCGAGGTGATTCGTCGGCTCGTCGAGCAGCAGCAGATCGGGCTCCTCCAGCAGGAGTCTGGCCAGGGCCAGTCTCGCCTGTTCCCCTCCCGAGAGCGTCGACGCGGGTTGCTCGAACTGTTCGTCCGTGAAGCCCAGACCGTGCAGCGTTGCTTCGATTCGATGATCGACGACCCAACCGCCGGCCGCCTCGAGGCGCGCTTCGATGTCGACCTGTTGCCGCATCAACTTTTCCAGTCCATCACCCTCGGCCACGGCCATCGCTTCGTAGGTGGCTTCCAACTCGGTCCGAAGCGACTCGAGCTGTTCGAAGGCCGCAGCCGCGGCGCCCCGGACCGTCATGCCCGGCTCGAAGACGTGTTCCTGCGCAAGGGATCCGATGCGCGTCCCGCGTCCGCGGTCGACGCTGCCCCGATCGGGCTGCTCCCGGCCTTCGATCAACGACAGTAGGGTGCTCTTGCCGCAACCGTTGCGACCGACCAGACCGACCCGTTCACCGGGCTCGAAACTGACCGAGACCCCGTCGAGCACAACGGTGTGGCCACGGCGACAGTACAGACTTGAACAGGACAACAGAGGCATGAAGACCGTCAGTGTACAGGTACGGGATCGGAGGCTTGGTGCCCGGCATGCTGGCGCCTATGCTGTACGTGAACCGACACGCATCAGGAACGACTCGAATGAACCACCGTGCACTCTGGGCCCCCTGGCGACTGGCGTACCTGCAGGACTGCGACGAAGCCCGGGAGGATGCCGATCGCACCGCCGAGATCCAGCACTTCCTCGAGGCGTACTGGGCCGCTCCTGCGGACGATGAAGCCAACTTCGTGGTCCACCGCAGCGATCGGGGAATGATCCTCCTCAACCGCTACCCCTACTCGAACGGACACCTGCTGGTCGCACTGGGCGAAGGACGTCCCGGAATCCTCGACTACGACACGACGGATCGGGCCGCATTCTGGGCTCTTGCAGAACGGGCCGCAGACCTGCTGCAGCGGGCATTGAAGCCTCATGGAATCAACTTCGGGATCAACCAGGGAGAGGCCGCCGGAGCCGGGATTCCCGGTCACCTGCACGGCCATCTGGTGCCGCGATGGGAAGGCGACACGAACTTCATGACGGTGACGGGTGGAACCCGGGTCATTCCCTCGAGTCTCGAGGACATGACCGATCTCCTGCGGACGACCGATCGGGAGATCTGAAGGCGACGACCGTGAATCCCAACGGGTCCAGTCCGGATCGAGGTCTCGAAGGACCAGCGATCCGTACGTACGGGGAAGCGCTCGAACCCCAGTTCAAAGTGGGCTCGCGACTCGACGTTCCCGGTCTTCCACGCCCCGTACAGGGCAGAGGCATGACCATCGACGCGTGTTCGACGATCCCTGGGGATCAAGCAGGAACGAGCACAGTCCCGTGACGAAGACGGACCCGTGGGATTCACGGCCGTCACATTGACGATACTACGCTTCCGGTGGCGAGGAGGTGGCAAATTCCCATTCAAATCGACCTTTGCGGGGCCTTCATTGACAACCCAGCGGACCTCGGGGACACTGTGGAATCACCCCTGCCAAGTGCGGCAGTGGACCGAGAACCGTTGCTGGAGAAGATCCAAATGAAGCGTATCGCCCTGCTACTGGCCCCTGTCATCCTTGCTCTTCCGCTTTCCGCGTGCAGCAGCGATCCCAACAATGTCAGCTACAAGGCCATCACCGGCAACCTCAGTCCCGAGATGTCCGGGCTTTCCCAGCGTCCCGTGGACCGTGACACCGATCTGGCCGTCACGAACAATCAGAACCTCCGCATGTTCAACGACGATCTCGGTCGCGTGTTCTACACGAACCATGCGAGCACCCTGAGTCCGTATCCGGTCACGAACCTCAGCGGTTCACCGGAATAAGCAACGAAGCATGAAGACCACCACGACCCGCCTTCACCGGGGGGGAATGCAACATGCGCCCGGACGGCATCGGTACGTCGATGCCTGATCGGCGCATCCACCTGCTCAATCCACTCCAGGCGATACGGGGCGTGTTCGGCTCATTCCTTCCCTCGAGCATGCCGTACCTGACACGCGCCTCGTACGCGAGGGAACTGCCGGCCTGGGCGCTGCTTCCGGTGATGACGGGCATCCTCGAGGGAGGGGTCGTCGGCGTCATCGTCCAGAAACTCTACGACGGCGTGGTCCCCGACGAACTGCTGTACCTGATCATCGCGTTTCTGACCGGTCTGCAGGCGACCGCAAACGTATTCAGCTTCGCATGGGCGGCCCTCAGCCACCGCAGAGGGAAGATCAAGTTGCTCGTGGGCATGCAGCTCGGCTGCGCCCTGTGCACGGCACTGCCGGCCCTCGCGTCGAACAACCTCATGGGCATGTGGCTGTTCGTCATCGGCGTGGTCGGAGCCAGGCTCTGCTGGTCGGGGGTGATCACGCTTCGTTCGGCGGTCTGGGCATCGAACTATCCACGCGAGGTTCGGGCACGAATCGCCGGAAAGTTCGCCACCATCCAGGCCCTCGTGCTCGCGGGAGTCAGCGCCCTCATCGGCGTCCTGATGGACTGGGACCAGGATGCCTATCGCTGGGCCTATCCACTGGCCGCGGTCATCGGCATCCTCGGAACCGCCGCCTACAGCCGCATCCGCATGCGTGGCCATGCCGCACTCCTTCGCGATGAACGCAACGCATCCGAGGATGCCGATGCCCACGAGCCCTCGCTGAATCCGCTGCGAATGCTCCGGTTTCTCAGGAGCGACATCGAATTCACCAAGTTCATGAGCTGCCAGTTCCTGCTTGGAACGGGAAACATGATGATCGGCGCTCCACTGATCATCGTGCTGACCACCGTGTACATGATGGACTACCTGCAGGCCATCGCCATCATGACCACGATTCCGATCCTGCTGATGCCGCTGTCCATTCCCCTCTGGTCACGATTCCTGAACCGGGTCCACATCATCCGATTCCGTGCCGTGCATTCATGGATCTTCGTGGTCACCACGACGATCCTCGTGATCAGCATCGCGACGGGCTGGTTGCCGGGTCTGTGGATCGCCGCAGTGATCAGAGGCATCGCCTTCGGCGGAGGCGTCCTGGCCTGGAACCTCGGGCACCTCGACTTCTCCTCCGTGTCGTCGGCTTCCACCTACATGGGAGTCCACGTGACGCTGACAGGCCTTCGGGGCCTGCTGGCTCCTCCGCTGGGGGTCCTGCTCTACGAACTCCTGAAACCCGTCAATCCGACCGGCTCGATCGTGTTCTGCGTCGCTCTCAGCTTCATTCTGGCCGGTGCCATTGGATTCGTCCTGCTCTCAAGACGCCTGAAAGGCCCTTCAGGGCTGCCTGAGAGCGACTGAGGAAACGGGTTCTCCCTTCAATTCACCTTCCGGAGCGGCTATACTGCTCGATTCAAGACGGCGGAACCCCGCCGGCTTCGAGGTGATGTTCCGGCAGCGAGCCGGAACCTCGAATCCCGGCATGATCCTCAGCCCTGCGTACCGCGGCACGCACCCTCCGCCTGTCCAGCCGCATTGAACCATCATGGTTGATCACAATCTCATTGCCGATATCGCGCTTGATGAAGCCGATATCCTCGCAACCGGGGTGGCAGACGCCGACATGGAGGCGCTTCTTGCTACCGATATCCAACAATACCGCCGTGGAAAGATCCTCGCCGGCAAGGTCGTCGGCAAGGCCGGTGACGATGCCGTCATCGACGTGGGACTCAAGTCCGAAGGACTCGTCAACAAGGGCGAGTTCGACAGCTTTGATACGCTCAAGATCGGCGATGAAATCGAAGTCCTCCTCGAGGATCTCGAGGACGAATCCGGCATCATCAAGCTTTCCAAGCGCAAGGCCGATCGCATCCGCGGCTGGGAGCGCATCCTCGACTCGAACAACGAAGGCGACATCATCGAGGGCAAGGCCACCCGCAAGATCAAGGGCGGACTCCTCGTCGACATCGGCGTTCCCGTGTTCCTTCCGGCCTCCCAGGTGGATATCCGACGTCCCAGCGACATCGGAATCTTCATCGGCAAGATGGTCCGGGCCGAGATCCTCAAGATCGATGAGGAACGCCGCAACATCGTCATCAGCCGTCGCAAGCTCATCGAGCGCGAGCGGGCCGAGGCGAAGGACAAGCTGCTCAACTCCATCAGCGAGAACGAGACGATCACCGGTACGGTGACCAACATCGCCGACTTCGGGGCCTTCGTGGACCTCGGAGGCATCGACGGCCTGCTCCACATCACCGACATGAGCTGGGGACGTGTGAACCATCCCAGCGAGATCTGCAAGGTCAACGACAGCATCGAGGTCAAGATCCTCAAGATCGATCTCGAGAAGGAGAAGATCGCCCTCGGTCTCAAGCAGATGGAGCCTTCCCCATGGGACGGCGTCGAGGATCGCTTCCCGATCAACGAGCGGGTGACCGGCAAGGTCGTCAGTCTCGTCAGCTACGGTGCGTTCGTCGAACTCGCCCAGGGGATCGAAGGGCTCGTCCACATCTCCGAGATGTCATGGACCAAGCGCATCAATCATCCGAGCGAACTGGTCAACGTCGGCGACGAGATCGAAGTCGTCGTACTCGACATCAACGCGGAGAAGCACGAGATCTCCCTCGGCATCAAGCAGACCGAGGTCAATCCGTGGGAACTGGTCGCCGAGCGGTACCCGCCCGGAACGATCATCGAAGGTCAGGTCCGCAACCTCACCAACTACGGCACGTTCATCGAGATCGAACCGGGCATCGACGGCCTGCTTCACGTCTCCGACATGTCGTGGACCGAGAAGATCTCCCACGCCAACGAGAAGTACAAGAAGGGCGACACCGTCGAATGCGTCGTTCTGGACATCGACCAGAACAAGCAGCGTGTGGGCCTCGGTGTGAAGCAGTTGACGGAGGATCCCTGGGCAACCGCCATTCCCGACGCATACAAGCCGGGCATGGTCGTTCACGGCTCCGTCACGAAGATCACCAACTTCGGCGTCTTCGTGGAACTCGAGGAAGGCCTCGAAGGACTCCTGCACATCTCGGAACTCTCCGACGAGAAGGTCGAGGATCCGCAGGACATCGTCAAGCCCAACGACAAGGTGGACGTCAAGATCCTCCGCGTCGATACGGCCGAACGAAAGATCGGCCTCAGCCTCAAGAGAGCCAAGTGGGGCGATGCCCAGGAAGAGGCCGCCAAGGACTCCTCCTCGGACCTCAACATCGACATGCCCTCACGCGGAGGCATGGACGACCACGGGGCCATGGGTACGGACAAGATCGAGTTCTGATCGAGTCCCGCATGCCATCGAAGAGACAAAAGAACAGCCCGCGATACGCAAGTGTCGCGGGCTGTTTCTCCTCCTCGCCGAAATACCGTTGCCCGCCGTCAGCAGAGAACGATGAATGTGAGCACCGTCAGGAAAGCGAGTTTCCTTCGATGCACGGTCCATTCCGTAAGTGCCTGCAGATGCATGACGTGTTCTCCTCTTCGATTGTTCGTTCCGGCGACGGAACATCGTGTCCGTTCCGTCACGTTCATGATGCCCCCCCGTTTGGGCCTGTCGAGAGGAAATCCTCTCCTCAAACCGTAATATGGGGTTCAAACACCCCCCACCCGGCCAGCAATGGCGGAAAAGGCCGCATGACCCGAACACCAAACCTGATCGTGACGCTCATCATCCTGCTCGCCGGAACGCTCTCCGCCGAAGCCACCACGGATTCCTCGCTGCCCGATGTCGAGGATTCGGTCGCCGCGTGGTACGTATCGCGGGAGTGGGTGGATGCGTTCTCGATTCCCGAACCCGATGCGGAAGCATCGGAGGCTCCGATCGACAATGCGACGGGATGTTGCCTGATCATTCGCCAGGAAGGACGCATCATCGGCATCGGCGACGCGATGAAGTCCGAGGGATCCATGCTGCACCGCGCGGCAAGACGCGCACTGAGCATGGCGCAGGCCGACCCGGCCCTCCGCGCGATCCCGGATGAACTCCTTGCCGAGGTGGGGACGCGACTGACGATCGAACTCGAGGTCTCGGGCCCGATGCAGCCTCTGATCGGCCGCTCTCCGAAGGAGTTCAGAGACGACATTCATCCGCTTCGTCATGGAATCGCACTGCGATGGAACGATCAGTGGGCGGTCAAGTACCCGAGCCGCCTTCGCGTGACGAATCGATGGGCGGACACGTCGCTGCTCGACGGAATGGCGATATCGATCGGACTCGATTCCGGACTGCGGGACTCCCTCCAGCGCAAGGATGTCGGAGCGTATCGGTTCCGAACCATCGATCTCGCGCAGGCCGCTCCCGATGCGCCCCCACAGCTGGTCGTGGGCGGGACGATGACGCAACCGACTCCGATGCCGGGTATCCGTGATCTGGTGTCGACCCGAGACTCGATACTCGATCACATCCGACAGCGGCAGTGGCCCGGCGAAGAGAATCGTGGACTCGTCGGCTCCTACGAGCCCGCTTCGGACCGCTACGACCCGATCGTGGCGACCGCGATGGATCAAGGACTCACCGCCTGGGCGTTGGGGCGCGTGGCCCAGTCACCCGGGGCCTCGCGAGCGGCACGCGAAGCCGCCTCGGATGCCGCGGCGCAGATCCTCTCCTCACTGCTTGCGAGGGAGGACGATGCGTCGTACGACCCGCTGGACGACGCGGCGATCCTTCTCGCCCTCGAATCGAACGAAGTGCTTTCCTCTCCCGAAACCGAACGCATCCGCCGCGAACGCCGCACACGACTTGCCGAAGAGACAGAACGCTGGGTCGAGGACGATGGAAATGCGCGTCGTGGCCACGACCTGGCCCTGGCCTCGATGGCGATCGCGTTCGGAGGCAACGACGAGGATCGGGCTCTGGCCCGCCGACTCGCCGATGCCGCCTGGGACCGCACGACGGTCGAGCAGCAGGTGTCCCTCCTGCCCTGGATCGCATGGACCGAGATGCGACTGGCCGAGTCCACCGGCGACCACGCGAGACTGAAGTCGATCGACGAACTCCGCCATCTCGTACTGCAGCGACAGGTCCCCCCGGGCGAAGAGCGGTTCGGATCCGAACTTGCCGGAGGCATCGTGCTCGGCAAGATGCCCGCCGACGTGACCGCCAAGTCGCTGCGGCCCATCGCCGCGATGGCGTCGATGTACTCCGACGATCGGATCACCACCGCCCAGGAAAGGGACGAACAGTTCTCGAGACTTCTCCTTGCGATGCGATTCATCATGCAGCTCCAGGTCGAATCCGGCGACACCTCGATCTACCGGAACGCATCCCGGACCAACGGCGGCATCCGCATGGCTCTCTGGGACTCGCGAATGCCGACGATCGCACAGGCAATGGCTCTTGTCGCACTTTCCGATGCGATCGAACTGCTGCATGTCGATTCAAGCGATCTGCCCCCCGGTGAAGGGCTATACTGAAGTTCGTCCAAGAAACCGGACGTGCGACAGGACGACCGACATGACGACAAGCTTCCGCATCCGAGCATTCCTCACCTCGATTCTCCTCGTGGGTCTCGCATCCGTGTCGACGACTCCCGCTGCTGCGCAGCTTTCACCGAACTTCAAGGCGTCATCGAGCACGGTGGGAGCCGAAGCGGTCATTCTCGGCAAGCTCGTCTACACCGATGTCACGGTGCAGTTCAACCAGACGGAACTGCGGCAGGTCATGACGTTCCTCCAGACGCTGCTCGACGTCCAGATGATCATCTACTGGCAGAACGACAAGAACGTCGTCGGCCTTGACCCCGAGAAGACGATCACCATCGAATCCGAAGACACCCCCGCACTCAATCTCCTGCAGCGGATCCTCGAGCAGTGCTCGACCGACGGAGAGGAGTACACCTGGCAGCTTCGCCAGGGCATGCTCGAAATCGGAACCAAGGATCGTCTCGGAAGAAAGTCCGCACAGGTCCTCAAGATGTACAACATCGAGAACCTCATCCTCGAGATTCCGGACTTCGACAATGCACCAACCCTCGACCTTGGAAACTTCGGTGGAGGTGGTGGCGGACTCGGAGGCGGCGGTTTCGGAGGAGGCGGTGGTGTCGGCGGCGGCGGCGGCGGCGGCCGGAGCGGTGGCTTCGGCGGCGGTGGCGGCGGAACCGGCGGCGGTGGCGGCGGCGGCGGCTCCCTGGCCCCGACCAATGAAGAGGACCGCATCGAGAAACTCGTCCTTCTCATCACGACCTTCATCGAACCGGATGCATGGCGTCGCAACGGCGGCGACATTGCTTCCATCGAAGCCTACCGGGGCAATCTGCTCATCAAGGCACCCGATTTCATCCAGCGCCAGCTGGAGGGATACGCCTTCAGGCCCACTCGTCCGGCGGGCAGCCAGGGGGGGCGATCACTGACCTACGAACAGTCCAACGTCGTCGTCAGCGTACCGCTGTCCCAGCGACTTCGGCGACAACGTGCCGCGGAAGATGCCGCTCGCAGGAAGCCCGCAGGCGGCAAGCCGACGACTCCCTGATCACTCGTGCCTCAGGGCCACGATCGGATCCTGCTTGGATGCCACGATCGCCGGATAGATCCCGAAGATCAGGCCGGTCATTGAGGCGACCAGAAACGACACGACGATCGACCAGGGCGTGATCTGCGTCTCGAAGGCGATCTCCGTCTCGATCAGGTTCTTGATCGCCGGCTGCTGCAGAAGCCAGGGGAGCACCCGGGCGACCGCGATGGACAGGCTGACGCCGAGAATGATGCCGAGCACGCCCCCCACCGCCGACAAGGCTCCGGTCTCGACCAGGAACTGAGCGATGATGTGCTTGCGCGTGGCGCCCAACGCCCGCCGGATGCCGATCTCCCGGGTGCGTTCGATCACCGAGGCGAGCATGATGTTCATGATCCCGATTCCGCCAACCAGCAGACTGATCGCCGCAATCGATGTCAGCAGCAGATTCATCGCGAACGTGGTTCGCTTGACGTTCTCAAGAAGCTCCCAGGGAACGATCAGTTCGATGTCGCCGCGATCGGCGTGGCCGACATCCATGATCTTCTGGATCCGCTGCGATGTGGCGATCACATCCTCGGACGATTCGACCATCACGTAGATCTCGGAGAATCTGATTTCCTGACCCGAGAAGGAGCCGGAGACCCGTCGCACCACGATGTCGCCGAAGACCATCTCTGCCGTCGCGAGCGGAATATGGACATCGAGATTGAGATCCCGGCCGACGAGAGCCCCCCCTGCTCCTCCGGAGAGCCCGACCGGATTCAGCACTCCCACGATCGTGAAGACGTTTCGATCGATCCGCATCTCCTTGCCGATCGGATTCTCCAGTCGGAAGAACTGCTCGGCGACCCGGTGCCCGATCACGGCCACCGGCCTGCGCAGTTCCTGATCCTCGCTGGAAAGATACCGGCCACCGCTCTCGACTTCGAGATTCAGCAGCTCGCCGAGTTCCGGCAGGGTCCCGAAGGTCTGACTCATGATCCGCTTCGGACCGTAGGAGACCTCGGATCCGACCGTCTTCAGCGGAATGATCTGCTGAGCCTCGGGAATGAAGGTCTTGATCCGGTTCAGATCGTCATCGACGATGCCGTACTTGACCAGGAACGAACGCCGTTGCGAACCGAAGGAGGTCGATTCGGGCGGCTTCTGGGAGCGGACGATGATGTTGTTGGCACCCAGCTCCCGGATGTCCCGAAGCGCAGCCTGCTTGTTCCCTTCCCCGATCGAGACCATCAGAATCACGGCCGCCACGCCAAGAATGATTCCCAGACTGGTCAGGGTGGACCGGAGAAGGTGCAGTCGCAGATTCCAGAGCCCAAGTCGCATTGTTTCGAGATAGAAGTTCATGCGGTTCGACGTGATACTGTAGTCGAGTCCCCGTCGGGACGGGAGGATCCGACATGAGCAGGGTGATCGTCGAATCAGAACGGGAAACCGATTCCGGGTGGCGATTCGTCTGCCGGTATTCCATCCCCTCTGGAGACCGGCAGACCCTCGAACTCGGCCTCTCGTGGGCGGACTACGACCTCTGGGCACCGGACGGAAGCGTGGCTCCCGAGCACGTCGCAGCCGCCGTGCTCGATCTGCTGCTGGAGTACGACGAGGAACCCGCCCGAGACCGCATCGACGCCGCCCATCTCCGCAGGATGATCCCTGGATCGGACGAGATGATCCAGAAACGGATCCGCAGACCCGGCATCAGCCCCGGAGGTACCATCCGGTACTGACGCCATGCGAACGATGCCGACCGACATGATCGAACTCACGAGGAAGGAAGGCGATGCCCTCTGGTGGGCCTGCGACGCCTTCTTCGACTTCTGCACGAAGCTGCTCGAATCGGACGAACCCGAACTCGATCCGGATCTGCTGGGGGCCCTCGTCTGGGCGGGCAACGCGCTGCGTGAATCACTCAAGTCGGCGGGGGTCGATCGGGCGATCGAACGCTTTCCCCGCTCGGACATCGGATGTGTCCGTCGGATTCTCGGCGCAACCATCGACATGGACGACGAATTTCTCCAACTCCCGTTCGATCCCGATCAATGGACTTCCCGTGTGCAGTGGGAACAGGCCTGTGAACAGACCAGTCGAACCACCACCATTCTCGGTGAACTGATGAAGCAGATCAGGGAACTCGAAGCGAACTGACCGATGGCGAAGCACGCACAACCCGAACCACGACGAATCAGTCTCGCCAACAAGTGCCTGCTCCTGTTCGGGTGTGCGATCGTGCTCATCCTGATCGTCGCGCTCTCCGTACCGTGGTTCAGGACCTACGTGCTCGTACGCGAATACCAGCTCGAGGTCGCTTCCCAGGTGGCCAATGCATGGCTGGAGGCCCGCCTTCCCGGACAGGACGTGCAAAGCACGCCGAAACGGCCCGCTTCCGGATCCAGCGGACTCCGCGTCACCTTCGACTGGATCGAGGACATCGACACGACCCGCAACCAGTCCTTCATCGCCAGGGCATTGACTGCGTTCCGGAACGACCCGACCATCCAGCACTTCGCCATTCCCGTCCAGGACGGCGACACCGAGGTCTACCTCTACGCAAGGCCGATCAAGGCGTCGATGCTGCGATCACTCAGGATCTCCTCCGTCACCGACTTCACGGCCGGCGCCGTTGAACCGAGCGTGGCCGACGAGTTGAAGGCGATTCTGGTTGTCCGCCGCACGACCCAATTCGGCGAAAGCCAGCTGCAACTGAGCCGGACCTACATCATCATCACGGGACTGGTCGCAGGACTGCTGGCCGTCATCGTCTTCTACTTCATACTCACCAAGCTGATCTTCTCCCCGGTCCGTCGTCTTCGCGACACGGCCGAGCGGGTGAAGATCGGCGACATCCACGCCCGTTCGAATCTCCGGACCGGGGACGAATTCGAAGAGCTCGCCGAGAACTTCAATGCGATGCTCGACCAGCTGGAGGAGACCCAGTCTCGGTTGCGGCGCATGAACGAAAGCCTCGATCTCAAGGTGGCCGAACTGGCGGAGGCGAACGTCGGACTCTGGGAGTCGACCAAGTTCAAGACCGAGTTCCTCGCGAACGTCAGTCATGAACTCCGCACACCCCTGAATTCGATCATCGGATTCGCCGAACTCCTGTCGGGAGGGATGGACGGAGACGATTCCAAGCAGTCGCGCTACGTGTCGAACATCCTCACCAGCGGACGGTCGCTCCTCGAACTGATCAACGATCTTCTCGACATGGCGAAGATCGAAGCCGGACGGATGGATGTCAACGTCGAACCGACGAACATCAGGGATCTCATCGACGGCCTCGTGAACATCATGACGCCCCAGGCTTCGAACAAGTCGATCCGGCTGCAGACGGAGTTCGATCCGAAACTTTCGGAGATCCACACGGATCCGGGCAAGCTGCAGCAGATCCTCTACAACTTCCTGTCGAACGCGATCAAGTTCACTCCCCAGGACGGCACCATCCTGCTGAGAGGAGACTGCATTGCGGAAGACACGCCAAAGCTCAGGTTGTCGGTCATCGATTCGGGACCGGGAATCTCCGCCGACATGCAGGACGTGATCTTCGAGAAGTTCCGGCAGGCGGACGCCAGTCACACACGCGAGTTCACCGGAACCGGCCTGGGACTCGCGATCTGCCGGGAACTCGCGGATCTGCTGAATGCGGAGGTGTCGTTGGAGTCCTCGCTCGGAAACGGCTCCACGTTCAGCGTGACCATTCCGACCGACTACATGCCTCGTGAGGCGCCATCGCTGATGGGCCAGCCGCCGGTCAGTTGACCCGCTCGACCCAGTCCGAATGACCATCCTTCTTGAACGCTCTGCCCGCAAGCTTGATGCACCGGCGGCAGATGCAGGCGGCCTCGTGCAGCGGGCTTCTCCAGGCCGGATCCGTGCGTTCCTCGAGGCACATGGTGCATGCTGCCCCGTCCAGACGAATTCCCGCCTCGGCCTGCACCACCTCCACCCATGCGCAGGCGAGACAGTCGGAACAGACGATGCTGCCGTGGTGTCCTTCGATCGAGGCGATCTCCTTCGACCACGTCGCACGGTGGCAGAAGTCGCAGAGGATGTCCTCCGGATTGACATCCTGGGGATTGGTACCGGGACGCTGCATCAGTCACCGACCTTTCTGAGGGTCATCGCATTGAACGAACGACCTTCGATCCTGAACTTCCTCTCGAAGTTCGTACCGACGAACTCGCCCTCGCCGGCCGATGCCGGAGGCTCGTACTCGCATCGCTCGAACATCGAGGCGTTGCGTTCCATGTGTTCCTCGTACCAGTGCCAGAGATCGATGTGATCGGTGACGATCCTGAACTGCCCGTTCCCGCGAAGCAGGCGGTGGAACTGCACCAGCGATTCGTCCTGCACCACTCGACGCTTGTGATGACGCTTCTTGGGCCAGGGATCGGAGAAGTACAGGTGCAGGACGTCGATGATGCCGTCCGGGCACCAGTGCGAGATGAACTCGACGGCGTTTCCGTGCAGCATCCTCACGTTCTCGAGTCCGTGGCGACGGGCCCGGTCGGCGGCGTGGCGGGCGTAGGCAGCGGCCCATTCCGCACCGAGAAAGTTCGTTTCACGCTGCAGACGGGCCTGCTGAACGAGAAACGTACCCTTGCCCGAACCGATCTCGAACTCCAGGGGACGATCGGGATGCTCGAACCAGCTCCGCGGATCGATGCGTCCCTGCTCGGGGGCGGGAAGCTCATCGAGTGCGACCACCCAGTCTCCGGGATCGAGCCCTCTGCGTCGAGAGATGCCGGCACTCATGATCCAGCCCCCTCTTCGATGTCCAGACGAAGCAGGGCGGGTCGGACGCCAGTGATCCGGGCCGGTCGATCACTCATCGCGATTCATCCTCTCCCTGATCCACTCGGACATGTCCCGAAGGACCTGTGGGTCGAGCGTGGTCTCGATCTCCGCGTACTCCTCGACCGCACCGGTCGTAGCCGGCTGGAACAGATGATTCAGACCGGGATACAGCCGGGTCGTCACGTCGCGATCGGACTCGACCATCACCTCCTGGATCAGCGTCAGCTCGGAACTTGCCGGCACCTGCAGATCGAGTGAACCGTTGATGGCATAGACCGGCATGTCGAGTCGCTTCAGCACCGGAGCAGGATCGTGGGCAAGAAACCATCGAATCCAGGGGATCGTCGTCGATGCGATCGCGTTGTCGATGAACTCGTCGTCGATCTCGATGTCGATGTTCATCGCATCGATCTGGAGAACCGACAGTCTGCGAATGGGCTCGCGAAGTTCCTTGAGTGATGCACCTTCGGTCACCTTGCGCAGCACATTCGTCTGCTCGGCGACGATCGCGTCGATGACGGACTCGTCGATTCCGGAGGCCCGCATGAGGGCGGCCGATTGATCCGGCAGCAGACGCAGGCCGCTGCGAGCCGGAGCCGCCATGAGGACCACGAAGGCGATGTCGTTGCGCCGATCGGCGATGATCGGAGCGATGATGCCGCCCTCGCTGTGACCGACGAGCCCGATCCGATCGGAGTCGATGCCGGGCTGGGTCTTGAGATGATCGACGAGCAGGGACACGTCCGAGGCGAAGTCGAGGCTGGTGTCGTCCAGCAGCATTCTCTGATCCGGAACGACGGATCCACCGACACCTCGATCGTCGAATCGCAGCACCGCGATGCCCTGACGAGTCAGGTGGTCCGACAGCACCAGAAAGGGCCTGTGCCCCATGATCTCCTCGTTTCGGTTCTGTGCCCCCGAACCGGAGATGAGCACGACGGCGGGATGCGGACCTTCGCCGTCGACCGGTACGGTCAGGGTTCCGGCAAGCGAATGTCCGTCGGGATGCTGGACCAGAACGTCGCGCAGCTCGTACGGGAGAGGTGGCGTGGGGTCCTGGGGCCGTCGCAACGTCCTGTCGGGTTCGGCGGTACGGACCATCGCGATCTCCGCACTGAAGCCGCCCTGCTTGAATCCCGCGGTGATCTCTTCGCCGCCCAGCGGCAACGTGATCGTCGCCGGGACGGACGAGGCGAGCACCAGTTCGGCCGAATCCGCGGTCTTCGAACGAACCTCCAACGGGAAGCTGTCGAGCTTCTGAATCGGAATGCTGATGTCCGCATGCAGCCGGTCGTCGGATCCGACGGCGTAGTCGATGACCATGTCGATGCTCGCGACCCCCTCGATACGGAGCGATCCCGAATAGCTTCGGAATCCCGGCATCGTGGCCACGACGGGATGCGGCATCCATCTGAAATCACCGGGTGCCGTCGATGGATCCTGCACCGGAGCGACGCTGCCGCTCAGGATGTCCTCTCCCGAACCATCGAAACGGTAGACGACGCCGTAGGCGTTCAGATCGAACGAGAAGCCTTCCGGCCCGAACTTCGGCGACTCCATCAGGCTCTGCAGAAGATTCGCCTGCAGCATCGACACTTCGCCACGCTGCCCGTGGAATTCGACGACGGTGAACAGCGTGGGCCACCCCGGAACGGACGTGGGACCGGCCCACCGCCCCTGCGGCGCAGCAACGGCCGCCATGGTCAGCAGCATCAGGACGGTGTTGAGAATGAGCGTACGCATGAGCGAATCCACCTTTCAGGCATGGTAGCCCCGAACGAAGTGGATCGCCTCAGCGGGTGAAATCGACGACCTCGGAGTCCGACCAGAGGTCCTCCAGATCGTAGTACGCCCGGCGACTGGGCTCGAACAGGTGCACGACGACATCGACGAAGTCGACGACGATCCAGGTGGACGCCGGATCGTTGTTCGTGCGGAACCTCGCTGCTCCGTGCGACTTCCCGAGGGTACCGACCTCGTCGGCGACGGATCGCATCTGACGATCACTGGTTCCGGATCCGACCAGGATGAAGTCGCACACCTGGCTGATGCCCCGAAGGTCGAGCAGCCGCACATCGGTGCAGTGCAGATCCTCGAGAAGCCTGGCGGCTTCAACGGCGAAGCCAAGCGAGCTTTCGCTCGCCTGGCCTTCTCCGTTCGTACTTCCCTGTTGTGTTTCCGTCATGCCGCAGACAACTCAACCAAGGCCGAGTGCCGCCTGAACCGATGGCCCGAAGTGGACGACCAGTCCGGCAAACACGACCGAGACGACAGCAATGAGCTTGATGAGGATGTTCAGCGAAGGTCCCGAGGTGTCCTTGAAGGGATCGCCGACGGTGTCGCCGGTGACCGACGCCTTGTGTGCATCGGACCCCTTGCCACCGTGGTGACCGGCCTCGATGTACTTCTTCGCGTTGTCCCAGGCACCACCGGAGTTGGCCATGTAGATGGCCACGGCGAACCCGCTGGTCAAACCGCCGACCAGAAGTCCCATGACTCCGCCGACACCGAGAATCAGTCCGACGATGATGGGAGTGGAGATCGCCAGGATCGCTGGAAAGACCATCTCACGCTGTGCACCGGATGTCGAGATCGAAACGCATTCCTGATAGTCCGGATACTCGACGCCGTTGATGGTGACCCGGGTCGGCCACTTCATCGGATCGTCCACGTCCTCTTCGCTCATGCCGTCCGAACGGAACTTGTCACGCATCAGACCGAACTGACGACGACATTCGTTCATCATCCGGTAGGCGGCACGACCCACTGCGTTCATGGTCATCGCACAGAACACGAATGCCAGCATGACGCCGAGGAAGAGTCCACCGAGGACGCGGGGGTTCATGATCGAGATGTCGTAGAACGCAGCCAGATGACGCAGGGTCGCGATGTCGGAAGGCACGAGATCGAACTCGATCGGGACGCCGTCCTCTCCCTTCGCGGTCACGTCGTACACACCGTTGTGATCCTGCCACACGGCCTTGACCATGATGTCGGATCCGACGGGACAGATGTCGTTGAATCCGGTCACGACCCTTCGTGAGCCGAGCATCAACGCACCGCCGGCATTGTCTCCACCCTTGTACAGAGCGCCACCGGGATCCTTGGCGACGATTCGGAACTCGCCCTGTCCCATGTTGCGGAGATCAAGCGTGATGACCTCTCCGGGAACCGGACGATTCTTCTTGAACGTCGAAACGCTCGAGGCGTCGAAGCCGTCTCCACCGATCGCCACCAGAGGCGTCGCCCACTGGTCGACGCTGTGCTTCTTGACCAGCGCCACGTTGACGACGATCGCGTAGGCGGCCAGGAGGGCCAGGGCCGTGAGGGCCGCCGAACCGATGGCGAATCCCTTGCCCGTCGCAGCAGTGGTGTTGCCGAGCGAATCGAGCATGTCGGTGCGTTCGCGGACGAACGGGGGCTGCCCGGTCATCTCGGCGTTTCCACCGGCATTGTCGGCGATCGGGCCGTATGCGTCGGTCGCCAGGGTGATGCCGAGCGTGCTGAGCATGCCGACCGCGGCAATGCCGACTCCGTAGAGTCCCAGCAGGAAGTTGTCGTTGCCGCCGCTGAATCCGAAGGCCAGCAGAATCGCGACCACGATCACGAGCAGCGGAGCCCAGGTCGACTTCATGCCTTCGGCGATGCCCGCGATGATCACGGTCGCATGACCCGTCTGGGTCTGCTCGGCGATGCGCTGCGTCGGAGCATGCTCGTACGAGGTGTAGTACTCGGTCGCGAAGGCGATGATCAGGCCGGCGGACAGACCGGTCACGATGGCCAGCGTCGGCTGCCACCATGCGTAGTACTGGGCGACATCAGGATCCTTCAGCAGGAGCCAGAAGAGCACGCCGGCTCCACAGGCCACGAGGGCAGAAGCCACCCAGACGCCCATGTGCAGGCCCTTGAGCAGCTGGCTGAAGGAAGCATCCTCCTTGGCACGAACCACGAAGACTCCCAGCAGCGAGCAGATGATGCCCAGGCCGGCCAATGCCATCGGAGCGGAGGCGAGGATGTAGGCCATCCTGTCCGTCATCTCGCCGAAGGCGCCGGACAATGCGGCGGTCGCACCGAGCGCCATCGAGGCGAGGATCGAACCGTAGTAGGACTCGTAGAGGTCGGCGCCCATTCCGGCCACGTCGCCGACGTTGTCACCGACGTTGTCGGCGATGGCGGCGGGATTGCGGGGATCGTCCTCGGGAATGCCTGCCTCGACCTTGCCGACCAGGTCGGCACCGACGTCGGCGGCCTTGGTGTAGATGCCGCCACCGACGCGAGCGAACAGGGCCTGCGTCGAGGCACCCATTCCGTAGGTCAGCATGATGGCCGTGACCTCTTCGAGGCCGGAGTTGGGAATGACTTCGTTCCAGAGGACGAACCAGGCACTCACGTCGAGCAGAGCGAATCCGACGACGACGAGACCCATGACCGCACCGGAGCGGAACGCCACGGTGAGGCCGTCGTTCAGGGACTGCTTGGCGGCCCAGGTGGTTCGAGCGGAGGCGTTGGTCGCCATCTTCATTCCGAACCAACCGCACAGACCGGAGAACAGCCCTGCAATGGGCACTCCTGCAGCGGTCCAGAGCGGCTGGATGTCCAGAAGCCCGAGCACCACGAGGATCGCGACGAGCACGAAGAACACGATGAAGACGACCTTGTACTGACGCACGAGGTAGGCCATCGCACCCTGGCGAACCGCCTCGGCGATGCGAACCATCTCGGGTTCACCTTCACTCTTGCTCATCACGCTTCGGCTGAAGCCGAATGCGAAGAGCAATGCAACCACTGCTCCAATCGGGGCAATGAACCAGACCCATGCGTGGTCGATGACCATCTGCATTTCCGCCAGTTGAAGCGCCATCACGGGATCCACTCCTCGAGGTTCTTGGAGCCTGCCTGAGGCCCCTTTTCAAAGACTGCACCCGGTTCGACCGGGCCGCAGGCGTATCGTGTCACATGTATCGGCGGATTGGACCCGTTTACTTCGATTGGAAGATCCAACTTGAAGCAAGGCAAGTCCGGTCACGCACGATGGAAAAATCTGTATTCAAGCCGATCGCTCAACGAGCGGGGCGACCCCGGCTGGGACCGCCAGAACCACCGCTACGGCCCTTGGACTGGGCTGGCGCGGGGCTGTTGAAGCGTACCGCCCGAGCAATCGCCTTCCGCATGGCGCGTCGACGTCGCTCTGATGGCTTCTCGAAGTACTGCTTCCGCTTGACATCCTTGGTCAGGCCTTCCTTCTCACAGAGCTTCTTAAATCGGCGCAGCATCTGATTGACGCTTTCGCCTTGCCGTGATTTGATCCTGATGGCCATGGTTTTTGGACTCCGAACTCGAGAATCAGTGAAGCCGGGTATTAGACTCGACCCTGCCCTCCGCTGCAAGCCACAAATAGGCCCACAGGTTTCTCGTACCATGATCGAGCACACCTCCTAAGAGTTCAAAAAGGGGCCTGAAGCCCCTCCTGGGAGCATTGAGAGCCCATGAAGGTCATTCTTGACACCTACAACGCCCTTCACACGACTGGAATTCTTCCTCCAGAACTTGCTGGAATGGACGCCGCCGGGCTGGTTGAAGCCCTGAGTGGAGGTCGTTGGGCTAGAAATCAGGTTCTTCTCGTCTGTGACGGCTCCCCGCCTCCGGGGCAGCGAGCCATCCATTCCGGAGGGATCCGCACCATCTACGCCGGGTCCGGGTGCGAGGCGGATGATCTGATCGAACAGCTGATCGAACGAAGCGACGCCCCCGGACAACTGCTGGTGGTCAGCTCCGATCGGAGGATCGTGAAGGCCGCCAGGCGCAGGCGATGCCACACGATGGACTCTCCGGCCTTCCTGAGAACCATCGCCAATGATCACGAACGGTCGTCGGTCCGAAGAAGAAACCGAAGCGATCAAGGGCCGAGAACGGACAACCTCAGTTCGAAGGCCGCGATGAAATGGCGAAACGAGTTCGGAATCGACGAAAAGGACATCGCCGAGTTCACCGAACTGGCCAGCAATCCGCTTCCGAAGCCTCCCCCACCGGCCCCCGCACCCCCACCGACGAAGTCGGTCGACGCAACCACTCGACGGACCGAGTCAGCGGGTGAACTTCCCGAAGACGTGATCGCCGAAGCAATGCGCATGCTCGAAGAGGATGCCGACTGAATGTCAGGGCCACAGGCGGCGCACGGTCCAGGTGCCGTCGTCGTCGCGGTCGTACACGACGCGATCATGCAACCTCGCATCGCCACCCTCCCAGAACTCGATGTGCTCGAGGGCGACGCGATATCCGAACCAGTGCGGAGGCCGGGGAACGTCCTGGCCTTCGAACCGCTGCTCCTGCTCGCGACAGGCTTGATCGAGTTCCTCCCGGGAAGCGCACGGACGCGACTGCAGGCTTGCCCAGGCGCCGATGCGGCTTTCGCGGCGACGGCTTGCAAAGTACGCGTCCGACTCCTCGTCGCTGACGCGGGCAACCTTGCCCTCGATCCGTATCTGTCGTTCCATCGGATCCCAGTGGAACAGGACGGCCGCACGACCGGTGGCATTGAGCTCGTCGCCCTTGCGGCTCTCGCTGTTGGTGTAGAAGACCGCCCCCCGGGAATCGAACCCCTTCAGGAGGACGGTCCGCGCCGACGGAAGACCGTCGGGCGAAACGGTCGCCAGCATCATCGCGTTCGGATTCGGAAGGCCGGACCGCTCCCACGCGTCCGCGAACCACTGCTCGCAGACCGGAACGGGATCGACCGGTGGATGTTCGAAGTCCATGTCGTTCAATGTCCCGGTGCGCCGGGCAGCTCGAAGGTCGCAGCCGACTGCTCGGAACGGAACGTCAATACGGCCTCGCGAACCACGTCGTCGGACAGGGCGAGGATCTCGGCCGCGAAGATCGCTGCGTTGATCGCTCCTGCGGAACCGACCGCAAGCGTGCCGACCGGTATGCCCTTGGGCATCTGGGCCATCGAGAGCAGGGAATCGAGACCGTCCGTGGACCAGGCGTTCATGGGACATCCGAGAATGGGAAGGTGCGTCATCGCCGCGGCGACACCGGCCAGATGGGCCGCCCCGCCGGCTGCGCAGATCAGCACCTTGAGTCCACGATCTTCCGCGGTGGAACAATAGGCTTCGAGCCGTCTGGGGGCCCGGTGGGCCGAGATCACATTGCACTCGTGGGTGATGCCGAGCTTCGAGAGCGTCTGGGACGTCTTCTCCATGGTCGGCCAGTCCGAGGCGCTTCCCATGAGGACTCCGACACGTGAACCGTCGACTGTTACGAACTCAGCCATGCACCTGCTCCGGATCTGGGTCCGGACTCGATCACCGGACGTCGCTGGAAACCACTGCAGTGGGTGATAACTGGGGATCCAAGATTCGAACTTGGACTAACTGATTCAGAGTCAGCCGTGCTACCGTTACACCAATCCCCAAGTGAACATCACCTTCGAGCAGGGCATTCTACCCCGTGCCCATGGGCAATCAAGCAAGACCGCTCAGGGCGTATCCTTCTTGCTGCCCGCCTTCTCTTCCTTCGCCGCCTTCTCCATCGCTTCAGCCTGAAGCGATTCCATGTCCTTCACGAAGGCGACCATGCCCTTGAGATCGAAGGACATCGTGAACTGGGTTGCGTTCTCGGTCGAAGAGGAGCTCATGTAGATGGGCGCCGCCGGCGAGGAGGCCAGCTTGTCCATCATGGCGGTGACACCTTGGCCCTGCATCATCTTCCCCAGCGCCGGATGGGCCGAGGCGAACTCACCCATGCCGATCAGGTAGCCCCGGAGATCCATGGACATTCCCATGACGGGCGACGCGGTGGCGGTCTTGAGCGCCTTGTCGAGCTGGGCGTTCCGGCTCGTGGTCTGGGCAAGAGCGCGGCGAGCGGTGCCAAGCAACTTGGCATCGCCGATGACGATGGCCATCCAGTCATCCTTTGAGATGCAGCGGACGATCATGCCGTCCGGGCCGCCCATCGCGTCGAGGATCCGGGCGATCTGGGCATCGGATGCCATGAGCGAACCTGCGAAGCTCGAATCTGCGGCCGTCCGGTCGAACTCGCCGGGGAAGGCCTTCTTCATCTGTTCCAGATCGAACTTCAGGCGATAGGCCCGCGACGTCTCTGCTCCGACGGTGACCGGGATTGCTTCGCTCTCGATGCCCCACTTGGCCTCGTTGAGGAACTTCATCTGGTCGTCCACGAGCGACAGCGCCTTGGCGACGTCCTTGACCTGCATCACCTTCACGACGTTCATGCCGTCATCGGACATTCCCATCGAGACACCGGCACCATCGACGACCTGGTCGAGGAAGGCCTCGCCGTTGTCGATGAAGGTGGTCATGACCTTCTTCATGCCCTCGCCTTCCGAATCACTGAACATCCTCGCGAAGGAGAACATGTGCCTGGCGACGTCCGTGGTGAGGACCATCTGCATGGGAAGCTCGGTCGCAAGGTGATTCCCGATGATGCCGAGCCCGGGGGACGACTTCATGACGCAGTCGCCCGACACGGGCGTGTACTTGACGGTGGTCGAGGGCATCTCCGGATCGAAGCTCATGCTCATGTCCCAACGGTCGAAACCGTCGATGAATCCGTCGGCGATCTTGGCATTGATCGCCTCGACCTGCTTGCTGTAGGCCGCCTTCGGGTTCGAACCGTCGTTCATGACCTCGAGCATGTTCTTCTTGAGTTGATCGCCGAACCGTTCGCGGAGCAGCGCCTGGTCGAAGGCGACGCTCACGATTCCGGGCAGCATGTGGGTCGAGATCGCGGGAGCCTTCGAGCCCTTGGCTCTCGGCTCGTAGGAGTCGCCCGACGTCATCGAGACCCAGTCCGTTCCCTCGAGGAAGACCATCTTCATGGACTTGTCGCTCGCCTTGACGGTCTCGGGAGTCGCTCCCTGCACCGCGAAGATGATGCTGATGTCGGGATCCGCATCGAGCGTCTTGCCTGGAACCACTGCGATCGCGGCAGGCATGTCAGCGCGGATCTTGTTCCGTGTGTTCAGCTGCATCTTCAGCAGCGACTGGGGGCCCATGAACATGAGCATTCCCGCGGCCTGCTGATTGAACTCCTTCACGATCGCGGTCAGCTCGCTCGTCATCTTCGACATGGAAGGCGTGTAGACGGCGACCACCGCGCCCTCGGGCAGGAGGCGTGCCATGTCCGAGTCGATCGACTGGGTGGCGGCCGCATCGGCAAGCGCCGGACGACCGGGAAGGACGAAGATCATCGTGCACAGCACGAGAGCGATGATGCGGAATCTGGACATGAAATACTCCTCGACCATGTGAAGGGAATCGCCCACGGCGATACCGAGCCGGGTACTCTAAATCCAAGCAGGCCGGGTCGCAAATTTGCGGCACATGGACGTCTATTCGTCCTTCTCACGCAGCCTTGCAAGCACCGAAAAGTCCTCGAGCGTGGTGACATCGCCGGTCGACTCGATGCCGGCGGAGATGTCCCGAAGCAGCCTTCGCATGATCTTTCCCGATCGTGTCTTGGGCAGCGCATCGGTGAAGCGGATCATGTCCGGCTTGGCGATGGCTCCGATCTCCTTGCCGACGTGTTCGCGCAGCGCATCCTTCAGATTTTCGTCCAGCGCCGCCGCCGGATTCAGCGTCACGAAGACCGCGATGCCGGTGCCCTTGATGTCGTGCGGCATGCCGACGACGGCCGCCTCGACGACGGATTCGTGACTGACGAGCGCCGACTCGACCTCCATGGTGCCCAGCCGGTGTCCCGACACGTTGATGACGTCGTCGACGCGACCCATGATCCAGAAGTAGCCGCGATCGTCGCGACGTGCGCTGTCGCCGGCGAAGTACATGCCTTCGACGGTCGAGAAGTAGGTGTCGATGAACCGCTGTCTGTCGCCGTGCACTCCACGAAGCATCGAGGGCCATGGAGCACGAATGGCGAGCAGACCACCGGTGTTCGCCGGAACCTCGTTTCCATGCTCGTCGCAGACGATCGCGTCGATTCCGAGGAACGGAAGCGTGCATGAGCCCGGTACGGTCGGCGTCGCGGCCGGAAGCGGCGTGATCATGTGGCCGCCGGTCTCGGTCTGCCACCAGGTGTCGACGATCGGACAGCGTTCGCCGCCGATGACCTCGTGATACCACATCCACGCCTCCGGATTGATCGGCTCGCCGACGGTACCCAGAAGCTGCAGGCTGGACAGATCGTGCTTGGCGGGGTGTTCGTCGCCCCATTTCATGAACGCCCGGATCGCCGTCGGAGCCGTGTAGAACTGGGTGACCTTGTGGCGTTCGACGATCGACCAGAACCGATCCGGCTCCGGATGATTGGGAGCCCCCTCGTACATGAGGGTGGGCACCCGGTTGGCCATGATGCCGTAGATGATGTAGCTGTGACCGGTGATCCAGCCGACGTCGGCCGTGCACCAGTACATCTGGTCCCGATCGGGTCGGAGATTGAACGTATAGCGACTGGTCAGCGCGGTGTGGACGAGGTAGCCGCCGGTGCTGTGCATGATTCCCTTCGGTTTGCCGGTCGACCCCGAGGTGTAGAGCAGGAAGAGCATGTCCTCGCTGTCCATGTGTTCGCAGGGGCAGTCCACGTCCTCGCCGCCCGCCTCCATGAGATCGTGCCACCACGCATCGCGTCCGTCGGTCCATTCGATCTCGTTCTCGCATCGCTTGACGACCACGACGTGCTCGATGCGATCCGTGCCGCGGGCGGCTTCGTCGACGTTGGCCTTCAGCGGAACCACGCCGCCGCGACGCCATGCGCCGTCGCAGGTGATGACCACCCGACTGTCGGCGTCCTCGACGCGATCCAGGATCGCCTGGGAGGAGAAGCCTCCGAAGATCACCGAATGCGGCGCGCCGATCCTGGCGCAGGCGAGGCACGCGATGGTCAGTTCGGGAACCATCCCCATGTAGATGGTGACGATGTCACCCTTTCCGACGCCCATCCGCTTCAATGCCGCGGCGAATCTGATCACCTTGTCCTGGACGTCGGCGTAGCTCAGGTGGCGGACATCCGGTTCCCCTCCGGGCATCGGTTCGCCTTCCCACACGATGGCGAGTTCATCGCCGTGGCCATCCTCGACGTGCCGATCGACGCAGTTCCAGCAGGCATTGATCTTTCCTCCGACGAACCACTTCGCATCGGGAAGATTCCATTCCAGGACGGTATCCCAGTGCGAGAACCAATCGAGATCCTCGGCGGCCGCGCCCCAGAACCCCTCGGGATCGGCGATCGACTTGGCATGCAGGTCCCGGTACGTCTCCATCGAGTCGATCCATGCCCCCCCGAGTGAATCGCCCGATTCGGGTGGAGGCGGAAAGATGCGGTTCTCGACCAGGACGGATTTGAACTTGTTTTGTTCTGGCATGGCTGTCTCCTTGGAGGAGCATGCAGCCTAGCGGATCGTCCGCGTGATTGCGGAAATCAACGCTTTCGCTTCTTTCCGCCGCTGCGCTTGCCGGTGCTTCGCTTGCTGTTGCCACCCTTGCCGCCGCCCTTGCCGCTGCCGCGCTTGCCGTTGCCGCGCTTACCGTTGCGGGGCTTGCGGTCGTCCGGACGCGCGAACCGCTCGGGGCGTTCCACCAGCATGAGATCCATGTAGCGCCCCGCCGAGCTGACCATTGCAATCTGCACGGTCACCGGATCGCCGATCGCGAGCACTGCTCCCGATCGCTGCGCAACGATGCGTCCGGTTCCGCGGATCTCCGTCCACCGATCCGAACGGCTTCCGCCTTCACCATCCATGGCGCTCCACCGCACCATGCCTTCGACGAGGTAGCGATCGAGCGACACGAAGAGGCCGTCACGGTTGAATCCGCAGATGACGCCGGGAAGCGTGTCTCCGAGATGGTTCTGTTCGATGTAGCGAAGCGAGAAGAACTGGGTGAGATCGCGTTCAGCCGCGGTGGCGCGGTCCTCCGTCATGGAGCACTGCCCGCCCAACACCACCAGATCGCCTTCGTTGAGCACACGATCATCCTTGATCAACCGGGATCGCAGCGCTCCCCACTTCCGCTTGCCGGGCACGCTGCGTCCGTTGTCGGTCGCATCCAGCCACGCATCGAGCGCGCGATGCACGGTGAGATCCGGATATCGGCGGATGGGAGACGTGAAGTGGACGTACTGCTCCGACGCAAGCGCGAAATGCCCGATCGGCGCAGGCGAATAGGTGGCCTTGGTGAGCGATCTCAGGATCGCGAAGTGGACGCTTCGGGCGGCGGGCGTGTCGCGAGTCGCATCCAGCACCCGCTGGAGATCCTTGCGGGTGGGATGCTCGGGAACCTTGACACCATGCCCGGTCACCATCGCACGCACCTGCTCGAGATCGTCGAAGCTCGGCTCGGGATGGATGCGACGCATCGCCGGTATCCCGAGCTGCTCGAAGTGGCGGGCCACCGCCTCGTTCGCCTCCACCATGAACATCTCGATGAGCGTGTGCGTGAACGCGCCGTCCTCGGGTCGGATGTCGGAGATGTCCCCCGCCTCATCGAAGAAGAGCTCCGCTTCGGGAAGATCCAGAACGATCATGCCGTCCCGTTGGCGCCTGGCACGAAGCACCTTGGCCAGGCGATCGGCGAGCATGATGGATTTCATGAGCGTGTCGGTCACCGGCGTCTCGGTCCTGGCGTGCCGGGCAGCCTCCTTCGCATCGCCGTCGATCAACGCCTGGGCTTCGAGGTAGGTCATCCGCTTTGCGGATCGAATCATCGAGCGGCAGAATCGCTGGCCCTGCACCTCACCCTTCTCGTTGAAATCGATGAACGCCGACATGGTGTATCGATCCACCCCCTCCTGAAGCGAACACACGCCGTTGGAGAGCGTTTCGGGAAGCATCGGGATGACATGATCCGGAAGGTAGACGCTGTTGCCGCGCCCGGTCGCCTCGACGTCCAGGGGACCACCCGCCACGACGAAGTGCGCGACGTCCGCGATGTGGATGCCGAGTGTCCAGCGTCGGGTCGATTCGTTCCACTCGACGGAGATCGCATCATCGAAGTCGCGTGCTTCGGGCGGATCGATGGTGAAGATCATCTCTCCGGTCAGATCCTCGCGCCGTGTCGGATCCTTCGCCGCCGACGGATCGAAGAGCCCCACGGCTTCACGAGCCTCATCGAGCGCGGCCTTCGGGAAGTCCACGGGAAAACCGCTGGCCGCGATGACCGCCTTGGTCTCGACATCGGGTTCACCGCATGCACCCAGCACCTCGGTGATGACCCCCTCGGCCATGTAGTCGCCTTCAGGCCAGGCCGTCAGTTCGAAGACCACCTTGGCGCCTTCGCCGGCTCCCCGCGCGTGCGGATCACCGACCATCACGTCGCTTCGCAGGCTTCGTCCGTCCGGCTCGATCATCCAGCGGCCGTGCTTGCGGACGAGCTTGCCCGCAAAGACCGTCTGAGACCGCTTGAGAACCTCCTCGATGCGTCCACTGGGCTGCTGGAACCGGCCACGATCGCGTCGCCCGGTCACCACCGCACGGACCCGGTCGCCGGTCAGCGCTCCGCCCGTCTCGTGCACCGAGATGTGGAGATCGCCCTCGCGGCAGGTCTGCTCCGGCAGTACGAAACCGAACCCGCGACGGGTCTGTCGAAAGATGCCGACGACCTCGTTGCCCATCTCGGGCAGGCGGATGCGTCCATCACGACCACGCTGCAGCTTGCGATCGGATTCAAGCTGATCGATCGCATCCTTGACCCGATGCTCGTCCTCCTTCGGCACCTTCATCCTGCGCATCAGCTGCCCCATGGTCGGGGGCTCGCTGGCCATTGCGGAGACTTCTCTGAGAATTCGAGCGGTGAATGCGGCCGGCATCAGGTTCCTTCCAAGGGGCCACGAAGTGCGTCGGTACCGGGACAGCCTAACCGCACCGGAGCGTCAATCGGAGGATGTTCCGGATCCTGAGGAAGATGCCCCGGTCGAGCCGCCGGAATCCTTCTTTGCGCTCCCTCCGGAGCCTTCCGATCCCGACCCGGCCTTGGATCCGCCGTCGCCTACGGACTTCGCGTCCTTCTTCTCGCCCTTGGGCGAAGCGGAGGACTTCTTCTCGGAATCGGCGGCCTTCTTGTAGGCGGCGCTGCGATAGTCGGTTTCGTAGAAGCCGGATCCCTTGAACAGGATCCCACCACCCGTTCCGACGAGCCGACGCAACGACTCCTTGCCGCATTCCGGGCAGACGGTCTCGACGGGCGCGCTCATCTGCTGGAAGAGCTCGAACTCGTGGGGACACGCTTCGCAGACATAGTCGTAGGTCGGCATCGATCTGGCTCAGGGAGCGACCGCCACCTTGGCGGCGCGGAGGATCTGATCACTCTTGCAGTAACCGACCTGAAGCAGACTGGTCACGTGTCCGGACTCGACGCCTTCGACTTCCTGCTTGAGCATGGCCTCATGCCGGGTCGGGTCGAACTCCTGGCCGACCTCGGGTTCGATTCGATCGACCCCCTGCTCCAGCAGGACCTTGTCCATCTCCTCACGGACGATCTGGACACCCTGGAGGATGTTCTCCGAACTGACCTGGGTCGTATCCTGCTGCAGGGCCATGTCCAACTGGTCGAGGACGGGAAGGACCGCACGAAGCACCGAGGATGATGCGATGAGGTTCATGCGAAGTTCGTTCTCGGTGCTGCGACGCTGGAAGTTCTTGAAGTCGGCGAGGGCCCGCTGACGGGACTCGGCCGCCTCGGCGCATTCGGACAGGAGCTGCTCGATGCAGCGACGGGAACGGTCGTCGCACTCGTCGAGCAGCGCGTCGATCTCATCCGGAGTCATGGGTGCGAGATCCTGCGCTTCGGCGGAATCCGACATCACCGTGTTCTCGGCGTCTGGTCCGATGTCTGTGTCTTCTGGGCTCATGACGAGCCTCCCTTCGATTCAGTTGCGACCGGTGACCGCGTCCTTGATTCGATTCCAGAGGGACGGGCTGGAAGCACCGACTTCCAGCTCCTCGGTCTCAGCATAGGCGCGAAGCAGCTTCTGCTGATCGTCATCCAGCTTCGACGGAACGATGATCTTCACCACGACCACGAGATCTCCACGCTTTCCGGTCCGCAGATTCGGAACGCCGCCTCCATGGACCCTGAACAGGGAACCGTGCTGCGTACCGGCCGGGACATGAAGATCGTGGATCTCCTCGGATCCGAGACCGGGAACCTCCACTTCGGCTCCCAACGCCAGTTGCGCGAATGCGGAGGGCATGATGACGATGAGATGATCACCGTCACGCTCGAAGCAATCGTGCTCGGCGATCCTGACGACGACATGAAGGTCTCCGCGCGGACCGTTTCCGGCCGGATCCGCTTCGGGCGGCGGCGGCTCGCCCTCGTCCGGGATTCGGATCGCCTGACCGCTCGAGATGCCGGCCGGGACCTTGACTTCGATTCGACGGTCGACCGGGATGCGACCACGACCCTCGCAATCGACGCAGCGATCGAGAATGATCGAACCCCGCCCCGCGCACTCCTGGCACGTGACGACCATGCGGAACATTCCGCCGAGACCGGCCTGGGTCACCTGACCGGATCCGTTGCAGCGACTGCAGGTGGACGGCTGGGTCCCGGGCTTGGCTCCGGTTCCGGTGCAGGTCGTGCAGACATCGAGCCGGGTGAAGGCCACTTCACGGGCTGCGCCGGTCAGGACATCCTCGAGTTCGAGCTGCACCTCGGTCTCGAGGTCGTAGCCCTGCGCCCGGGGCCGGGCCTGGCCGCCCCCTCGTCCCCGCCGTCCTCCACCGAAGATCTCGTCGAACATCGAGAAGATGTCGTCGGGATTCATCGATCGGAAATCGTGACCGGGTCGGGATCGGAGACCGTCGCGGCCGTACTGGTCGTACATGCGACGGCGTTCCTGGTCGGCAAGGACCTCGTACGCCTCGGCGGCTTCCTTGAAACTGCGCTCCGCCTCGGGATCGTCCGGATTTCGATCCGGATGAAACTTCATGGCGAGTCGCCGGTAGGCGCGCTTGATCTCGTCGCCGGACGAGGAACGTTCGACGTTCAGAACCTCGTAATAGCATCGCGTCGTGGCCATGCGCAGGTTCTCCGCACGTCAATCAGACGATTGCGTTCTGAATCGGTTCATCATCACCATCGAGATCCGTGATCGCGACATCGGTCGTCAGGAGCAGTCCGGAGACGGATGCGGCGTTCTTCATCGACACGCAGACGACGAGCGCCGGATCGATGATCCCGCGTTCGACCATGTCTCCGTAGACGTCGTGACCGGCGTCGTAGCCGAAGTCGCCGTCACCTTCGCGGATCTTGTCCACGACGACGTCGCCGTCCACTCCGCAGTTCTCGGCGATGTGCCACGCCGGAGCCTCGAGCGCCTGTGCGAGAATCTCGTACCCGATGCTCTCGTCGCCCCCGATCGCGGCAGCCTTCGAACGGAGATGCTTCTGGGCACGGATGAACGAAACGCCGCCACCGGGAACGTATCCCTCCTTGGCGGCCGCGCGACTCGCCGAGAGGGCGTCGTCGACACGATCCTTGCGTTCCTTCATCTCGACCTCCGAAGAACCGCCGACAGCGATGATCGCCACGCCGCCGGTGAGCTTCGCCAGACGCTCCTGGAGCTTCTCGCGGTCGTAGTCGCTCGTGGACTTCTCGATCTGCATGCGGATCTGTGCGGCACGCGAGTCGATGTCCTCGGAACTGCCTGCACCGCGGATGACGGTGGTCGAGTCCTTCGTGATGACGATCCGCTGGGCGGAACCGAGTTCCTCGAGCTCGACGTCCTCGAGATTCCGGCCGAGATCCTCCGACAGGAAGAGCCCTCCGGTCATCGCCGCGATGTCGCCGAGCATCGCCTTGCGACGCTCGCCGAATCCAGGAGCCTTGACGGCACAGATCTGGAGCACGCCACGAAGCCGGTTGACCACCAGAGCGGCCAGTGCCTCGTTCTCGACGTCCTCGGCGATGATCAGCAGCTGCTTGCCGGCCGTGGCCGTCTTGTTCAGGAGCGGGAGCAGATCGGCGAGGTTGGAGATCTTCTTCTCATGAAGCAGGATCACCGCGTCCTCGAGCACGCACTCGGCGCTCTTGGGATCGGTCATGAAGTACGGGCTCAGGTATCCCTTGTCGAACGCCATGCCCTCGACGTAGTCGAGCGTGGTTTCGTAGGCCTTGCCCTCCTCCACTTCGACGACGCCATCGGCACCGACGGTATCGAGCGCCTCGGCGATGACATCGGCGATGACCGCATCGTGGTTGGCCGAGACCATCGCGATCTTCCGCAGGTCGTCCTTTCCTTCGCACGAACGTGCGAGGGATTCGATGTATTCGCAGGCATCGAGGGCGGCTGCGTTGATGCCTCGCTGGATGGCGACGGCGTTCGCTCCGGCCGTGACGTGGCGAAGCCCCGACTTGAAGACGGAGTTCGCGAGGACGGTCGCGGTGGTCGTGCCGTCACCGGCGAGATCCGCGGTCTTCTTCGCGACCTGATGGACCATCTGGGCACCCATGTTCTGGAATGCCTGGGGCAGCTCCACCTCACGCGAAACGGAAACGCCGTCCTTCGTGACGGCGGGTGAGCCGAACGACTTCTGGACGACGACATTGCGACCGCTGGGACCCATCGTGACCGAGACGGCACGGGCCATCTGCTCGATGCCTTCCTTGAAGGCATTGTGGGCGTCGGTATCGAACTTCATCTGCTTGGTTGACATGGTGCTCTTCCTGGCGTCCGGATGGACATTCCTGCTTCAGCAAAGACGACTCACTCGATGATGCCGAGGAGTTCGCTCTCGCGAATGATGAGATGCGTCTCGTTCTTGATCTCGACCTCGGTGCCTGCATACTTGCTGTAGACCACGGTGTCGCCGCTCTTGATCGAGGGCGAAATGCGCTCGCCGCTGTCAAGAAGCTTGCCGGGCCCCATGGCCACGACGGTGCCCTGCATGGGCTTCTCCTTCGCCGACTCCGGAAGGTAGATACCGGAGGCGGTCTTCTTCTCGGCCTCGAGGGGACGGACGAGTACGCGATCTTCAAGTGGTTTGACGGACATCTGTCTTTCTCCGTTTCGTGTCTGTGTTCGTTGTTCTGCGTGGTGAAGGTGACGGAATCAGAATCCCATGCCGGGCATACCGCCCATGCCACCCATGCCGCCCATGCCGGGCATGCCGCCCATGCCGCCCATGCCGCCCATGCCGCCCATGCCACCCATGGGATCCATGCCGCCATGATCGTGGCCTTCGCCTTCGGGCTCGTCGACGGGAGCATCGGTGATGATGCAATCCGTGGACAGGAGCATTCCCGCGACGGACGCCGCGTTCTGCAGGGCAGACCGGTCGACCTTCGCAGGAGTGAGGACGCCGTCGGCGATGAGATCGCCGTAGGTCCTGGTGAGTGCGTTGAAACCGAAGTCGCCTTCGCCATCACGGACCTTGGAAACGACGACCGTACCCTTCTCGCCGGCGTTGTCGGCGATGGTCTGCAGGGGAACGACCATCGCTGCGATGACGGTCTCGACGCCGTAGCCGGCGTCTCCGGTCATGCCGGCCCGCTGGGCCTCGAGCGCGGGAAGCGAACGAAGGAAGCTCACGCCGCCTCCGGGGACGACGCCTTCCTCGACCGCTGCACGCGTCGAATGCAATGCATCCTCGACACGAGCCTTCTTCTCCTTGAGTTCGGCTTCGCTCGCAGCACCGACGTTGACCTGGGCCACGCCGCCGGCGAGCTTCGCCAGTCGCTCCTGGAGCTTCTCGCGATCGTAGTCGGAGTCGCTCGCGGAGATCTCGTTGCGAATCAGGGCGATGCGCTCCTGGATGTCCGCGGTGGAACCCGCTCCTTCGATGATGGTGCATTCATCCGAGGTGATGACGACCTTCTTGGAGCGACCCAACTGGGCGATGCCGACCTGCTCGAGGTCGATGCCGAGGTCCTTCATGATGGCCTCGCCACCGGTGAGGACCGCGATGTCGCCGAGCATGGACTTGCGGCGGTCGCCGTAGCCCGGGGCCTTCACGGCACAGACCTGGGAGACCCCGCGGAGCTTGTTGATGACGAGGGTGGAAAGGGCTTCGCCCGTGACATCCTCGGCGATGATCAGCAGCGGCTTCTTGGACTCGACGATCTTCTCGAGGATCGGAACGATCTTCTTGATCGAATCGATCTTGTCCTCGTAGATGAGCACGTAGGGCTTGTCGAGCTCGACGCTCATCGTCTCGGTGTTGGTGACGAAGTTCGGACTCAGGTATCCCCGATCGAACTGCATCCCCTCGACGACTTCGATGTCCGTCTCCAGGCCCTTGCCCTCTTCGACGGTGATCACGCCATCCTTGCCGACCTTCTCGAAGGCTTCGGCCATGATGCCGCCGATCTCGGGATCGTTGTTGGCGGAGATCGTGGCCACGGCCTTGATCTTGTCCTCGACCGGACGAGACAGCGAGGCGATGCTGTCGACGACCGTGTCGACGCCTTCCCGCATGCCGCGTACGAGCGCGTTGGCATCGACGCCGGCGCTGATGTGCTTCAGGCCGCAGCGAAAGATCGCTTCGGCGAGCACCGTGGCGGTCGTGGTTCCGTCGCCAGCCTTGTCGCTGGTCTTGGATGCCGCTTCACGCACAAGCCGTGCGCCCATGTTCTCGACGGAGTCCCGCAACTCGATTTCCTCGGCGACGGTGACGCCGTCCTTGGTGACGGTGGGTCCACCCCAACTCTTGTCGAGCACCGCATTGCGGCCTCGAGGTCCGAGAGTTGACTTGACCGCGTTGGCGAGCTTCTCGACTCCCTGAAGGAGGGACAAGCGTGCCTCCCTGTCGAAGGCCAGTTCCTTGACGCCCATGGGCTGTGACTCCTGCGATGGATGCTTCTTCAATCTTCTCTCGGCCCTTCCAACGGACCTCGGGAGCCGGTCAAAACGAACCGATTCCTCCCTTAGGACATTCAAACCACGCGCCAGTCGGGCACCGTTTCCAAGAGGACCAATTCGGCCCTGCCAGCCCATGAAGCCGCAATTGGACTTTCAGGTGTCGCCGGAGCGCAGACTCGAAGCGGAGGCAGCGACCGATTTCCTGCCAAGGTGGCAGGGATCACGAGGACTCGGACTCCCCCTCCGGCGACGAGAGAATGGACTTGAGCCGCGGAGGTGGGGTCGCCAGGGAAAATGCGATCCATCTGAGGTTCATCAGCAGATAGATGATCCCGATCGCCACAAGCAGCCCGGAAATGAACCGCACCACGGTTCCGAAGGTGACAAGAGTGGGCAGGCCGTTGCCTGCCCCCACGAACTGAAGCCCCGCCCCCATGCACCAGAACAGTGATGCCCAGAGCACGTCCAGCACCTTCTGGCGCTTGGTGGTGGCCTGGCGGAACTCACGGCTGCGTCGGCCCATCTCACCGAAGAAGCTGCGGACGGCCAGCAGCAGGATCCATCCTCCGACCATGGGCGACAGGGTGATCAGGAGCGGCGTCACGAGCCAGGTCCCTCGACTGCCGATCGACGTCGATTCACGAGCGAACACCGCCATGACGGCGCCGGGCTCGCGTGCATCCTGCAGCAGCAGCGCGACCAGCCAGAGGCAGGCTCCGATGGCAAGTTGCAGAAGAATGCGCAACGACTTTCCCGAAACCTTCGAGGAGGCCATCGATCGCATGAACCACGGGCCCGCGATCGCGACGGCGGCGGCGGCCATGCTCATGAATGCGACCAGACGACCGATGCCCACGAGATTGCGTACCGAACTCGGCCAGGCCGTGGACTGCACCTGCAGCATCTCGTTCCATTCGACGACAAGATTGACCAGAATGCCGGAGACGATCCAGAGACAGAACGAAAGTCCCATGGCGCCGAAGAACCACCGGACTCCGAACGCGACGAACGCAGGACGGTCGACCCGCGGCATCCGATGAACTTCGGGATCGATGCTGCGCAGGATCGACTGCCTGATCAGGACACCGCATTCCGGACAGGCACCGGTGGCCTCCAGGCCGCGAAGGTCGTAGGTGCAGCTCACGCACGGAAGCGTTTCGGCGATGCGACGACCATCAAGGGATTCCGGACCGTCCGCACCGATCAGAATCGTGGGATCAGAAGACTCGGTCATTCGAACGACGATCCTTCCCGGACGGGCCCACACCGTGTGCTAGACTCCCGATTCGGGAGGCAATCGCATCCCCACAGGAGAACGGCATGTCGCACGAAACGCTTCAGCGACTTCGGCAGAATATCACTTCGGTGTACATGGGCAACTCCACGGCGGTGGATCGACTGCTCGTGTGCCTGCTCGCCCGCGGCCACATCCTGATCGAAGACGTCCCCGGAGTGGGCAAGACGGTTCTGGCAAATACCCTCGCACGATCGCTGCAGGGCAGCTTTGCACGGATCCAGTGCACTCCGGACCTCCTGCCGTCGGACATCACCGGCGTCACCATCTTCGATCGGGACTCCCAGGACTTCCAGTTCAAGCCGGGGCCCGTCTTCAACAACATCATCGTTGCCGATGAGATCAATCGGACCACGCCACGGACGCAATCGGCGCTGCTGGAGGCGATGAACGAGGAATCCGTCTCCGTCGACGGCACGACGCATGAACTTCCCAAGCCGTTTCTCGTGATCGCGACCCAGAATCCCTACGAGTTCGAAGGCACCTACGTGCTTCCCGAGAACCAGCTGGACCGCTTCCTGATGCGCTTCGGTCTCGGCTACCCCGCCCCGAGCGACGAAGCCCAGATCGTCCTGAACCAACCGTCCCGCTCGCAGCTCAAGACACTCGACACCGTCATCGACGCCTCCGAAGTCGTACGACTGCAGGAACAGGTCGATGCGGTCAGGATCGACGTGTCGCTGGTCGACTACATACTGAAGCTCGTGACCGCGACGCGTGAACACGACGATCTCCTGATCGGGATCAGTCCCCGCGGTTCCATCGCGCTTTCACAGGCGGCACGGGCGACGGCCGTGCTGGGCGGACGCGACTACTGCATTCCCGAGGACATCGTGATGAATGTCCTTCCCGTGTGCGCACATCGAATCATCAGCAAGACCGCGATGCACGACGGGGACACCATGACGACCCGCAGGATCATGCAGCAGGTGCTCGAGACCGTTCCGAGCCCCGCCTGAACCACCGCTCACTTCTCCAGAGCAACCCGTGCATCCTGGATCGCACGCTGCACGTCCACCGGACGACGGACCATTCGCCAGGCCGTGTCGTAGACCGCGGTGGCCGCGGTGGCGACCAAAACCGTACCGAGCCCGAACACCCGCTCGCGCAGACTGACGCGCACCAGCGTCTGGCGCACGTACTCGAGCGAGGTCTCGTACACCTTGACGCGGATGACGCCTCGTCGGGTGAGCACCCGTCGATCCGTGAGCAGGTAGAGCTCGTTGTACCACTGCAGGCAGGCCCAGGCGATTCGTGCGACCACGGCCAGCACGACGCCCGCCACAAAGTACGACCAGAACCAGGACAGGTAGCCGAGCATCGCGGCCATGATCCATTGGATGACGAACACCACCAGAAGCACCACGAACTGCTCCAGCGGCACGAGCAGGATGAAGAGCGGATGCGGACGCATCGAGCTCCGCACCACCTCGTCGTCGCGAAGCAGCGTTCCGGGAAGGACCCGCTTCTGCGAAGCGGTCAACGGGGTCGATGCGATTCGATCCGACGTTCCGGTCATGATGCATCATCGGCCAGGGCGGACCGGATGATCTCTTCACGAAGCACGCCGATGTCCGGCAGATTCCTGTAGTAGTCGTCGAAGTCCAGCCCGTATCCGACCACGAACTCGTTGTCGATGTCGAAGCCAACGTACTCGCATGGAGTCTCCATGGCCGAGGGGATCTTCTTGCGGAGCAGCACGCACGACTGGATCGAACTCGGCGACCTCGCCTCGATCTCGGAACGGACGCGCTGGATGGTGCGGCCGGAATCGAGGATGTCGTCGATGATCAGGATATGCCTGCCATCCAGCGATTCAGGCAGATGCATTCCCTGCAGATCGACACCCTGGCTGGTCGTCGATGTTCCGGGATAGCTCGACGCGGTCACCAGTCCGATGCGCATTCGAATCGGCAGTTCCCGCATGAGATCCGCGACGAAGGTGATGCTTCCGGTCATGATCGGCACCAGGATCAGGCCATCGTCCTCGATGGTTCCCAGTTGATCGACGATCTCGCGGCCCAGTTCGGTGATCCGGCGTGCGATGGTCTCGCGATCGATCAGTATTCGTTCGATGTCCTGTCGCATGAACTCATTGTACGGGCAGAGCGGCACCGTCGGTCAGGAACCACGACACCGCGATCCAGGTGAATCCGAGCAGAGAGCCGAATGCCACCGCATCGGTGATCATGATCAGCACGATGCAGGACCCCTGGGCCGGATCGGCTCCGAACCGCCGCAGCAGCAGCGGAACGACCGTTCCCGTCAATGTTCCGATCGTCATGGAGACCAGCAGCGCGACACCCATCACGATTCCGAGTCCGAGGCTCGGACCGTCGATGACGAAGGAGAGTCCCCAGATGGCCAGCACCAGAATCGACCCCAGCACCGTCCCGCTGAACAACCCCGCCAGCACTTCCCTGGAGATGAGGTTCCCCACCCGTTCGCCGGGAAGTTCATCGAGCGCCAGCCCCCGGAGCGTGACGGCAAGCGACTGGTGCCCGGCGTTTCCCGCGAGCGCAGCGATCATCGGCATGAGCACGGCGAGGAATGCGATCTCCTGGATGAGACCGTCGAAGCGGAGAACCACGATCGATGCCGGGACCATGACCACGGCGCTGATCAGCAGCCACGGAAGTCGACCCGTGATCTTCTCGGCGAACCCCGAATACACGGACTCGCCGGCACCGGCTCCGACCGAACGCTGCGCATCCTCGGTCTGCTCGCTCTGGATCAGATCGAGGACGTCGTCGACCGTGACGATTCCCAACAGTCGATGCTCGGCGTCGACGACCGGCAGCATGGTGTAGTCGTACTTCTGGAAGGTTCGAGCAACATCCTCGTCGTCCGTTTCGGCACCGATCGCGTGCACCGACGTGTCCATGAAGTCCGAGAGCATCGCATCACCCTGCTCCACGAGCAGTGCGCGAAGTCCGACCAGTCCGGCCAACCTGCGTTCGTCGTCGACGACGGGAAGGAATTGGAGATCCTCGTGGACATCGGATGCGCGGATGATGTCGACCGCCTCCGCGACCGTCGACTGCATGGGAAACGCGACGTGTCGGGTCGTCATCATTCCCGCAGCCGTGCCTTCCGGATGTCCCACCAGCTCACGCAGCGCCGTCGCCTGGGCCCGGGGCATCGTGGCGAGGATCCGCTCGCAGTCATCGGACTCCACCGTGCGCAGCATCGAGACCGCGTCGTCCGGGGCCACGAGGGCGAACATCCGCCCCAGCTCGTCGTGTCGATCCTCGTCGATCAGGTCGTCGAGAATGCTCGAGACGAGATTCGATTCCATCTCCGTGAGTGCATCGGCCGCGGCCTGATCGTCCATGACCTTCAGGACATCGCGGACATCCTCCTCATCCAGTCGCTCGAGCGCATCCGCCGCATCCGGAGCCGGCTGCCGCTGGAGCACTTCGGCGAGGACCGGCACGTCGATGGTGTGGGCGATCAACTCATCGAGACGCTCCCGGGGGTCCGAGGCGTTCCGAGGAGGGTTCCCGGGAGTCGATGACTGATCCTGAGGCATTGCTGGGAGTGTACAGGCCGGCTTGAAATACACTCCTTCTCTTTGCAAGTCCTTATATGTCAATGCTTTGCATCATTTCATTTGCCCCGAAAGCACGATTCTGGTACCATGTGGATCTATGGCTACCACCCGAAAAACACCGTCACGGGAAGGTTCCAAGATCGCCAAGACCAAAAAGAAGGCCACGCGGGACAGCGCTTCGACATCAGGAAGCACCAAGACTGTCATCCCTCGTACCTACTCCACGGTCGTCCGGCATCTCCTGGAACGCACGAACTACGAACGAGTCCGCGTCGTCAACTACGACGAGAAGACGTTCAAGCTCGATCGCATGCAGAAGCTGCTCAAGCGGCTGGGTGATCCGCATCTTCAGGTGCGCACGATCCACGTCGCCGGAACGGTCGGCAAGGGGTCGACCGTCGCCATGCTCTCGAACATGATCGAAGGCTGCGACTTCACGGTGGGCACGTTCACGTCCCCCCACCTGGTCGAGGTGACCGAACGCATCTCCATCAACGGCGAGTTCATCAGTGAATCCGCTTTCACAAAGCTGATGCGCGAGGTCATTCGCGAAGCCGAGAAGACCGACAAGAACATCACCTACTTCGAACTGCTTACGGCCGCCGCGCTCAAGCACTTCGCCGACGAGGCGATCGACATCGCGATCATGGAGGTGGGACTCGGAGGCCGACTCGATTCGACCAACGTGATCACTCCCGAAGTCACGGTCATCACCAGAATCGAACTCGACCACGTCCGCATCCTCGGCTCGACCCTCGAATCGATCGCGGCGGAAAAAGCCGGCATCATGAAGCCTGGCGTTCCCTGCTTCTCGGTCGAGCAGCATCCGGAGGTCGCCGCGGTCCTTCGCCAGAAGGCCGAGGAGATCGGATGCGAGCTGAAGCTCGTCGGAGACGACATCGAGTTCAGCAGCCGCTTCTGCGTATCGGACGATCTCGGTCCGCACACCCGCATCTGCCTGATCACCGACACCAATCAGTACATGCACCTTCCCGTGCCGCTTCCCGGCGAACACCAGTCCGGGAACTGTGCCGTCGGACTCGCGGCCATCAACCATCTCAAGGAAAGCGAATCCGCGCTCGTCGACACGAACATCTATCGCGGCCTGGCCCGGACGAAGGTGCCCGGACGAATGGAACTGGTCTGGAAGCAGCCCCGCATCATCGTCGACGGAGCCCACAACCCCGTCTCGCTGACCGCACTCATGCGTGGCATGGGTTCGCACGTCCCCTACGACTCCATGATCTGCATCTTCGGCTGCTGCGAGGACAAGGACATCGACACGATGCTCGACAACCTCGCCATCGGCGGAGACAAGATCATCTTCACCGCCGCACAGGACCAGGCTCGCGCGGCGGATCCCGAGGATCTCAAGCAGCGATTTATGGCCAAGCGCGGAAAAGTGTGCCAGACGGCTCGAAACATCGGCCAGGCGCTTGAAATCGCCGCCAGCGCCGCCAGTCGGGATGACCTGATCTGCGTCACGGGATCCTTCTATCTCGTCGGAGAGACCAAGGCCCATCTGGACTCGCTGCGGAAGAAACGTGTCAAGAACAGATCCAGCTGACCCTCGAACCGTTTCGTCACCGGGAACTCGATAGACTCTGGCCCCGGAGGCGCCTGCTGCGCCAATGACGCCATGACCAGCACGACCGAATCAAGAACTTCGCACCGCTACACCGCCGAACTGGCCGATGCCATCGAAACACGCTGGCAGGCCCGGTGGGAGGAGCAGGACGCGTACCGCACGCCCAACCCGGGCGATTCCGACTTCGACGCATCCAAGCCGCCGTACTACTGCATGGGAATGTTCCCCTATCCATCGGGGGCGGGGCTGCACATCGGGCACCTGCTGAACTACATCCCCAACGACATCGTCGCCAGACATCGCCGCATGAACGGATTCAACGTCCTGCATCCGATGGGCTGGGACGCCTTCGGCCTTCCCGCCGAGCAGTATGCGATCCAGACGGGAGTGCACCCGGCGGAGACGACGCGCACCGCCATCGACAACTTTCGTCGTCAGTTGAAGCGATTCGGACTGTCGTGCGACTGGTCCCGCGAGTTCGCGACGATCGATCCCGGCTACTACAGATGGACCCAGTGGATCTGGCTGCAGGCCTATCGTTCCTGGTACGACCACGAGGCCGATCGGGCCCGACCGATCGAGGAACTGATCGAACTGCTCGAAGCGAAGACATGGTCCGTGAACGCGGACCTCGAGGTGCTCGGCATGCCGCCCGGAGACGGACGCCTGGCATGGGACGAGCTCGACCACGACCAGAGGCGGACGGCCATCGAGCATCGCCGACTCGCCTACCTCTCGGAGCAGACGGTGAACTGGTGCCCGAAGCTCGGTACCGTGCTCGCGAACGAGGAGGTCATCGACGGGCGAAGCGAACGCGGTGGCCACCCGGTCCATCGACGACCGCTCCGCCAGTGGATGTACCGGATCACGGCCTACGCGGACCGCCTGCTCGCGGATCTCGAACTGCTCGACTGGCCGGAATCGACCAAGCGGCAGCAGGCCGAGTGGATCGGCCGCAGCGAGGGTGCCGAGATCCACTTCGCGATCGAGGAACCCTGGTCGCGCAGCATCGAGGTCTACACGACCCGACCCGACACGCTCTTCGGCGCGACCTTCATGGTGATCGCCCCCGAACATCCCCTCGTCGAAGACATCCTCGCCGGAACCGCCGGCGACATCGATCGCAAGTCGATCTCGACCTACGTCGAAGCCTCCAGAAACCGAAGCGATCTCGATCGGCGGACCGACGCCGGCGGCAAGACCGGCGTGTTCTCGGGCGCCTGGGCGATCAATCCGGTGAACGGGGAACGTCTTCCCATCTGGATCGCCGACTACGTGCTCATGGAATACGGACACGGGGCCATCATGGCCGTCCCGGGGCACGACGAGCGGGACAACGCCTTCGCAGCCAAGTTCGAACTCCCCATCGTCGAAGTCGTCCGGGATCCGGCCGACTCGGAGAACGCATTCCACGCCGGTGACGGCATCTGCATGAACTCCTCGGTCGAAGGGCTGTCCATCGACGGGCTGCACACGGCGGAAGCCAAGTCCACGGTCATCGAATGGCTCGAGGAGCGCGGGCTCGGACGGGGCAAGGTGAACTTCCGGCTTCGCGACTGGCTGTTCTCCCGCCAGCGATACTGGGGCGAACCATTTCCCGTCGTGTTCGACGAGGATGGGCACCACTACGGTCTTCCCGACGAATCGCTCCCCCTTGAACTTCCTCCTCTGGAGGATTTCCAGCCGATGGAATCGGACGTGCCGACTCCGCTGCTCGGCAAGGCGACGGACTGGGTCGAGACCACGGCGGGAGACGCGGGCATCCATGGCGACAAGTTGCCCGCCGATGCGCCCGTCCGACGCGAAGCCAACACCATGCCCGGATGGGCGGGTTCATGCTGGTACTACCTTCGGTACTGCGACCCCCTGAACGAGGACCGTTTCGTCTCGCGCGAGGCGGAGGCGTACTGGCTGGCCCCACGGGACGACGGACCGGGCGGCGTCGATCTGTACATCGGCGGCGCCGAACACGCCGTGCTGCATCTGCTCTATTCGAGATTCTGGCACAAGATCCTCTTCGATCACGGACAGGTCTCCTCGCCGGAGCCGTTCGCGAAGCTCTTCCACCAGGGACTGCTCACATCATGGGCCTACCAGCGGGCGGACTCGTCGCTCGTTCCGATCGACGAGGTCGAAGAGCGGTCCGAGGAGGAGTTCATCGAACGCGCCACCGGGGAGCCGGTGCGGCAGGTCGTCGCGAAGATGAGCAAGTCGCTGAAGAATGTCGTCAATCCCGACGAGGTGATCGCCGAATACGGCGCCGATACGTGTCGTCTGTACGAGATGTACCTGGGCCCGCTCGAAGCGAGCAAGCCGTGGAATCCCCGCGACATCGTCGGCGTGTACCGATACCTCCAGCGCACCTGGAGACTTGGCGTCGACGAGGAGAGCGGAATGCTCTGCTGCCGGGAAGAGCCCGACGAGGGGATCGAACGCGCCCTGCACCGCACGATCAGCAAGGTGGGAGACGACATCGAGCGCCTCGCATTCAACACCGCGATCGCGGCCCTGATCGAGTTCACCAACGAAGCAACATCCTCCGGCGGCGTGACCCGCGATCAGCTGGATCGACTCGCTCGGATCCTCAGCCCCTTCGCCCCCCATGTCGCCGAGGAGTTCTGGCACCGGCTCGGTCACGAGGAGCCGGTCGCCCACGCAACATGGCCCACATTCGATCCGGCCATGCTGCAGGAGTCCACGATCGAACTTCCCGTGCAGATCAAGGGAAAGATTCGAAGCAAGATCCAACTTCCGGCCGATGCGGACGAAGCGACCGTCAAGGAGATCGCGCTCGCCGACGAACGAATCGCCGAACTGCTCGACGGATCCGAGATACGCAAGATCATCGTCGTACCTGGCCGGATCGTAAACATCATCCCCGGTTGAACATCCATCATGAATCTACCACTGAACATTCTTGGTCAGGACGAGACCGGATCGGCATCACCATGCCGGTTCGAGCCGGCGACCGCCACCATGCTGCTGGCTCCCGTACCGGGCACGGACGTACCCGACATGGAGTCGATCCTGCAGTCGGTCTCGAACTATTCGGGAATGGAACTCGGCGTACGCGTCGCCCCGGAAGGCGGCACCCATGCCGAATGGGCCTGCCAGATCGAACTGGATGGCCTCCCCTTTCCGATCGCGATCTGGTGCGATCGCAGCGAGGAGGTCGAGGAGGCGACCCTCGAGATCACCGGCGAGCAGTGCACGTGGGTCCTCGGCATCGAATCGGTCCTCTCGCACGAGGATCCGTTGACCAACTACGTCAACCTCGTACGACTCGTGGCAGGCTCGCTGTCGGACACTCCGGTGCTTCATGACGCGGGAAGCGGCCACTGGCTCGAGCGTGATCAGATCGAGAAGAACTTCATGCAGCACGAACTCGAGCCGCCGGAGGACATTCTCTGGCGCATCGAGGCCCACGACCGGGGAGACGACACCTTCGACGTCATGACCGGAGGGCTGGAACGATGCGGTCGCGCCGAACTCGTCATGCACGGTGTTCCCGAATCCCATCGTCCCGTGGCCATCGAGGTCATCGGTGATCTCGCAGCACTGTCGCTCGAACTCGCGTTCCCCGGAATCGACGGAAGGATCGAGATCGGCCCCGGACTGCAGGTCAGCTTCGATCCCCACCAGTCCGAGGACGACGAAGAGCCGGTGTACGCGGTCGTGCTCGATGCGGACGATCACGATTCGGAATACCCACGGCAGGTCCTCTCGAGCGTCGGCGACGGGGACGTCGCCGTCTATCGAACGATCCGGCACACCAGGCGGAACACGGCCCGTGCGCAGGCGACATGGAAACTCTTCCTCGACGCGTGCCGCGGCGCCTCGGACAACGAGAGCATCGACTGCCTCGTGCAGGTCCCCTTCGAACAGGTCGAGGCGGACGATGATCGCAGGGAACACCTGTGGCTCCAGGTGGTGTCCATCAGCGAAGACTCCGTCGAGGCGAAGCTGGTCCACACTCCGAGGCTCGTCACCGGCATCGACATCGGATGGCTGACGACCATCGAGGCCGAGGAGGTCTCCGGCTGGATGATTCGCACCCCCGACGGACTGGTCGGACCATCGGACGTCGATATGGAAGAAGAAGAGCAATGAGTGAATCGCACGAACACGAGAATGTCGAACTCGTCACGCTGATCGAAGCGACCAGCGAGTTCGCGGCCCATGCGATCGTCGTCGTGCTCGAGGACGCGGGCATCCCCGCAGTGGCCCTCGAAACCCACAGCGCCTCGCTGCCGATCGGTCGATTCCAGGGATTCGGCACACCGGTGCAGGTCCGGAAGTCGGACCTCGAACTCGCCCGCAGGACCCTGGACCAGACGAGACAGGACTCCGTCGACATCGACTGGGATCAGGTCGAACTCGGAGAACGGGAGGACACCCTTCCCCTCAGCAAGGGCGGCGTGTCGATGATGCTCGTCCTCGGGTTCACCGCGACGGCACTCGTCCTGCTTCTGGGGGTGGTCGCCGCGATCTGGACGACGTTGACCTGATACGGATCATGCATCAGAACCGGTTCGCGGATTCCGTCGCATCGAGGATCGCCTGAAGACGATCTCGTCGGACCTCGAGCTTCAGCCGCTGCTCCGGCTGCAGATCCGTCGAGGAGAGCTGGTCGTCGATCGACTTGATCTTGGCTTCCCATTGCGGATGCAGGTCGGCCAGCGTCGCCGGATAGGTTCCGTTGCGAATGCCTTCGACCTGCTGGAGGATTCCTCTGATCAGCGGATCCTGCTCCTCCTCGATGCTTCCGATCTCGGGGGCCCTCGGCGATGGAATCGACGAAGGAACGGCTCCATGCTTCTGGTACAGCTCCATCAGACGCTGTCGTCGATCGGCAAGCGCCGGATCGAGAACGGACTGGGTACCGCCACTGCGTCGCAGCACCGCCGTCGATCCGAGCGTGATCTCGAGTTCGAGCCGCTCGACCTCGCGGTCCTGAGGTTCGATCCCCTGTTGACCCGGAAGCATCCGGTTGATGCGAAGTGCAAGCACATCATCGGGCCAGTGCTGCTGGACGATTCGGGCGAGGTCTTCCCTGTCCTCGAGCGGAATCCCGTTGATGTGGGTGATCACATCTCCGACCTGCAGGATCTTCTCGGCAGGCAATCCGGGAATGACGGCCGAAACACCGACGCCGCGTGGTTCGATCCGAAGAATGTCACCGGGCCGCGCCACCCTGTTCATCGGCATCTGGATCCCCAGCGCTCCGCGCGGCGCATGCAGCAGACGGATCTCCATGACCCGAAGAAGACGCATGACCTGCTCCAGCGAAAGCCCCTCCTGGCCGAGCGACCGCTCGATCCGGATGTCGGGCACGTCCGCCGTCGCACGAGCGAGTCTCCACGTCGCCGATTCACGTTCGTTCCAGTCCGATGAATCGAGCAGCCCCACGAGTTCGACGTAGTCCTGCTCGCCGACCATGCGGATCGACGGAACGTCCGGAGCCGGTGCGGGGGCGACCGGTGACTGGATCATCATCAGGATGGGAAGCAGGAACTGGATCATGACGAGGCACCCATCTGGGCGACGAGTTCGTCGACGCGGGGACGGATCCATCCGATCTGCCGTTCGATGTGCCGGAGGAACCGATCCCCGGGGATGCTGCCGAAGCGACCGCGCGCAGCGATCGGGGCGATGCTCTCCACGATGAGGGCTTCGATCATCAACCAGGGAATCATCGCCATTTCATTCTCCTCAAGCGGCTCGAAGGTCCCTTCATCGTAGCCGGCCCGAATGGATGCAAGGAGCGGCAACTCGAGGGAATCGGGCCAATGATCGACGTCGTCCAGATCGCCGATCTGCATGGTGAACTGCAGCAGTCCGTTGGCGAGATCCGCCACACGCGAACCATGGTGGATCGAGTCGAAGTCCAGCACCGCGCAGATGTCGTTCCCATCGTAGAGCACGTTGCCGGGATGCCAGTCGCCATGCAGCACGGTGCGGATCGCATCGGAGTGACCCAACGCCTCGATCCTGGCGTGGGCATCCTCGAACAGGGCTGCGAGCGACTTGCAGATCGTGGTCATGCCACGGCGACGATGTGGATCGTCCGGACAGAGGCGGACGGGAAGCTGCTGCATGGCGTCGGCCACTCCGGTCTTCGCGTGGAATCCGCTGCCGGATGGAACGGCACCGCTCCACGATCTGAAGTGGTCGTGCATCCTCGCCATCTCGTAACCGGCCTGCCGCGCCTGGAGTGGGGAACGGTTGAAACGACGACCGCCGACGAACTCGAAGAGTTCGTAGATCCTGCTGCCGCGCTGCACGAAGGATTCGCCGTCCCGGGAACGGATGATCGCCGCGCTCGGATATCCATCCTCCTGCAGGGAGAGTTGGAAGTCGTGCCGGAGAGCGATCCGGACGGGATCGTCCTGCCCGGGGGCGCATCGCTTGAGCAGGTATTCACCGTTCAGCGAACGGATCCTCACCTTGGGGGATTTCGACGAGCCGCGATCGAAGACGCGGGCTTCGGACACCTTCCCAATGTCATAGCGGTCGAGGACTTCACGCACCTCGTGGCCACCAAGTCGGGCTCGTTCCTGTGGCTGAACCATCACAACCGCGGCCATTGCCGCACGCTCACTCGACGTTCTGAACCTGTTCCTTGATCCGATCGACGGAGACCTTGATATCGACCACGTGCCGGCCGACCTGCGCATCGAGACACTTGCTGCCCATGGTGTTCGCTTCCCGGAGCATCTCCTGGGAGAGGAAGTCCAGCGTACGGCCGACTGGCTCGTCGCCACCACCGCCGGTGAGTTCACGACAACGCAGCAGGTGACCCTTCAGTCGATCGACCTCCTCCGAGATGTCGGACTTCTCCGCGAAGATCGCGATCTCACGGATGACATCCTCTTCCCGGACGTCGGCGCCGATGTCACCGAGCATGGCCTTCATTCGCTGCTTGAGTCGGTCCGCATAGAGTTCATTGACCTCCGGGGCCCGCTCCTCGACGACCACCATCGCGGACTCGATCGATTTCACATGACGCTCGATGTCGAGTTCGATCTCGCGTCCCTCGACGGTTCGCATCGACGTCACCGCATCGCAGGCACGACCGACCAGATCCTGGAGAATCGACTTGCAGCGATCACGCCGGTCGTCCTGTTCGTCGCTGACGAGGACACCCGGAAGATGAAGCAGTCCCACCGGATCGACTTCGCCGTCGACCAGCGAGGCGAGTTCGTCCATGTACCGCTTGAGAACCGGAGCGTTGATGGATGAGGCGGCCTGTTCCGAACGGTCCTCGTAGCGGACCGTGACGGTGACCGTTCCACGCGCGAACCGGCCGGACACGATCGATTCGAGGTCGGGCTCGAGGCCGATCAGCTCGTCGGGAAGTCGCAGATGGCACTTGAAGTGCTTGCCGTTGAGCGTCCGGATCTCGACGCCGAAGTGCTCGCCTTCGACGGTTTCCGCCACGCTGCCGAATCCGGTCATCGACCGGATCATGGAGTCTCGTTCTGTTCGGGGGCCGGAGCGTCCTCGGGAACGTCGGGATCGAGCGGCGTTTCCGGATCGGCTGCGACGTCATCGGAAGCGGGAGCGACGTCGGTCGCCGCCGTCGAGTCGTCGGCGGCAGGTGCGATGAAGACGTCGTCCGGGTTGTATTCACCTTCCGCCGGCACGACCTCGGCATCGGTCGCCAGAGGGGATGCGGTCGCAGTGCTGCTGTCGAGCAGGTTCAGGCTGATCGCCAGAACCAGATAGATGGCAAAGGCTCCGACCGTCATGTAGGTCAGTGCATCTCCGACCCGGCCACCGAACACACTGTCGGTACCGCCGCCGCCGGCGCCGCCGAACGCACCCGCCAGTCCACCGCCCTGCGGACGCTGCACGAGGATGATCAGGATCAGCGCAACGGCGATGATGATGAAGAGAATGGTCAGGATCATGTAGGTCGTAGTCATGGCAAGCCTCTGTCGTTGTCGTTCAGCATTGGCGGCAGGACTGGCCTGCGGCCTCCACGATTGCCTGGAACTGCCCGGGATCCAGTGACGCCCCTCCGATCAGTCCACCATCGATGTCCTCCTGGGCGAAGAGGTCGGCGGCATTGTCGGGCTTGACCGATCCTCCGTAGAGAATGCGGACCGCATGGGCAGACTCGACATCATACAGGGACGCCACCGTCTGCCGAACCAGAGCATGGACCTCCTGGGCATCCTCCGGACTGGCCGTGAGGCCGGATCCGATGGCCCAGACCGGCTCGTAGGCGATCGTCAGGCCGGAAAGAGCCTCGCGGGGCACTCCCAAAAGATCGGATTTCACCTGTTCGACGACGACAGCGGCGGTTTTATCGGCCTCTCGCTGCGGGAGGGTCTCTCCGATGCAGAGCATCACCTGGAGGCCGGCATCCAATCCGGCCCGCAATTTCGAATTCAGAAGCTGATCACTCTCCCCGAGCCCGTGACGGCGTTCCGAGTGGCCGACCAGAAGATGGCTGCAACCGACGTCATGGACCATTCCGACACTGATCTGGCCGGTCCAGGCTCCATCGGGATGCTCCGAAGCGTCCTGTGCGCCGATCGCGACCGAACTGCCCGAGGCGATGGATGCCACTTCCTGGAGATAGATCGACGGGGGAAAGAGCACGACGTCCACGTTGGAAATTCGGTCCGTCATCTCCACCACCGAGTTCGCCAACGCGGCGGCATCGGCCGAACGTGTGTTCATCTTCCAGTTGCCGCCGATGCACGGAGTTCGCTCAGACATGATCGGGCTCCCTTCGTCAGGTCGAAACGACACAGGATACTCCAAGCCCCCCCGCCCGTCCTCGCAGCCCTGTTTCAGGCCCAGAGATGCGGATTCCAGTCCCGGACTCCGTCATTCCCGGCCGGACGAACCCTCCCCTCGATACACTGAGCCGCTGTCGACTCCGGTCACGCCAGCGGGCCGGAACATCATGAATCGAATCGAGGATCTACACGTGTCCAGGACGCTGTCAGCAGCCGAGATCAGAACGTCGTTCATCAACTTCTTCACGGAACGTGCGGGGCACGAGTTCATGCCGTCCTCCCCCGTCATTCCCCATGACGATCCCACGCTTCTGTTCATCAATGCCGGCATGAACCAGTTCAAGGACGTGTTCCTCGGTCTCGGGACCAGGGATTGCACCAGAGCCGTCAACTCCCAGAAGTGCATCCGCGCCGGCGGCAAGCACAACGACCTCGAGGACGTGGGGCTCGACACCTACCATCACACCTTCTTCGAGATGCTCGGCAACTGGTCGTTCGGCGACTACTTCAAGCGCGAGGCGATCACCTGGGCGTGGGAGCTGCTCACGGAGGTGTGGGGACTCGATCCGGAGCGACTGCACATCACGGTCTTCGCGGGGGACGATGCCGACGGCACCGCAGCCGACGAGGAGGCCGAAGCGCTCTGGATCGAACTGACGGACGTCAATCCCGATCACATCACGAGATGGGACAAGAAGGACAACTTCTGGGAGATGGGAGCCACCGGCCCCTGCGGTCCCTGCAGCGAGATCCACTACGACAACACCCCCGACGGAAACGGCGGGCATCTGGTCAACCTCGATCATCCGGACGTCATCGAGTTCTGGAACCTGGTCTTCATCGAATACAACCGCCGGGACGACGGCACGCTCGTTCCCCTGCCGAACAAGCACATCGACACCGGCATGGGGCTCGAACGCATCGCCCGGATCATCCAGGGAGTCGGCAGCAACTACGACACCGATCTCTGGACACCGATCTTCGAAGCGATTCGAAGCGAATCCGGGGTGCATCCGTACGGAGGCAGCTTCGACGACCCGATCGACACGGCCTACCGCGTGATCGCCGACCACGCCCGGTGCCTGGTCATGGCCATCACCGACGGAGGTCGCCCCGGCAGCGAGGGACGTGGATACGTTCTTCGTCGCATCCTGCGCAGAGCGGTGCGAATGGCCTCCCAGGTGCTGCAGGTCGAAGGACCGATGCTGCACGCGCTGGTTCCGACGATCGTGACCGAACTCGAGGGCGCCTACCCCGAACTCTCCGCCCAGGGCGAACTCGTGGCCGAGATCATCAGGCACGAGGAGGAGGCGTTCCTCAAGACCCTGCAGCGAGGTCTCCAGCGGTTCGCCGTCGCGGTCGACGATGCGAAGGAGGACGGACGCGACACCATCTCCGGCGAAGTGGCGTTTCAACTGCACGACACGTTCGGATTTCCCATCGACCTGACGGAGGTGATGGCCACGGAACGAGGCATGGACGTGGACATGGACGGCTACGCCGCACTCATGGAGGCGGCACGCAACACCTCGAGATCGGGCGACCAGGGCGAGGCGGGAATGATCCTTCCTCCCGACGCGATCGGTTCCCTCGGCACGCTGAACATCCACGCCACGAAGGACTCGGCGAAGTACGACCGGCCACGCTCATCGGGAAGGATCAAGGCGATCTGGAACGGACACGCATTGTGCGACCACACCGACGACTGCGAGCAGGCCGGACTGATCCTCGACCACACCAACTTCTACGCCGAACAGGGCGGACAGGTCTCCGACATCGGGAAGATCGTCGGCGAGGGCGATGGAAGCCCGGTGTTCAGGGTCGAGCACGTGCAGCGGTTCGGCGACTACATCATGCATCGTGGCCATTCGAGCGACCATCCGCTGCATGTCGGCGACGAGGTCGTCCTCGACATCGACCGTCCCCGACGGGAACACGTCGAATCGAACCACACCGTGACGCATCTGCTGAACCACGCGCTTCGGGCCGTACTCGGGCAGGAGGTGGAGCAGCGTGGATCGCTGGTCGCCGACGATCGACTGCGATTCGACTTCTCACACGCCGTCGCGATGACGCCCGAGGAACTGGCCGAGGTCGAATCGAGGATGCAGAACGCGATCGGATCCGACCTCGGAGTGGACGCCCGCGAGGTCCCGCTCGTCGAGGCCGAGGCGTTCCGCGGCGTCCGGGCCGTCTTCGGGGAGCGCTATCCGGATCCCGTACGCGTGGTGTGCATCGGCGCGACGATCGACGAACTCCTCGCCAAACCGCTCGACGAGGCATGGCTCGACTGCTCGATCGAGTTCTGCGGCGGAACCCACCTCAAGTCGACCGGATCCGCCGGTACGACGATGCTTCTTTCGGAACAGGGGCTCGCTGCCGGCATCCGCCGCATCACCGCCCTGACCGGAGCCGCCGCCGCGCACGCCCACGAGGCCGGAGCCGATCTGGTCGACAAGGCGAAGGCGATGGCCTCGCAGGACGGCGAAGAGCTGCTGGGGACGCACGATGCCGTCAACGGAGGCATGGAGCATGCGACCATCGGAGTCGTCCACCGCAACGAGATCCTCACCATCATCGAGCAGCAGCGCGACAGGATCCGAGCCGCACGCAAGCAACGCTCCTCCGCCGGAGTCGCCGACGCACTCACCGAAGCCCGCGCCATCGCGGAATCGGCCTCCGGCCCGGTCATCGTCGGAACGCTTCGATGCGACGGCCGCGACAGCCTGATGTCCGCTCTCGATCTCGTCCGATCCAAGCACGAGGACTCCGCCTGCATCCTGCTGGCGGCGACCGACGGCGGATCCAAGGTCTCCATCGTGGCAAGGGTGCCCGAAGCGCTCGTGGCCAGAGGACTCAAGGCCGGAGACTGGGTCCGAGAAACCGCCGCAGCCTGCGGAGGCAAGGGAGGCGGCCGTCCCGACATGGCTCAGGCCGGAGGCCGAGAACCGGAAAAGATCGACGACGCCGCAGAAGCCGCCAACACATTCGCACACGAGGCACTTTCATGAACGAAGAACGGAATCAGAACACGAACCCGGAAAGCCAGCCTTCACAGTACGTGACGCGGCTCCAGACGATCGAACGGCAGATCGGCGAAAATGTCCTCGCCGCGCTCGATGCCGATGCAAGCGTCGCGGTACTGACGACCGTGGTCTCCGGCATGCGGGCCGACCGCGTCGTCTCCGTTCCGCTCACCGGAGAACAGGTGCAGGACATCAGCGCGATCCTGGCCCAGGCCCGGACCGAAATCGATCCCGACGTGGCCGAGGACGACGACGATCTGATCGGATTCCACGTCGTGCTGAAGAACGATGATGCCAAGAATGAGTGATCGATCCGACCAGACCGATCGAAGATCGTTCTTGCGCAACACCGTGGGACTGCTGGCGGCCACCCCGGTCGCGGGCTCGGTCCTGCAGACCGAAACGAAGGAGAATGCAGTGAGCGACGACCCCCTTTTCATGATCTCTCTCGCACAGTGGTCCCTCCACAGGACCATCCGTTCGGGGGAACTCGATGCGATGGACTTCGCCGCCTGTTCGACCGGAACGTACGGCATCAAGGGCCTCGAATACGTCAACAGCTTCTACAAGGATCGGCGGGACGACGACGCCCTGCCCGCGGAGCTGAAACAGCGATCCGACGACGTCGATGCGACGAACCTGGTGATCATGATCGACGGCGAAGGCCGACTGGGTGCGCCGGAAGCAGCCGAACGCGCCGATGCGATCGATCGGCACCATCGATGGATGCGGATCGCCAAGAAGATCGGCTGCCACTCGATCCGCGTGAACGCCAACTCCGAAGGGACTCCGGACGAGCAGATCGCCCTGTGTGCGAAAGGGATGACCGGACTGCTCGAGCATGCGGACGAACTCGAACTGAACGTGCTGATCGAGAACCACGGAGGCCACTCGAGCAACGGCGCCTGGCTGAGCACGCTCATGCGGACCGTCGATCATCCGAGATTCGGAACACTCCCCGACTTCGGAAACTTCGTACTCGACTGGGACACCATGGAGGAGTACGACCGGTACGTCGGCGTGGCCGAGTTGATGCCCTTCGCAAAGGCGGTCAGCGCCAAGAGCAACGAGTTCGACGCCGCCGGCAACGACACCGGAACCGACTACGAACGAATGCTGAAGATCGTGCTCGACGCCGGATACCGAGGCTGGATCGGCATCGAATACGAAGGGCAGGGTCTTTCGGAGCACGAAGGCATCGAACGCACCCGTGCACTCCTCACGCGATTCGGAGGCCGGGCATGAAGGCTGTCACCATCGCCAGACAGGGTGACCCGGTCGCTCCCAACATCGAGGTCGCATCCGATCTCGCCGATCCTGCACCAGGTCGCGGAGAAGTCCTCATCCGCACCGAGGCAAGCTCGCTGAATCATCTGGATCTCTGGGTCGGTCGGGGGCTCCCGGGATTGAAGACCTCGTACCCCTTCATCGCCGGATCCGACGGATGCGGCGTGGTCGAATCGGTCGGCGAAGGCGTGGATGCGTCGTGGATCGGACATCGAGTCGTGCTCAACGCCGCGAGGTGGGTGTGCAATCCGCTCCTCCCCGGGGTCCTTCCGGCGGACGGCGCCCTGACCATGATCGGCGAACACGAGCCGGGAACGCATCGAGCCATGTTCATCGCACCGGTGGAGAACATCGTCGACGTGGGCGAGACCGATCCCGTGGAGGCGGCCGCATTCGGTCTCTCGCACCTGACGGCGTGGCGCATGCTCGTGACGAGAGCCCGGCTCCAGCCCGGACAATGGGTGCTCATCACCGGAATCGGCGGAGGCGTCGCCCTGGCTGCGCTGAACATCGCGAAGTGGATGGGATGTCCGGTCGTGGTCACGTCACGGCACCAGTGGAAGCTCGATCGGGCCATGGAACTGGGCGCCGATCATGGCGTGCTCGACGAAGGCGAGGACTGGTCCCGAACGGTCCGTGGCATCACCGGCAAGCGAGGCGTGGATGTCTGTGCTGATTCGATCGGCACCGCCGTCCATGCATCCTGCATCCGGTCCCTCGCTCGCCGAGGCACGTTCGTGACCTGCGGCAGCACGACCCAGGGCAATACGACGACCGATCTGACCAGGATCTTCTGGAACGAACTTTCCATTCTGGGCTCGTCCATGGGCGACATGCCAGAGTTCAGATCCGTGCTCGCCCTGCTCATGCAGGGCGCCATGGTTCCCATGATCGATTCGATCTGGGACGCGGACGAGGCCACCAGCGCCTGGGAACGGCTGGAATCCGGAGAGCAGTTCGGAAAGATCGTGCTCCGATGGCCGTGAGTCAGCCCGTCGTCTCCCGCGGCGAACCCAGATAGGCGGCACGCCATCCGGACTGCACGAAGGACATCATCAGGGTGACCGGGTAGATCAGAATGAACCAGCTCATGGCACCGAACTGCACCGGCTCGGTTCCGATCATCAGGATCAACCACCCGAGCGACACGATGGACCAGAGCAGCGATCCCCACCACGCCGACCGCCACATGCGAAGCGTGGCGATGCCGAGGTAGATCAGCCAGACGGAAAGTCCGATGCTCACGAGACCGTCGGGAAGGATCATCGAACGAGCCGTCTCCAGTTCATCGCGGGTTCCGGAAGCGGCATCCATCATCCGCTCGTTCATGAACTCGCGCTCGGAGGTCTGGTCCAGACTCGATTCCACTGCCTTGATCGAGCGCTCGAACTGGATGCTGCTGAACACGATGGCCGAAGAAAGCAGCAGGCCGAGCACTCCACAGAATATGGAGAGACTCCCGATCGCGGTCATCCAACTGGTTCGCTTCTTCACGGGCCGCCTCGCCTGCTCGGGGATTCGAGACCTCCAGAATACACGAGTTCTCGGACATTCGGCTGCGACGCAATACCGAGGTTGCGTCCGCCCGCACTCGGGGTAGTCTGAGACCGGAAGGACGATTTCATGAGCAGCACCGCCCCAAAGAACACCGAAGCGACCTGGTGGAGATCGATCAAGCAGTTCGTCCGGGACCGGGAACGCGAGATGATCGCCTTCAGACGCGATCTCCATGCCAACCCCGAACCGTCGGGGGAGGAGATGCGGACCACCCGACGAGTCGCCGACGCGCTGCAGCAGGCCGGTCTCGAACCGAAAATCATGGAGGATGACCGGGGACTGATCGTCGACCTCGAGTTGAATCCGGATTCCGACACGCTGTTCGCAGTCCGAGCCGACCTCGACTGCGTGCTTGTCCACGACGCGAAATCGGTCGACTGGAAGTCGACGCGGGACGGACTCTGCCATGCCTGCGGACACGACGCCCACGCATCGATGGCCATGTACGCCGCGATCGCGCTGCACGAGCATCGGGACGCGATCAGGGAGCTGAATCCGAAGAAGAATCTCCGTTTCATCTTCCAACCCTCCGAGGAGATATCGAAGGGTGCGCAGAGCATGATCGCCCAGCACGCGCTCGACGGCGTCGAGTCCATCATCGCCCTGCACGTGGACCCGTACCTCGAAGCCGGCCACGTCGGTCTTCGTACGGGACCGCTGACCGCGAACTGCCTGTCGTTCAAGATCACGGTGAACGGACAGGGTGGTCACTCCGCCAGGCCGTACCAGAGCATCGATCCGATTCCTGCCGCCGTCAATCTGGTCTCCATGATGTACCAACTCGGTCCCAGAAGCATGGACAGCCGCTACCCGCTGGCGTTGACCGTGACGGCGATCCATACCGGCAAGGCCTTCAATGCGATTCCGGACGCCGCGGAGATCTGGGGAACGCTGCGCACCTCGCGGGACGAGGACCAGGACAACGTCAAGGCCCGGCTCAGGGAGGTCCTTCGCGGCATCGCGACCTCGACGGGATGCGACATCCACATCGACTACCCCCATTCGTCGCCTGCGACGAACAACGATCACCAGATCGTCGAAATGCTCTGGGGAGCGGCCGAACAGGTCGTCGGACGGGATCGCGTCTCGCTGATCGAGATGCCGAGCCTCGGCGGAGAGGACTTCGCCTACTACCAGCAGGTGGTTCCCGGCGCGATGGCTCGTCTCGGCACGGCGTTTCAGGATCCCAATGCACGTTTTCCTCTTCACGCGCCGGAATTCGACATCAACGAATCCGCACTTGTGACCGGAGTCCGGTTCCTCTGCAGGTCGTCGATCCACAGCATCATCGAATGAGCGTGAATCCGCCGCGAATCGAGTACAGTGCGAACGGACTTCACACACTCAAGGAAGCCTCCCGCCATGCACAGAAAATTCAACTCGTCACCTGAACACACCATCGGGGTCGAGATCGAACTCGGACTCGTCGACAAGAAGAGCGGCGCACTCGTCAACGAGATCGACTTTCTCATGGACGCCTGCCCCGACAAGTGGAAGGATTCGGTCAAGCACGAATTCATGCAGTCCTACTGCGAGTTCAACACCGGGGTCTGCCACACGGTCGATGAGGTCCGGGCCGACTTCGCCGAGAAGCTCCAGTGGGGCTACGACGTCGCCGATCAGCGGGACATGACGTTTCTCTGGAGCGGCACGCATCCGTTCAGCCACTGGGAGGATCAGAAGCTCTCCCCCGGCGAACGATACGAATGGCTCATGAACACCATGCAGTACGTCTCACGACGACTCGTCGTCTTCGGACTGCATGTCCATGTCGGCGTCGACAGTGGCGACAAGGCCATCCAGATGTGCGATCGGCTCCTCAGGCATCTCCCCGTACTTCTGGCACTGTCATCCAATTCCCCACATTGGTGCGGACGGAACACCGGCCTGCATTCCTACCGATCCAAGGTCATGGAATCGCTACCAACGGCAGGTCTCCCTGAAACCATGCGGAACTGGTCCGAATACAACTGGCTGACCGATCATCTGATCGCCACCGACTTCATCCATTCACCACGGGAAATCTGGTGGGATGTCCGACCGGTCGCCCGATTCGGAACCGTCGAGATCCGAGTGATGGATACGCCCATGACCATGGAACATCTGCTGGGTCTGGTCGCCATGACGCAGTGCATCGTTTCCGG
>MDTG01202134.1_pt1 | contig 62931 bp, 57 predicted proteins | sample 811421 | NCBI WGS metagenome assembly MDTG01 (sample SAMN05326645, study PRJNA326480) | marine metagenome | isolation source: seawater | place: Pacific Ocean: South East | collected 2011
GTATGGCAGCGTTTTCTTGGTGATTCGCTTGAGCTTGCGTTTTAGATTATCCCAACTGCTTTTACTCACCACCACTTGGTATTTGCCTCTTTCTCCCCTTTTTATAGGTCGCAGTAAAACTATGGCCTAATAACTCAAAGTTTACAGGCCTGCGGATGCCGCTCTTTGCCCGATTGATAGGCAGATCTAACTTGTTCTTTAAGAACAGGTAGACCTCATTTCCTATCTTTCTTGCTTCCGCCTTTGAATCAGCATAAACACTGAAATCATCGGCATAGCGGACAAACTTCAACCCTTTGGCTTTGAGATACTTATCCAACTTATCCAACAATATGTTGGAGAGCAATGGGCTAAGCGGGCTACCTTGTGGCATTCCTTTCCTGCGTCTGTGCAGCCTTCCATTGATCTGGATAGGTGCACGCAGCCATTTTCTGGGTGGTAGCCTTAAACCAAAGGGATAAGAAAGACTTTGTTAGAGTAGGCGAAAGCACCTACTTTTCAGGACTGTACGTAGACCACAGCAATACACTCCAGCTCACCAACCCTGGCTTAAAAGCCAAAAATATGATACCCTTCTGTGAATGCTGTACACACACTCTGAATGGAAAAGTGTTTGGCACAGAATAAGAAGCCTTACACTATTTTTTTGAGAGGCATGCAGTCCACTCCACCCCAATAATTCATCCATAGAAATCCGAAACAGCCACCACTAAACCCACTTACACAACCCTTATAACTCACTGATAACCATTTACATAAAACCAAAAAAGGCAATATAAACCCTCCGTTAGCTGACCTATGAACTATGCTAAAACTACTTCAATTGTTCTGGCCACGCTTATGGTTCTCTCAGCTTGCCAAAACAACCGATCTTCAAAACCTACCTATGTAATCGCGTACTCTTCGGCCGAATCCGGCAACGGAGAAATCTATCTGACCGATGCTGCCGGTCTGGCGAAAATTAAGCTCACCGATCATCCGGAAAATGATGGCTACCCGGCCTGGTCGCCCAGTGGTGAGCAAATTGCCCTATACGCCTACCACGACAACCGAACAACCTGGTCCATACACACCATAAACGCTGATGGCAGCAATAGAAAGCGGCTCACCCATACCAAGGGCATGTGGGACAGCTCCCCTAGCTGGTCGGCAGACGGCAAACAAATAGCTTTTGCCAGAGAGTATCCTGATGAGGCCGGAAATTGGCAGGAGGAAATATGGATAATGAACTCCGATGGCAACAACCAGCGTCAGGTCATGTTGCTTGAGGGTGGCGGGCCTTATTTTACACCCGACAATAAGCTATTGTTTCACTCCAAAACCGGGCAAAGCGAAATTTGTATGGCCAATGCAGACGGAAGCGATTTAACTCAGCTAACCAGCAATAAAGCCGAAGACTGGCATCCGGAACTTTCGCCAGATGGCCAACAGATTGCGTTTATGTCGGACAGAGATGGAAATCACGAGATCTATATAATGAACATAGACGGCTCCGACCAAAGACGCATCACCCGAAACCCCGCCCGCGATTCCAGCCCCTCATGGTCGGCCGATGGTTCTAAACTTATATTTGCCAGAGAGGATGCCAGTGGCAATTATCACACCTACATGGTGAATAAAGATGGCACCATGGAAAGGAAGCTCATAGACAATGCAGGAACCCCGGTATGGCTCAAACGATAAAAACATTCGCTATATTAAGCTTAATCAGCCCCTCATTTTGGCCTTACTCTAACCAGAAAAGTAATCACAAGGAAGAAGACCTGTTTTATGGTTTAACCACATTTCAACAATCTCTTTTCGGTAACTTACTTGAATTATTTAGGGCAAATAATATGGATTCAAAGCATCTTGAGGAGATAAAAAATACTAACTATACTCTTGTTGCTCAACCTGAGAACAATTTCTTCTCGAGATAAAAAGACCTCATGTACACGTAAAAGATGGAGCGACACAACAAAAAACCACATCCTCAAAATCAACAATAACCCAAAAACCTTAGATGTAGAGGTATTTTTCAAACTTCTTGCAACTCTTGCCTAAGAACTTGGGTTTATGAGCATAGTAAACCCACCCCAACCATGAGCGCTGTAGAGTTATTCGAAAAACAAAGAGCGGCCGGCTACAACCGGTTTGTTGAAACCTGGATCCCTAATTACAGATACTTTTTGAACCTCTTACCCAAATTATTGCTTCCGCTGAAGGAGCAAAAACTACTGGTGGTAGGTTGTGGCACCGGCAACGAAATTGAGCCTTTGGTTTCGGTTCATAAGAACTGGGATATTACAGGCATAGACCCTTCTCCGGAAATGATTGATCAGGCTCGCCAGAAGTTGCAGCCCTACTCCAACGTAAAGCTCATTGAGGGAGTAGTGCAAAACCTCAAAGACACCGAACGGTATGGTGCCTCCACCCTGCTGCTGGTACTGCACTTTCTAAAAGATGATGGTAGCAAGCTGGAGCTGTTGCAGCAAATTGCTCAACAGTTGACCCCGGGAGCTCCTTTAATTCTTTTAGACATTACTGGTGACAGTCAACAAATAGAAGGAAACCTAAACGTTTTGCGTGCCATGATTCCTGAAGATGTGACTACGGAAGAAATTGAGCTGCGAATCAACCGAATTGCCAACGAACTCCACCATGTTTCCGAACCGCGGCTAAGTGAGTTACTTGTTCAGGCAGGGTTTACCTCTCCGCTACGATTCTTTCAGTCGGCTATTTACATGGGCTGGCTGACCACCAAAGCCGGATAAGCTTTCGATTATCCGGGCCTTGATTTCGTATGGTGCAAACCGAAGTTATTTAAGCAATGGCCGGTGATTTTCGAGCAAAAATGTTCCGTCTTCCTCTTTGCCCACATCAATACCCCACCGCTCCGTCATAGGCGCTTCGAGGGCCTTCTGACGATATTCATCCGGGGTCATTATGGGAATGCTATAAATAATGGGGTAATAACGCTTGCAAGTTGGGCATACCATTAGCCCCTCCAGTACTTCGCCCGTTTCATCTTCATTGTATATATCTATGTGCAAATCGCTTTTATCAATAGGACAGCACAGTTTTTTAAGCATTGATTTTTGCATGGTTGCTAATTCTTTTTTGTTGCTTTCAATTCATGGAGTAACGCTCTGTAGACACCAATTTGTCCGGCAGGATCTTCCGTATTCATAATACCGGAAATAATGGCCACACCATCGAAGGGCAGTTGAGCAAGTTTTTTGAGGTTATCGGGCCGAATGCCCCCGGACAGGAAAATAGGCAGGAAACTAATGGATCGCGCCTTTAGTACCGTTTCCGGCCTCACTATCTCACAGCTGTCTACAGAAGCGGAAGGGAATAAAGCGCAAAAGCTCACATAATCTGCCCCTTCACTTTGCGCCCACCGTATTCTTTCCACATTGTTGCCCACCGTAAATCCTACCAGACGCCCCTTTAAAGCCTCTTTTATAGCAGGCCAATCTTGCGGTATGGTATCAAAATGCACTCCGGCTGCATTGCACTGCAGCGCAAGTTCCCAGTCTTCATTCATTAAGACAGGCGTACCGTACGGCTCGGCCATGTCTACAACCTCTATGGCCAATTGTATTTTGTCGCTATGCGTAAACTCCGGGGGCCAATGGTTCCATAGCTGCAACACATCGACACCCGCCCTGAGCGCTTCTTGAAGCTTGCTGAACAGCAGGTTGCCTTGCATGGCCGGATCGGCCACTAGATAAACACCCTCCAACCGCTTCATTTCCACCCGGCTTTAAGGGCTTTGAAAAAAGCTCCCCAATAAGGGTCTTTACCCTCTACATTAAACTCAGACTGCCTTCCGTCAGCCTCTGTTATTCGATAAACTCCCTGTTGCGGAGTAAACTTTCCCACCACTGCACACGGAATACCTTCCTGCTCGAGAGCTTTAATAAGTTGCGCTTCGCAGCCGGATTTAACCGCCATGGCCATAGCTCCCGCTCCAATGGAAAGTCTCGGGTCAATCTCAAACAACCGAGCCACTGCATCTACTTCAGGCTTTAGTGGCAAAGCCTCCCCCAACAGGTCTACACCACACTTGGATGCTCCGGCCATTTCGGCTATTGCCCCCAACACTCCCCCTTCCGTTACATCGTGCATGGCATGTAGCCCTTTTTGTATTCCCAGGGTTTGAGCGGCCAACCGCGCCTCTTTGAGCACCGAAAGATTCCAAAAATTTGATTCGGCCTGCTGCTGCGCCTCCGTGCCGCAATGCCGGCTCACACTTTCAGGAAAGGCCATGGCCAAAATGGCCGTAGAGGAAAGTGCCATGCTTTTGGTGAGTATAATGCTATCGCCAGGCTGCGCACCATTGCTGCTAAGAATCTGGTCGCGGGGAGCTGTAAGAAACATAGTTCCTCCTCCTGCTATGGTTGAGTTTTGTCCTTCAATTTGCCCGGTATGCCCCCCTGTAATGGCCACCCCCATTTGCTCGCAAAGCTCATGGATATGTCGCCAATAGTCCTGAAAGGCTGATAACCCCATGGCTGTAGGCAGGTTAAGGACAAACTGAGCGAACTGCGGAGCATGGCCGGTTGTACTCATATCGTTAGCCAGCAAGTGTACAGAAAGCCAGGCCGAGGCTTTTGCCCCCATGGAGGGTATCCACGATAGCGGATCGCTGGAGGTGGCCATAGCCAAACCATTACCCAAGTCTATTATTGCGGTATCTACACCAAACTGTGGCCCTTGAATAACTCGTTGGCTAGCCGCACCGGTATAAGGAAACAGTTCCGACTTGAAAACCTGTTCATCTACCTTTCCACTCTCATCTACGAATGCCGCCATCACACATCATTGAGTTGAACATGAAGACCAAAAAAGTCGCCATAAGGCTGGTGCCACTGCTGTACCGGAAACCACTTGGGCAGCCCGGTAGCTTGCCACTTTATGCTATAATCTCTGTCGAACAATGCTTCATCAATAAGCTCTTTAAGACTGGAAGGCGTGTAGAAATGAGCCGTAACATAGTAGTTGTTTCTGCCAAAAACCTGCTGCACACGCCTCCTCACAAGCTTGGGCGTGTTGCGGTTCATCATACCAAATACGATTCCGTACTTCCCTACCCTAACGGCTTCGCGAATTACTTTCACGGGGTCCTTGTAATACTCAAATGTGGTAACGAAGGCCAGGGCATCGAAACTATGATCTTTGAAGGGCATATGGTGCGAGTCGGCCAACACCAGGTCGCCATCAAAGAGATGCACCCCTTGCCCCAGCATAAATGGTGAAATATCTCCCCCTGTGGCCTCTATACCTATTTCTTTCCACCACCGGGTAAAACGGGTGGTACCACAGCCAAACTCAAGAAGGGTTTTCACCCTTGAATCGCTTTTTATCAGGTTTTCCAGAGTTTTCTTTTGCCACACCTCTTGCCTTTTATAAGGGCCTTCGTAGTACATTTCGTAATGATCGGTGTCATCGCGATTGAAGAACCACTCCTTACGCCCCTGCCAGTTGCGCAACTCACCAGTGGCTACATCGAATTTTTGCTTTTTTTCAATATTGCTCATTGATCAACAGTATTGTTGATCGGATGAATGCCTGAAAAACAGAAGGATAATGATAATGGACATCATTACAATTCCCTACGCTGGCATTATCCAGATCAGGTTAGCGGGTATAATCTCAGCCGTGCCGAATTTCCGACACAACACCCCGGTTGTAACATTAACTAATGCAAAGGTATACAGCGGTAGCAGTTTGCAAAACGCTGCTCCTCTTTTCCGGAAAATATTTTATAACAGCCACACCCGGAGAGCTACATTGTATATGGCCAAGCCTGATTATCTTTAGCTCATGACTTTTAGCCTGCAACCCTCTTTGGCCAATGAAAAAGTGCGCCTGGAACCATTACTTCCTTCCGACTTTGACGCTCTTTATGCAGTAGCCTCCGACCCGGAGCTTTGGAAACAACACCCTAACCAAAACCGATGGCAGAAGCCGGTGTTCGAAAACTTTTTTAAGGGAGCCATAGAAAGCAAAGGGGCTTTTAAAATTATAGATAGCCAAACGGGTGATGTTATTGGAAGCACCAGACTATACGATTACAATGCGAAGCAGAACAGCATACTTATAGGCTATACCTTTTTTGCTAAAAACAGGTGGGGAAAGGGATATAACCATGCCACTAAAACCCTGATGCTGGACTACTTATTTGAACATATCAGCCGGGTCGATTTTCACATTGGTGCACAAAACTTTAGATCGCAATCTTCTATTGAAAAACTGGGGGCAAAAAAGATCGATGAACTTGAGGTAGCCTATTATGGTGAAGCGCCCAAACTGAACTTTGTGTACCGAATATTGCGCAACGACTGGCTCAAATAGAGAGAGAATTAACTCCTTAAAAATAGACTCCTGCTCAACGACCCCAAGCAGCTTACAAAACCTTCATTTGTAACTTAGCGCGATTAGTGTCGTAAATCTATTTAATTTTCTATATTTAATAGAAACATAGGTGCAACATGATTACTCAAGACAACTTGCAAAGCAGTACCCTGCTGGGACCCGGAAAGTCTTCAGGACCAACCCGGGAGGTTCAGCTTAGCTTGTTCATGATTCTTGTAGTTTTTGCCGTAGACCTTATCATTCCTCTTGGAGTAGCCGTGGGTATATTGTATGTCTGTTCAATAGCAGTCATATTAAGCCAAAAGCCTAAAACACTGCTTTATTTCTCTATACTCATCTCAATACTTATTTGGTTAATCCCCCTTATTACCTTCAACAACCAAACCACATGGATGGCCTTTGCAAACCGTGGCATTTCTACGCTGGCCATATGGGTTATGTACATTATTGGAATACGGCACTCTCGGTTAAATGCACAAGTACAAAAGCACAACCGGGAACTGGCCCACAAAAACAAAGAGCTGGAACAGTTTACCTATGTGGCCTCTCACGACCTGCAAGAACCACTGCGCACCGTTACTAACTTCACTAAAATTCTGGTTGAAGACTACGGCACCAAGCTAGACGATACCGGCAAAAAAAGCCTGAAATTCATTAGCGAGTCGGCTACCAGAATGCGACAACTGGTAAAGGACTTACTGGACTACAGCCGAATAGGTCAGGAAAGGCAGCTTACCATGGTAGACTGCCATAGTCTTCTGGTTCATATTCAGAAAGATCTTTCTTCGGTACTGGAATCTACCCACACCACCCTGGTTTTGGGTGAGCTGCCCGAGGTAAGAGGTTACCAAACAGAACTTCGGCTTCTATTTCAAAACCTCATTAGCAATGCTATTAAGTTCAGAAAAAAGGAGGTAGCCCCACAAATTCAAATTACTGCAAAAGAAGACAACGGATGGGTCTTTGCCATACAAGACAATGGTATTGGTATATCTAAAAAACACCAGGAAAAGATCTTCACCATTTTTCAACGTATTCATTCCAGAGAAGCTTATGAAGGCACCGGCATTGGCCTGGCCCATTGCCGCAAGATAGCTGAGGTGCACAAGGGCAGAATCTGGGTTGAATCTGAGCCTGACCAGGGCAGCACTTTCTATTTTTATTTACCAAAACTATGACCCATGAAGCCCATACTCAACTCTATTTTGCTCATCGATGACAGCGAATCTGACAACTTCTTTCATCAGCGCGTCATCAATCAAATAGGATGCACCAACCATATAGTAGCTGTTGAAAGTGGGCAGGCCGCTTTAGACTACCTCACCTCCAAAGTAGGCGGAGAGCATCCTCAGCCCGATCTTATCTTTCTGGACATTAACATGCCCGGCATGAACGGCTGGGAGTTTATTGAGGAGTATGACAAGCTGGACCCCAAGTACAAAGGCAATGTAATTGTAGTAATGCTCACCACCTCTCTAAACCCGGACGACAAACACAGGGCGGAGGATATTGAGAACATAAAAACCTTTATGAGCAAACCTCTAACCAAAGAAATGGCGAACAACCTGCTGCTAAAACATTTTAAAGACCGGCTTTAGTAGACTTTCAGTTACCTTTACAAGGCCTAAAGCATTAATTTATGGCAGGAGCAACTGCCAAAGCCACTGTTGTATGCAAGACTCCTTATTCCGGCACATCAATAGATTTGTGGGTATTTCTCAAGAAGAGTTCGTCCAGATCTTGGGCTACTTCGATCCCATAACTACAGAAAAGAAAGAGAATTTAACCCATTCAGGCCACCTCTGCGATCACCTCTTTTTTGTAGCAAAAGGATGTGTGCATGCCTTTTTTACCGATCGCCAAGGAGTAGAAAAGACCATTATGTTTGCCATTGAAGATTGGTGGATTACTGATTTTCTGGCCTTTCACCACCAGAAGAATACAGATCTAAGCATTCAGGCTATTGAACCCAGCGAATTATGGCATATCTCTTACGCCAACTACCAACAGCTCCTCCGGGCCCATCCTTTACTGGAAGTATATTTTCGCAACGTATACGAAATTGCCTACGGAGCCTCTGTAGTTCGCACCAAATATGTTTTCGACTATTCGAAGAAGGAAATATTTAATCACTTTAGAAGAGACTTTCCTGAGTTTGTCAATAGGGTGCCTCAGTATATGGTTGCCACTTACCTGGGCCTTACTCCGGAGTATTTAAGCAAAATAAGGGCGGAGAAGCTTTCTTAAACCAGTTCAAGTTTTTTGGTTCGCAGGGCCTATACATTTGCTCAAAACAAAAGCAAATGAACAAGAGAATTCAGATTGAAGAAGTTGAGCCAAAGAGCTATGAAGGCATGTTTGCCCTGGAGAACTATATAAAAAACTGTGGAATTGCCGGCAAAATAGTTCACCTGATTAAAATGCGGGCATCGCAAATTAACGGCTGCGCATTTTGCATAGACATGCACAGCAAAGAGGCTCTTAAAGATGGTGAAACTGCCAGGAGGCTTTTTCTCTTAAATGCCTGGCAAGAAACCACACTTTTTACACCGGAAGAGCGCATTGTGTTGAAAATTACCGAAGAGGTAACCTTAATACATAAAGGAGGCCTAAGCACAGAAACCTATAATGAAGCTGTCGCCACTCTTGGCGAAAACTACCTGGCTCAGGTAATTATGACTGTTGTGGCCATTAATGGCTGGAACAGAATAGCCGTTAGCACTCACAAACCCATCAATTGAGCACTATGAAAAAGACCAGCCTACTCATACTAACTATCTTTTGTGGCCTAATCAGTTGCCAGGATCACAAAAACCGGCCCTCTAAATCTTTCAACAATGAGTTACCCACCATAGGGCTACTCATTTTTGAAGGAGTACTAATGACAGAGGTCACCGCTCCAATGGATGTTTTTTCCAAACCCGATCAAGATGGCACACCGCTGTTCAATGTCGTCACCATTGCCCAAACTCCCGAACCGATAACCACCGAAGAGGGACTAACCATAATACCCGACTATACTTTTGCCACTGCGCCCTCTCTCAACGTGCTCTTTGTGCCCAGTGCCTACGATATGTGGTCTATGGTGCGCGACCAAACACTTCTGGAGTTTATAAGAGCCAAAAATGAAGAAACCACCTACACGGTAAGCAATTGTGCGGGAGCTCAGCTCATAGGAGCATCTGGCATTGCCAATGGAAAGAAAATAGTAACCTGGATTGGCGGAGGAGAACAATTACAGAAAGACTACCCCAATCTGCTGGTTCAGAACGACAGTCTTGTAACCTATATTGAAGATGGAAAATTTTCATCTTCAAACGGCAATCTGGCCACTTACGTGTCGTCTTTAGAACTTCTGGAAAAAATGACAACGCAAGAACACCGCCATTTTGTAGAGTCCTATTTATACCTAAACCGACTGAAAATGTGGGAGTAAGCAGAATTTGATATATTCGAATTCCATGGCCAAATTAGCAGCCAACATTTGGGTAGTGTGGCAGGGTCATCTACCTGAAAGACAGTGTATTTATTTTAAAGATTTTTTGATTCTTAGGTTTTAATATCAGAATCACTTCCCTATATTTGCAGTCCGAATTTTGAAAGCATAGAGAAATGGCTAAGAAAGGCAATAGAGTTCAGGTGATATTAGAGTGCACAGAGCACAAAGAAAGCGGCATGCCAGGAACATCTAGATACATCACCACCAAGAACAGAAAGAACACAACTGAAAGATTGGAGTTGAAGAAATACAATCCAATTTTGAAGAAACATACCGTTCACAAAGAAATTAAGTAATCATGGCTAAGAAAGTAGTTGCAACCCTAAAGAAAGAAGGTGGTGTAAAATACGCCAAAGTGATCAAAGCAGTAAAATCTCCTAAAACTGGTGCATATACCTTTAAAGAAGAGATGGTTACTGAAGATATGGTTAAATCTGTTTTAGCCGATAAATAAGAAATTGCATTTATCAATTATATTAAAGTCCCGTTAAGGGACTTTTTTGTTTACCATTCTTTTCGTCATTCTGAACCTGCCTTTGTCGGCAAACAAGCTAGTTTCAGAATCTTTGTATACGGGGGGATATATTCCGAAATAATTTCGGGAACGTACTTTAGCTATATAGGCTTATTTAAGATAACTTCATCAAACCTTACTGTTATGGCACTATTCGGTTTATTTTCTAAAGAGAAAAAAGAGAAGCTCGATCAGGGACTCGAAAAGACTAAAGAAAGCTTATTTAGTAAGCTCGGTCGTGCCGTAGCCGGAAAATCTAAGGTAGACGATGAAGTACTCGATGAGCTGGAAGAAATACTAATAACCAGCGATGTTGGTGTAGAAACTACCGTAAAGATTATTGAGCGCATTGAAGAACGAGTGGCACGAGACAAGTACATGAACACTACCGAGCTCGATCGCATTTTGCGCGAAGAAATTGCCGAACTGCTAGCCGAAAATAATACCCAGGATCTTGCCGACTTCAAACTACCTGAAGGCCACAAACCACATGTTATTTTGGTGGTAGGTGTGAATGGTGTGGGTAAAACAACCACCATTGGCAAACTAGCCGCCCAGTTTAAAAGCAAAGGCAAGTCGGTAGTACTCGGAGCAGCAGACACTTTTAGAGCGGCTGCGGTAGATCAGCTAAAACTTTGGGGAGAAAGAGTTGGAGTACCCGTGGTAGCACACGGCATGAACACCGACCCTAGCGCAGTAGCCTTCGATGCGGTTAAACAAGGTGTCGACACAGGGGCAGACTTAGTTATTGTAGATACTGCCGGTAGACTTCATACCAAAGTGAACCTAATGAATGAACTCTCCAAGATTAAGAGAGTAATGCAAAAATTCATTCCGGAGGCACCTCATGAGATTCTATTGGTCCTCGATGGCTCTACCGGTCAAAATGCCTTTATTCAGGCCAAAGAATTTACCAAAGCCACCGAAGTTTCTGCTTTGGCCATTACCAAGCTCGATGGAACCGCCAAAGGCGGAGTAGTGATTGGTATCTCAGACCAATTCAAAATCCCTGTGAAGTACATCGGAGTTGGTGAAAAAGTTGAAGACCTACAAGTTTTCAATAAGGCCGAGTTTGTCGATTCTTTATTTAAGAAGTAAAAGCCTCTACGATTGACCCTTAAGCTCAGACAGTACAGATTTTATATCGTACCTGAAAAGAGCTTCCTGTAGATTTGAGCCGCCATAGAGAAAGCCATTTTTCTCATCTATAGATAGATTCCAAATTTTATCAGGACAGGCTAGCTCTGCCTTTAGGTTTCCATCCCAATCAAAAACACGAATAGTAGTAGGGTGAAACTCAGCCCATTTTTCCACAGAAGTGTCATAATAAAGTGTAAATAGGAAGTCTTTCGTGACAGCCGTACTAAAATAGTAATCTTTGTATTGTCTAGGGACGGATTCTGAGGGTGTCACAATGTCTGAATAGTTATAAAGAGTATACCTTTCAGGGTCTCGGTAAGACGTAATAAGTTGTCCATCAATGTCGAAAATATCCAGTCGATCATAGTAATTCATTGCAACTGCAAAACGAGATTGGTCAGGCTTCATAGCCAGGGCTACTCTATTAAAAGTAGCTCCATTGCCCCATCGCTGTTCATCTAGTATGTTTTTCACCTCGGGATATTCACCATAAGTCTCAATCACCCCATTTTTGAACATCACCAAAGGAGCTTGATTTGTGTTTGGGTGATAACCGGGCTGATGGGCAACTAAGTCTAATGAATCCAAGACATAGAGTGCATTCATAAAATCATTCTCCGGGTCATGATTAAGGTGTCTTTCAATCACAGTTTCGCCCCTTTCCAGACTCTCAGTAATGTTAATTAGGCTCATTCTATATCGTGGGGGATCGTTTATCCAAATCAAATAATCTCCATTTCTTTCTACAAACTGCCCCCAGTAACTGACTCCATAAAATGTATTTGGTCCTTCTCTTCCCCGCTCACCTAATACACCTAAGAACTCAAGATCAGATGCATTATAAACGGTAAAAACCACCTTATCGGCTCTTTTTTGATCTTGTTTAACCAGCAAATATGGCCCAACTATGTAAGGAGCCAATCCTAATTCCTCTTCAAGAAACTGCTCGCTGACCAAAGTCTCTTTGACGACAATGGCCTCCTCTGTATCAGTATTTTCAGGAGACCTAGAGCAGCTAAAAGCTACAATGGATAGGGAAATGAGAAGAGTCTTGAGTGTGGATTTCATAAATATGTGATTATTGCTGAATTTATTAAAACCCTGAACGTTTACGTACAAATTACTGCTCTTTATCGGTCAACTCTCGCACTAGGTAATTTATATTCTATTGAATACCAGTCATTTATATCAATGGCACTTATCTTGTTAGTTATTGTGTGGATAGAAAACATTTGTACACTAACGAACAACCTATGAGTGCTATAGCCATACAAATTCCGCAAATCTCTGGCGAGCAAGACATTGAAGTGGAAGTAAAAATCAACGGTCAGAAACGCTCTTACAACTACAGGGTAGAAGTATTCTACTGGGCCGACTGTGACAACCCAAGCGATGACAGAGTAGACTGCATCCGTCAGATTCTTTCAAAATACGATTCTGAATGGGAGCTTTATCAGATTGGTCTTCCAACCGATGAGTTAGTACCAATTACTTTCAGAAAGAAGAGAGGGTAGTTTTAAGTTCAAAATTTCATGCCTCAGTGACCGAACTTTGAAGGTGAGGCCCAAAGCTTAAAACTTATCAATTCTTCTTACCTTTGCCCTCCAAATTCATTGATATTCATGAAGGTTAAAGGGCTGAAGAAAGATAAAGTCAACATTGTTACGCTGGGTTGCTCCAAAAACCTGGTCGATTCTGAAGTAATGCTGACCCAGTTGAGGGGCAATGGTATTAAAACCACTCATGAGTCTAAAAAAGACGATGCCAATATCGTAATCATCAATACCTGTGGGTTTATAGACAATGCCAAGCAAGAGTCTATAGACACCATTTTGCGGTATGTAGATGCTAAAGAAGAAGGTTTGGTAGAAAAGGTGTATGTCACCGGATGCCTCTCTCATCGGTACAAAGACGACCTGGAGAAAGAAATTCCTCAGGTAGACGCTTTTTTCGGCACCATGGAATTGCCCGCTCTGCTAAAGAAGTTCAAGGCTGACTATAAGCACGAACTGCTTGGCGATAGAATTACCACCACCTCTAAGCACTATGCCTATCTGAAAATCGCTGAGGGCTGCGATAGGCCCTGCTCTTTTTGCGCTATACCTTTAATGCGTGGTGGGCACAAGTCCAGGCCGATAGAAGAACTCGTTACCGAAGCTAAAAACCTGGCCAAAAATGGCACCAAGGAGCTTTTGCTCATTGCCCAAGATTCTACTTATTACGGCCTTGATCTTTACAAAAAGAGAAATCTGGCAGAACTAATGCAGCGACTCTCTGATGTGGAGGGTATTGATTGGATAAGGCTTCATTATGCATTCCCGACAGGCTTCCCTATGGACGTGCTGGATGTGATGGCCGAACGCCCGAACATTTGCAATTACCTGGACATTCCTCTTCAGCATGGCTCTACCAAAATGCTCAAATTAATGCGCAGAGGCACTACCCGCGAAAAAACGGAAGCCTTGCTGGCCGAAATGCGATCCAGAGTACCAGACATTGCCATAAGAACCACCCTTATTGCAGGGCACCCGGGAGAAACCGAAGAAGACTTTGCCGACATGGTAGACTTTGTAGAAAAATCAAGGTTCGACCGGCTGGGCATGTTCACTTATTCGCACGAAGAAAACACCCATGCCTTCTCAATGACCGATGATGTGCCTGACGAAGTGAAACAAGAAAGAGCCAATCACGTTATGCAGGTTCAGGAGCAAATTTCCTATGAAATAAACCAGGCTAAAATCGGGAAAACATTTAAAGTATTGATCGATAGAAAAGAAAGCGGAAGCTTTATTGGGAGAACCGAACACGACTCTCCCGAAGTTGACAATGAGGTTTATATAGACGCTAAAAAGCATTACCTGAGAGTTGGAGATTTTGCCCAGATTAAAATAACGGATGCCACTGAATTTGACCTTTATGGCGAACCGTTGCTGTAGTTATTGCACATTTTTAGAACTTGAAGCGTACTAAGACAGTTACCTTCAACATAAACCAATAGTATGAGCACTTTAACCGAGACTGACTGTCTGCTATCAACGATAGAATTTTCGAAGACCAACAGTTTTTCATCGTTTTTTTTAGACTACATCTCCAACAAAGAAGAGCTCAAACCTTTTCATAACGGCCTACCTTCTTTAGCCAATCTTAGACAGCAAATTGAAAAGAGGAACTTCCCTGTAGAACACCGCTCGGTGGTGTCTGCAGTACTCTTCGACCAATACGCTGATACTAAGACCTCTGAAATGACGCTAGCCAACATAAAGGCACTGGAAGACCAAAGAACCTTTACTATAACCACGGGCCATCAGCTCAATATTTTCACCGGGCCTCTGTACTTTATATACAAAATTGTTACCGTTATCAATGCCTGTCAAAGGCTAAAGCAAACCTACCCTGAATACAACTTTGTACCGGTATACTGGATGGCCTCCGAAGACCATGACTTTGAGGAAATATCGCACTTCAGACTCAATGGTAAAAAACTGGAATGGAAGACCAATCAGCAGGGAGCCGTTGGCCGATTTCACCTCAAGGAAATGAACAGCATCTTTGAACAGGTAATTGGCATGCCTCAGTTTTTTGTTGAAGCCTATCAGAAAAAAAATCTTGCGGCAGCCGTAAGGCATTATGTCAATGCGCTGTTTGGAGACAAAGGGCTTGTGATTGTAGATGCCGATGACCGACAGCTCAAGCACCTCTTTAAACCGGTAATAACTGCCGACCTTTTTGATCACAGCCCCCAAAAAGAAGCTCAACACACCACCGAACAACTAGAGAAAATCGGTTACTCTACCCAGGTATTCCCCAGGGAAATCAACTTGTTTTACCTAAAGGAGAATATCAGGGCACGGATAGTGAAGGCTGAAGGTGCCTATGAAGTGTTGGGCACAGACATTCGGTTCAGTGCTGATCAACTAGAAGACGAAGTAGAGAATCACCCGGAGCGGTTTAGCCCAAATGTGCTCCTCAGGCCTCTTTATCAGGAGTTTCTCCTCCCCAACCTGGCCTATGTAGGTGGCCCCAGTGAGCTTGTATATTGGCTTCAGCTAAAAAGTGTTTTCGATCGGTTCAACACTACCTTTCCGCTCTTAATGCCACGCAACTTCGCAGCCGTAATAGACAAAAACAGCTTGCGTAAGATTGAACAAGCTCAACTCAGCTGGGAAGACTTGTTCAAAGATGAGCACAGCCTTGTCAATGAAAAGGTAAGGGAGCAGACTACTTTTCAGCTCGATCTTGCCGAGCAAAAGCAAAAACTCAATCAGCTGTTCGATGATGCCCACCGGCAGGCCATTGCTATTGACCCTACGTTAGATAAAATGGTAAAAGGTCAGCACAGGCGAGCCGAAAAGACCCTTGAAAAGGTTGAACAAAAAATACTCAAGGCCGAAAGAAGAAACCAGGAAGTTCTGGTAAACCGAATATATGCCATCAAAGAAACATTGTTTCCGGGCGGAAGCCCCCAGGAACGAAAAGACAACTTCCTGAACTTCTACATGACCGACCCGGGCTTTATTGAAAAGTGTTTTGATGCTTTTGATCCCTTCGATTATCGCTTCCACCTTATTAAAGCCAATGAATAAACAGGTTTTGCGCAGTATGTTTCTGGAAAAAAGGCTTACGCTAAGGCCTACAGAATACGCTCTGCGCAATACCCTGATGATAGAAAACTGCAAGCAGTTTTTAACGGCCCATAGCGAGCTTAAGCATGTACACATTTTCGGTTCAATGCCTACCAAATTAGAACCCGATACTGCTCCGCTGATCGACTGGCTGCTCTTGGAGCAGAAGCAGGTCTATAGCAGCAAAACTCATTGGAAGAAAAGAAGCCTGAGCCATCACCCCATAAATCATTCGGCTGACTTCCGGCCAGACTCAAGGGGAATTCCTGAACCTACGAGCAGCCAAGAAGCACAGGCTACTTTGTTCGATTTGGTTTTTGTGCCATTGATAAGTTTCGATGAATCGGGCAATAGGATTGGCTATGGAGCCGGCTTGTACGATCGCTTCTTGGCCGAACTGAGGCCTGAATGTAAAAAGGTGGGATTAGCCATAACCCCACCTTTGAACACTATTCCTTATGCCGATACTCACGACATTCCCTTAAGTGCCTGTATTAATCACCTGGGCATCTATACCTTTTGAGCCCTAACGACTTCTTTTCAACAGCTTGACACTGGCCTTTCTATTGGCGTTTACAGCCTCGAAAATATAAACTCCATCTGCCGAAGACCGCAAATCGAGCCTGATTTGAGCTCCTCTCTGATACTGTTTCACTTCATTCATGGTCACGCTTCTGCCCTGAGCATCTATGACCTGATAGCTTACCGCTCCCGAAAAAGTTCGCGGTAATACCAGATGAAACACTCCATTGGAAGGGTTAGCGTCTACCACAATTGTGGTGGCATTTTGTATCAACTCATTGTCGATAGAAGCAATTACATTTTCAATGGTATAGGTTTCTTTTTGAGTGAAACTACCATCAAAATCATTGCCTGCCAGGTCTTGTACATCTTGAGAGGACACAAAATTGATATCAATTACCCCATCGGCCGCAATATTAGAAACCGTCACGGTAAATACCCTGGTACCGGTAACTGCCAGCAGTTCGCTTATCTCAGCCGAAGGAGCACTGGAAGACAACTCCAAATCGCTTATATCCATATTCTGCACATTTTCAGTAAAGGTTAGGGTAAACGAAACGGTGTTCTGGTTGGTAACTTCAGTGCCGGGATCATTGCGGGTGAGTGATGCACCGGGGGCTGTCACATCGGTAATAGTATACGTTTGTTCCGATTCTATAGTACCGGCAAAGGCGTTGCCCGAAGTATCTTCAATATCGTTTGAAGCGGCCACTCCCAAGCCCAAGGTTCCGGAACCTCCTATATCTCTCACGGTAACCCTGAATACCTGACCGGCTGTAACCACCGCCACGTTGTCTACTACACCCGAAGCTGTTCCGGTGGTCTCAAAATCATCTGCGCTAATATTAATGACTTCTTCATCGAAGGTAACTTCAAACTCTACTGATGTACCATCTGTGGCCTCTGTGGCCGGATTGAAACGGTTGATGGAAACTATTTTTGGAGCCTGGCCATCCAGGTTTAAAGAAACTACATTTGAAAGCCCGGTTCCTTCCACTCCCTGAATACCCAGGCGCAACTGATAATCGCCACCTTCGGCAACAGTTAGTTCTGCGGAGTTGGCTCCATCAATTTCCTGTCCGTTTCGAAGCCATTGATAGCTCATTGGAAAACTGGCATTATACGATATGTTGCCGCGTAAAGTAACCGCTCGACCATTTTCGCTAACGGAGTAATTGATGTTTGCCACCACTCCTTCCACATCGTAGTACCCATAAAAACAACCGTTACCATGGGTGCTGACCATAATCATGCCTTCTACCGGACGAGCCACAATGTTTGCTACGACTACATTACCAATGCTTTGTGATGCTTGCTGTGTCCAAACCGTATTGTCACCGTCCAGTGCCTTTGTCATGTATAACCCTACAGAAGTTCCTACAAAGTAGTAGTTCCCCCCGGCACCATCGGGCATTATCTCTACAGCTCTCACAGATGGCCCGGCTCCCGAACCATCGGGATTTTCTTCCAGATTACCCGAAATAGAATGCCAGCTTTGTCCTCCGTTTTCGGTGTACCAAACACTCACCAAACCATAGTTGGAGTATGTAACAATTACCTTATCGGCATCTTGAGGGTCCACAGCTATGCCCGAAATATTGGCAAAAGGCAGACCGTTTGATATTAACTGCGCCTCAGTTTGATCGGCCAGATCTTTTGTATTGGCCACCTTATATACCCCGCCTTGTCGAGTACCGAAGTAAAGTACTCCCTCGGGCTGAAAAGACACATCGAGAGCAGATACCTGCTGAGTGGCCAGGTTGGTATTAATTATAGTAGACCACTGCCCTTCTCCCGGATTGTTTCGCACATCGTTGGTGAAAAACACTCGGCCTCTTGCTGCCACAAATACCTGGTCTTGATGCACAGGATTTACATGGTATGGATTGACGAACAGATAATCACTGTCATTGTCGGTCGGTGAAATATTGCCTACAAAATTATATTCATTGCCCTGCAGCTCATATCGAATAAGGTTTCCTCGCTGAGATGACGCAAAAATGGAGTTATAGTTAATGGCCGTAAAGGCACCATCTCCTCCAAAAACTTCTACCCAATTCTCCTTGGCATTAGAGGTGAATTTTGCCCAGGTTCCATTGTCTTGCATTCCTCCGGCCAACTGCGGATCGCCCAGATCAAACTGATGAATATCGGCATGATAAAACTGCGTGGTAATGTAGCCATTGTTCAGGCTCTTCCAGGTAATGGGATTGTTGGCACTTACATTGGCCTTATTGTTCTCGGTTAGATGCAAACCTCCATCGGTAGCCGAAATCATACGGTTCGGGTTAGAAGGAAAGAATGCATAGGCATGATTATCGGGGTGATGATTGGGATACCGCGGAAAACTGTTCGGGTTATTGTCGTTGTTGTAGCCTCCCACCTGTTTGGTTTGGGCAGTGGTACCAAAGCCATTGGTAGATCTGATTAGGTTTACCCCACCAAGGAATATAACGTTCGGGTCACTGGGGTGTACGGCAGCGTATAGATCATATCCTCCCTGCGAGCCATGCCCGGCCCCTACATCTCCGGTACTCACATTGATGTTGGCTGAAAGATCGGTCCAGAAGTTTGCCGATTCATTATAGGCAAACAGCCTGTTGCCGCTCACAAAGTACACTTTGTTTTCATCGTTAGGGTCGATGGCAATCTCAAAGCGGTCGAAGCTACTTGGGAAATTGGAAGGTGGCTGGATTTTGGTCCAGCTCAAACCATCATCAGACTTATAAAATCCATCTTCACGATTGTTACCATTAAAGCTACTGTTAGCAATGGCCGCATATACTTTTCCGGAAGAGCTTACGGCTACATCAGAAAAGTTATTTCCGGTATTGTTAGCTCCAAGCACCACTTCAAACGTTTCGAAGCCATCGGTACTGCGAATAATTTCGCTGAGCCCGGCCGCATAAATTTCTGTGCCCGAAGAGGCCGACTTATCGATGGCTAGCTGATGGATGATACTAAAGCGGTCGGTGCTGGTTACCACATCACTCTCAGAGGTACCGGCTTTTGCCGTTGCCTGAATGAGCGACCAGGTTTCTCCGCCATCGGTAGATTTATAAATGCCATTTCCCAGATAAAACGCCCCGCTAGCCGAGGCCGAATTGCCAGTGAATTCCCCGGTAGAGTAATACCACTCATTGGTTTTACCGGTTCGGGTGTCTTGTACTATACTGGTAATAGCTGGGTGCTGCTGCAAACCGCTCTTTCTGGCCCAGGTCTGCCCCTGATCAGTACTTTTCCATACCCCCCCGGCAATTCCACCGGCCACTATTATGTTTTCATCGGTAGCATCAATAACTACTGCGCGGGTTCGGCCTCCAATATTATATGGCCCCACATTGATAAAGTTCTGGCTATTCTGGGCTTTGGCTTGTTTGCCAAAAGAAAACGGACTCACACTGCTGGGGCTCGCATTTACAGCTTGGCTGAGTTTGGTTTTAGCATATTCCAGCTCTCGTTCATAAATATTTTCCGGCAACCGCCCTGTCCTGGGGTCTACGAGTTGGCCCATTTCAAACTCAAGGCGTTCAATGGGGTTTTCACTTTCGTCTTCCTCCAACCGATTCATCAATTCGGTGGGAATGGCTCCCATGCTCAACGACCGGACAGAGTAGCTGTATTTCTGTTCAACAGGCCGATTTGTAAACACCGCAACGGCCAGCAAAAACAGTCCTGCACTGCCAACCAGTAATTTCTTCCAATTCCTCTTCATTCTATTCTATAATCATATTTAAGACCAAACTCCCCTCCGGTCGGTTAATGGGAGAAAGGACATCCAGGATCACTTCACTATTATTTTTAAATCGGGCATTGGTAGGGGCAATTAGCGTTACCTTTTCTCCAATGCGTGGCTCTATGCCCGCAAAAGTGCCCCCCTGATCTACCACCTGCAGAATCTCTACAGTATAGCTAAGCCTATCGCCCACTTTTTCAGGAGTGCCTAACACTTTGCCTTTTATTCGTAGGGCGTCTTTTCTCATGCTTTCGGTTTGTGCCTGAATTACCCCGTTTTCGTTGGTTGGAAACTGACTTTTAGTACATGAAAAGGTAAGCAAGCCAATTATTACGTAAGGTAGAAATGATGATGCATAGCACCATTTTTTGAATATCATTGGTAGTAGTTTTATCTCGAAATATACACAATATTGAGAACGGACAAAAGAGAAAACCTACTCAATTTTAGCACTTAGATCTTTCTGGCGCGTACCATCTCCTTTTTACCGGGAGGCCCTTTTAAAGTCTCTACTTCCATGCCCAATCCGGCCAGATTTCGTTTAAACTGCCCTTGCGCACAATAAGTCACCAAAAAACCTCCATTGGCCATCTTATTATAGATACTTTCAAGTGGCTCAATACCCCAAAGTTCGGCTTGCTTGCTGGGAGCAAAAGCATCATAAAACACAAGGTTGAATTTCTCGTCTGTGGTAAAATCTTCCAACTTGCAGGGTTGTTTCAACAAACTAAAATTGGGAGCTAAAACCTGCTTTTCAGACCACTCCGCTTGATGAAGTCTAAGCAAGTCGGCTTTGGTAAGGCTTCCATTCAGTACTTCTGCATAATTTAAATCACTGTAAATCTCTTCTGGCAGAGGGTAAGGCTCCAAACTGGTTACATGAAAATCGTTCTGAGCGTGCTTTAGAGCATAGTCCCAAACCAGCATTACATTTAAACCCGTACCAAAACCAACTTCCAAAATATGGAAAACCTTGAAGCCCGTAGCCAACATATGTTGAATACCTTCCTTAATGAACACATGAAGGGATTCGCTCAAAGCACCATGGGTTGAATGATAGGTTTCTTTGAGTTCGGGGTTATACAAAGAATGAGACCCATCTGAGGTAACTATGAGCTTAACCGAACCACTCATGATTTATAAATCAATACGGTAGCGTAGGCAGCCACCCCTTCTTCCTTCCCCACAAAACCCAGTTTTTCGGTAGTGGTAGCTTTTATGGAAACATCCTCTTCCTCCACCCCCATAACTTCGGCAAGGCAAGCCTTCATGGCCGGGATATGAGGATTAACCTTGGGTCTTTGAAGGCAAATTGTTGAATCGATGTTAGAAATCTCGTAACCCGCCCCTCGAATAAGCTCCATTACGCGCCTAAGCAGAACTTTACTATCAATACCCTTAAACTGTGGGTCAGTGTCTGCAAAATGATATCCAATATCGCGCATATTGGCAGCCCCAAGCAGGGCATCGCATATCACATGAATTAGCACATCGGCATCGGAATGCCCCACAGCGCCATGAGTATGTGGCACTTGAATTCCGCCTAACCAAAACGCTTTGCCTTCTTCTAACCGATGTACATCGTAACCGAACCCTACCCTAATTTTCATTACTTAATTGATTTGATTTGTACCTTAAAACAGAGGCATTCTCTCGCACAAGCAAATGCTCAGCCTGCCTTTGTATATCTTCCGGCCTAACTTTTCGAATCATCTCCCTTTCCTGATTCACCAGATTGGCATCTCCCAACATTTCTGCATAAGCAAGGTTCATGGCTCTATTGAGTAGTTCCAGTTCTGAGAAGACTAAAGTCGACTCTGCTTTGTTTTTAACCTTTTCAACCTCTGCTTTTCCGAGCTCATTTTGTTTAAAATCTTCAATCAGATTCCAAATAGCCTCTTCACCCTCTTCAATGGAGTGCCCCCCATTGAGCTTACCTTCAATGACCAACAATCCCGGATCTACCGATCCGGAAACATGGGCCGATATACTGTTGAATATTCTCTTTTTCTGAAGTAGCTGCTGATATAACCTGGACGATTTACCCCTACCCAACACATCGCTCAAAAGGTCTGTGGCATGATACTGAGGATCGGTTCTACCGGGCATATGGAAGGTCATATAAAGCGCATCAACCGGAACATTTTCTTCTACTTCGAGCTGCCTGTACTCTGACTGAACAGGCTCGGGGGGAATATTGCGTTTCACCTCAGCTCCTGCAGGTATTGGCCCAAACCATTTTTCGGCCAAACGCTGAACCTCTACCAACGAAACATCTCCGGCCACAACTAAAACAGCATTGTTGGGTAGATAGTAAGTGTAAAAGAACTCTTTCACATCGGCCATGGTGGCCTGCTCTATGTGGGCAATCTCTTTGCCTATGGTAGCCCAACGGTAAGGATGTTCCTTATAAGCCAACGGACGCAATTTGAGCCAGGCATCTCCATAGGGCTGATTAAGATATCGCTGTTTGAATTCTTCTATAACTACCGACCTTTGCACCTCCAGCACCTTCGGATCGAATGACAAGCTGAGCATACGGTCTGACTCCAGCCAGAAGGCTGTTTCCAGATTAACAGCCGGCAGAGTGATATAATAGTTGGTAATGTCGTTGCTTGTAAAGGCATTATTGTCGCCACCTACACGCTGTAAGGGTTCATCAAACTGAGGCACATGACGAGACCCCCCGAACATTAAATGCTCAAACAAATGTGCAAAACCAGTTTTTTCAGGGTGCTCGTCTCTGGCTCCAACCTTATAAAGTAAATTGAATGCAGCCATAGGTGTGCTATGATCTTCATGAACGATCACCTTCAGCCCGTTGTCCAGAGTAAAACTTTCGAATGGAATCATGTCAGACAGCGAAATTAAAAATAATGCCCCTTAATTTTCGCAATCGGCCCTTTACTTTATTTTTGTTCGCTATATCACCCACCTATGAGATTTAACAAGAGCGGTTACAGCAACGAAGAACTCCTTCATCTATACAAGGAACTTATTACCCCAAGGCTAATAGAAGAGAAAATGCTCATCTTGCTAAGGCAGGGAAAAATCAGCAAATGGTTTTCCGGCATTGGGCAAGAAGCCGTATCAGTAGGTGCTGTTCAAGCCCTGAATCAAGACGAATACATTCTACCAATGCATAGAAACCTGGGGGTATTCACCGGTAGAAACGTTCCCTTCAGCCGACTTTTCGCTCAGTTTCAAGGCAAACTAAGTGGCTTTACCAAGGGTAGAGATCGTTCTTTTCATTTCGGCTCCCGAGAACACCATATTGTGGGAATGATCTCACACCTGGGGCCTCAAATGGCACTGGCCGATGGGATAGCCCTTGCCAATCGTCTGAAGGAAGACAAAAAAGCAACACTGGTCTTTACCGGTGACGGAGCCAGTTCGGAGGGCGACTTCCACGAAGCCCTCAATGTGGCAGCCGTCTGGGATCTGCCGGTCATTTTTGTAATCGAAAACAATGGCTATGGTCTTTCTACACCAAGCCATGAGCAATTTAAATTCGACAGCTTTCTCTCCAAAGGCCCGGCTTACGGAATTGAAGCTGTACAAGTAGATGGCAACAACATACTGGAGGTTCACAAAACGGTGAGTCATTGGGCCAAAGAAATTCGCAAAAACCCCAGACCTGTTATTGTTGAGGCACTCACTTTTCGTATGCGCGGCCACGAAGAAGCCAGCGGCACCAAATATGTGCCCAAAGCACTCATGGAACACTGGGCCAAGAAAGATCCGGTGGAAAACTACGAGCAGTACCTTCTTAAAGGAAAAATACTCACTCAAAAGCTTATTGATAATTACAAAGCAGAAATAAAGGCCGAAATTGACAAAGGCCTTGACACAGCCTATGCCGAAAGCCTGCCTGAGTTTAAGGAAGAAACAGAACTTAGCGATATGTTCTTCCCGCATGAAACTCGTGCAAAGGCTCCTGAAAGCAAGACGAAAACAGAAAAGCGTTTTGTAGACGCCATTTCAGATGGACTAAAACAAAGCCTGGAGCGGTTTGAAAACCTGGTGGTTATGGGGCAGGACATTGCCGAATACGGAGGCGTTTTCAAGATTACAGAGGGCTTTATTGATACTTTTGGTAAAGACCGAATTAGAAATACACCGCTATGTGAATCGGCTATAATTGGCACAGGACTGGGGTTGAGCATTAATGGCTACAAGTCGGTAGTAGAAATGCAGTTTGCAGATTTTGTAACCTGCGGATTTAACCAGATAGTGAATAACCTGGCCAAAATCCATTACCGCTGGGGGCAACAGGCCGATGTGGTGGTGAGAATGCCTACGGGTGCCGGAGTTGGGGCAGGCCCCTTCCACTCACAATCCAACGAAGCCTGGTTTTTTCATACCCCGGGGTTAAAAATAGTATACCCCTCTAACCCATACGATGCCAAAGGGCTATTGAACGCAGCCATCGAAGATCCCAACCCTTACATGTATTTTGAGCATAAGGCGTTATATCGTTCCTTGAGCCAGGAAATACCGGACGATTACTATACCCTGGAGGTAGGAAAAGCTCAGGTGGCATTAGAGGGTAACGATCTTTCCATCGTCACATATGGCATGGGAGTACATTGGGCAAAATCCTTAGCCGAAGAGCTTCCCCATATTTCAATAGAGGTCGTAGATTTGCGCACTTTATCTCCGTGGGACAAAGAAACCGTGAGTGAATCGGTAAAGAAAACAAATAAAGTTTTGGTATTGCACGAAGACACCCTGATAGGCGGAGTTGGTGCAGAAATAGCGGCTTGGATATCGGAACACCTATTTCAATGGCTCGATGCACCTGTTATGAGATTGGCTAGTCTGGACACTCCTGTACCTTTTACCAAAACACTGGAAGAAAACTTCTTGCCACAAAAAAGACTTAAAAGTAAAGTAACCGAGCTGTACGACTACTAAGACATGTTCTGGAAAAAAGATAAAAGGCGCGAATCCTCCGGTATGCAATGGACTCCACTCACAACAATGAGCCAACTAGAAACCATTGTTGAAGAGAGTCACAAACACCCGGTGCTAATTTATAAGCATAGCACGCGTTGCGGTATTTCTTCCATGGCTCTTGGCAGGTTAGAGAGAGAATGGAGCCATAATCATTCGTCAATAAAGAGTTATTACCTCGACTTAATTGCTCACCGGAACATATCTAACCAAGTATCTGCCTCATTTGGAGTGGCACATGAATCGCCCCAGGTGATACTGATAAAAAAAGGGAAGCCGGTATACCATGCTTCCCATTTATCAATTTCGGCTAACGATTTAATCAGCCATCAATAGCTGAACAAGTTAAAAAACCGTCCAACACCCCTCTACCCAAATTCTTATGCCATTAAACACCCGATAATGTCCGGGCACCCATCTATGGTGAGACCTTCTCACACTCCAATGGCCGTCTATCCAAATATCGCGTCTCAACCGGTGATCGTAGTGCCAGTAACCTGACACCCAAATATGACGGTTACTTGGTCGGTACCCTCTTCGCACGGCTATTCTCCGGCCATTACGGAAATCATAATCGTAGTAAACCCTGGTGTTTCTTACAGGAGTCGGTCGTCTGTCATATCTCCAACCACGATCTCTGTAAACCCTGCGGTCAATCACACGAACCGATCGACCATGACGATCTCTTATCTCGTCCCGATCGCGGTGACGATCGTTTCTGCGCACATCTTCTCTTCTGTCTTCTCTCCGGTCTCTATCCCTATCGTTCTGCCTTCCTCGTTGTGCGAACATCTCAGAGGCAGAAAAGAATAAAAACACTGCTGATATAATTAGTATTACTCTTTTCATAACCTTGATCTTTAGTTTAAAACTTACTTCAAGGTCCGGACCTGGTAATTAATGCATTGTGCTTATCTATTCCATTACCGTGCCAAAAAGAGCGAGGAGCTTTAAGAGGGCTATTGTCTTGTCCAGATTTCTTTAATAGGCTCACCGGCAGAACTCAACCCACTATGTACCCATTTGCTGCCATTTACCTCATAATTAAAAGTAAGCGATGCCCCCACCCTATCCGGGTTTCGCGAAAAAAACTCAATGTGTTCAGTATACTTACCATCCTTCAGGCTAATGGTCCCTCCCCCTGTTCCTGAAAACTGCTTATTTTCAGGGTTATAGGCCGCCCATTGAAAGCGGGTACCGGTTATTACTTTTATGGTCTTTCTCGCCCCCTGCGACATGGCACGCATTTCGCCCTCCTGCATTCTATCGGTAATGCGCCACGCTCCGGCCAGGTCGCTGTTACCCGTATCAATTCGGTTAAAAACCATGGTATTCGTAGCTTCCCCAACGGTATAGCTAAAAGTCACTTTATTCGCTTTCAGTTCGGCCGTCATCTCTACACGTTGCCCAATTTGGCTTTCGTCCCAGGTATTGAACTCATTGGTGTAAAACAGTTTATTGGCAATGATTTCTACCATTCCTCCCTGACTACCAATAAAACGCTTCCCTTCCTCATCGAACTCGGTGTAAAAAACATAAGGTTCTTCAATGAGCAACACAGCCCTATGCGCAAAGTGCTCACCATTTACAGTTTCTAGCTCCCAGGCACCTTCCAGTGCATTGGCCCTAAACTCACCGGTAGAAACTGAAGAGCCCGGGAAAACATGGGCAGCCCAAAAGGCAAGAAGAATTATTAAATATTTCATAGCCAAGCATTTAAGAGGAAAAGATACGTAATTTTGAAATCAATTAGAGTGGCAGAGTCAATTTTGAGGCCATGGAATGGCTTGCGAGAGGGTAATTGCTGTGCGCCAAAACCTTAGGCTTTAAATTTCTTTACCATGCTTTGCAAATTATTGAATTAGACCTATCTTTGCATCCCAATTCAGAAAGCAGAAATTAAATGGCAAACCATAAGTCAGCATTAAAGAGGATCAGATCAAACGAAGCAAAGCGTTTGAGAAACAGATATCAGAACAAAACGACTCGTACGTTTGTAAAGCGATTGAGAAATACTTCTGATAAGTCTGAAGCACAAGAGCTTTTGAAGAAAGTTATCAGCATGTTAGATAAACTTGCTAAGAAAAACATTATTCATAAAAACAAAGCTTCTAACCAAAAGTCTAAACTGACTAAACTGGTAAACAGCCTCTAAATCATAGGTTAAAGAAATTTTGAAAACCGAGTACTTACTACTCGGTTTTTTTTGTGCCCTCAATTTATTTTCACTCAAATTTTACCATATTATTTCTTTATTATTGAATAATGGAGAAACCACTGGGTATACAAAGTTGGGCAGAAGAGGATCGCCCCAGAGAAAAGCTACTGCTCAAGGGTCGCACTACGCTTTCGGATGCAGAATTGGTTGCCATACTCATTGGCTCAGGCTCTACCGAGCTCAGCGCAGTAGAATTATCGAAGAAAATACTGGCCAGTGTAAATCATGACCTTAACCATCTGGCTAAACTCTCCGTCAGTGACCTGATGCAATTCAAAGGAATAGGAGAAGCCAAAGCGATTAGCATTGTTAGCGCCCTGGAGTTGGGTCGAAGAAGAAAAACAGGCGAGCAACGAGCCAAAGTTAGAATTAAGTGCTCTGCCGATGCCTATGAGGCCATTTCGCCTGAACTACTCGACCAACCCGTAGAACAATTCTGGGTAATTATGCTAAGCAGGAGCAATCAGGTACTTAATAAGAGACCCATTAGCCTGGGAGGAGTGAGTGGTACAGTGGCAGACCCAAAAGTTATTTTCAAAAAGGCTCTGGAAGATCTTGCTAGCGGTATAATACTGGTGCATAACCACCCCAGCGGAAATCTAAAACCCAGCCGAGCCGACCTTCAGCTAACCGAAAAATTAGCTCATGCCGGCAAACTTCTTGAAATACCTGTGCTAGATCACATTATTTTTACTGACAACGGCTACTTTAGCTTTGCCGATGAAGCCCTGCTCTAGGGAACTGACCATCAAAACACTTGTGCTTCACTTTTTAAACTACCACCCTTAACTTCGCGTTCTGAAAAATACGCTAACACAGCATAGTCTCAAGCCTTATGAAAAAGAGCAACTTGTTCATTCTACTAATTGTAGCCATAGTAGCCATTACCATTTTCAACTTCCTGACCATTGGCGAGAGCTCTGCAGATTACAAAGCTCGGTTGGAGACCGAGCGAAAAGACAAAAACGGCTTTATGCTCTCCTCCTCTTCGCCCCTACTCGAAGAAGACAAGCTCAACTTTAAGGGGCTCAACTACTACCCGATTGATGAAAGCTATAAAGTAACCGCAAGAATAGAACTCACTGAAAAAAAGCAGCCCATATTTATAGAGTCCACCACAGGAGAGCAGCTCAAGTACATTCCTTTTGCCAAAGCAACCTTTAAACTTAAAGAAAGGGAGCACACAGTAATGCTCTATCAGGACTGGGAAGAACGCAACGCCAACAAGCTATCGCTCATGTTTGCCGATGAAACCAGTGCTATCGAAACCTACGGTGGCGGCCGCTATGTTGATGTGATGTATAGAAACACCAATTCGGTGGTTATAGATTTCAACACCGCTTACAATCCCTACTGCCACTTTAACCCAGAGTATAGTTGCCCTATCCCCCCGAGAGAAAACATGTTGAATGTAGCCATAGAAGCCGGTGAAAAAATTTACAAAAACGATTAAACACACGGACAGGATCAATTAATCACTAATTTTGCCCATTCTCTGAAAAAGCATTTAGCGCAAAATGAAAATATCACTCAACTGGCTCAAACAATACATAGACCTTCATCATGAAAGCCCGGAAGAAATTGCCACCCTGCTTACCGCAACCGGACTGGAAGTAGAAGGTATTGAAGAGGTTGAAAGCATTAAAGGAGGACTAAAGGGGCTGGTTGTAGGTCAGGTAACCAACTGCATACCACACCCCAATGCCGACAAGCTTAAGCTCACCCGGGTTGATGTGGGCACTGATGAGCCACTCCCCATTGTATGCGGAGCTCCTAATGTAGCAGAAGGACAAAAAGTAATTGTAGCCACCGTAGGTAGCACACTTTACCCTACTACAGGAGAGCCTTTCCAAATTAAAAAAGCCAAGATCAGAGGCGAGGTTTCTGAAGGAATGATTTGTGCCGAAGACGAAATAGGCCTGGGACAGTCTCACGATGGCATAATGGTACTCGACACCCAACTGCCCAACGGTACACCTGCTGCCGAATACCTTCAGCTAAGTTCCGACTTTGTATTTGAGATAGGACTTACCCCCAATAGAGCCGATGCAGCCTCCCACATGGGAGTTGCCAGAGACCTGAAAGCGGTACTCAAAAGGGAACTTAAATGGCCAAAGGTAAACGATCTTAAACCTGCCCCTAATTCTAAGGGAGTAGACCTCAGTGTGGAAAACACTGAAGCCTGCCCAAGGTATTCGGGCCTCACAATTGAAGGTGTCACCGTTCAGGAATCGCCCGAATGGCTACAAAAATACCTTAAGGCGATTGGTATAAACCCTACCAACAACGTGGTAGATATTACCAACTATGTCTTACATGCCATTGGCCAACCAATGCACGCCTTCGATGCGGCCGCTATTGATGGACAAAAAGTAATTGTTAAAAACCTTGAAGAAGGCACTTCTTTTACCACCCTCGATGAAAAAGAGAGAAAGCTTTTTGCAGAAGATCTAATGATTTGCAGCGAGAAGGGAGGCCTATGCATTGCCGGAGTATTTGGAGGTATAAACTCGGGAGTAACAGAAAAAACAACCACTGTTTTTCTTGAAAGTGCCTATTTTTCTGCCGACAGCATAAGAAAAACAGCGCAGAGGCACCAGCTCAAAACCGATGCTGCCTTTCGCTATGAACGTGGCACCGACCCTAATCTTACGCTCTACGCCCTCAAGTATGCGGCCCAGCTCATTTTAGAAATAGCCGGAGGCCGGGTAGTTGGCCAAATACACGATATATACCCTCAGCCAATAGAGAATTTTCTAATAGACGTTTCCTATAGCAGAATCAATCAACTTATAGGAAAAAAACTGAGCACTCGTGAGGTCGATGAAATATTGGCCGGACTGGAAATACAGCAGGAAAATAAGACTGAAGAAAACTTTACGGCTATAGTACCTCCTTACAGGGTAGATGTGCAGCGCGAAGCCGATATTGTCGAAGAAGTGTTGCGGATATATGGCTATAACAATGTGGAGTTACAACCAACTTTGAGCTCTACTTTTCTTTCGGAGTTCCCGAAAAAAGATGCTGACTCTCTTCAACAAGAAACTTCCAGGCTATTGAGTGGTGCAGGATTCAACGAGATCATGACCAACTCATTGACCAAACATCAGTATGCCGAAGCCTCCGCGAGCATTAATTCAGAAGAAGATGTTCACATATTAAACTTTTTGAGTGAGGAGCTTAACGTAATGCGCCAATCGCTGCTCTTTTCAGGCTTAGAAGTTTTGGAGCGTAACATTAAACGCAGACAAACCGACCTGAAGCTTTATGAGTTTGGCACCACTTATCATAAAAAGAACAACCAGTACACCGAGCAATCAAGGCTATGTTTGTTTATTACCGGAGCCCAAGCACAAGAGTCATGGCTAGACAAAAGTAGATTGGTTCGCTTTCACGACCTCTCGCAAGTAGTCTATCAGTTACTCAATAAGTTTGGAATTCACCAACTCGACATTGAAGAGGCCAGCTCAGATGTTTTTGCCTATGGTATAAGTCTTAGTTACAGAAAAAAACCGCTGGTGCATCTCGGCAAGGTTAATCCTAAACTGGCCAAACTTTGCGATGTGAAGCAGGAAGTTTTCTATGCCGACTTCGACTGGGAGGCTCTTCAAAAGTATTATCCATTAACGATTGACTTTGAGCCACTTTCCAAATATCCGGAAGTGAAAAGAGACTTATCATTAGTTGTTGACAAATCGATAAAATTTGAGGACATTAGGAAGCTTGCCGTAAAAAATACAGGCAAATTATTGACAGGCTTGCGCGTGTTCGATGTATATCAGGGAGACAAAATTAGGGCCAATGAAAAAGCCTATGCCATGAGTTTCTTTTTACAAGACCAGCAACAAACACTGACTGACAAAGTAATTGACAAAACCATGCAAAGGCTGATAAACGTCTTTGAAAAAGAACTAAAAGCAACAATTAGAAGATAATGAGCAACCATCCGATTGACCAGAAGCTTGCTGTTCTCGAGAAACGAGTAAACGAACTGATCAAGGCCTACCAGTCGGAAAGAGCTAAAAACACACAATTAGAGCAGGTAAACCAACAGTTAAAAGCTGAAGTTAATGGCCTTGAAGCCAAACTTGCTGATTTTCAAAATCAGTACAAAATCGCTAAAATTGTATCTAGCACAACAGTGGAGAAGGATGAAGCTGTTGAGTTGAAAAATAAATTAAACGAGTACATTAAAGAGATTGATCGTTGCATAGCTCATTTGAGCTAACTTTAAGATAAATGGATCTTCTATCAATAAAACTTAAAATAGGAGACCGCGAGTACCCAATGAAAGTGAAACCTGAAGAGGAAGCTAGGGTACGTAACGCAGGCAAATTCATCAACGAAAGACTTCGGTCTTATCGGGAAAAGTTTGGTATTGATGATAAAGAAGACCTGCTGGCTATGGTGGCCTTTGACTGTATGGTAGCTAAACTGAAAAGTGAAGAAGAGTTTACTGCAATCGATAGCACAGCAGAAAACACCATTGACAGACTGGACAGCCTCATAAAGCAAGCACTCTCTTAATACCGTCATTTCATTTCAACTCAGGTTTTATTCGGTCTCCGCATAGATTATAAATACATATGGGAGAAACGCTAACTATTTTGCTGACAGCCATCGGATCTTTGGCAGTTGGCTTTTTATTAGGTCGCTTTGTGTTGCAAAAACTCAACACAAAAGCCACACTTGAACTCGAAGAGAGGGGAAAACAAATCATTAAAGAAGCGGAGCTAACGGCCGAAAACATTAAGAAAGACAAAATCTTAGAGGCCAAAGACAAATACTTTAAACTAAAGGCAGAGTTTGAAGAAGAAGCCAACCGCAAAAAGAATCAGATAATAGCCAACGAAAATAAGCTCAAGCAACGAGAGAGTAAACTCAATCAGCAACAAGCCGAAATTAGCCGCAGAGAAGCCGAACTCGACAGCCTCAAAGAAAATGTAGAAGCGCAACTGGAAATTGTAAGAAAGCGCAAGGAAGAACTCGAAAGCAAGGTGGAAGAAAAGGTAAAAGCCTTAGAAAAAATTGCTAACCTTTCGGCCGATGAAGCAAGAGAGCAGCTTATTGAAACCTTGAAAGACGAAGCCGAGAGTAAAGCTTCGGCCCTCATTAAAGACATTATAGACGAAGCCAAACTCTCCGGTGCCAAAGAAGCCAAAAAGATTGTAATAGAATCTATTCAGCGCACAGCCACTGAGCATGCCATTGAAAACTGCGTTTCTATTTTCAACATAGAAAGTGACGAGATCAAGGGTAAAATCATTGGCCGGGAAGGCCGAAACATTCGTGCCCTCGAAGCAGCCACCGGTGTAGAAATAATAGTAGACGATACGCCCGAGGCCATTATCATCTCCGGTTTCGATCCTGTACGAAGAGAAATAGCCCGCCTGTCGTTGCACCGATTAGTGACCGATGGCAGAATTCACCCCGCCAGAATTGAGGAAGTGGTGAACAAAACCACAAAAAATATTGAGGAAGAGATAGCCGAAATTGGTGAGCGCACAGTCATAGACCTGGGCATTCATGGCCTTCATCCGGAGCTGATTAAATTAGTAGGCCGAATGAGGTTCCGATCTTCCTATGGCCAAAACCTGCTACAGCACTCCCGCGAGGTAGCCAACCTCTGTGCCACTATGGCCTCAGAGCTGGGGCTCAACCCTAAGAGAGCAAAGCGTGCCGGACTATTGCACGATATTGGCAAGGTATGGCCGGAAGAACCTGAAATGCCACATGCTATATTAGGTTTTGAGCTAGCCAAAAAGTACAAAGAGCATCCGGAAGTATGCAACGCCATTGGTGCCCACCACGATGAGATGGAAATGACCTCTCTCATTGCTCCTCTGGTTCAGGCCTGCGATGCCATATCAGGTGCAAGACCGGGAGCCAGAAGAGAAGTGATGGAGTCTTACATAAAACGACTCAAAGAACTTGAAACTCTCGCCCTCAACTTTGAAGGAGTAAATAAATGCTACGCCATTCAGGCCGGACGAGAGCTGCGTGTAATGGTTGATGCCGAGTCAGTTACCGATGCTCAGGCGGCTCAGCTTTCATTCGATATTTCTCAAAAAATTGAAAAGGAAATGCAATATCCGGGGCAAATCAAAGTCACGGTAATTCGCGAAATGCGTGCGGTAAACTACGCCAAGTAGTCTATCAAAAGCAACGCAGGCTGTTTCAGATGGCTAAATCAGAGGTAGTGTCCTACTACCCATGTCACATGCCGGTTCATGTGCCAATTTTAGCCTTTCGAAACAGCCTGTTTTTTTACAAACTAAAATATGTTCCCCTTCCGGCTTGCTCGGGTCGAGTATTCCTGATATTTTAGGAAAGGCGTGCACTTATTGGAGTCGTGATTCCATCCGTTGAATCATACAGCATTTCTCCAGTGGCAGTTTGCGTCAGGAGGTTTTTCCTCAATTTTAGATTAACCTTAAACATCTACTGTGACTAAGTCTTTTGAGGCAGTAATTGCCGCTGTGCGAATGTCTTTGACCCCTGGCAGAATCTATTCAATACTGCTTCTCCTTGTGCTCACCACCATGGTCTCTGCGCAGCAGAATTTCGACTACCTGATGAGTAAAGCGAGGGAAAACTCCAGAAACCCGGACAGCCTCTCTTACTATGGCAAAGTACTATTAGAAAAAGAAGACAGCCTTTCAAGACTAGAAGGGTACTTTGCCATAGGTTATGCCGCCTACCAGTCGGGAAGCATTAAACAGGCCGTAGCTTACTACGATTCTGCCCTCTTCTTTACTAATCGGAAAAAACTACGCACTACCTACGACAGAATTGTACGCAATCAGGCCATTGCTTACCAGCGCATGGGCGAAATTGATAAGGCCAAACAGATTTACGAGCAAATGCTGGTACTGGCAGACGATGAAAAAAGTCCTATAGGACGGGCACTAGCCCTGAATCAGCTGGGTATATTAGAACAAATGGATGGCAATTTCGAAAAAGCCTCCAAACAGTTCAACGAAGCCCTCGACCTATACAAAAAACATAGCCCTGAAGGCATGGTGAACACCATGCTCAATTTGGGAACGCTCTACGGCCGAATGGACCTTATTGATAAGTCCAACACTATACTCAAAGAAGCTGCCGCCACAGCCATGAGCTTCAAACAACCGGTATTAGCGGCCAGATGCTACAATAACATTTCTGTCAACTTCAGAAAAATTGCTCAACTCGATTCCAGCAACACCTATCTGAAAAAGTCACTCCCTATATACACCGCCACAAGAAACACTCTGGGTTTAGTAAACACCTATCAGAATATTGCTCATAACTTTTTAGAAGCTGAAAATCAAGACAGTTGCTATCACTATCTCCACCAGGCAAGAGCACTCAACGAACCTGGCGAAGACATGTTTCTATCAGGTGAGCTTGATTTTTTAGAGGCTCAGGCCGAACTGAAGTTTGGAGAAACCGCAAAAGCCATTGCACTCATTAACCAGTCAATTACCAAAGCACTTACCCAGCAAAGAATAGACGACTTACGCGATCGGTACGAATTTCTTTCCGAAGCCTATGAAAAAGATGGGCAGGACAAACTAGCCCTGCAAATTTTAAAAAAATGGAAAGCTCTGGACGACAGTCTGGAGTACTTTAAAAACATAAAGACTATCGATGAGATTACGGCAGAATACGATCTGGCTCGCAGCGAAATACTGGTAGAATCTACCAGAGTAAAAACCAACCTCACCCGAAACCTCATCATAGTAAGTGTTATTACACTCTTAGTAGTTGGCCTCGCCTATACGTACTATAGAAACTTTAGAAAAGAACGGAACGAGAAGTTGGTAAAAGAAAATGAGCTTGAACAACTCAAAGAAAAACTGAGAGACTTAACCCATCGATCGCAGCTGGCCACTCAGAGAGAATTTATAACGCTAAAAAGCAAAGCACTCCTCAAACTGGAAGAGATCAAATACATTCAGTCCGATGGGCCTTATATTGAAATCTATCTGGACGAAAAACAGAAACCGGAAGTAGACCGAAATACGCTCAAGAACATTCTTTCCGAGCTCCCCTCCAATAAATTTATTCAGGTACACCGGAGCTATATTGTAAATATAGACCACATTAAATCTATATACGCCACCAAACTGGTACTTGAAGATGGCACCGAATTGAATGTGAGTAGAAGCTTCAAAGAAGAGGTAGAATCACTATTGAACATGCCCGCCTAAAAGGACAATGGCAAGAGTTGATTAATAATGAAGAACACAAGAACAAGACTATTCCCCATCGCTCAATTCATTCTGTATCTAGGACTTTTGCTAAGCGCGGAGTCAAAGGCTCAGCAAGACTTTAATGACCTTAAGTCAGATATTTTAATGGCAAAAACGGAAAGGGCACGACTCGAAGCCATTGTTACCCTAAGTGTAACTTATAACCGGAACCAACTGGATAGCCTGTACTACTACTCCGAAGTACTCTCCGACCCCGATATTAACGACAAAGAATTTGCTGAAGCTGCTAAGGACCTGATAGAAGGAGTTGCCCTTTACCATCAGAGCAGACATGCAGAAGCCATAGACCTTTTGGAGATAAGCCGGAAGAACTTTGCCGAGCTAGGCTCCAAAAACCTTCAAATACGAAGCATGAGTTTTCTAGGGCTGGCCTACAACCGTTCGCGCGAACATGCGCAATCGGCCGATGTTTTCAGAGAAGTACTGAAACTTACCGAAAACGATAGCGAATATACCGATGCCCGAATTGCCGCCTTCGGCAACCTATCCAACGCCTACAGAGCTCTTGGTCTTTTTGCCGAAGCTATTCACTCCCTGGAAAGAGCCATTGAACTATCGGGCGATGTTCGGCCAGAAACCCAACAGATGAGCTACTTCAACCTTGGTCAGATGTTGGCCCAACTGGAATTATATGATCGCGCACTCCATGCCCTCCGACTTATTGATGTAGAAAACTTTCCCTCAGAATCTGTTCAAACTGCCGTTTACTCCAATATGGCAAGAGCCTTCAAACAGCTTAACCTTTCAGACTCTGCTCATTTCTACTATCAAAAAACCCTTAACAAAGCTCAAACAACCAACAATTGGCAGCAAGCCCTAAAACCCCAAATAGAGTTGGGTAGAATTGCTATAGAACGTCAACAATTTCCGCTGGCAGAAACATTACTTAACAACGCAGACGATTTTTACAAGCAACACCGTTTTCCTCCACCTGCTTACACCGACCTGCTACTTGCCAAAATGGAGCTCTATATAGCCAGTGGCCAGTGGCAGAAAGGCCTCCAGGCATCTAAAACCTTCGAGCAGTTCATCAATACAAATAGCATTATACACATGAGTCAGAATGGCTTTGAGCTTGTGGCGCAAATCCATGAAGGGCTTGGCGACACTGAGTTGGCGCTTCAATATCAGAAAATGTACAACGACCTGGGCCTGGCGGCCAAAGAAGCCGTTCAGACCAACCGACTGATTGAACAAAGAAACCAATTGGCCCTGCTCGATGCTAACGAGCGCCTTGAAGAAGAGAGCTCCTCTAAAGAATTTTATCAGGGGCTTACCTTTCAGGTGATTGCCCTAAGCCTGATACTTTTAACAGTACTTTCAATTGTATACAGATACTATCACCGGGTTAAAAAAGACAACGTGGTAAAATCTACCGAGCTGAGCCAGTTAAAAAGCCAGCTGGAAGAAGCGCAGAGTCAAACTCAGGAGGTAGAGTTTATAAGTCTTAAAAGCAAGGCCTTGATAAAGCTCAGTGACCTCCGCTTTGTTCGTTCCGATGGTCCATACCTGGAATTTCATTTGACCAGTAAAACCAAACCGGAAATTGACAGAAACTCTCTTAAAAGCCTCATGGAAGAACTACCCAATAATTTCATTCAGGTTCATAGAAGCTTTATTGTAAATCTAAACCAGGTAAAGTCTATCTATAAATCAAAATTGGTACTTAATGACGACACAGAGATTAGTGTGAGCCGCAGCTTTAAGGACGACATAGACGAACTGCTGCGCAACACCGCCTGACATTTAGTACTACTTTTAACGTTGTTCGTGACAACACCAAGCCAACCCCTTCTATTCACAAGGCTTTTTCAACATGTCGTTCATGACAACTAACCCGTCAGTCATGACATTTATCTGAAATTGGGCCGCTCATTCACCAAATTGAGTAACAACAATCAGTACTCCAATTAGGGTACCCACACATTCCAATGACCAACAAAATTCAGACTAAAGACAAGAAGAGAATTCTTGAGCTTCTCTCTGCCAGAGAGGTTGAGATTCTCACGCATATGGCTAAGGGCAGTTCCAGAAGCGACATAGCATCGGCCCTTTCCATTTCGGTGCTTACCTATGATGAACATAGGAAGAACATCAGAAACAAACTTGGCCTGCACTCCAGTGCCGACTGGGCTTTGGTTCTGCTCCCTTTTATGGGCTAACCATAAAAGGCAATAAAAGAAATATAGTCGGTTTAGTTGAGTCTCTTGGTTGGGGAGTACACACGGTTCTCCCCGCCATTCTTGCCCAAACCAGCATATCAACATAAGTCAAAAAAAATTATCACAACCAAAATGTTAACAAAAATGAAAAAACGACTACTCCTCGTTCTTAGTTTCGCACTGGTTTTGGGCATACCTGCCACTATGGCTTTGCCTTTACAAGACGGTGCAGCTCAGGTTCAGGAAGGCAAAAAAATGAGCTTTCAGGGAACCCTTTATGAAAATGGAACACCGGTTACCGGTGAACGTAACTTTACCTTTTTAATAGATCTTGGTGAAGGCAACAGCTGGACAGAGACCCAGAGCAATGTTCAGATTATAGAAGGTCTCTATGCTGTTACACTCGGTTCGGTAAACCCAATGCCCGAAGACCTTTTTCATGGAGTAAGTGGCCGTACGCTTACCGTTAGCATTGGCAACACCGTATTGGGAACCACAGAGCTACTTGCTCCATTCTCGCCAAAACCCATTGGCCCTACCGATGACCTCCCCAGAAGAATAAGCATAGATAACTCTACTACAGACTCAGACACCATCTTCTATTTCAATATTTCCTCAGACAACCTGAACAGAGGAACCCAAAGAGGTATTCAGGTAGATATGACCGGAGCAGGGTTCAAAACCGCCCTCAGAGGCAACGTAATCTCCCTCGAAGGAAATGAACAAGGAGGCATTGCCATAATAGGTAGCGCAATAGGCCAGGGCAACGGCAGCCACGAAGGTGTGAGAGGACAAGCCTTTGGAGCCGGACGAAACAATGCCGGAGTACTAGGGTTAGCCGGAGGTCCGGGCAATGGTGCCACAGGATATGAAGAAGGCTCTTACAACAACGGGGTCGTAGGCTATGGCCAGTCTAACCCATGGGGAAACACCGGTGTAAGTGGTTGGGCCCTAGGTAATGTTGGGGTAGACAATATTGGAGTTGCCGGTATCTCCGCTGTAGGAGGAGAAGACAATACAGAAATAGAAAACAAAGGTATTCTAGGAAGAGCCGAAGGCTATGGCATTAACAAAGCCATATGGGGCCGTGCCATGAATGGCGTAGAAAACTGGGCCGGATGGTTCGAAGGAGACGTGGCTGTGCACGGAGGAAACAACCTGAATGTATACGGTTCTAATCCGGAAGACAGTATTAAAGTACAGCTCAACTATTACGAACCAAATCACTCTGGTTCGGTGCTTACCTTTGGCCACAATAAAACCAGGCGCTCGCTCATTGGCAGCGACTCCTATCGCACAGGAGGCTTGCTACACCTATACGATTCATTAGACAGGGCCATGGCTCAGCTAAGAGCAACCGGCCGAATAGCCGAATGGGTAGCCGACCAACACCCACATGGACAGCTCTCCTTGTGGGGCAATACCAGCCAGAATTTCTACATGGGAGCAAGAGTATGGGAAGAAGGAGGATCGGACTTGCCGGTATTGCAAATGTTTGGCAAGAGAATCGAAAATCCGGATAACCCCGGCAACTTCTCTCCAATGGAAGGAGTATTCATGTCCATTCAGGACTTTGGTGACGGAAAGCAACAAGGCCTATTGCAATTAGGCAAAGAAGGAGAAGCAGCTGCCGTTATGAGCAAAGACAATCTGCAAGCCATGCTCAATATAGTAGACCACAACAGCAAAACCCGCCTTGAGGTGAACGAGCAAAATTCAGGTTCTATCAAGCTAATGAGTGCCGTTGACTCAGTAAATGTGCTCATAGACTCCAATGGAGAAAAAGCAGGTCTTATTCACCTCAACGATTCATTAGGAAGAGCCAACATGAGAATGCTCACCTACTCTGGTGGTGGTGCATACCTCGAGCAGCACGCAGGAATTTCAGAAATTGGTGAAACACGTGTTACCTACCAACTCGTTGGCAATGCCAACCCCTGGAGCAATATGATCGCCCGCAATGCCGATGGCACAGCCAAAGGCCGCGTTCAAAGTGGCTGGTTGCCAGGAGGTGGTGAAGAAATAGGGCAATTCCGAATTTCAGATGGCAGCAACAGAACACTCGCACAAATGTTTGCTAACGGAACAACTGGTGGACGACTCGCACTGGAAGGTCCAAGCTCATCAAACTTCTTTATGGGCGGAAAGGATTGGGAAAATGCCGACCTGGCTTTCTTCGCAATGCGAGGAGCGACATCAGTTAATGACGGAAACGGAGGCTCTTACTTCCCAGATCTAATTGCCCTTAATATTAATCAAAAAGATGGAGTGGACTATGGCTCGTTTGACATGAACAACTCCAGCTATTCAAGCATAAATCTAGGTGTTAAATCATGGGAAAGTGATGGGCTAAAGAAACCCATTTTCCAAATGATGAGCGACTTTGAAAAGTCCGATGGAAACGGAGGTACCTATAGGCCGTCCTTAGTAGATATGCAGGTAAATATTTCGAATGCAGGCACATATTCTGGAGACTTCAACCTAAACAGTTCAGCAGGCACAGGTATAAGAATGTATGGAGGCGCAGACTTCAATAATGATGCTTCCGATGTATATAGTCACATTGCTTTAGATGGTTTAAATAACAACCACATCTACCTTGACGGGAACGGTAATGGTGACTTTACAGGCAATATCAGTGCTGTTTCTATCAATCAAACCTCTGATGCTCGTCTCAAAACCAATGTAAGTACCCTAACCTCCGGCCTGGCCATGGTAAATAGTCTGAGAGGTGTACGCTATAACTGGAAAGATACAAGCCGACCTGAAAACAAAATTGGCTTTATCGCTCAGGAAGTGGAAAAAGTAGCCCCAGAACTGGTTATAACCAAAGAAGATGGCTTTAAGGCTGTGAACTATGGAGAAATGACCGCCCTTTTGGTTGAAGCTGTAAAAGAACTTACGGCTCAGGTAGAAGCGCTCAAAGCAGAAAATGGCCAGCTCAAAGCCGAGGCCAACAAAGTAGAGGCCTTAGAAGAGCGTTTGGCAAAAATTGAAGCCTTGCTTTTAAACACCCCTAAAACTGTTAACGCTGATCAAAAATAATCAGACATGATTAGCATGAAACGATCAAAAACAGTCAGATACCTGGCAACCATGCTGATGGTAGCCCTCTATGCCTTGCCAATGCAGGCACAAGAAGGCTCTACCGATAATGCGCGAAACAAGCGTATGACCACAGCCAGTGGAGGATGGTTTTCAGGGGGTATAAACACCAGCTTTATTTCCGTAGGGCAGAATGGTGCGAGTACCTTGCTTACCGCTACCGATGGCCAAACCCAGTACAAAGGCAACTTTGGCTTTGTGGTACCATTGGTTGAAAAAATAGAGCCCAATCAGGCACCAATAGCCATATCGGCAAGCCGATCGGTATTCTATAAACTTGGCGATGTACTGCGTCTCAATGGTTTCGACCCGGATGGAGACGCTATAAGGTTCGAGGTGACTCAAGGGCCTGAAAATGGAGAATTAACAGTATCAGGTGCTCGTGCAGGACGTTTTACGTTCACACCGGCCGGTAGCCTTTTGCCCAAAAATGGTTACAAAGACACCATTCGGTTCAAAGCTATAGAAGTTGAAGGTGAGAAACTAGAATCTGAAGTGGCCATGCTGCCCTTTACTTTCAACGTGGCCGATGAAGCACATGAAATCACGAATCTGACCGTTGCCTCTTCTTCAGAAAGTGCCAAAACCCTGGCCCTGACACTGACCGATTCACGGTTCAATGCCAACTACACCATAGACATTGGCTATATAGACCTATCGAATCCTTCGGCTCCAAAACAGGTATCCATTGTAAATTCCGGCTTTAGCCTGGAGAGTTTCACACAAGACTCCAATACACTCACCCAAACCATTAGTGTGAGCAAAACGGACCATCCTTACCTGTTTAGTGCTGAAAAAGCCATCATTACCGTTTTGGTTAAAACACGTTCCGGATTTAGTGACGATGACCTGTTTGTTTTGACCAATACAAGCAACGGCAGTGGTGGTACTATTAGCCATTTAGATTCGGATACCCGATTCTTTACTCAAAACGGAGACACAAAAAGCCTTACCAATCAAACTTCTTCCGATGGGCTATTCTTCAGTTTTGCTTCGGAGAAAGAAACTCCGGAAAACACGGCCGTTTCTATGAACTTGTTTGCCGTAGAATTAGGTGACTTTGACCTTAACAATGCCTCAATAGCTATAACTACCAACCCCAAGAAAGGCTCTATTACCGACCCTGTTTTGGTAAAGTCTTCCGCCAACCTGGCACAATGGACGGTGTTTTATAGCCCGGTAGGCGATGTGGGTTATTTAGATTCGCTGGAGTTTACAGTGACCAGTGCCGACAGAGAAGCTTCGGTTTCCGCGTTTGCCAAAGTGCAAGTGGTAGATGTAAACGACCCGCCAACACTTTCGGCCATTGCCGATCAGCAACTAAATGAAGAGGAAGCCGGAACCGTAGACCTGAACTTTGCCGATGTAGATAACGACCTTATAGTTACCGTTACTTCATCCAATGCCAACCAGGTAGCGGCCACAGTAAGCAATGGCCAGCTAACGTTAACTCCTGCCCTCAACTTTAATGGAAAGGTAAACATTACGGTACTGGTAGAAGAAGAAGGCACCAGCGAGGCATATTCAAAATTAGAAACCTTTGAAGTAGAGGTTGTGGCCGTGAACGATGCCCCAATTATGGCCTCAATTAGCGATCAGGTGATAGATGAAGACAATGTATTTACATACACGCTATCTGCCACTGATGTTGATGCTGCAGTGCCATTGTTCACTTACAAAGCAACCCCCGATATAGCCGGAGTAGCCACCGTTTCCATCAATGGGAATGTGCTAACAGTAACTCCTTCGGCCAATTACTTCGGTACTATAAACTTTAGTGTAACAGCCGATGACCGTCTGGGAACTAATACTTCTGTTTCGGCAGCAGAAACATTTAGCCTTACCATTAACCCGGTAAACGATGCTCCCGTTTCAGTAGCCACCATTCCCGCCCAAAACCTGGTAGATGTTCAGCCCGCTTATATAATGAATCTTGGGCTATACTTCGATGACGTGGAAACATCAGATGCTAACCTTACCTTCACTCATAATGCTACCGGCACTCTGTTCACGCTTTCGGTAGAGCAAAACAACCTTACCGTTACTCCAATTCAAGGGCAGAGTGGTAGTGAAGACGTAACCATTACTGTAAGTGATGGAGAGCTCTCTGTATCGCAAACCGTTACTTTCAATATTCAGGGCAATAGTAGTGACATTACAGCCGCAACTATAGATAATGTGAGCATTGATGAAGATGCCGGAGCCTACACAGTAGATTTGAGTGGTGTTTTTGCTGACACAGGCGATCCTTCCGCTCAATTCTCCTACACTATTGGAGGTCTTTCAAAGGTGAGCTCATCGTTGAATGGCACAGATTTGGTGTTGACTCCCGAGGCAAACTTCAATGGCACAGAGACCATTTTAGTAATAGCCAGTGCGAATGGGAAAACTTCATTTACCTCATTTCAGATTAATGTAAATGCCGTAAACGATGCTCCTACCCTGGGTTCTGTCAGTGCACAAAGCATTCAGGAAGATGGCCTGTTGAGCGATCTGTATATAACGTTTGAAGATATAGATACAGACGCTTCAGACCTCAGCTTCACAGCCACTTCATCTAACGAATCGCTCATTGCTTCTACAGCTATTGGCATAAGTAAAGGAAGCAATGGTATAACACTTTCTGCCCCAACCCTTGCCAATGCTTCGGGCAGTACAACCATTACCGTTACTGTTTCTGATGGTGAACTTACCGCCACTCGTCAGTTTACGGTAAACGTACTTTCTGTAAACGATGCGCCAACAGTCATTTCTACAACTATTGCGGCCGCTTTGGAAGATGCTGCTTACGAGCAAGCATTGTCCGGTTTGTTTGCCGATGTGGATGGTGATAACCTGAGCTACAGTATAGAGGGTGGTCCTGAATGGCTAAGCATTGACAACGGCTCTTTGAGCGGAACGCCAGGCAATGATGATGTGGGAAATACCTCCTTCTATATAACCGCAAGTGATGGTTCGGGCGGCAGTGTGCGACAGCAGTTTAGCATTACTGTTACCAATACCAACGATGCCCCTGTGGTGGTATCTCCTGCTGCGGATATCACTGCTACTGAAGATGTATTACTGAGCTCATTTATCAGTAGCTCAATCTTTAATGATGTAGATGGAGATAATCTAACTCTCTCGGCCACTTTTAGCGGAGCAAATTGGTTAACCTTTGATGCAACCAACAATCGCTTTACCGGAACCCCTGGCAATGATGATGTCGGTACGGTGAATATTACTATAACCGCTACAGATCCTGATGGGGCCTCTGCCTCGGACGAATTGGTACTTACGGTAGTGAATACCAATGACACTCCCACCGATTTGGCCCTTTCGGCAATAACAGTAGCCGAAAACAGCGACATAGGTACAGTAATAGGAAGTCTTTCAACTACCGATGTAGATGCCGGAGACTCATTTACTTATACTCTGGTGTCCGGATCGGGTGCAGAGCATAATGATGTCTTTGCCATTGCCAATGGCAATTTGGTAACCAATGCAGCTATTGACTTTGAAAGCTCAGCCAGTCTTAATTTAAGACTGCAAACCACCGATGCGGCCGGAGCCACTTACCAGAAGTCTTTTACTATTGTGGTGACCAATGTAAACGAAGCTCCTACCGCGCTAAGCCTGAGTAATTTAAGCTTGGCTGAAAACAGCGGAAACAATGCTGAAGTGGGTAGTTTGAGCACTACCGACCCGGACAATGGAGACAGCTTTACTTACAGCCTGGTTTCAGGTGCTGGAGACACAGACAACAGCGGCTTTGACATTAGCAATGGAAAACTGGTGTCTAAAAACAGTCTGGACTTCGAAACTAAAAGCAGCTATTCGGTAAGAGTGAAAACCACTGATGGCGGAGGCCTGTCTACTACCAGCAGCTTTACCATTACCGTAACGGATGTCAATGAAACACCAACCGACATTGGTATATCGGCCAGTTCAATTGATGAAAATGTGGATGAAGGCACCGTAGTGGGCGTACTTAGTACTACCGATGAAGATGCTAACGACAGCTTTACTTACAGTCTGGCTTCAGGAAGCAATGACAATGATGCCTTTAGCATTGACGGTAGCAATCTAATTACTGCCGCAGCAGTAGATTTCGAAACCAAAGCGAGTTATACAGTGATAGTTACCACCACTGATGGCGGTGGCAATACGCTGGATAAAACCTTGACGATTACTGTAAACAATGTGGCCGAACCTTCAATAGCCGCTATTGACGGGTTGGTATTTGCAACCACTGATATTGAAGAAACTTCTACCCTTACGTTTACCGTGGAAAACACAGGAGATACAGAAATTGAAGTTTCTTCTATTGCGCTACCAGAAGGCTTTTCTGCCGATAAAACTGCGTTTAATGTAGCCATTGGCAGTTCTGCTGATGTAATAGTAACTTTTGCCCCGGACGAAGCCAAAACCTACAGTGGCGAAATAGTAATGCAATCGACCGTAGGCGAAACACGAATCAACGTGGTGGGTGAAGGAACAATTGTTACCGGGCTTGATGACGATATGCTTAAGGCAACCCAGATTGGGTTGTATCCCAATCCGGCTCGTGATGTTGTGACCATAGACCTAACTCAGCTACCTCATATTCAACCGGACCTTGCCATTGTAGACTTAAATGGCAACAGCGTTTGGAGCAAACAAAAGGTGCAGGAATCAAAGGTAGAGTTGGATACAGGTACTTATCCGGCCGGCACTTACCTTATCAGAATATCTTCTGATAAGGGCAGTGTGGTGAAAAAGCTAATCATTGTAAAGTAAGTCAGCATGAAACAGAAGATCATTAGAACAAACTATATGTTGCTGAAGAGTCTAATGCTGGGAATCATCTTGTTAACCACCGCCTCTTGCAAAGGTGGTGGTGATGATACCCCTCAAAAGACTCCTCAAGAAATAGCACAGGAAGTAATGGAAGCTACCTGGAGCCTGGAAAATGGAGGGTCTATAACCCTGGATGGCAGCAATGTCTCTAACCGCTATGAAGGCTTTACCCTTCGTATAGGAAATAAAACCTACACCACTACCAATGCTGGAGAGCTTTTTCCTGCTACAGGTACATGGAACTGGGTGGGAACATCGGACGACCAGGTAACTACAGAAAGCGGTAAGGAAATAACCATTACCGAGCTAAGCTCTACTCGTTTTGCCTTTTCATTTAGAAAAACCGACCAAAACGTGGCAGCAGGCGTACCCGGCAATTATGTGGTTACTCTTACCAAGTAACCTGACAAAACTTAAAAGCATACGCTGTTTTTTTTAAAAAATACCTAGATCAGGGTATTGAGTACGGAAGTAATCTGTGAGACCTTTACATCGTCAGTAAAGATTCATATAGTAGTCTGATTTAGTTGAGTCTCTTGGAAATGGGAACCGCAGAAGGTGGTTCCCATTTACCCCTAACCCTGAAACCCTATGACTGAAAAAGCCATCAATACCATTTCAAAATTTGTAAGCAAGGTTTCTGATAATTTTGAGGTAATTATTCTTGTGGCCGTTATACTTTTTATTCTGCTCTAGCTCCATAAGCCACAATATCCCAACCCCACTATTGCACATCTGTCTGATTACCTTCCTCCCGCGCACACCCCCTTTTAATTATCACTCCTCTCTTTTTAGAAAGAACCATTTTATGGGGTTACAATTTAGATTGCATAGAACTAAACTTCTATCATAAACCGCGTTTTACAACACCTTAATAAGAGCCATTGATGAAGATACAAATGGTAGCAAAGCATAATTGGTGTCATAAGGAAGTAACCCTGTCATTTTAATTAGTGGTCCGGGAAAAAAATTGCATACCATAGCAACAAAAAAGGCCGGTAATTTACCGGCCTTTTCGCAATATCTATGAATAGGAATTATCCATTCAGCACTTTGGCCATGGTTTCACCAATATCTGCAGGAGATTTTACTACATGAATTCCACATTCGGCCATAATTCTCATCTTGGCTTCAGCAGTATCTTCAGCACCTCCAATAATGGCCCCGGCATGACCCATTCTTCTACCCGGAGGAGCTGTTTGGCCGGCAATAAAGCCAACTACAGGCTTTTTATTTCCGGTAGACTTAATGTACTCTGCAGCCTGGGCTTCGTAGTTTCCACCAATTTCACCAATCATAACAATGGCATCGGTTTCATCATCTTCCATCAACAGCTGCACCGCATTTTTAGTTGGTGTGCCAATAATTGGGTCGCCACCAATACCAATGGCAGTAGAAATTCCCAAACCGGCTTTAGCCAATTGATCAGCAGCCTCATAGGTTAGGGTTCCTGACTTGGAAACTAGCCCTACTCTACCCTTCTTAAACACGAAACCGGGCATAATTCCGACTTTGGCTTCTTCCGGAGTAATAACTCCCGGGCAGTTAGGACCAATAAGAGTAACATCTTTTCCTTTAAGGTATTCTTTGGCCACAACCATATCTTTTACAGGAATACCCTCAGTAATAGCAATGATTACCTTAATGCCGGCATCGGCTGCTTCCATAATGGCATCGGCCGCAAATGCCGGTGGAACAAAAATGATCGAAACATCCGCTCCTGTTTCTTTCACGGCATCGGCTACGGTATTAAAAACAGGTCTGTCTAAGTGCGATTGGCCACCTTTTCCCGGTGTTACACCACCAACCACATTCGTTCCATATTCTATCATTTGACCTGCGTGGAATGTACCTTCAGAACCGGTAAATCCCTGCACAATCACTTTTGAATCCTTATTCACTAAAACGCTCATTGCTATGGGTTTAAATTTGTGGCAAAAATAGAACATAATATCGCACGACCAAAGGGAATATTGAGTATCGAACAGTGTTCCATCAGCTCAATTGGCCGTTTGTCTGGTACATTAGATCATTAACAGATTTTAACCGAAAATTTTTATTCTTATTGAAACCATTTGAGCCTACAGAGCGTCTAATAGACAGAAGTTAATTCTGAAAGAAAGGAGCTCAATAAAGCTCATCAGAATTTAATTCCAGGAGAAGACGTTTAAAACATAGTTAGTTAGTTTTTAGTATTTTAAGGTTGAAGATGAGAAAAGCCCCAAATGGGGCTTTTTTCGTTGATGGGCCTAACCCCGACTAAACAAACAGGCCTTCACTCCATCAAATTTTTATACTATTTTCGGTCTTCACGAAAAGCACAATCACCTTGAAAGAACCACAGTTTTTTGGAGCAAAACTGTTTGGCCTGATTGCCGGGCCGCTCTTGTTTTTCCTTATCCAGTTTATTCAACCTGGCGATGCCCTGAGTGCCGAAGCATGGAAAGTGATCGGTATAGCCCTTTGGATGATTATATGGTGGATTACCGAAACCGCTCCTATACCGGTAACAGCTTTGTTGCCTATTATTCTTTTTCCATTGACCGGGGTGTTTACGGTAGATGAAGCCACTGCTCCCTATGCCAACAAAATCATCTTTCTATTTATGGGAGGCTTTATGCTTGGTTTGGGTATGGAAAGGCACAATCTGCACAAGCGAATTGCCCTAACCCTTATAAAGAAAACCGGCACTAACCCCAATGGCATCATTTTAGGCTTTATGCTTACTACAGCTTTTATATCTATGTGGATTAGCAACACAGCCACCACCGTTATGATGCTCCCCATAGCCCTATCTATCACCCAGTTGTTAGACATTGATGAAAGCGCAACCAAAGGCAAAAGGCGTTTTGCTCTGGGGCTAATGCTAGGAATTGCCTATGCAGCCAATGTGGGTGGAACTGCAACTATTATTGGAACTCCGCCCAATGTGGCCTGGGTAGGCTTTATGAACGACATGATCGGTTATGAGATAACCTTCGCGCGCTATCTTATGATTGGCCTCCCCATTTGTTGTCTAATGCTGACCATCAGCTATTTGGTTATTACCAAAGTAATGTACCCGAGTGGTCTCAAATCATTGTCCGAATCGGCCGAAGTAATTGATGAACAATTAAAAAGCCTTGGTAAAATTTCGAAACCCGAGAAATATGTAGCGGCCATATTTGTGCTTACAGCCCTTACATGGATTTTGAGAGGAAGCATTAACAACTGGTTAAACACCGATCTACTAAACGACTCGGTGATAGCGGTAACAGGTGGTACTCTTATGTTTATCACTCCCATAAAGCTTAAGGAAAACAAGTTCCTGCTCGAATGGGAATACACCCGTAAACTACCCTGGGGCATACTCTTGCTCTTTGGAGGCGGGCTCACACTGGCCAAAGCCATGGAGAAATCGGCCATAGTAGAGTTTGTGGGAGAGAGTATTGCCGGGGGAGGCGAATTAAATACCATTCTACTAATTGCCGGGCTAACGGCCTTCATGCTTTTTATGACCGAAATTATGAGCAATGTAGCTCTCACAGTCATCTTTGTTCCAGTGGTTATAGGCATATCGCAAACACTCGACATGAATCCGGTATATCTCACTCTACCGGTTACCCTTGCCGCCAGTTATGCCTTTATGATGCCTATCTCCACCCCCCCCAACGCAATTGTTTTTTCCAGCGGAATGATACGCATGAAAGAAATGATTAGGGCAGGTCTGGTGCTCAATCTTATAGCCATTGCCTTGCTTGTACTTCTTTCTCAAACACTCTTACCTCTGGTTTACTAAGATGAAAGAAGCAACCAAAATTTTCGATCGGCTAGTTCAGGAAAGAAGGTCGGTAAGAATCTACGATCAAGAAGCTCCATTCGATGATGAAGCTGTACAGAGAAGTATTGAAAGAGCCGTTCTAGCTCCAAATAGTAGCAACATGCAGCTTTGGGAGTTCTACAGGGTTGAATCAGATGAGGCCAAAAAACAGGTAGCCTGGATGTGTATGAACCAAAAGGCGGCCAAAACAGCCCGAGAATTGGTAGTGGTGGTAGCCCGCAGAGACCTTTGGCGAAAAAGGCAGAAAGCATTGGTTCAGGAAATGAAAAGAGTCTATCCCGATGCTAAGTCTAAGCAAGCACAGCGGGCTATGAACTACTACAGGAACCTCATACCCAAGTATTATTGGAGCGACTGGTTCGACCTATGGGGCTTTCTTAAAAAGTGCATTTACTTTTTTGTTGGCCTCAAGCGCCCAATGGTGCGCCATGGCAATCGAACGGATATCCGAATTTCTGTTCATAAAAGCGCTGCACTTGCAGCTCAAAACTTTATGATGAGCATGAAGGCCGAAGGTTATGATACTTGCCCGATGGAAGGAATGGACTCCCTCAGAATCAAACGCTTCCTAAGACTTCCCCGAAAGGCTGAGATTGTAATGGTTATTGGTTGCGGGCCTTCGGCAGAAGGAGGCATTTATTCTGAAAGGTTCAGAATTCCGAACGAAGAAGTCATTTTCCGGGTATAGATAGTCCTACCTTTGGGTTTAAAGCTACCCTATATCTTTTGTTATCGGAAAATATACCTCATCTTCAGAGGTAGTAGGCATTTTAGATACTGAACTATTTCACCATATTTAAATAACCAATTATTGTATTATGAATTCAAGACGCACAATTTCCCTACTGGTCATTTTTTGTTTACTAAGCACTACCTCATGTATGGAAATGCTCGAAAGAGTCTTTTTCCGATCCAATGGAGGTGGCACATACACCTTTGCCATCAATATGTCCGGAATGAAGTCTTTGCTTGCCGGCTATGGTGAAGAGCTGGATATGAAAGACCTGATGAATGAAATAAAAATGGGGGACTCCACCTTAACCCGAAAAATAGGAGGTATAGAAGGTATTAGTAACATTAAAGCCAACTTCGACACCACCAATTTTACTATTGAAATGTCGTTTGAATTTGCTAACCTCGAAGCACTTAACCAAGGCATCAGTGCCTATTATCACGATGAATCATCTCCATTGGACATAGAGCAATACACACTTTATGAACAGAAAGGGGGCGAAATAATTCGTACCAACCAGAATGTAATGTTAGATCAAATCATGAAATCCATTAAAGAAGAGGCTGGTGGTTCTGAAGAACTAGACATGGAGTTTGTAGAAATGTTTCTGTCCGATATGAAGTATACCCAAGAGATCTCGTTCGAAAACGAAATCAAAAAATTTTCTAACGATGAGTATACGCGCACAAACAGTAACACCATTACTTGGACCAAATACCTCTTTAATAAACTCGATGTTAAATCGAATATTGGGGTAAAAGTGAAAACAAAATAGAAATACACATTTAAACCCTCCCCTTAATTCAAGGGGAGGTGGTTGAAGACCCGAGAGATCACTTCTTCTTCATACTCATATCAGAATCTCGCCTGGCCTTAAATTCCGAACCTTCATTCCACTGCGGCCAGTAGGTTTCATTGGCCAATCTGTAGCCCACGTTAAAGAGTAACTTGGCATCTTGAACGATACCTTTTAAGTCCCACTCCTCCGGCTCATAGTTGTCTTGAGGCTGATGATATTTTACTGCGAGATACTCCTTGGTTTTCTCTTCAATATACTCCACACCTTTCTCCTTAGACTCATAAGAACCAGAAGCATACAATGCAGGAATACCCACTTTAGCAAAGTTGAAATGATCTGATCGGAAGAAGTAGCCTTTTCCTGGATCGGGGTCAGGAATAACGTATCTCCCTTGTTTCTCAGCAGCCGTTGTCGCATAATCATCTAGCTCCGACTGGCCATAACCTGTAATGGTCAGATCTTTCATTTCGCCATAAGCCGGCAGGCCATCAATGTTGATATTCGCTACGGTTTGGTTAGGAGGGAAAATCGGGTTTTGAGCGTAGTATGCCGAACCAAGAAGTCCCTGTTCTTCGGCCGTCACGAAAAGGAAGACCACAGATCTTTCCGGCTTTTTCTCCAGCCCGGCAAAGGCTTCGGCAATAGCCAATAGGCCAGTGGTACCGGAAGCATTGTCATGAGCCCCATTGTAAATGGAATCGCCATCGATTGGTTCGCCCACACCCAGATGATCCCAATGCGCTGAATAGATAATGTATTCGTCTGGTCTTACAGAGCCTTTTACGATACCCACTACATTTCTCGACATATCACGCTTTACTTCGTTAGTCACACTAACCGAAGCAGTTAAGCCCATAGGAATAGGTTTGAAATCTTTGGTTTTGGCTATCTCAGAATAGTCTTTGATTCCGGCAGCTTTGAACAATTCAACAGCAGTATTTCTGGTAATCCAACCTTGAATTGGGCATTTGTAGCCGGCATTCGGATCGTCAAGATTTAGTTTGGAGCCTGTCCACGAGCTTTGAACTACCAACCAAGGGTAACCAGCCGGAACAGTTTCATGAACTATCAATACACCGGCAGCGCCTTGTCTGGCAGCCTCTTCATACTTATAAGTCCATCGACCATAGTAGGTCATTTCTTCTCCTTTGAAAAAAGTGGAATCACCAGAACTAAAACCCGGATCGTTCACCAAAACCACCACAGTTTTGCCCTTTACATCCAGCCCTTCATAGTCATTCCATCCATATTCGGGAGCTACAATGCCATAACCGGCATATACCAACTCAGAGTCATCAATACCCACAACCTCGTCCGTTCTCTCGGTATAAACCACCACATCTTTCATGGTTTCGAAGGTCATGATTTGCCCCTTGCCTTTGACCACCATGGTTGGTGATTGCGTTCCGGTAATTTCTACCAAAGGCACATCCTGAAAGTAAGAGTCGCCATTACCGGGAGCCACACCCATAGCCTTTAATTCGGACTCCAGATAATGAATGGTTTTCTCCTCCCCTTCCGTAAAAGGCTTTCTACCCATAAAATCATCAGAAGCCAATACCTGCAAATGCCTGTCGATAGATAGTGTGTCCATCTGAACATCGAACCCTGCGCGTTCAGTCGATGAACCTCCACAGGAATAAATCAAGGCCAGAATAGCCAGAAGCGATATATTTTTGAATAGTCTCATAAGTCTGCTTTATGCCTTGAATTTATGGAAAATTAGTTCTCAATTAAAACTCCTACCCTCAATAGAAAACAACCAGCAATGGCATGATTTGAGAGGGATTATAATTAACTTGAAGCTATGTCTACTCCCTTAGCTGAAGATAAAGCAAAGTTGATTTCGAAGATCAATGAAATAAAGGATCAGTCTGTGATAGACGACCTCATGCGTCTACTTGCCATAAATTCCGATGATTCTATTTATCTCTTATCAGATGGGCAGCGTGCCAACATCATGGAGGCTCGGGAACAAATCAAAAAAGGGCAAGGAATAGACTCAGGGCAAGCCGACCATGAAATTGACCAATGGTTAAACGAGTAATTTGGTCGCCAAGAGCTCAAACAGAGCGTAAGGAAATTCTAGATTTTTGGTTCAAAAGAAACAAAAGCAAAACATACTCCCGAAAGCTCAATAGATTATTCAAAGAAGCAATAAACCTAATTATCGATTACCCCGAAATTGGCAAGCGAACTGATTTGGAGAATGTTCGAGCCAAAATAATTCGTGATTACATTATGTTCTATGAAATCAATGATGATGAATTATTCATTCTTTCGATTTGGGATACTCGGCAAAATCCAGAGAATCTTAAGTTGAAAATATAGTTCAACCTTTGCGCCCTTAGCGGTTAACCTTCACCACAGAGTTGGCGGAGATCGCAAAGGTCACTTCCGTCCTCAAGCTTCAAGCTTCCAACTTCGCGCTTCAAGCTAGTAGCCATACTTCTCCTTCCACATAGCTTTCAAGCGTTTACGCATTTCATCTTCGCGCGCATTACTTCCCGGATCGTAAAGTTTAGTGCCTTTTATTTCCTGAGGCAGAAACTCTTGCTGCACAAAGTTTCCCGGATAATCATGGCTGTACTTATAGCCTTGACCATAACCTTCTTCCTTCATCAGCTTCGTTGGAGCATTGCGAATAGGCATTGGAATGGACAAATCACCTGTTTTTCGAACTAAATCTTGCGCCTTATTGATCGCCATATAAGCTGCATTGCTTTTAGGCGATGAGGCCAAATAAGTCACAGCCTGAGAGAGTATAATCCGACCTTCAGGGTAGCCAATCATATTCACGGCCTGAAAGGCATTGGTTGCTATTACCAAAGCAGTAGGGTTGGCATTGCCAATATCTTCTGAAGCCAGAATCACCAGCCTTCGGGCAATGAATTTGATATCCTCACCACCTTCAATCATTCGGGCCAAATAATACACTGCAGCATTAGGGTCGCTTCCACGAATGGATTTAATAAAAGCTGAGATCACATCGTAGTGCATATCTCCGGCTTTATCATAAGTCGCTACTCGTTGCTGGGCAATGTCTTTGACCAACTCATCAGTGACCACGGCCGGATCGTCTTCAATATTCTGAACTACCAGATCTAGCAGATTGAGCAATTTGCGAGCATCTCCACCTGAAATATTAAACAGTGCCTGCGTTTCTTTCAGCTCTACTTGTCGCTTGCTGAGGATTTCATCCTTTGCCAAAGCCTGCTCTATCAAACGGAACAAGTCTTCTTTAGAAAGTGCCTTGAGCGTATACACCTGGCTTCTCGATAGCAAAGCGGAATTCACTTCAAATGACGGGTTTTCGGTAGTGGCACCAATCAGCGTAATATCTCCCTTTTCAACAGCCCCAAGCAAAGCATCTTGCTGCGACTTGTTGAAACGGTGAATTTCATCGATAAAAAGAATAGTATTCGACTGAAACTTGGCCTTTTGTATTACCTCTCTTACTTCTTTCACTCCTGAACTGATGGCACTCAGGGTAAAAAACGGAGCCTTCACCGAGTTGGCAATGATATTAGCAATGGTGGTTTTACCCACACCCGGAGGTCCCCAGAGGATCATAGATGGAATTCTGCCTGCATTAATCGCTCTTCGCAAAACTCCCTCCTTTCCTACCAGATGCTCCTGTCCAATCAGGTCATCAAGCGTTTGAGGCCTCACTCTTTCGGCAAGCGGTTTTCGGGTAAAATCCATGCGGCTAATTTAAGTTCTCTAAGCTAGAAGGAAACCTTCGTGCCTGAAAATCGACAGAATTATTTCTAAGCTCGAAACTGCCATCAAGTCGGACGACTAAGCAACATTCCGGTAACTAAGTCACGGACAGAAAGGACTTTGACCCCAACCCTTCCCGAGGCTTCGGGAGGGTAAGGCGATGAAGCTTTTCGACTTGATAAAGCTAAAGTCCCCTTTAGGGGATTTAGGGGTACTATTTCAATCCAATCGTTGGTAGAAAAAAGTAAATTTTCAGGAACATGATCACTGTTTATTCGGTTCAAGATTGTAATAGTTGTTACTTCTTCAAAGTATGCGTGCTATACCTTTGAAGAAGCTTTTCCACCCCTAATACAACCATTATGGATGTAGAAATCTTAGCCCGAATCCAGTTTGCCTTCACTGTGGCCTTTCACTACATCTATCCACCCTTGAGCATTGGCCTCGGACTGGTCATGGTCTTTATGGAAGGGCAATACCTTCGAACCAAAGACAAGACTTATGAGGTACTCACTAAATTCTGGACAAAGATTTTCGCTCTGACTTTTGGCATTGGCGTAGCCACCGGAATTGTAATGGAATTTGAGTTCGGCACCAATTGGGCCACTTATTCGCGGTTTGTAGGCGATATTTTCGGGAGTGCTTTGGCGGCCGAGGGAATCTTTGCTTTTGCTCTCGAAAGCGGTTTCTTAGGCGTTTTGCTCTTTGGTTGGAACAAGGTAAGCCCTCGGGTACATTTTATCTCCACCGTAGGAGTATGGCTGGGCAGTATGTTTTCGGCCATCTGGATTGTAGTGGCCAACAGTTGGCAACAAACACCGGCAGGTTATCATGTAGTAGGAGAAGGAATCAATGCCCGGGCGGAGGTCACCGATTTCTGGGCGATGGTTTTCAATCCCTCGAGCGTTGAAAGAATTCTCCATGTATGGATTGGTGCTTTTCTGGCCGGAGCATTTCTCATCATCTCCGTTCATGCCTATTATCTACTCAAAGGAAGGCATGTAGAGCTTTCTAAAAAAGCCATCAAAATAGCACTTGGCGTTGCTTTGATTTCTTCTTTAGCTCAACTCGTTACTGGTCACGCTTCTGCTGAAGTGGTTGCTGAACATCAGCCAGCCAAACTAGCGGCCATGGAAGGGCACTTTGACGAAAACGCTCCCGCTGACCTCTACCTATTTGGCTGGGTAGACAAGGAATCGAAAGAAGTAACAGGCTTAGCCATTCCGGGAGGGACTAGCTTTTTGACACATCAGGATTTTAATGCACCCATACGTGGTTTGGACAGCTTTCCTCAAGATGAGATTCCAACTCAGATCAATGCGGTTTTTCAATTCTATCATATCATGATTGCCATAGGAATGGGCTTAATCGGTCTAACTATTCTGGCCACATTCTATTGGTGGAAAGGCAATTTATTCGACCAAAAATGGTTTTTAAAAATATTGGTGATTTCGGTACTGCTTCCGCAAATAGCCAATCAGGTGGGTTGGTTTACAGCAGAAATGGGTAGGCAACCCTGGGTGGTTTATGGGCTTTTGAAAACCTCAGATGCACTCTCGGAAGTAGTCACGGCAAATCAGGTATTGTTCTCCCTTATCCTATTCTTTATAATTTATGCTTTGCTTTTCACCTTATTCATTTATCTATTGAATAAGAAGATTAAGCACGGCCCTGATGAATCGCCATTGATGGATCAAAGGCCAAGACAAAGAGATGTAAGCAACGCATTTAGCAACTAATATGGGAACGTTCATAGGCATAGAATACTCAACCTGGTGGTTTCTTGTGGTAGGAGCCCTGTTCTCTGGTTATGCCATTTTAGATGGCTTCGATCTGGGTGCTGGTGCCTGGCATTTGTTCTTTAAGAAGGAAGAAAGTAGAAGAATTGCCTTGAACGCTATCGGTCCAGTTTGGGATGGAAATGAGGTTTGGCTGGTGATTGGTGGCGGTGCACTCTTTGCGGGTTTCCCTGTGGTATATGCCAATATGTTTTCGGCCATGTACATTCCCTTTATGCTGTTTTTGGCCGCCCTGATTTTTCGGGCGGTGGCTATAGAGTTTAGGTCGAAAGAAGAAATGCAGTGGTGGCGAACCATGTGGGACGTGAGCTACAGTGTGAGCAGTATTTTACTAGCCTTGCTCTTGGGCATTGTTTTAGGGAACATCCTCATTGGAATTCCACTAGACGAAAACAAGCAATTCACAGGTCATTGGCTGAGCTTCCTGAACCCATATGCGATTATGGTTGGCGTCACCACACTAGCTGCATTTATGATGCATGGTGCCATTTATCTAGGCATGAAAACCAAAGGAAAGCTCTATGCTCAGATCTATCAGTTTCTGAAAAGAGCCATCATCTTTTTTATTGTCAGCTTTGCCCTGGTCACGGTTTACACCCTCATCTACATTCCACATCTAACAGACAAAATCAGCAGAAACCAGTGGATGTTTATTATTCCGGTAATTGCCTTTTTGGCTATCGCTAATATTCCGAGACTTGCCACCAAGAAAAAATTTCTTCAGGCATTTCTCTTTTCTTCGCTCACGCTGGCCATGCTTTTGGTCATTGTGGCGATTGAGCTTTACCCAACCATCATTTACAATACAGCCGACCCAGCACATCATATTACCGTTTCCAATGCAGCATCTTCATCAAAATCCCTAAAGATCATGCTGATCATGGCCGCTATCGGTATTCCATTAATAGCCACCTACACCTACTTTGTCTACAAAACCTTTTGGGGCAAAGTGGAATTGGATGAGCATAGTTATTGATAAGACGGAAGACGGAAGTCGTTAATCGGTTAATCGGAAAGCAGAAAACAGGCTTGGTTTGCTTTGCCATGTCAAATTGAAGCTGCAAAGCTCCTGGCTTCTGTCCTCCTCGCGGAGGAGGTGTCCCGAGTACTCGGGACGGAGGAGGATATTGCCTTTGAACTTGAGACTTTATAGAAAGACGGCTAAACCAGCTATCTTCAGAACATGAACAAAATCAAGTGGCTCTATTTGGTTACTATCATCTTGATTGGTAGCAATTCCTCCAAAATTTATGGTCAAGCCAACCCTAGTTCATCTCTGACCATATTCGAAATAGGCAGCAATAGAATTGAAGTATTAAACCTCATAGACAAAGAGTTTAATATTCATATTTCAGAAGATACCGCTGTTTTTGAAAACCTTGTATTTGACAATTTTATTGGGAAAACTCTGGTCTTTAGCAAAGGTCTACAAAACGTTAAAGTTGAGGTCAAATATGGTTTTTCTTTCCTCCAATATACTATCGATGACGTCCCTGCCTACTCTATTCCATATTATATTAATTATACAGACTTCTATGATCTTGATGTAAATGACAATCACATTGCATTACCCGACTACTATGGAAATTCAGACGCTATGAAAGTTTACGAGCTAATGGGCTTTGAGAGCCTCAAGGGTATAGAACTTTGGATTCAAGGGCTTGACTTTGAAAAGGTTCGAGCCATCTCTTTTAAGGAACAAAAGTCATTCTTTGAGAACCTAATGGAGAACAAAACCACCTATGAAGAATGTTGTCAGGAATATATCGGTCAGGCTCAAAAATTCTTAAACTCATCGATTGAAGATTACAAATCCTTCACTGACTTGAATCTCGAACTTTATCCAAAGCAAATCATTATCGTTATTTCAGGAAACACTGAATTAGGCCCCCCCTTCCGGAAAACGATCATAGAAAAGCAAAACACTTATAGATAACCCTCTTCACCCTGAAGTCTAATATCTAATATCTCTCATCTATAGCCTCATTCAACTTTAAACATTCATCACTCAACATTACCAAATCCACTCCCGAGCAATTTCTTCCGCTCCCTTAAAAGCTCCGGTTCTAGCCATGGCCACAGCGTACTTTTGATCATCACAAAAACTCAAAATGTTATGAAAAAAGTAGTTGTACGATTGATAGCAATAATCGCGTTTGTAGTTGGCTTGCAGGTTCAGGCCTCTACCCCCTCTAAACTTAATGCTAGAGTCATTGGTGAAGGTCAGCCCATGATTATGATTCCTGGACTCACCTGCGATGGAGCTGTCTGGGACACCACCATCGAGGCCTTGGGAGACCAGTATCAGTACCATGTACTTACGCTTCCCGGTTTTGCAGGTCAAGCACCTTTGGCAGATGTGGAAGCCGGTTTCTTCAATCAAATCAAGTCATTGGTTTACCAATATATAGAAGAGAACCAGCTTGAAAAGCCCATTATTGTTGGTCACAGTTTAGGTGGTTTTCTGGCTCTTCAGATTGGAATTGAGAAACCAGACTTAGCTGAAAAACTAGTGGTGGTAGACGCGCTACCCTTTATGACGGCCATTCAGATGCCCACCGCAACAGAAGAGAGTGCCAAGCCATTTGCTCAGAATATGAAAACTCAAATGAAAGCCGCTGCCAGCCAGACCGATGAACAAAAAAGAACCTTTCAGCAGATGCAATTGCAAAGCCTCATCCGCAACAAAAAGTACATTGAAACAGCGACCAACTGGGGTGTCTCCAGCGATATGAACACCGTTGCCCAAGCCATGTACGAGATGTACACCACTGATATTCGTGCCGATTTGGCCAAAATTAAAGTACCCACTTTAGTATTGGGCGCATGGGCGGCCTATGAGTCTTATGGTTCGACCAAAGAGAGTGTTATGAACATGTATAAAGCTCAATATGCCAAGCACCCAAATCTGAAACTAGATATTTCCGAAGGTGGCTACCACTTCATTATGTGGGACGATCCCGAGTTCTTTCTCAACTGGCTCAACAAATTCTTGTAACAGAAAAGAGGGGTAGTGTCTGCGAAGATTCACTACCCCTATCTTGAGGGTAAAACATAAAAATTGTATACAAATACAACAGTCCCTTTCTGAAGATTTAGGAGAGAAAAGATTTATTTCAAACTTTACCCAATTGAAAAGTCATTTTTTAAGATGAACAAGCGTGTAGTCTATTGGATTTGCCAGGTTGGAGGCTGGGGGCTTTATACCCTCTTTCTCATTGGCATGATTGCCCTGTTTGGGGGAGAAAATTCCATTACTCGTTCTACGCTCATTTTACAGTCCATTATCTATGTGTCGCTAATTTTATTTTCACACCTCTTCCGTCTTCACATCCAAAGAAAAAACTGGTTAGACCTAAGCATTGGCAAGCTCATACCAAGGGCCATTCTTGGCACCTTTATTACTGCCACACTAGCTCAAATTTTCATCCACATAATCATATACCTATTAGTACCACTTTCAGGAATATCCGGTTTTAGTTGGGGAGGTTTTGTGGGGTATGTCTTCAACATTTTTCTGGTTCTTATTCTTTGGGCCGCTATCTATTTCATCATAAAATTCATCGAAAAGAACCGTAACTCTGAGCTGGAAAAACTAGAACTAAAATCGGCCTTGCAAGAAGCTGAGCTAATGATTTTGAAGAACCAGGTAAACCCCCACTTTCTTTTCAATGCCCTCAACAACATTCGGTCACTCATCTTGGTAGAACCTGAAAAGGCCCGCAAAATGGTAACTCATATATCCGATCTGCTGAGATACTCCATTCAGTTCAATGCCTCAGAAAAGGTTGGGCTTAAAGCCGAAATCGAGATAGTGAAAGACTATCTGCAATTGGAATCCATACAATTTCAGGAGAGGTTGCGCTATACTTTTACTATCGACCCGGAAACAGAAAACGTTCAAATCCCTCCTATGGCCATTCAATTATTGGTTGAAAATGCCATCAAGCACGGACTTTCAACCCAAAAAGGAGGAGGAGAAATACACATAAAGACTAATATTGAACAGAACCACCTGCTTATAGAAGTAACTAACAGTGGCCAACTAAAACCAATACAAAAAAGAGAAGGCGTTGGGCTGAAAAACCTGGTTGAACGCATGAAGATTCTCTTCGGACACTTTGCTGAATTCAGGCTTGAAAATAGCAGCAAGGAAACCGTCACGGCCACCTTAAAGATTCCACTAAAATGAAGGCACTTATAGTAGACGACTCTCAACTGGCCCGACAGGAACTAAAACACCTGCTCAAACACTTTAGCCACGTTCATATTATAGGCGAAGCAGAAAATGCTGAACAAGCATTAACCCTTATAGAGGAAAAACAGCCTCAACTGCTATTTCTAGATATTCAAATGCCCGATAAAGACGGCTTTGAACTGCTGGAAGAACTAATCGATGTGCCAGAAGTAATTTTCACCACGGCATTCGATCAGTATGCCATGCAAGCCTTTGATCATAATGCGCTCGATTACCTTCAAAAACCCATCAAAGAAGAACGGCTGAGTTTAGCACTCGAAAGAGCTTCTGAGAAAATTCGTTTGCGAGAAGAAAAAGAAAGCAAGGTCAAGCCTTTGGGACTTTCCAGCCAGGTGTTTGTAAAAGATGGCGAGCAATGCTGGTTCGTGTCTCTTGCCAATGTGCGCATGATGGAAATTATGGGAAGCTACACCCGAATTTTCTTCAACAACCAACAACCCATGATCCCCCGTTCGCTCAACTACATGGAGTCCCGCCTCGATCCGGAAGTATTCTTCAGAGCCAACCGCCAACAGATTATCAACCTCAAATATATCGACCGAATTGAACCGTGGTTCAGCGGAACATTAAAACTATACCTGAAAGGTGGTGAAGAAGTAGAAGTGAGCCGCAGACAGAGCATTCGCTTTAGGGAAATTATGAGCTTTTAATAGCAATATGCCCAACAAAAGTTCATGAATGAATTATAAGTTTGCTTTTGCCTTCCATAGAAAACCAAGTAATTTTCGGCCATGAACAAGGTGGAGATTAAGGCAAGGCTAGAAGATTCTTACGATCATTTTCTAAAGTTCATCGGTGGTCTTTCGAAAGACGAATTTGAATATGCCCCGGAGAGAAAGTGGAATGCCGGACAACAGGCCGATCACCTTATAAAAAGTACACGCCCGCTAGAGAAGGCCCTGGGCTACCCCAAATTTCTCATCAAGTTTAAATTCGGTCTTGCCAACCGCCCCTCTAGAACTTATCCCGAGTTGGTAGAGCGATACAAACAAAAGCTTACCACGCTGGAGGGAGATCCTCCCGGAAACTTTGTGCCCAAACGGGTACCTTTTTCAGACCTAAACAAAGTCACAAAAACACAAAAAGAGATTGTTTCCGGCATACAGGAAAAACTCTCCAAATGGTCCGAGGATCAACTAGATCAATACATCTTTCCTCACCCTTTACTCGGCAAAGTTACCGTACGCGAAATGCTCTATTTCACCATCTACCATGCCGAACACCACCAGAATGTGGTGAAGATCTATTTGAAGGGAATCTGACCCTCTCCGAGCCCTTATTTCAGGGGTAGAATTAGCCTCGTTTATAAGGGTCAACTTTGGAGAGCAGAAACTAATTCCCCTCCTGTCGCCAGTTATGGTGTCCCCACCGTGACACACAAAGCATCAGATCCTATCCTTAATATGAGTTAGAAAACTGAATTGACCAGAGTCAGAATAATAAAAAGAGGCTGATGAATATTCATACAGAGTAAAATCTTCAGCTAAATTCCATTTACCAGAGACAGGGTTATGATGTATATAGTCAAGTTTTTGATAGATGACTTCTGGTGAATATAGATGTACAGAACGACTCTTAGGCTGCCAGATATCGAAATTCCTATCCTTCCAGTCAACCTTAAGTTCCCTGAGAGCCTTTGGGTCGGACTTTAAAGATTGAATGAGTTGGTGACCTGTATATTTCTTAAAACTGGCTATAGGACTCTCTTTTCCGTTCCAGTTTATTATCTCAAGAATAGCGTGAAAATGATTAGGCATAATTACAAATCCATATACCGCCAACTTATCCCTTTCTACCAAAAACTGAAGAGAATCGATCAGAATATCCTTTCTAAAGGGCTTTTGTAATATTGGAATCCAGTTATTGATAGTACAGGTATAGAAATA
>MDTG01328048.1_pt1 | contig 62928 bp, 63 predicted proteins | sample 811421 | NCBI WGS metagenome assembly MDTG01 (sample SAMN05326645, study PRJNA326480) | marine metagenome | isolation source: seawater | place: Pacific Ocean: South East | collected 2011
CCACGTTGATAGGCTGGATGTGGAAGCGCAGTAATGCGTGAAGCTGACCAGTACTAATAGCTCAATTGGCTTGATTTATGCACTGAAAAAAATTTTTATCTAAACTGTATTTTAGACTACGATATTGATACAAATCAAAAAAACTAAAAATTAATCTTTAAAATGGTAATTTTAGGTATTCACAAAGATCCTTGGCACAATACAGGTGCAGCTATTCTTTATTCAAAAAAAGGAAAAATTAAACTAGCAACATTGTCAGAAGAAAGAATCGATAGGATAAAAGATTCACGTAATTTTCCTGAAAAATCGATTTTAGCCTGTATGAAACAAACAGGAATTAAATCCTTGGATGAAATCGACCTTGTTGTTACAGATTATTTTGAATCCGAAGATATTCTCTTTAAGGATTACAATAAGAAAGTTTGTAGGACAGACACACTTCTGCATAGTTTTCCTAAAAACAAAATTAAAGTAATAAATCATCACTTACTACATGCTTGTTCTGTTTATTATTCCTCGCCGTTCAAAGAGTCAGCGATATTAATTATAGATGGCAGAGGAAGTTTAAAAGAAACACAAAGTTTATTTTATGCTTCTAATAATAAAATTAGACTTATAAAAAAAACAAATAAAATAGGAATTGGTTTGCTTTATGCAACTATGACGGAAGAAATTGGTTTTAAAACACTCGAAGAGGGAAAAACAATGGGACTGGCTCCTCATGGAGCTAAAATAAAAAAAAAATTTTTTGATTTTTTTGGGAAGTATAAAGGCATTGAAACTAGTTATGAAAAAATTTGTGTTAATCAAAAATATGAAGTTAAAGATCGATACAAAAAAAAAATTTCTACTTTTTCTGATAAAGCTAAAGTTGCATATGAGGTTCAAAAAGAAATGGAAAAGGCAATGTTACATCTTATAAAATTTGCTAAAAATAAAACCAAAACTGATAATTTATGTATATCAGGTGGAGTAGCTCTAAATTGTGTAGCGAACAACATTCTTAAAGATACAAGATTATTTAAAAACATTTATATTAATCCCGCTGCATCAGACACTGGTATTCCGTTAGGTGGAGTGTATCATGGATATTTTAATCATTATAAAAATCCAAAAAAAAAAACGACATTATCCCCTTATTTAGGTCTAAGTTATTCCAAGGGAGATGTAGAGAAAAGTTTAAAGTTATTAAAAAAAAATAAAAATATTAAGATTTCTAAAGATAAAGATTTAAAACATACTCTTAGGTTATTGCTTAAAAATAGAGCAGTTGGTTTTTTTCAAGGAAGATCTGAAACAGGACCAAGAGCACTTGGTAATAGATCAATATTAATGAGCCCATTAAAAGAGAAAAATAGATACATATTAAACAAAAAAATTAAATTACGTGAGGAGTTTAGACCTTTTGCCCCAATTGTTTTAAGAGAAGAGGTAAGTAATTTTTTCCACTTTAAGGGCGAAAGTCCTTACATGCTTTATGCTTGTAAGGTAAAAAAAGAAAAGAAAAAATTTATTCCTGCTGTTGTTCATTTAGATAACACTGCAAGAATTCAAACGGTTACATCAAATTCCAATAAAAAAATATATAATTTATTAAAAATGTTCCAAAAAAAAACAAAAGTTCCTGTTTTGATAAATACATCATTCAATATCAGGAATGAACCAATTGTAGAAACGCCTGATCATGCAATAAATTGTTTTTTGAATACAAAAATTGATGCTCTTTATTTACAAGATTATATTATTGAAAAGATTTAAGTGATTAAAAAATCAAAAGTAACGATAGGTTTACCTGTTCGTAATGAAATTAAAAATATTAATAAAGTATTAGAAAATATTTTTAAGCAAGATTTAAAAAACTTTTCTTTAATAATTTCAGATAATTTTTCATCAGACGGAACTTATGAGATTTGTAAAAAATGGGCTAAAAAAAAAAGTCAAATCAAACTGTTCAGACAAAAAAAAGAGATTATCAGAGGCCAAAATTTTTTATTTGTATATAAAAAGTGCAAAACTCCATATTTTATTTGGATGGCTGCCGATGACTTAAGATCTAAAAATTTTCTCTCATCTAACTTAGATTTTCTTGAAAAAAACAAAAATTATATTGCATCATGTTCAACTAATATAATTGAAGTAAAGCCAAATAAAAAAGTTAAAAAGAACTTTAGTATTATTGGTGATAATAATTCAAATATTAAAAAATTTCTGAAAAATTGTTATTACTCTCATGGGATTTTTTATTCTTTATTTCGATATCAAAATTTAGGAGAAATTGAAAAAAATATTCATTATTTTATGTGGGATTGGATGTTTAATATTTTTTTAATTACAAAAGGAAATTTTAAAAGAGTTAAAAAGGGATTTTTTTTAACAGTACATGGAGGTGTAAGCACGCAACATGATTATATAACTAAGTATAAAAAGAATTTTCTAGAAGCAGTTTTCCCACCATTAATATTTATATTTTATACTTTAAAAAAAATGAAATTTTTTAAAAGAGATTTTCTTACTATTATATTTCAGTTGATTAAATTATTTTATGTAATTGAAAAAAAATGGATAAAAAAAATTATTAATATTAAATCCTAATTTTTTTTTGATATAAATTTGATAATAAAACTGATCTTTTTATAAATTTAAGGTGTTGAGAATTAATTTTTTTGTTTTGATGAATAAGGTTCAATACATTTAAAATATCTTTAAGAAATTTTGTTGAACCGTTCAATTTTTTTGATTTGATTATGTAAAATAAAAATAATGAAATTCTAGATAAATTATCTGAGTAATTTGAATAATTTCCGTTAAAGTGACTATTTAAAAGTGAAATAGAAATTTGATTTAATTCTTTTTTATTTTTAATTTTTTTCTGAATAAGTTTTAATAAACATTCTATTATTTTTAAATCAAAGTCATAATTTTCTTTTTTTATATTTAATTTTGAAATTTTTCTTTTTGATACTAGTAATTGGTGAGGATCAAATTCAAAATTTTTTCTTCCTAAAAATTTTTCAAAAGATTTAATAAATCTAAAACCATATAGTTTCATTTTTATTAATGACTTATTTAATTCATCTTTCGAGTACCATTTAATAAAATTTACAACCATATCATCTCTTGCTCTCATTCGAGCGTAATGATTGAATTGATAAGAATTTTTTTTGAATTCTAAGAAATTTTTATATCTTAAAAATTTTCTTGAAAAATCTACAACTAGTTGTCTTAAAGAATACTTATTGTAAGCATATATAAGTGCTACTGAATTTTCATTTTTCCAATATTTTTTTAAATTGGTAATTAATTTTTTTGTATTTTGTATATGGTGAAAAATCCCATATACCCAAAAAATATCTACTTGGTTTTTAAGATTTATATCTAATATATTTCCTTTTAGAACTTTGATATTACTAATTTTGTTTTTTTTTAAATATCTTTTAAACTTTTGAACATTGTGTATCGAGTCATCAACAGAAATTATTTCTTTTGCTCCTAGTTTGCTAAATGCAACGCTCCAGTTTCCATTGCCAAATGCGTAATCAACAACCACGGCATTTTTTATCTTATTTTTGAATATATATTTTAAATATTTTTTACATAACTTTATCCAGGAATCATTTAATTTTTCAAAATAAAACATTGATTTTGCATAATCGTTAATTTTAAATTTTGAATTGATTTTCATTTTTTTTTATTTTTTTTAAGATAATTATTAAAAAAAATATTTGTTTTGTCCCCAAATGGATAACCCGCATCTTTAAAAGCTTTTTCAGAAATATCAGAGTGTCTAACTTGAGCAACCCATCTAATTTTATTGGAATAATTTTTTGTGCTTCTATGAAGTAAAAATTGGGAGAAGATAACTAAATCTCCAGGAATTGCATTAATTAGCTTGGTATTCATCTTAGGATCTTTTTTTAAGTTAATATCTTTAGGTGACATATTTTTTTTTCTAATTAACCTATCTTTTCCAGTATATTTAAAACTAAATACCCCTTTATTATGACTACCCTCTATTACCTCTATAGAGCCAAAAAATTTATTTACTTTTGTGACGGGTATCCAATAAGTTAAAGAATTTAATGACCCTAATAAATAAGTAATGTCTTGATGCCATTGGAATAAATGTTTCTTATCATTAGGCATGTCCATTCTTAAGTTATAAGAACGCATTACAGCAGGGAGTCTCAAGCCCAAGTCAATACTGATTTTTCTTAAAGATTCTAAGCTTGATAATTTTGTAACTGAATGAAGATATCTTAATGTATCATAATATTTTGGTCGTGAGGAAGAGCCTAGTTTCAATATTTTACAAAATCTCTTATCATTTATTTTTCTCACTTTCTTATCAAAAACTTTAGCAAATAATAAAAGTTCTTTTTTAATTCCATTTAAATTCTTTTTTAATCCTGGTACTGATTTAATTACCAAATATCCGTTTTTTTTGAATTCTTTTTTTTGTTTAGTTGTAATCATTTTTTGCTTTTATTTATTTTTAGGAAATTTGTATACAAAATAGTTAGTTTTTTTTTAAATATAGTAATTTAATATAATCAATTATAAATTTCTCAACCCTATTTGTTGTTTTAATTTTATAAAATTGATGAATATTTAATTTTTTAAATTTTTTAGTACTTTTTGAATTAATTATAATTTTACATTTTTTTTTCGAAATCTTACGAAATATTTTTGAACATAGTTTTGCAAAATCAATCACTTTAAGTGTATCGTTTCCCCTCATATTCGTAATTAAAGATTTTTTCTTTTTACTAGATATCCATTTTGATACCAATTTTCCAATATCATCGTTACTACAAAAATTTCTAAATTGTTGCCCTGATGATTTAAGGGTAATTGATTTACCTTTTATTAATTCGTTTGGGAATGAGTAGGGAATTAAATTTTTTCTATTTATTTTTTTTTCACTAAAACCATAAACTGCACCTGGTCTTAAAATAAGGTATGTTTTTTTATAATTTTTACAAAAATTAATAAATATTCTTTCAGTAATATAATGACATAATTTATAAAAATCATTCAATATAATTGGTGTTTGATTTTCTTTTAAAAAATTATCTTTTTCATCGTAGATTCTTAAAGAAGAAATATAGACAAAATATTTACATTCTAATTTTAGAAGCTTATTTAAAAGTTGTATAGTATTTTCTGAAGCTCTACGAAGAGCTAAAGATTTGTTTTTTTTTACTTCTTCGTCAAAAACACCACCAGCATGAACAAATAAATCAATTTTTTTATTTATTTTTTCAATTTTGTAACTTTTATTTTTAAAATTATAAAATTTTGAATTTAAACTAGTTATTTGATGTCTAGAGAGATTTTTTTTAATACCATATCCTACAACACCAGATGATCCCAAAATACATATTTTCATAATAAGATAATATACTTAATAATTTGTGGTATATTACTTTATTAGATATTTTACAAAACAATTAATTTAGAATTAATGCTTACAAAAACTCAAATAAAAAATAATTTAAAAAAAATTAGAATAAAAGAAAAATTTATAATAATTCACTCTGATGTTACAGGACTTTATTTTAAAAATTTTTCACTTCAGGAGCTGTGGAAAATAATTAAATCATCTTTTGGCAAAAATAAGACATATATTTTTCCAGCTTTTACTCTCAAAAATAAAAAAAAAAAGTGGGATTATCATAAAAGTAAAAGTGATGCAGGAATTTTTTCTGAATATTTTAGGAACAACATATCACAATTAAGAACAATACATCCATTGCACTCCGTTTGTATTTTTGGAAAAAATAAAAATAAAATTAAAATTGGACCCTCTTTATCTAGTTTTGGAAAAGGATCATTTTGGGATTGGGCATGTAATTCTAAAGATGTATGTAATTTAAGTTTAGGTTTGAATTTAGGTGGCGGGGCAACTTTTTGTCATTATTCTGAGGAATTCATGAAGGTGAGTTATAGAAAATATATAGAATTAGACATTCAGGTATTTAAAAAAAAAATAAAAAAATTGATAGAAAATTCTTATATTTTGCTAGAAAAAAAAAATTTTCAAATAACTGGAAAAAATTAGAAAGAGAATTAACAAAATTATCTTTAATTAGAAAATATGTTTTCCCTGAAAATGATTACTCAATTTTAAAAATGAATACAAATAAAGTCACTAAATTTTTAATAAAAAAAATTAATAATAATTCTTTATATTTGATTAAATAAATTATTTTTTTAATTTAACCATACTCATAGACAGGCCAACACCAAAACCACACAATAATACTGATTTATTTTTATTAAATTGTTTAAAATTTTCTTTGATTAGTACCGGTATAGATGTTGAAACTAGGTTTCCATATTTTTCATAATTTGTAGGAATAATTTTTTCATTTTTGAATTCTGATTTTAATAATTGAGTTACGATTTTACCTGCTTGATGAATATATATATTTTCTATATTTTTTGAGTTTTTTACAATTTCTGGAATAACATGTTTAATAGCAAATGATACAACAGCAGGACCATTCATTTTTATTTCCTCTTTATTAAAGATCAAATCATCCTGAGTATTAATTATATTTTTTGTAATTATTTTACTCAATTTAAAGCCTTTTTTGTCATACTCAATGTAAGCAATAGATGCCCCATCACTAAAAAGTGGTCTAATATTTTTATTTTTTTTACTGATATATTTTGAATAAGTATCACTAGTTACTATTAAAATTTTTGATTTTTTATTATTTTTTATTAGTCCATAGGATAAAATTAGCGCATCAATAAAACCGGAACATCCTGAATTTAGATTAATATTATGAACATTTTCTTTTTTTAAAAAACTTGCAACATAATTTGATATGCCTGGAAATCTAATAGATGGGGTATTAGTTACGCTAATTATATGTGTAAGAGATAAAATTTCTTTTTTTTTTAATTTTTTACAAACATCTAAAGCTAGATTTTCAGAAGTTTGTTCATAATTTGATAAATATCTTTCCTTAATACCAGTAAGTTTAAATAAGGAATTTTTTTTAAGTTTAAATTTTTTTTCAATAATATTATTATTTTCTTTAATTTTTCCTAACCTAAAAAAAATTTTTGATATTTTTATCATTTTATGAAAATCTTTTTTTTATTTATTTTTTTATTTTTTAATACTTTAATCATCTTATTTATATAACTTTCTTTTTTAACAAATTTAAACTTTTTATGACTAAAATTTACTAAAGTAGATTTTCCCATTCTATTATTCATGATACCTACTGAAATAACATTAACTCTAACCCCCCTTTTTTTTTGTTCATCACTTAAGATTTTTGCTGCATAATTGAGAGCATTTTTTGACAAACTGTAGTAAGCATTCCCAGTGCTTGATGAGTCAGCTGCAATAGACGACAAGAAGAAAATTGATCCATTTTTATTTAAAAATTTGTTGTTTATAATTTCAGTAGCAAATAATAGTGGAATTTCAAAATTAATATAAAAGCTTTCTTTAAATTCTATTTTTGAAAAATTAGATAAAGTTGAATTTTGATACTGACCGTTAAATATGACAACGTTATCATATTTCTTTTTAATATTTTTAAAAATTTTTTTTATATTAAAAACTTTATAATTTTTTATTTTAAATACTTTAGAATAGTTTTTACATTTACTTTTACTAATACTATCAACATCTTTAAGTCTTTTAGCAAGATCTTCTGCTAATTGACTCGATCCACCAATAAAAAGGGATTTCATTATTACGATTTAATTGTATCTTGAATTAATTTGTCCAATTGAGCAAAAGTTTTAATTTTTTCAAATTTCCTAAAATCTATATTTTTTTTGTATTTTTTATTGATCTCTGTAATAAGAGTAATTTTAGTAAGAGAGTCCCATGCATACTTATTTACACAATTGTTTGAGTTTATTTCACTAATTTTTTCTTTAAAGGATTTTGCTATAAGATTTTTGTGTTTCATTATATCATTTATAATAATTAATATTTTGAATTATATATTTATATTTTCTATAAATAGAATATCAATAAGATTAAACTAATGAGCTTAACAAAAAATCTTCAAATAATAGATAAAAAAGGATATTTAATTTTTGAGAATGTATTTAGTAAAAAATCTACTAAATTATTCAAATCAAAACTTGAAAAGATTCTAAATTATAGAGTCAAAAAAAAAAAAGTTGTAGGCCATAATGATAATCAAGTTCTTTATAATTATTTTGTAGAGGATAAATCATTAATCAAGTTAATACATATTCCAAAAATTGATAATTTATTAAAAAAATTGTTAGAACCAAATTATGTTATGCAATCTACTAATGCTCAAAATAGAATAAAAGGTAAGATTAACAAAAATATTAAATTAAAAAAAAAGTATAAAATAGGCTCAACTTGGCATACTGATAGTAGATATTTAAATAATAAAAGATTAGATAAAGGATTTAGTTATTTAGTTATAATAGCCCTAGACGAATTTAATAAGTTAAATGGTCCAACAAAATTCATTGAAAATTCATTTAATTATAGATCAAGACCAAGAAGAAAAATAAATCTAAAATTTAAAGAGTTAATTATGAAGGAAGGATCTGTTTGTATAATGGATACTGGTATGTGGCATAAAGGAGGTAACTCAACAAATAAATCTAGGTGGTCAATTTTTTCAATTTACACAGGTTGGTTTGTAAAACCTTATTATAATTACTCAAAATTTTTAAAAAGAAATAAGATCTCAAACAAATATAAAAAATTACTTCATTATAATTCTACACCACCAGAATTAAATGAACACAGAGGAACAGTAACCAATCTAAAATGACGATTTAAGATATTTATGAAAAAATTAATATATTAATTTAGATATGAAAAAGTTTTTTCTAATAGGTAAAAATAAACTCTTTAAATTAAATAGAAGCATAACTGGTGGAGGTTTAAAAAAAACACTAAAAATAATTAAAAAGAATTTTGGAAATCTTAAAATAAAAAAAATAAAGTCAGGTACTAAGGTTTTTGATTGGAAAATTCCACCAGAATGGAATGTGACAGAGGCGTATATATTAGATAATAATAATAAAAAAATAGTTGATTTTTCAAAAAATAATCTTCATTTAATTGGATATTCAACTCCCATAAATAAACTTTTGAATAGAAGACAACTATTTAAAAAACTTTATTTTTTAAAAAATAAACCATCTGCTATTCCATATATTACATCTTATTATAAAAAACGTTGGGGATTTTGTGTTTCATACAATTTTTTTCAAAGTTTGAAAAAGAAATATAAAGAAAAAGATATATTTAGGGTTGTAATAAAATCAAAATTTAATGATAAAGGCTTTCTAAATTATGGGGAATTAGTTTTGAAAGGAAATACTAAAAGTGAAATTTTAATTTCTACATATATATGTCATCCTTCAATGGCTAATAATGAATTGTCAGGACCAATCGTATCAATGTGTTTAATTGATTATTTTAAAAAGAGAAAGATGAATAAAACATTAAGATTTTTATTTATACCTGAAACTATTGGTTCAATAGCTTATTTAAGTAAAAATTTATCTCATCTAAAAAAAAATGTTATAGGAGGATTTAATTTGTCATGTATTGGAGATGAAAGAAATCACTCATGTATGTTTTCAAAATATGGAAATTCTCCATCCGACGACTCTATTATTGAGGCCTATAAAAGTTTGAGGATTAAAAAATTTAAAATTTTTTCTTTTTTAAAAAGAGGATCAGATGAAAGACAGTTCAATTCACCAGGAATAGATTTACCAATTTCATCAATTTTTAGAACAAAATATGGAGAATATCCTGAATATCACACTTCTTTAGATGATTTCAATCTAGTAACATTAAAGGGGTTAAAGGGCGGTTTTAATGTTGTAAAAGAAGCTATTAAAATACTCCAAAAGAAAATTATACCAAAAAATTTAGTTTTTGGTGAACCAAACATGGGAAAAAGAAAATTATATCCTACTTTATCAAATTCAATAAGAAGTAAAGAAACTCAAAACTTAATGGATTTTTTACAGTATTCTGATGGAAAAAATTCGTTAGAAAAAATTTCAAAAAAAATTCATCTTGATATAAGGGCTACAAAAAAAGTTTATAGAAAACTGAAAAGTTTTAACTTAGTTTATTAAAATTTTATGATTAAATTTAATTACTCAAATCATTACATTGATAAACAAGATAAAAAAGCTGTTTTAAATGCTATGAATTCCAAAGTCTTAACTAAAGGAGATTATTTAACTAAATTTGAGAATAAGTTAAAAAAGTTCGTGCAAGCAAAATATTGTACTGTTGTATCTAATGCTAGTAATGCGCTAATTGCTGTATTAAAGTCGCTTAATGTTTCTAAAAATGATAATATTTGGTGTTCTAATAATACATATATAGCTACAATTAATTGTGCTTTACATTTGAACCTAAATATTGATTTAGTAGATATAAATTTAAAAGATTACAATATATCAGTTAAAAGTTTAAAAAAAAAACTTCTTTCTACCCAGAAAAAAAAATTACCAAAGTTTTTAATTGTTACACACATCGGAGGATATTGTTGTAATTTAAAAGAAATTCATAAATTATCAAAAAAATTTAAATTCAAAATAATTGAGGATGCCTCTCATGCGCTAGGGGCAAAGTATTTAAATAGTAAAATTGGGAACTGCAAATATTCTGAGGCATCAATATTTAGTTTTCACCCTTCAAAAATAATTACATCAGCAGAGGGTGGAGCGATAACTACTAATAATTATGAAATTTCAAAAAAAATTAAATTAATAAGAGAAAATGGACACGATTTTAGTAAAAGCAGATTTCATAAAATTGATACAAATTACTATGATATTAAAGAACTAGGATTTAATTTTCGATTAAATGAGTTAAATTGTGCATTAGGAATTTCTCAACTGAATAAAATAAGCAAATTCATTAATTACAAAAATAAGCTTTCAAAAATTTATTTTTCAAGTTTAGATAAAAAAAAATTTATTTTACCCGAGTACGATTTTTCCTCAAGGCTCAACTCTTGGCATTTATTTATTTTAAGATTAAATTTTGAAAATTTAAAAAAAAGTAAAAACAAAACAATAAGCTATTTAAAGAAAAAAGGAATTTTAGTAAAAACACATTATCCACCACTATCTACTCTTACATTAATTAATAAAAGCTTAAGAAGAAAACTTAATTACCCAGAATCAATGAAATATTATAGATCGGCTATTTCGATACCTATTTATTATGATTTAAAATTAAATGATCAAAAGAAAATTATTAAAATATTGAACAAAATATAAAAACTTGTAAAAAGTCTATCTTCTAGAAAGTAAACTTATATGTCAAAAAGACTAGCAATAATTCCAGCTCGAGAAGGCTCAAAAAGAATTAGATTTAAAAATATTAAAAAATTATTAGGTAAGCCATTAATACAATATTCTTTGGATGCATGTATAAAAAGTAAATTATTTGATAAGATACATATTTCTACTGACTCGAAAAAAATATTAGATGTAGTAAAAAAAAGTAATTTGAATATCAGTTTTTTTAGATCAAAAAAATTATCAGGTGATAAAACACCGATCAGTAAAGTTGTAATTAACGTATTGGAAGAATTTAAAAAAAGAGGAAAAATTTTTGATGAGGCTTGGTTAATCTATGCAACAAATCCAATGGTAAATGAAAAGATCTTAAAAGCCTGCTCAAAAAAATTTAATCTTATGAAAAGAAAGGGCGATCATAGAATTTTAATGGCAGTAAATGAATATAATCACCCTATTGGAAAAGCTCAGAAATTACTCAAAAATGGTTCATTAAAGCCTATTTTTAAAAAAAATTTTAAAACAGACTCACAAAAATTAAAAATATCTTATTGTGATGCAGGTATGGTTAGCGTTTATCCTATGAAGTTTTTTTTAAAAAATAAAAAAATGGAATTTAAACCATTTATTTTGCCAAAAAATCAATCAATTGATATTAATAATTTGAATGATTTCAAGTTCGCTCAAAAAACTTTAAAAAATTTTAAAAAAAAATGAAAAATTTATTTCAATTATTCAAAATAAAGAATTTTAATAAAAAAACATTTGGGGAAAAAATTGGCAACAGCAATAAATTGATTTTATGTGAGTTCCTTGGAAATAAATCTAACCAAATTGCTTTTTCATATCTAATTAATGCTTTAAAGAAAAAAGAAAATTGTACTTGTTATAGTTTCCTTGATATTTCAAATATAAATTTTTTAGATAAACTAAAATTATTTATACATAAGATACTTGGATATAATTTAGGAAATTTTTTTATTTATAAATCCTTTAATACAAAAAAATTTTTATTTGTAAAAAAAAATAAAATGACAGAGGAAAAAACAAAAATTTTTTTAAAAGATTTCACGGGGTTTAATAGTAAAGGGGATTTAATAAATTTTAAGATTGAAAAAATATTGATTGGAGATTTGATTTATGACTCCTTTCTTAGAAAAACTGGTTTTCCTACACTTGAAATAAACGATGATAAATTAAAAAAGTTTTTTATAGATACATTAAATATATTTTATTATTGGTTAGATTTTTTTGAAAAAAATCAAGTTACTGGAGTGGTTGTTTCAGATACATCTTATACTAGTACAATGATTGCAAGAATTTCTGCTTTTAAAAAAATTCCAACATATCAATGTAATTGGGAAAATGTTCACAGAATAAGTGAAGATAATCTTTTTTGTTATGGAAAATTTATATTTTATAAAGAAATTTTTAATAAATTTTCAAAAGATCAAAAAAAAATAGCCCTAGATAAATCAAAAGATAGAATCAAAATTCGACTAGGAGGAAAATTAAGAGCAGATGACTTGTTTTATACAGATCATTCTTCATTTCACTCAGAATTTGAAAAAAATAAAATTCTTTCAAAATCTGACAAAAAAAAGATATTGATTGCGAGTCATTTTTTTATAGATGCGCCTCATGGATATGGTCCTGATAGTATCATTTTTCCTGATTTTTATGAGTGGTTAAATTATTTAAATGATTTAAGTAAAAAAACTGATTTTGAATGGTACATAAAGTGCCATCCTCATTCAAAACCTAAAGAAGATGAAATTTTTAAAAATTTTATAAAAGATAAATCAAATTTGATTGAAATTCCCAAATACTCATCTCATCTTCAAATAATTAAAGAGGGAATTAATTGCGTTTTAACTGTATATGGAACAATAGCTTGGGAGTACGCATATTATAAAGTGCCAGTAATTACAGCTTCGAGAAATAATCCTCACATCAAATATGATTTTTGTGCTCATGCTAAAAACATTGATGAATATGAACAAATGATCTTAAATTTTGATAAATTAAAATTAAATTTTTCTGAGGAAAATATTTGTGAATTTTATTTCATGCACAATATGTATAGTAGGTGCAATTGGTTATTTGATAGCTACGAAAAAGTTTTTAAACAAATAAAAGGATTTGAAAATTTACCAAAATTAAAATTTTATGATTATTGGATAAAAAACGCTGATCAAAAAAAAAATGAAAAAATTTTTTCAAAATTAAATAAATTTTTAAATTCTAAAAATTTATTTATTAATAACGATACCTTTTTTTAACAAAAAGAGTGTCCTCAACATAAATAAAATTTGCACTTGTATTTTTATTTACAATCAATTCCTTAATTAAGTCTGTTGGCTGACAAATAATTGGCTTGTCATGTACATTTAAGGAGGTATTAAGTAATGCTCCTATTCCAGTTCTTTTTTTAAATTCATTTATCAAGGTAAAATAATCTTTACACGTTTTTTTTGTAACTAATTGTGGTCTTACAGTATTATCATATGGATGAATGGCAGCTTTTAAGTGTTTTCTTCCTAAATCTGTTGTATCGAAGCTCATAGTCATAAAATTGCAATTATTTTTTTTAGGGTTTTTGAAATATCTATTTTTATAATTTGCTAAAATTGAGGGTGTGAAAGGCATCCAAAAATCTCTTTTTTTTATTGCAGAATTAATTCTATATACCGATTGAACATTTGACGGGTCACATAAAATTGATCTATGACCCAAAGCTCTTTGACCGAATTCCATTCTTCCTTTACAAAAAAATATTATTTCTCCTTTAGATAAATGATGACTGGTAAGTTTAAATTTTTTATCTTTAATTGCTTTGTAATTTTTCTTGATGATAGGATGTTTTTTAAACTTCAGAAAATCTTTCTGATCAATAGGAACGCCCCAATATGCATTATCTGGAATGTCTGCAATTTTTGTACTTTTTTTAAAGCCAAATTTTTCAACAAGTGAAGCATAAGCTGCTCCAATTGATATACTTTCATCACCTGGTCCGGGGGGAATATATAATTTGTCTATAAATTTTTTCTCAATCAAAATCTTATTTGCTTTAACATTATTCGCAACACCTCCAGAAAATACAAAGTTTTTTGTATTAAATTTTTTGGAAATATTCTTAAACCAATTACTTAATATAATTTCAACGAAATCTTGTACTCCACCCGCTATTCCATCAAATCTAAAAACATTTAATTTTTTTTTATAGAAAGTGTAATAATCTTTCATATCTTTGCTTTTAAAAAAATTCAAACCCTTTACTTTAAAAGAATCTAAAAAAATTTTTCTTGGACCTGATTTATGATATTCACTTGCATATGGAGCTAAACCCATCAGTTTATAAGTATGTTTCGCAGGATTCATTCCTAACAATAGTGTAATAGATTCATAGATTCTACCAACTAAGCTCTTGGACTTACTGGGAAACTTCTTTAAATTTAAATTATCAACTAAACTAATAGAATTACATCTATTATCTCCACCCCCATCTAGAGTGACAATCATTACTTTTTTGGATTTTTTAATATGTTTTGAAAATACAAAATAACCATACATTCCATGACATTGATGATGATCATAAAATTGAATTTTATTTTCATTTATTTTTAAAAATTTAGAAATATTTTTTTTTCTAAATTTTTGAATATCTAAAAGAGTCTGATGTTTTGAGGCAGTATTAGTATCAAAAATTATCTTATTATTGATTGGATAACCTAGTTTTACACTTGGCTTAAAACTTTTGAATAATTTTCTAAAATTTATTTTTTTTTTTTTATAAATTAAATTATAGAAATATACCTCTTGGAGTTTTTTCCAATCCTCAATTTTAAAGTCTGCGACTGAATTATATAGCAAAGAACCATTAAGTAATTTTGTTGCTACTGCTACTTTATCAATATCTTTAGAGCTATAACCTGTATATTTAAAAATATTTTTAATTGACTCTTTTGGAAAACTTCCAATCTGTTTTACTCTTCTAAACCTTTCTTCTTGCACTGCTATTAAAAGTTTTCCATTTTCGATCAGACATGCCGATGCATCATGAGTATCGTTAATTCCAAGAATTATCATAAAATTTATTAAACTATTTTGTATTTTTTTAATATTTGGATTCCTTTCTTAAAGGAACTAAAATCAATTATATCGTCGGTTTCAATTGATATTTTAAAACCGTCTTCTAGCGCAGACATTAAAGTCATATGTCCTATGGAGTCCCATTCTGGGATATCGTTATATTTCAGTTTTTCATCAAATTTTTTTTTATCTATAGACAAAGCTTTCACAAAAATTTCTTTATATTTTTCCTTGTTTTTCATTAATGATTTAAATGTTAGATTTGATCTTATGTATAATTTTTTCAGTAGTTAGTCCATGAATATTTTTTAAGTATTCATAACTTCCACCACTTGAATAAAAATCATTAATTCCAATTCTAATTAATTTAGTGTCATTTTTTTCCTCAGAAACAATTTCGGATATTGCTGACCCAAGTCCTCCAATTACATTATGTTCTTCTACAGATACAATCAGTTTAGATTTTTGTGCTTCCTCTAATATTGTATTGCTATCTATTGGCTTAATAGTATGCATGTTGATCACTGAACATCTAATATTTTCTTTCGAAAGAGCAGAGGCTGCCTCAACGCAGTTACTTAAGATATTTCCACATCCAAAAATTGTTACATCGTCTCCAGAAACTAATTTTATAGATTTTCCAATTTTGTAGTCATAATCTTTATGATTGATAATCTTCGAATTTGATCCTGCGGTGAGTCTAATATAAACAGAGCTATCATGATTTATTGCTTGATGTAAACATTTATATAATTCAAAAGGATCTGATGGAGCAACTATTGTTATATTGGGTATTGATCTTAAAACTCCAATATCTTCAATACTACAATGAGTATAACCAAGGTTGCCGAGAACCAAACCACTTGCTAATCCAACCATACAAAGCTTGTGCTTCATATAACCAAGATTTACTTTTATTTGTTCACAACATCTTAAGGTTTGAAAAGGAGCAAAAGTTGTCGAAATTACCTTAAATCCTTCGCTAGATAAACCAGCAGAAACACCAATTAAATTTTGTTCAGCTATGCCTACATCGATATACTTGTTCGGATACTTATTTTTATACCGGTCTAATCCAGCAGAAGTTGAAACATCAGATGTAGTAATAATTAAATCAGGATTTTGATCTGCTAATTCTAAGGCAATTAGTCCAAAAGTTGCTCTCATGCCCAAACTAGACCAAAGTTTTATATTTTTTTCCATTGTCATCGAAATTTTATAACTCTTTTAATATATTTTTATAAATTGATTTAGTAATAACTGAATGATGCCAATTATTGTCATTCTCAAATAATTTTACACCTTTACCTTTTACGGTATTAGCAACAATAACCTTTGGTTTATTTACAATTTTTGAATTTAAAGATTTAAAAATTTTTTTGTGGTCATGGCCATTAATTTCTAATGTATTACAACCAAAGCTTTTGAATTTATTTTTTAAATTCTTAAGATCCATTATTGAAGAATTTTTTCCAGTTTGTTGGAAATTATTTTTATCAACAATAATGGTTATATTATCTAATTTAAAATGACTTGCACATAATATCGATTCCCATATCGATCCTTCATTACATTCTCCATCTCCAATTATCACATAAGTTTTATATTTTTTTTGTTTTTTCTTGGCTGCAAGAGCAACACCTATGCCAAGTGCTAGGCCCATACCCAAACTTCCAGTAGAAAATTCAATCCCTGATAATTTATTAATTATTGGGTGACCCAGTAAAGCGCTTCCATCAGACTCAAATGTTTCTAGATCCTTTTTTTTAAGAATTTTCTTTTCAACTAAAGCTGAATATAAAGCCAAACAGGCGTGTCCTTTACTTAAAATAAATCTATCTCTATTATCATCTAATTTCTTCTTTTTTTTTATATTTAAAATTTTACCATATAAAACGGCCATAATATCAGCCGAGGACAAAGCGCCACCTATATGGGCACTTTTTGCACCAGCCTTAAAAGCAGCAAAGATTATATTTTTTCTGATGTTTTTTGCAAAATTTTTTATTTTTAAAACGTTCACAGATATCCACCATCTACAATTATATTTTGTCCATTGATATAGGATGATTTATCTGAAGCTAAAAATAGAACTGTATTTGCAATTTCCTCAGTTTTTGCAATTCTTTTTAAAGAAATTTTTTTCACCTCAGCTTCTATGATTTGATCTTTTGTATTTGATAGCATCAAATCTGTCTTGGTTAGACCAGGAGAGATTGCATTTACCCTTATATTATAAGCTGAAAGTTCTTTTGAAATAGTTTTCATAGAATTTATTATAGATGCCTTAGTGCTAGAATAAGCAAATCTACCATGATCACCATTTATTCCCGACGTAGACGAAATAAAGATTATATTTCCTTTTTTATTTTTTGCCATTGCTCTAGAAATCATTTGTGTTAGATAAATTTGTGAAAAATAATTAATTTGAAATATTTCTTTAAGTTTTTTTTCAGATGTCATTTGAAACAAAGAATTAAAGAGAATACCTGCATTATTCACTAATATATCTATATTCTTAGTAATTTTATAAATCTCATTAATGCAGTTTGATACACTGGATATTTTAGATAAATCTAATTTTATTATTCTAATATCGATTTTATACTTTTTTTTCAATTCTGAAACAAATTTTCTAAATTCTTTTGTTTCAGATCTTACACAAGCAAATATATTTGCTCCATTTTTTGAAAAACCCTCTAAAGATGCTTTCCCAATACCTTTGTTACAACCAGTAATTATCACATTCTTTTTTTTTAGAGAATTCAAAAACATCTTTTTACTAATTATCTATTATTTAACAAAATCTTCTTTTGGAAAAATTTTATCTGCATCAACAGGATTAAAAATTGTTTTCCCAGGAGTGGAATTGAATTTTTTTATAAAATTTAAGTCTTCACCTGCTAAACATTTTTCACTATAATTTCTAAAGTGCTTAATTCTAAAACCATAATCTGCTATCTCTTTTAATGAGTTTTTAAATACATTTCCTATTTTGATGTGAACATACGGACAAGCTAAAACATCTCCTAAGGCTGTTATATACATTCTATTAACTGTAGTGCATCCCATAATTTTTTCTAATTTTGGATCAAAAGGATTCCACAAATTACGATTAAGATTTTTATACTCTTTTCTAAGTTGTCTTATATGTTTTTGATCTTCTTCATTACAAACAACATCGTGAACTTGGTTCCACATACCAGTTGGGCAAGCTACATTTACTAATGTTCTGTATCTTTTCTTCTTTGAATAATCTAAAAGCATTCTCAAGTCTTCACTTTTAGCATTATAGTGACCAACAGTAACATTTAAGTAAGGGTCCATACCTGCCTCTTGAATATATTCTAATGCTTGAATGGCTCGCTTCCATGAATCTTTTCTTCCTCTCATTTCATCATGAAATTTTGGATCCCAACTGTCAAAACTGACAGACATTCTACTCACTCCATGTTTTCCTAATTCTTTAATAATCTTTCTGTCAACTTTATAACCATTAGTTGTCACATATAGATAAAACCTCTCAGGTTTTATTGCATCTAGAGCTTCAAATAATTTATCAGGTCTCAACAACACCTCTCCTCCTTGAAGATCCCACTCTATAAAACCTAACTCATCTGCTTCATCTGCTATTTCTTTTATTTTATCTATTGGTAAAAAATCTTTAACGTGATCTCCTTTTGGCGAGTTCGTAAAACAATACTTACATCTAAGATTACAGGCGTTATTTAAATTTAATTCAATACCCCTGTGATATGTTCCAATCTTTCCATCATTTTTTTTTAAATGATCATGAAAATGTTTAACTTTTTCTACTAATCTAGGTTTATTAAACCATGAGGAAGATGAAACTGGCATTTGATATATATTTTAATAATTTTAACTGAATATATACAACGATTTAATGATTAGAAATAGAATTTATTTAACTACTTTGTCTTAATTTTATTTGGACTAATATAGATTGATCGAGGTAAAATAAGAGTAAAACTTGCCTTACAAGCAATTTTTTTACCAACATATCCTTCTGACTCAAATTTAAATAAACCTCGATTTGCGGATATAAGTTTTGATATTATTTTTAACCTATCTCCGGGTATAATCTTTTTAAAGAATTTAATATTATTTGCATCAGCTAAATACAAAGTTTTACTTTTAACATTTGGCAAGGTAAAAACAGCTAATGACGACATCTGAACCATAGCTTCAACTTGTAACATTCCTGGCATATTAGGGTCGCCTGGCCAGTGAACTTTAAAAAACCACTCATTTTTTTTTAAAATTTTATATCCTTCTACAAGTTTTCCTGGCAACACTTTACTCGCATAATCAATTAAAAGATAAGGATCTCTATTCTTTTGTATTTTAATAATTTGTTTTTTGGTTAATTTCATTTATTTAATTTCTATTTCTCTAGATAAAATTTTTGTTAAATCGAAACCATCCCAAATTAAATTAATATTTAATGCCTGACCAAAAGGCACAACTCTATCTATACCATTTAAATTATTTTTAGTAAAAAAAGACCTTATCAATTTTTTTGAAAAACCAAAATAACTCAATGTTTGTAAACTTCTATTAGTTACTTTTTTTATATCTTCTAAATTTTTAATATTACACTGATAAAAGAATCCCCATTTTGATTTCCTAATGAAATAGTTTGAAGACAGTTTTTTTAAAGAAACTATATATAATGATTTATTATATTTTTTAAATGAGGTGATATTTTTGTCTTTCATTAAATCACCTACCAATCTCGAAAAATTATCAATAGATGAAATTATTGGTGGATCATATCTATTTTTGACTAAACTATCTAAATTATCCCAAAATTTTTTTTTTGCTTCTAAGTCATATTTACCCTTCCATAGGACAAGATGTGGTGAAGAACATGCATTTTGATCTACTACATAAGTATCGTTGTAAAAATTTCTTATTAAATTTTGTGTTTCATTTTTTTTTAATTTTAAAAAACTTTCAGAATTTATTACTGAAATTGAATATCGGTCAGCGAAAGGTAAATCTATACTTTTAGCTTTTGTTTCGAATTTTTTAATATTAGAAATTGTTTTATTTCCACCCCAAATCAATCTTGCATCACATAAATCTGAAAATTGTTTCGTTAAACTATCATTGTCAGTATATCTTATAATTGCTATCATATTTTTTATTTTTGAAAATTCTTTTTTTTTCAAGGTCGAATTAATTGAATTGCAAATTATTTCTATTTCCTCAAATTCTCTTGAAGGAACTTTTACGATATTTGAATTTCCTGTGATTAATCCAAATATTAATGAATAAGCAAAATTTGTTGGTATGTTTGATGGAGTAATATGAAACAGTAATCCTAAACCAAATCTTACAGAATTAGGATCGTAATGTTTTTTTTTTAAATTTAAAATATTATTTTTTCTACAAAAAAAAGATAAAGCTTTAATATCAGATAAGCTTTTTCTATTTTGATAGTTTAGTGTTTTTGATAAATCGTCTAAAAAATCCAACACTTTAGAATTAAATGGTTGAATAGAAATATTTAATTTTGAATTTTTTCCAACTAAATAATTACTTTTTTTGAGCTTAGACATAATTATATATTACTACAACCTCTTAACTCAGCACTTTGAAGCCTGCCATGTACTAAAAATCTTGTACCAGGACCGTAACATTTACAATTATCATCTTTCACAATTTCTCCTATATCTTCGGTTAATATACTATGGCCTGGATAACTGGAAGGTAATAAAGAAAGTAATTGAATAAATCCTTTTTGACCTGTTTTACATATATTTAATTGATCATCTCTGATTATTACGTCTGAAAAATTTGAAGCAATAAAATATCCACATTTACAATCAAAAAAAATTGATCCAATTTGCTCTACTAGACCATAATAGTTTCTAATATTTTTAATTCCTAATTTTTTATCAATAAGATCATTAAATTTATTCCGATCAATTTTTTTTTCTTCTATTTTTTTCCAACCACCACCATGTACTAAAATGGCATTTGTAAAGGCATTTTTATCAATTCTATTAATATCAATATTTTCAATCAAATTAGTAAAAACATTTGCTGTGAAGCCAAAAATAAGGAATTTTTTTTTATTATGTTTTTTTAAAAATTTATTCAGATTTTTATAATCAATATTATTTTTTTCATTTAATAAATAAAAAGTCTCATTTGCGAATATTGAAAAACCGTTTATTGCAGCTGTACTAGCATTGAAATTTTTTCTATCTAATTCAATTTTTTTTTTGTCTATAATGAGCATAGGAATTCGCAAGTTACCAATTAAATTATTAAAAATTTTCTGTAAAACCTTTATTTGGTTTAGTGCATTTTTTTTATCTAAATAAATTTTTGATAAATTATTTGATGTAGTTCCAGAGGAGTAAAGAGTTTTAAAAACATTTTTTTTATTAATACTTATAAGATCAAACTCTTTAAAGAGTCTTACAGGTAGAAAAGGTAATTCTTTTAAATTTTTATTTAATTTGTGATTATATCTTATTCCATTCAAGTATTTTTTATATAAATCAGATTTTTTATAATGATGTGATGTAAGAGTATTTAAGTAGCTTTTAAAAAATTCATTCTTTTTTTTTTCACTTAAAGAATATGCATTTTGGTTTATGAGATTTTCAAAATTCATTATAAAACTATATCTTAAATTTTAAGTTTGTTGATAAATTTTTTTCAGAAATTTTTTTAATTATAAAAACATTTTGGTTAATAGATGTCATTTTTGTAATATATGTTATCGCTTTTTTAGCTTTAGATAAATTTTTAAAATATATGTAAACTTTATTTTCAGAAGCTTCTTTCATTAAAGTTATTATTCCCTTTTTTAATAGAATATTTTCTAACTCACTCAAATTTACTCTCATTCCATATAATTTAATATATCTATTTTTTCTACCTACTATGAAATAAAAACCATTCTTATCTTTGTAAGCTACATCTCCAGTCCTTAAGATACCTTTCTTTAAGTCGGGCAAAGACAGATCATAAAAGTTTTCAGCATAGCCCATAAATACGTTCTTTCCTTCATAAACTAACTCACCTTTTTTATATTTTTTATTTATTTTTTTTCCAAACCTATCAATTAAATAAAATTTTCCTCCAGGTATAGCTTTTCCTATACTACCAATTTTTTTAGAGGCATATATTGGGTCAAGATAAGACATTCTCGAAGTAGCTTCAGAAGCTCCATACATTTGAATAAATTTAATTTTATTTAATTTATAAATTTCTAGAATTTTTTTAATTAAAACATGATCCATTTTACCACCTGCCTGAGTAGTATATTTTAATGAAAGTGGTAGACCTTTTTTGGAAATTTTTTCAATAATTGAGTAATTATATGGAACACCTGCTAAATTGTTTACCTTATTTTCGTTAACTAATTTCCAAAATTTTTTCTCAACCATACTTGAGTTTGTTAGAACAATTGTAGCTCCTACACATAAATGAGTATTTATTACTGATAAGCCATATACATAAGTAAAGGGTAGTGATGTAATTGTTATATCTTTACTCTTAATATCTAAATATTTGATTATTTCTTTAGTATTAGATTGAAAATTAGAATATGAAAGACGAACAAATTTCGGTGAACCAGTTGTTCCTGAGGTTGACATTAATAGCATTAAGTCTCGATGAAAGTTATTAGCAACTTTTTTATTTCTTTTTAATAAAAAATAAGATTTAAAACTATGAGTTTGTAAATAAATTTTTGAAGTTTTAAATTTTGATTTCTCACAGAAAATGTAGCTAGGTTTGTAAAGATTAATTAACTTTTTCAAAAACTGATCATTAATTTTGTAATCTAAGAGAACCACAACATGTCCTGCATTTACAAAAGATATGTAAGAGGCAACTGTCTCTAAATTGTTTTGACCTAATAAGAAAATTAAGCTTTTTTCATTTTCTATTTTTTTAGATATTTCTTCTGAATATGTAATTAATTTTTTGTAAGTAATGCTTTCATTATTTTCAGTAATTAATGCATTATTATTCTTAAATTTATCTAATCTATTAAAAAAAGAATTATTTTTTTTTAACATATTTTAATCTGAATCTATCTCCAATTTTAAGATTTACTTTAGACCTTTTATTTAAAATGAATTTATAAAATTTTGGATGAAGACCATAATGAGGTCTAACAATTTTAACGTTATCTTTAGTAATTAATTCATTTTTTTTTATATTTTTTGAGACATAAATTGATCTTCTGCTATGAAAATTTAATTTCGAACTTTTTGAAATTTTAAATTTTCCATCACCAAAAGATTTTTCAGATAATCTTATATTTCCTATCATTTTTTTGAAATCATTTTGATTGGTTGAAAAAAAAGAGTCGACTGATTTATTGTTATTAATATTAAAGTGTTTTTCTATTACTTTTGCGCCCATAGCAACCGCAACAATAGGGGCTATATAACCTTTAGTATGATCAGATAAACCACAAATAGTTCCAAACTTTTTTTTTTATATATTTAATTGATTTTAAGTTCTGTTCACTTATTGGCGCAGGGTAAGAAGATACACATTGTAAAAGAATAACCTTATTATTTTTTTTTCTTCTTATTGTCTCTAAAGCTAGCTTAATATCCTCAATCTTAGCAAGTCCCAATGATAAGATTATTGGTTTTTTTGTTTCAGCAACTTTTTCAATTAGTGGAATATGGTTTATTTCAGCTGAAGCAATTTTATAGGCCGGACAATTTAATTTCTTTAATGTATTAACTGCATTAATATCAAAAGGGCTAGAAAAAATTTCTATTCCTATACTTCTTGCGTATTGAAAAATTTTTGTATTTAATTCATTTGAAGTTTGAGCTTTTTTATAAAGATTCCATAAATATTTTTTTTTACCCCATGGATTATCTTTTTTAATTAAAAAATCATTTTTATTAGAATTAATCGTTAACGAATTTGCTGTGTAAGTTTGAATTTTTACTAAGTCAGCACCACTTTTCTTAGCTGCTTTGATAAGTCTTTTAAATAATCTAAAATTGCCATTATGGTTGGCTGATATTTCAGCAATTACTAAAGATGGAGAATTTTCACCAACATTTTTTTTTCCTATTTTAAATCTTTTCTGAAAAAAATTAACCATTAAACTTTTTTATAAAATACATTTAAATTTTGATTTAAATTTACAAATTTTTTTAATTGAAAATATAGTCTATTATTTTTTTTTAGTGAACGATACCCAAAATATTTCCAATGATACATTAAAACTTTATTTTTTTTATGTATTGATATGAAGCAATAAGAATTTTTTTGTTTATTCAAGAAAATATTTTGTATTTTAATACCGGTAAGGAAATCAAATAAATTCGTTTCCTCTACACAACTCAATAGTCCGGAATAAATAAATTCTTTATTTTTAATTTTGAAATGATCTGTTGTAGATATAAACAATGGTTTTTTATTTCTTAATATCAATGAAGATCTTCTATTTTTTTGCTCCGTTAACCACCATAAATAGTGATCCAATTTTTTGATTTTAGTTTTGTTAGATGAGTAAAGTCTGTTAATAGCCAAATTTTTATATAACAGATATTTATTTATAAAATTATTTGAAATATTTTTTATTTGAATATTTTTCATATGTAATTTTTAAATTTTTTTAGATAATTTTCCCTAATAGTCTGATCTTTTAGAGAATTATTATTCATTAAATTTCTTAAATCATTTAAGTTTATAAGTAAGTGTAAAATAAGATTAGAAATCTTTTTGGTATGTTTTATGTCAGATTTTTCTAAAGAAAAGAAATGACCGATTTTTTCAAGATCATTATCATTTAGGTTTTGGTTTTTATTCATTCTGAATAATAATGATGGAGTTTTAAAAAATGATGCTTCAAACATAGACGTGCTTGCTGATGAAACGAACATTTTTGTTCCTTTCAAAATACCTGATAAATTATTTGGGCTTATAATTAATTTTATCCCTTTTATATTTTTCAATTTTTTTATAATTTTAGATTGATTTGATACAAAAGGTCCTAATACGACAGCCAATTTTAGATTTTTTTTTTTACTCAATATAAACTTAAAAATTTTTTCATAAATCAAAGGATTACCTGACCCGCCATTATAAAAAACAATATCAGATTTTATTTTTGTTTCCCCGCGATTATGATTGAATAATGTATAATCTGAACCAAGTAAAAACTTACAATTCTTTTTATTGAATTTTTTTAAATTTGAAAAATCCAAAGATCTTTTTTTTGAAAAAAAGGGGCTATGATTAATATAAAAATCTGAATAATGCTTTCTGTTAGTAAAATCATCGATAGTAATAATTTTTTTACAATATTTTGATATAAATTTTTCCCACTTATAAGAAAGTCTGTAACTATCAACAACTACTATAGCTCCTTTTTTTTTATTAATTATTTTAGAAAATAATTTAGAATCTTCATTTTCATTTTTAAACACCTCATCTTTTTTGTATAAGTGCAGAATTTTATTATTACTCTTTAAAAATTTAGTATTATACGATTTATCTAAAACAATTTTATATGATTTTATTTTACAATAATTAATAAATGCCATTATTCTTGTAAAGTGTCCCAATCCATATTTGGGACCAATATCAACTCTAAAATAAAACATCGAACAAATTTATTTTGATCCTAAAAAATTTAATGAATAAACCATGTCAGGATAAAATTTGTTAGGGTATCTTTTAAACATTATTGTTGAGCCTGACAAAGATGTATTCCACGGGAATTTACGTTTAAGTAAAGAATAGAATAAATCATATTCAAGATAACATTCCAACTTTGGAATTTTTGAATGATTGCTTTTTATATTGCCAATTTTATAAACTTTTAATAATGAAGATTTTTTTTTATTTATATAACAATTTTTACTTATTTCTAAATTTTTGAATATTTTAAAGTTTATAATCCAATTTGGATTAATATTAAATTTTTTAAGAATATTTTTGTAATTATCGGTTGCATTAGCAAATAAAAAATCTAATTTTTTCAAATTTATTAAATTTGATTTTAATTTATAATAATATTTAATTTTTTTTGTTTTTAGAATAAAGTTTTCTTTAAATTTTTTATTTTCCTGAAATTTTGATTTATCAACATAGGAATTTGAATTATTAATCATTAACGAATTTCCCCCAATAAGATTATACACTTTAGTTTTAGAGTTTTTTAAAGTTTTAAAAATTTCTGTGAAACTTGGTTGTGCAATATATCTATTTAAATTTGAATATTTTCCATATATTGTGTAGGTACCTCCACTTGGAAAATATATTTTGGGTTTAAGATAATTAATATATTTTTTTATATCCTTTAAACTTTTTTCTATAATTAATTTTTTTTCATATTTTCTATTTATATTTAAAAAGGCTTGCGGATATTCACTCGCAGCACCTAAACCACATGTAAAAATATCTATCTCGTTTTTAAAGGTTTTTTTTGCAAATGAATTAATTTTTTTTAAAATTTTAAAATTTATTGAGTTATCAACATTATTATAAAAGACTTTGTTGTATTTTTTTGAATAAATTAAAATTGAAGTATCCATGTCATATTGAATGTTGTCTTCTAAATTGTCTGAATTTCCTAAAATTTGAGGTATAATTGCTACAGAAAGTTCATTATTTAATTTCTTTTCTTTAAAAGGTTCTATTTCAATTATCTTATTTTTAAAAAATCTTTTTAATCTATTTTTTAATGTGGGATTTGGAAACTTTTTAATCACGAACTTCATTTTTTTATTTTTAAATTTTGCCAGTGTTTTAAAATCTAAGTGATCACAATGTAAATGACTGATATATACAAAGTCTGATTTAAATATTTCCTTATTAATTTTTTTAGTATCAATAATTGGATAAGAACACCATCCGTTGTCATTTGTTTTACCTATCCAGGGATCACATGTAAGAATCGAATTATTACTTTTTACACTTATAAAAGAATTTGCAAAATGATATATTTTGAACATAAGGGTTATTTTTAATAAATAATGTAACTCTATCTACTATACTTTAGCCACTTTCTAAAGATAAAACTTGTTAAATATTATAATCTGTTTTAAAAAATTTTATGTTTAGAAATAAATCAATCTTAATTACAGGTGGAACAGGTTCGTTTGGAAAATCTTTCCTCTCTTACCTGATCAAAAAAAATTTAAAATTTAAAAAAATTATTATCTTTAGCAGAGACGAGCTCAAACAACATGAAATGAGATCAATCAAAAAATTTGATGATACACATAATAAAAGTTTGAGATATTTTATTGGTGATGTGAGAGACAAAGATAGATTGATACAAGCTTTTCAAGACGTCGATTACATAATACACGCTGCTGCTTTAAAACAAGTTCCAACAGGAGAATATAATCCTTTTGAAACTTTAAAAACAAACGTTATTGGTTCACAAAATATTATTGATGCGAGTATGGCCTCTTCAAAAGTAAAAAAAGTAATTGCTTTATCAACCGACAAGGCAGTTTCACCCATTAATCTTTATGGTGCATCTAAGCTTTGTTCAGATAAATTACTTATTACATCTAACCTTGTTAAAGGTGATAGGCAAATATCTTTTAGTGTTGTGAGATATGGAAATGTAATGGGAAGTAGAGGTTCTGTCTTGCCAATATTTCTTGATCAAAAAAAAAAACAAAACTTCTTCACGATTACCAGTAAAGAAATGACAAGATTCAATATTTCATTAATCGAAGCATGTGAAATGGTTTTATGGTCAATCAAAAATTGTATCGGAGGTGAAATTGTTGTTCCAAAAACAAAGGCTTTTAAAGTAGTAGATCTTGCGACAGCTATAGATAACAAAATGAAACATAAAATAATAGGAATAAGAAATGGTGAGAAAATTCATGAAGAATTAATAAGTGAAGCAGATAGCCTTAATACATATGATATTAAAAAATATTATTTGTTATTGCCAAATAACAAAAAAATAATATCTCATTATCAAAAAAAATATAAAGCTAAAAAAGTAGCAAAGAATTTTAGATATTCTTCAAATACTATTAATAAATTTTTAAAAGTAAATAATCTTAGAGATTTGATTAAAAAAAATTTAAAATTTTTAGAATAAAAATTTAATTTGTTAATTTTATCCGCACATGAGACTATCAATAATCATACCTATTTATAATTCTGAAAAATACTTACAAAATTGTCTTAAAAGCATTTGTCAACAAATAACAAAAGAAATAGAAATAATTTTAGTTAACGATGCATCGAAAGATGGATCTGTAAAAATTTGTAATAGTTTTAAAAAAAATTTTCAAAATATAAAATTAATTAATTTAAAAAAAAATAGTGGTGTTTCTTTTGCAAGAAATATTGGAATTAAGATGTCCTCAGGAGAATATCTATGTTTTATAGATAGTGATGATGAGATATTACCTAAATCATTAAAAAATATTTTAGATCACATTAAAAATTTTGATTTTAATTTATTTGTTTTGAGGAATTTTGTTTTAAGAACAAAAAAAGTTAGTTCCAAAAATAAATCATTTGAATTAATTCCAAACGATTTAAATAATTCAATCATGTATTCGACAAACTGTTGGAATTTCATTATTAATAAAAACTTTTTAAATAGAAAAAAAATTTTTTTTAAAAATCTAAAAGTTACAGAAGATTGGGTATTCGTAATAGATCTTCTTTGCTCAAATAAAGATTATAAGATCATTAAAAAACCTGTCTATCTTCATAGAATGTTTGAGCCAAATACACTTGGAAAAAAGGCTGGTTATTTAATAGCTGTATCTAGATTGAAAGTTATTTATGAAATAGGGAAAATTCTTGCTAAGAAAAAATTATTTTTAAGCCAACAGAAGATAAGATTGATCAAACGACTTTTAAAAGTTTCGGTTGAGCAAATGTATTCAAATCTTCTTTTATGTAATCTACATCAATTATATCAAATAAGTAAATTATTAAAAAACTATAAGGCGATGATAATAAAACTATCAAGACTCAATTTTAACAGCTTGAATAAAATTTATTCTAAAAAAAGTATTGAAAGGTACTTAATTAAATATAAATCAGAAAATTCTAAATTCTTAAAAAAAATCATAAAAAAAGACAAAAATAATAATATAATAATATTTTGCGCAGGTGGATATGGCAAAACTGCACTTAAAATACTTATCAATTCTGGAGCTAAAGTTAATTCAATTATTGATAATAATAAAATTTATAATAATAAACAAATTGAGAGTTTTAAAATAAGAAACCCAGGTTATCTTAAAAGAAATTTAAAAAAATTTAATGATTATAAAATTTTTGTGTGTAATAAGAAGCTTTTAGTTTTTAAAAATATCAAGTTACAATTAAAAAAAATAGGGTTTGCAGACAAAAATATAATCCATTTTAATGTTTAATTAATTTATTATAATGATATAAATTTATTTTTTATTAATATAATTTTATTTATGCTTCAATTTTCAGACTACATTAATAAAACCGCAAAAAATAATAATCAATTATTGGTTATCTATGGCGCGGGTATAGTAGGAAGAATGACTTTAGAAGCCTTAAGTAAGAAAAATATAAAGGTAGATTTTTTTTGTGATGGAAGCCCTAATAAGCAAAAAATTAAAGTTAATAACACCGAAGTCATATCACCTGATCAACTTGATAAATTAGATAGAGAAACAAATATTTTAATCTCAATTCAATATTTTAACTCAATAATTCCATTTCTTGAAAAAAAAGGTTTTAAAAATCTTTTTAAAATTACTGATTTGCTTTCAGAGGTAAATTTGGAAAAGGAATATAAATCTGAGTGGGCAGTTGAACTTGGACTTTCTGAAATTCCTTATAATTCTGCTTTGAGAATAGTTGACTTCTATAACAAAATGTCAATGAAGAATGAATATTTAAATGAAGGAAAATTAAATATAAAAACCATAGACATACAGGTTACAGAAAGATGTTCACTGAAGTGTCAAGACTGTTCTAATTTAATGCAATATTATGAAAGACCTCAAAATAGTGATGAGAGTGTAATGTTTAAATCTATAGAGAAGTTTATGGAATGTGTCGATAATTTAGATGAGTTTAGAGTGATAGGTGGTGATCCTTTTATGAATAAAGAAGTTTATAAAGTGATAAATAAATTGCTAACTTATGAAAAAAATAAAAAAATTGTAATTTATACCAATGCTAAAATTGTTCCAAAAAATGAAAATTTAGAGTGTTTAAAAAATGATAAAGTTTTAGTTTACATTACTAATTATGGTAAAGATTCAATTGCACACGATGCACTAGTTAATGTATTAAAAAATGAAAAAATTAATTATTCAACATTTAAATGTACCACTTGGTTAGATTGTGGAAGAATAATGCCAAATTCTAATAAAAATGCAGATGCTTTAGAACACCAGTTTAATAATTGTTGTGTAAGTGACTTAATATCGTTGTTACATGGTAAGCTATATAGATGTCCTTTTAGTGCAAATGCGGTGAACTTAAATGCTATTCCAAAAGATCCAACTGATGAAGTAAATTTACTTGATGAAAAATTGAGCATTACAGAACTTAGAAATCAAATAAAAAAGTTGTGTTATGATAAAAAATATATAACCGCATGCTCTTATTGTAATGGTAGGGATTATTCAGTTGAAACAATTCCGGCAGCTATTCAAACAAAAAAATCGCTTCCTTATAAAAAATTGGTTAATGAGGTTTAAAACTTATTTAAAATAAATTTTTTTTATAACTTTTGTTATTTTTTTATATGGATCATTATCACCATCGGACAATAGCCTTGTTTTGACATATTCATCATAATATTTATAAGAATTTTTCATTTCATTATTTAAATTTTTCTTTGTCTCCTTTATAGGTTCATCAATATTTATTGAGTATAATCTCAAAGAATTTTTATATTTATTTGCTAACTGGGTAACATAATTTCCCAGAAATTTTGACTGTATGGATAGAATTTTCTTTTTTTGAATAACAGCAGAAGAAATTAAGCTGGAATGAGTACAAACAACAACTTCACAATTACCTATTAAATCGATGGTTCTTTTTTTTGAAATATCAAAATTTGATAAATATTTATATCCAATTTTACTTGAAGGATGAAGACCAATTACTATTTTATATTTCAATAAATTTGAAATTTTTTTTAAAAAACTTGACAAACTCTTATAAAATTTTCTTTTATTTTCTTCACTTATAACACCTTCTCTTGTAACTATATCACCATGGTCTAATGGGACATCAATATAGAGAATATATTTTTCTTTTTTTAAATTTTTTCTAGTTCTATTTTTTGAAAAAAAAATACTATTAATTTTTTCTATTTTTCTAAAATACGATATTTTAAAAAAAGGGAATAATCCCTCGAATTTTCTGCTAATACCTTTTTTATGCGCTTCGATTACTTTTTGATTACTTTCAAACAATAGGTCAATTTTTGGAAAAATATTAAAAATTGTTAGAATTCTAAATAAATAATAAAATCCTTTTTCATAATAATGTTTAAATGCAAATAAATAATTTAAGTTAAAATTAGGTGTTTGTTTATTCCCAAAATTTCCTAAGTTCATAATCATAATATTTCTTATTTTTGCTAATTTTATTAAATAGAATATTTTAAAAAAATCTGGGTTTTTAGAGAGAAATTGTAAAGCTATAAGCTCTTTATCTTTAAAGAAATTTAAGAAATGATTGCTATTTGAAAAAGTTATAACTTCAAAATTTTTAGGAAACAAATCCTTATTTTTAATTTTATTAACTTTAGTTCTGAACTTTAAATTTATAACATTGATTATATAAATTTTTTGAAAATCTTTTGATATTTGTTCAATGAGTTCTTTGTTTTGATTAAAAAAATTAGTATAGTTTTCTAAAGCTAGTATGATTCCAAATATTTTTTCTTTTCTATTCATTTTTTTTTTAGAACTTTTTTTAATTTAGAGTCGTCTCCCCAGAAAGATTTTGGTTCAAAATTATAAGGATTTTTTCCGTTCATATTTATTAATTTTATATTTTTTTTATTTTTCAGATTTTTACTTACAAAATTTTTGATAGTAATACCTTTACCAGTACATACATTTAAAACATGACAACCTTCATTTAATTTTATAAGTTTTGCAATTACATAGCTTAAAAAATTTATTGGCACAAAGTCTCTTACTATTTCACCAGGAAGTTTTAATTTTGATAATTCTTTCTTATTACCTTCATTTATTATTGAGTAAAGTGTCTTCCTTTTTTTATTTTTTCCGAATACAAAAAAAGGTCTTAACCAAGTAAATTTTAAATTGTCTTTTTTTTTGTGATTTAAAATACTTTTTAGTAATCTTAATTTGGATATAGCATATGGGACAACTGGTTTTGGTACGTTGTTTTCCGAAATTTTACCTTGTTTTTTACCATACTCATAACAGGTTCCCATTATTATTAAGTTTTTGAGACCATTATTGATCAAATTATAATTAAGTCTCTTCTGATAGTGAAAAGTTTTATAATGTTTTTTTGATTTGTAATTTGGAATATCAGGCCAAGATAAATTAATTAAAATATCTGGAGAACCTAAAAAACTGTAATAATTTTTTTTTATTTCTTTAAAATTTAATTTCTTCCATTTTACTTTTGGAAACTCTTTTTTAATTTTTGAATTATTTGTATAAGTAGAAATTATTGAATAATTTTTCTTTGATAAATAATTTAATAAGTTTTGTCCTACAAAGCTTGATCCACCAATGATTGCGATTTTCATTTTATTTATTAATTAAGTTTTTATAAGAAGGTAATTCCTTATCTTTTTTTGAGTAAATTAGTTTTATTTTTGGAAGTTTTATGGGAAGACTATTTACATTAACACCAACCTCTTTTTTTTGATTATATGCACTTGAGCTATAATTAACTATTATTGTTTTTCTTTTTAAAGACACATAACCATGTAAAAAACCTTTTGGGATAAAAATTGCAAGTGCATCTTCTTCTTTTAAAATCTTAGTGTAAATTTTGCCAAAAGTTTTTGAGTTTTTTCTAATATCAATAACTATATCTATTAATTTTCCATTTAGGCAGTAAATAATCTTGTCTTGGCTGTATTTGCCTGACTGACCATGAAGACCTCTAACACTTCCTTTTTTGGATGTAGTTATATAACTTTCATAGCATTTATTTTTGAATTTTTTAGAGTTTTTTTTATCTAAAATTTTTACTAGATTTCCTCTTTTGTCTTTATGTTTATCTAATTTAATAATTAACAATCCTTTAATATATGTTTTTTGTACTTTCATTTTATTTTAATTTATTTAAGTTACTTAAACTAACTCCCAGATAGTTTTTGAATTTGCTTTGATCTAAAACTCTTCTTGAGTCAAAAATTAAAGTTTTATGTTTCTTGTTATAATAATTTACAATCTTTAAAATTTTTTTTGATTTGTTATTTAAAATGATTGCGTCAATTTTAAGATTTTTTTTAACATTTTCTAGAAACTTTACTTTTGAATTAAAGATATTTTTATTTTTTAAATAATTTTCTTTAGTAAAAAATGGATCATACATATAAATTTTACAATTACTTTTTGACATAAAGTTAATCAATTTAATCGAGGTTGAATTTCTTATATCATTTGTTCCGTCTTTAAAAGTAATACCTAAAATCAAACATTTCTTAATTTTCTTATTCAAAAATTCTTTTTTAATTTGATTTGAGATTTTTTTTGGTTGTTTTAAGTTAATTTCATTAACTTTTTTTAAAATTTCTAAATTCGCCCCCTTTTTTTTTGCAAAATAAATTAAAGTTTTCACATCTTTTGGAAAGCAACTTCCTCCATACCCAATTCCTGGAATTAAATAATTCATCATTTCTGGAATTCTTTTTTTTGTAGATTTAAATCTTGGATCAAGTTTAAAAGCATTTAAAACATTCATAAAATCAACATCAATCTTATGAGCTAAATTTGTCAATTCGTTACTATATGAGATCAAAAGACTAAAAAAAGAATTTGAAAAGTATTTTATAAATTCGGCAGTTTTAATGTCTACGAAGACAATTTTTGATTTTTTATCGTATTTAGCGTAAATTTGGTTCATGATTTTTTTTGATAGAGAATCCCTTATTCCAATTACAATTTTTCCTGGATTTTCAAAATCATAAACAGCATTACCTTCCCTCAAGAATTCAGGGTTCGAAACTATTTTAAATTTTTTATTTAGATTGTTTCCAAGTTTTTTTTTCAATATTGGGGCGCAAAAATCTTCAACAGTTCTTGGAGGTATTGTGCTTTTATAGATAATGCAATGTTCTTTTTTTTTTAAAAGTATTTTCGAAAAATCTTCAGTAATGTTTTTGATATATTTCAAATTTATGTTTCCTTTAACTAAAGGAGTTCCAACACAAATAAAGGAAGCTTCTGTATTATTTATTGCTTCAACTAAATTATCACAAAAAAAAATATTTCCCTTTCTTTTTGCAGAAAAGATTTTTTGATTTAATCCTTTTTCAAAAATTATTTGGCCACCTTTTTTGAATTTATTAAGTTTTTTTTTATTTTGATCAAAAAAATAAATTTTGTGTCCTTTATCTGCTAAACAGATACCAGTAACAATTCCAACGTAACCACAACCAATTATAGATATATTCACTTTTTAAAATTTAAATAATAAATTAATAAATTGTACAATCCTTTTTCTAATCTAACTTTAGCACTAAAATTAAGTTCTTTTTTAGTTTTTTTCATATCCGGGCACCTTCTGTTTGGATTATCAGTTAAATAATTTTTTTCATTATTTTTTTTAAATATTATTTTTCGATTATAAGAAGTAATTTTTTTTGATATTCTTAGAACATGTTTTGCTAGAACGTTCATTGAAATTTGGGGTCCTTTTGCTCCAATATTGTAAATACCTCGATCTTTTCCAGAGTTAAGTGCTTTTAGATAACCAATTATTGCATCTGCAACATAGCAAAATGTTCTTTTGGGGGACCCATCTGAGTAAAGAACAATATCTTTATTACCTAGAACATTTTTCATGATATCTGGCAATACTCTCTTATCATTTAATCTCATGCCGGGACCATAATTGTTAAAGGGCCTAACAATTACACATTTGAATTTGTAAAACTTAGAATAATTAACAACAAGTGTTTCCCCAAACCTTTTAGACTCATCATAACATGCTCTTGGACCTGTAAATGAAACATTACCAGTATAATTTTCAGATGTAGGGATGAATTTCTTATCCGGATCACCATAAACTTCACTACTTGAAAAGAAAAATAAAACTTTTTTTTTGTTTTTCTTTTTTAAACTTTCCAAAATTTTCCACAAACCCAAGACATTTGCTTTCATTGTATTAATTGGATATTTTCTATAATAAGTAGGTGAAGCTATGGATGCTCCATGAATAATTATTTCAAACTTTTCAAAAAAGCTAGTTTTTAGATTTGAAATATCTCTATTTATAAAATTGCAATTTTTTTTATTTAACCAAAAAGGCTTTTGTTTAACATTGTCAAGAATAGTATATTTTATTTTTTTATTTTTAAATTTTTCGTTCCACAAACAAATTGAATTATAAAAATAGTAACCAATAAAACCGCATCCTCCAGTAAATAGAACTTTTTTTTTAGACAAAAAATTAAGATCTTTTTTTGCACTAGTGACAATATACTCCAAATCTTGTTGTAGAATTTTGTTCCACAAAATTTTGTTATTTTTTTTCATTAAAATTTCATCCAGGGCATTTTTTTATTTTTAATAAAATAATTGAATTCTCTTTTATCTCTTGGAGTGTCCATACATTTCCAAAATCCTAAATGTTTGAAAGCTGATAGCTCTTTTTTTTTTGATAAAAGAGGTAAAATATCTGTTTCAAGAACAATATTGTTTTTTTTTTTAAATTTTTGAAACAATTTAAAAGTTTCCTTTTTGAATACAAAAAAACCTCCATTAATCCAACCTTCATTCAATTGATTTTTTTCCTCAAATTTAGAGACTAAGTTATTTTTAAGTGTAACATGGCCCCATCTTGCAGGAGGTCTAACAATAGTCATTGTCACTAATTTTTGATTAGATTTGTGAAATTTATACAGTTTTGAAATATTCACATTTGCTAGACCATCACCATAAGTTACCATAAAATCTGAGTCTTTAATAAGTTCTTTTAATTTATATATTCGTCCACCAGTCATAGAATTATTCCCAGTATTTACAATTTTTATGTCTAAATTTTTAAATTTTTTTTTTTCGAAATAATTTTTTATATAAAAATGCTTGTAACCACCTGCTATAATAAATTCGTTAATTTTGAATTTTTTATAGATATTCATAATATGAACTATTATTGGTAGTCTCCCGATTTCTATCATTGGCTTTGGTTTAACCCTCGTTTCATCCCCCAACCTAGTACCAAGTCCTCCTGCTAAAATTACTGCTTTCATAATTTTTTTGTAAACTTTTATTCTCCCCCTGTGGCTTCAATAAGGGATTTTGTTGTGTATGTATTTTTTTCAGACCCATAAAAATATAGGTATTCCACTATTTCAGATGTTTTTGCAATTCTCTTAATTGGTATCAAATTAATTCTTTTTTTCATATTCAAGGTATTTTTTTTTTTGTGAATTTTAGTATCAGTCACTCCAATTCTAATAGTATTTATAAGAACATTATCTTTGTAAAATTCTTTATAACTTGAAAAAAAGAATTCATTCATATGTTTTGTTAATGAGTAAATTATAGAATTGTTTGAACCCCCAAACTTAACACCAACACTTGAGCTTAATAGAATTCTTCCAAATTTATTTTTTCTCATATTTGGAATTAAATTTTGCATCACGATTATATTTGATAAGTAATTAACGTTGATGTGATTGAATAAGTTTTTTGAATTTAATCTAAAAAAATCTACTGGTTCAAGGAGCCCTGTGAGAGATATAAAAGAGTCAATATTTCTAAAAATTTTTTTATTATTTATAAAACTTTTAAACTTTTCAATTTTTCTTAAATCAAATTTAAAAATTTTTAAGTGAACACTTTTAATTTTTTTTAAATTTTTTGAATTTTTATTGTAATGTGCAAAAACCGTCCAATTCATTTTAAGATATTTTTCAACTGTCTTAATGCCAATATCAGAACTAGCACCTAATATTAGAATTTTCTTTTTAACCATTATTTTTTTCCCAATATTTCACATGTTTTGTGCCAATAAATTCTCCTTTAACATCACAAACATTACATGGAGAAAAATTTCTATCTCCTTTAAACAATTTTTTTCTCATAAGCTCAAATTTTTTTGAATTCCAGATTTCTTTAATAGTATTTTTATTCAAGTTTCCTAAAATCATTTTTTTCCCCCAGTCATGAGAACACATTTGAACATCTCCATTGTAATCAATAAAGAAAGTATAAAATGGATAATTACACCGTTTTGAAAGTGGTTTTGCCAAAGGCATGATTTTATATTCAGAATTTACTAAATTTCCAGCCCTGTTGCTTAAAGTTATACCAAAATCTTTATCTTCACCAAAATATCTTTTTCTAATGACATAATTATTTTTTTTTATTTTCATTCTTTCCATCATATTTTCAAAGTAAACTACTTGATCTTCACCATCGTATGCACTAATCAACAATACACTTAACCCTGCCTCAAAAAGTTTTTTTGCTCTTTCGTCGTTTAAAGGATCACCATTTGTAATCAATTCAATATTTACGTTTTTTAATTTTTTTCGTACATACTCAATATCTGAGTATATTCTTTTGTGGAGAAGTGGTTCCACATAACCAGAAAAAAGAATGGTCCCAGAATATTCGTGAATTGATAATTCATCTATAATTTTTGTAAATAATTCTTTTTTTATAAATTCATTTACATGGTCATAATCAGGAGCGCTTCTAGGACAGAACGAGCATTTTCTATTACACATACCCGAATTACTTATTTCAAAAACTGAGGGCATTACCATCTTTGTTCCTTTAAAGAACAAGAGATTTTTATCACTTAAATTCGATTTTCTTATTATGTTGTTGTCAAAAAATTTGACCTTATCAATTTCCATATTAAGGTCTATATCTAAATTAGATCTTCCTAAAAGTAAAATTTAACTTATATATACCAATAATAATTAATAGATTTATTAATTAATAATATCTTCAAAATTATATTAAATGCTCAATTTAAGTTTGTTTTTATCTAATAAACATAATTTAGTCTAATTTTCTCGCAATTTAAGTATTTGAATATAAAACATTTATAAATAATTATTATTAAATAATTAAGATGCCTAAATATGATTTATTAAAAAAAGCCTTTTATCCTCTTAATAGAGACCAATATAAGATTATTATTGTAATACTAATTTTAACAATTTTTGCATCCTTTACAGAACTTGTAAGCATTGGATTAATAATTCCATTATTAAATCTTTTTGTAGGAAACGATTATCAGAATTATTTAAATTATTTTAATTTTTTTAATTTAGAGGATAAAAATAAAATTTTGATTTTTATTTTGAGTATTTTTGCTTTTGCTCATTTATTTAAGTTTATAATGAACAGAAGTTTAATTTTTTTACAAAATAAGTTCTCTCACAAACTATATAGTGATTTAGCAAAAAAATTATTTAACGATTATATAAATAGGGATTATATATTTTTTATAGATAAAACCTCACCAGAATTAATGAGAAATATTTTGACCGAATGTAATATTTTCTCTTTTGGTGTAATTTATCATATAATCAGACTGATCTCTGAAGCAATTATCTTGATTACATTGGTAGGTATATTATTTTTTTTCAATTTTCAGGTTACCTTAATTATCATAGTTTACTTTACTGCAATTGGATTTTATTTTTATAAATCTACTAGCATAAAATTATCTAAATGGGGTGAAGAAAGACAATTTTATTCTCTCAAAATATTAAAGCAGCTGCAAGAAAGCTTTAGTGGTTTTAGAGAATTAATATTGAATAATCTTCAAAATATTTTTTTTAAAAATTTTTCTTTTTTCATCGAAAAAAATGCAGATGTTGGAATTAATAGAGATAATACTTTACAGATACCAAGATTAGTTTTGGAATTAGCAACCATAATAGTGCTCATATTGATTGTTTGTTATCTATTATTTTTAAATTATGAAATAAAAGATATTTTTGTTTTATTGGGAGTTTTTCTTTATTCAGCTATCAGAATATTACCTTCAACAAGTAAATTAATTAAATCTGCTCAGTCTCTCAAGAATAATGTAGCTGTGATAGATGTTATTTTTAATCAAATTATAGATTTAAAAAATACATCTTTAGAGGAAAAATTACGTAAAGATAAACTTGAATTTAATAAAATAAGATTAAAAAATTTAAAATTTTTTTACAACGAAGATATTTTAATATTTGATAACGTAAGTTTAGATATCCAAAAAGGAGACAAAATAGCTTTAATTGGAAAATCTGGATCAGGAAAGTCTACTTTAATTAATTTATTTTGTGGATTACTTGAACCAAAAAGTGGCAATATAGAAATAGACGAAAAAAATATCTCAGAAATAGTTCAAAGTTACCAGAAAGAAATATCTTATGTTCCTCAGAAAGTTACAATATTTGATGAAAGTATATATTTTAATATTACTTTAGAGCAAAATTTAGAAAAAATTGATTTAAAGAAACTTCAAAAAATTCTTAAAGAAGTAGATTTATATGAGACAATTTATAGTCTGCCAAATAATATAAGTGAGAAAGCTGGAGAAAATGGCTCAAAGTTTTCAGGCGGTCAATGTCAAAGAATAGGAATTGCTAGAGCCTTATATAAAAATACAAAAATTCTTATTTTTGATGAAGCTACAAGCTCACTTGATTTTGAGACTGAAGATAAAATTTTAAATGTCCTGTTTAATCAATATAAACACAGTACTGTTTTACTAAGCTCACATAGAATTAATCCGATAAAGTTCTGTGATATAGTTTATAAAGTTGAAAATAAAAAGTTAATAGTAGAAAATATTAAAAATGCTAAGTAATTTTAGATTATTAGACTGCACATTTAGAGATGGTGGATATTATAATAATTGGGATTTTGACAAAAAAATCATTCAAAAATATTTGTTCGAAATAAAAAAATTAAATATAGATTTTATAGAGCTTGGTTTTAGAACTAACGATAAATTTTTGATAAAAGGAGTTACGGGATATACGACCGATAAGTTTATAAAAACTTTAAAAATACCTAAAGATCTTAATATTGGAGTCATGATTAATGCTTCAGATCTTTTGGAAAACAAAAATCCATTAAAAAATTGTCGTAAACTTTTTCCTAAAAAAAATCCTAAAGTTAAGTTTGTTAGATTAGCCTGTCATTTACATGAGGTATATTCTTTAAAAAACGTTTTAAAGTGGTTTAAAAGTAGAAACTATTTGGTTTGTGTTAATTTAATGCAAATTTCGGAGATTAAAAGTAAAGAAATTTTAAAAGTATGTAACTATTTAAAAAAAACCAAAATTGATGTTTTATATCTAGCAGATAGTTTGGGCTCTTTAACACCCAATTCAACAAAAAATATTGTTAAAAAATTTAGAAAAAATTGGAAAAAAGATCTTGGATTTCACCCTCATAACAATCTTAGATTGGCAATGAAAAATTCAATAGTTGCAAATAAATATGGTATTAAGTGGATTGATAGTACTATTTCTGGAATGGGTAGGGGACCAGGAAATTTAATTACAGAGGATATTATAAATTATACAACTAGTTTGAAAAAGAATAAAATTTTTTCAAATATTTTAAATAAGTATTTTTCAAATTTAAAAAGAAAATATAAATGGGGACCAAATATTTATTATCAAATAGCAGCTAAAAATAAGATTCATCCAACTTATATTCAAAAAATATTATCCGATAAAAGATACAAAAAACTTAATTATGTAAATATTATTAATTCATTGAAAAAAACAGAAACAAGCAAATACAATCCTACAAAGCATTTTCAATTCGCTTTTTTTTCAAATAAAAAAACAATAAATAAAAAAAAATTATTTAATATTGATAAATTAAACAATATTTTAATTCTTGGACCAGGTGAAACTGTAAAACTTCATAAAAACAAAATAGAAAATTTCGTAAAAAAGAAAAATTTAGATATAATTGCATTAAATTCAACAACCAGCTTAAGTGAAAGTTTAATCTCATTAAGAGTGGCCTGCCATCCTTTAAGGATAATTTCAGATATACCTTTTTACAAAAGATTAAAGACTAAATTGCTTATTCCATATTTTGATTTAAATAAAAGCATTAAAAAATTGATTAATGAAAACAAAATTAACTTTTTTAATTATGGCTTAAGATTAAATTTTAATCAGAAAATACAATTTAATCAAAAATTCTGTAATCTTCCCCATCCATTGGTGATAGGATATGTTTTAAGTTTGTTGTCGAATAACCCTAATAAACAATTATACTTTGCAGGAATGGATGGGTATGATTTAGACAACCCTAACGCTGATAATTCTATTGAAATATTAAATTTTTTTTTAACTAAGATAATTAAAAAAAAACCAATCAGTCTTACTCCAAACAAGCATAAAAGATTATTTAAATATTTAAGAATATGAATAAAACTGTAATTATTATCCCTGCTAGATATGGTTCAAGCAGATATAGAGGTAAACCACTGGTAAAAATTTTGGGGAGAGAAATGGTGTTACGAGTTGCGGATATTTGTAACAAAATTAAAAATGTAAGAGTTTTAATTGCAACCGAAAGTAAGAAAATAGCAAAAGTAGTAAAAAAAAACGGTTATGAGTGTGTAATGACTTCTTCAAAGTGTTTAACTGGAACTGATAGAGTCGCCGAAGTTGCAAAAAAGATAAAGTCAAAAATATATATTAATGTTCAAGGTGATGAACCTACTATTAATCCGGAGGATATTATTAAAGTTATTAAAATGAAAAAAAAATTTCCTAGTCATGTTATTAGCGGGTATGATAAGGTTCATAATTTTGAAAATCCTGCTCATGTAAATCTTCCTAAAGTTGTTGTGAACTATAAAGGTGAATTAATCTATATTTCAAGATCATTAGTTCCTGGATCAAAAAGAGTTAATAAGGATATTCAGTATTACAAACAGGTGTGTATTTATGCTTTTAACAGAAGGCAGCTTCAAAAATTTTATTCAAAGAAGAAGAAAAGTCTTATTGAGAGTATAGAAGATATAGAGATTTTAAGATTTTTTGATTTAGATGAAAAAATAAAAATGGTTAAATTAAACTCCAATTCTGTTGCGGTAGATGAAATATCAGATGTAAAAAAAGCAGAAAAATTGTTAAAAAATGAAAAAATATTTAAATAGTTTAATTAATATAATTAATATTTTTTTTAACAAAAAAATTTTAGGTAAGCCTGATTTTTCCGAAAAAAGAATTATTTTGCAAGGTCAAATTAATGAAAAGAAAAATCATGAAAAAACATATATTTCTGATTTGGCTGAGATTGAATTTTCAGTTTTTTCCCAATTTGGCGAGGATGGAATTATAAGTTGGTTATCATACCAAATACCAGATATTAACAAAACGTTTTTAGAAATTGGTACTCAGGATTATTGGGAGTCGAATACTCGGTTTTTAATTCAATCTCAAAATTGGAAAGGCTATTTAATAGAAGCTTCAAATTCAGAAGTAAACAAAATTAAAAAACAATCTTTGTATTGGAAGAAAAATTTAACTGCAATTAATGAATTTGTAAATTGTGAAAATATAAATTCGATTTTAAAAAAAAATCTTAAATCTAATAATTTAGGCTTGTTAAGTTTAGATATAGATGGAAATGATTATTGGATAATGAAAGAGGCAAACATTGATTCTGATTTGATAGTTTGTGAATACAATCCTATTTTTGGTGATATATATGAAATCACTATTCCTTATGAAAAAGATTTTGATAGAAATAAAAAACATTATTCAAATTTATTTTTTGGTTGTTCTATCCGAGCTTTGATAGAACTTATGAAAAAAAAAAATTATGATTTTTTGGGAACTAACAGTCAAGGTATGAATGCATTTTTCGTAAATAAAAAAAAAAATAAATATTTTGAAAAAAAAATTCAGGAACAAAAAATATATTTTCCCATTACAAGAGAAGGAAGAGAAAAAAATGGAAATTTAAATTATAATAATGTAATTCAAAATTTAAATTTGATTAAAAATGAGAAGATCTATGATCTTAAAAATAAACAGCTTAAAAAATTGTCTGAATTTGAAAATCTCTATTCAAATGAATGGATGAGTAAATTTTGACTATTTATTTAAAAAAATTTTTAATCAAAGAGTTTAAAAAAATAAAAAAAATAATAATTGAGTTTTGATTATTATGGATCCTAATTAAAGTTTCTTCTTTAAGATGATCAAAAAAAGAAATTTTACTTGAATAACCTCCAGATGAAACCTCACCAACAACTTGATTTTTTTTAGTAAATGAGCCAATACAATTATTTTTGATTAAAACTTTATAATACAAATCATAATCAGCCGAGCATTTGAACTTAGTATTAAAATTTCCGACTTTTTTAAAAATTTTTTTTTTTAAAAAGAAACCCGTAGAATGTGCTGTTGCAAAATCAAAATTATAGAATAATCTTTTTTTATTGTAACCATATTTTAGAATTGTAGATCTTGTGTAATGTCTTTTTACAGTTCCAAATACAAAATCAATTTTATTATTTGTATCAAATATTTTTTTTACATATTTAAGCCCGTTTGGTTTTAAAGTATCTCCACTATTTACAAATAAGATTACTTTTCCGTGAGAATTTTTAATTCCCTTATTCATGGCATAATAAATTCCCTGATCTTTTTCTGAAGAGAAAAAATTAATTTTTTTTTTTAATTTTAAAATATTTGAAATTGTATGATCGGTTGATTTTCCATCAATGATTAGATATTCAAAATTTTTATATGTTTGGTTTACAACACTTTTAATTGTTTTATTTATTTGCTGTTCATTATTTTTTACAACAGTAATAATAGAAAAAAATGGATTTTTTATTCTTTTATTTATCAAATATTTTTTGATTTTTTTCATACAGTTATTTTATAATTTTATATACAATTCTAAAATTTACACTAATATTTTAAAATATGGAAAGTTATGAATATAAACTTCAAAAATTTCTCTCAACTGAATTGAAAAATATTGAAAAACCAAAAATTATAGAATTTGGTGTTAGGGAAGGCCGTTCTACAAAAATATTTTTAGACTATTGTGATAAATTTGATGGAAATTTATATTCGATTGATATTGATGATTATTCACACTTATTTTCAAATAAAAAATGGAAATTTATTAAATCTAGGGATGATAATTTTGAGCATTTAAAAGATCTAATACCAGAAAAATTTGATTTTATTTACCTAGACTCTTTGCATGAGGCCCACCATGTTGAAAAAATATTTTACCATTATTTCAAATTTTTAAAGATAAATGGCGTTTTTTTTATTGATGATATATCATGGCTGCCATATTTGAAAAATAACGACAGAAACAATTTCTACTGTGAAATAAATAATAAAGAAACTTTTGAAAGGTTAATTAAGATTTACAATTCTAATACTGAAAATTTTGATATTTTTTTCACATTTATCTCATCTGGAATGTGTAAAATAGTAAAAAAAAAAGAAAACTTGAATAAACCTAAAAAGATTTTTTCAAGAGTAAATTCATTAAGAAATATAATGAGAAAGTTTTTGATATAAATTTATGAAAATTTTAGTAACTGGAGCGGCAGGATTTTTAGGATCACATTTAACTGAAAGGTTAATAGAAAATGGAAATCAAATAAGAGCATTAATGCATTACGATTCTAATAATGATTGGGGCTGGTTAGAAAATTCAAAATACAAAAATGATATTGAATTTGTTGTAGGAGATATTAGAGATTTTGACTCTGTTCATTCAGCAATGCAAAATGTTGATCAAGTCTTCCATCTAGCAGCTCTAATCGGTATTCCTTATTCTTATCTTTCACCTTTAGCATATATAAAAACAAATATTGAAGGAACTTATAATGTTCTACAATCAGCAAAACTATTAAATACAAAAAATATAATTATAACTTCAACTAGTGAAACATATGGTTCAGCTCAATACACTCCAATAAATGAATTACATCCTAAAGTAGGTCAATCCCCGTACTCAGCAACAAAGATTGGCGCAGATAATTTAGCAATTAGTTATTATCGTTCGTTTAATTTACCTATAAAAATTGTAAGACCTTTTAATATATATGGACCAAGACAATCTGCACGAGCAATAATACCAACAATTGCAGCACAGATAATAAATGGTTTAGAAGAAATTAAGTTAGGAAATTTAGAAGCCAAACGAGATCTAACTTATGTGAAAGATACTGTAGATGGTTTTATTGAGATATCAAAACAAGAAAAACTTAATGGTGAAAGTACGAATATTGGAATGAATGAAGAAATATCTATTAAGGACCTAGTAACAAAAATTTCAAAAATTTTAAATAAAGATATTAAAATTATAACTGATAATAAAAGAATTAGACCTCCAAAAAGTGAGGTTGATAGGTTATTATGTGACAACTCAAAATTGAAAGAATATACAAAATGGAAACCAAAATATAATCTGGAAACAGGGCTGAAAGAGACTTTAGATTGGATAGATTCAAATAAAAAAGTATTTAAATATGATATTTATAATAAATAATAAATTTTAATTGAGATAGTAAAATTGAAAACAAAAGTAGCAATTTTAGCAGGAGGAAAAGGTAAAAGATTTTTACCTTACAGCTTTGTAATTCCAAAACCTTTAATGCCAATAAATGAAACACCAATTATCAAATATTTAATTAATTCATTTAAAAAATATAATTTTAAAAATTTTATAATCTCAAGTGGATACAAATCTGATTTGATCAAAACATATCTTGGAAACGGCAAAAAATTGGGTGTTAATATTGAATTCCTAGAGGAGAAGAAACCGCTTGGTACAGCTGGTCCAATTTTTCAAATAAAAAAAAAAGTTAAAAGAAATGATTATTTTTTTTTAATAAACGGAGATATTTTTACAAGATTAAATTTTAGTAAATTAATTAGTTTTGCGAAAAAAGGTAATTTTGAGTTAGTTGTAGCTTATATAAATAAAACGCAAAAAAATAGCTATGGAGTCATGAATATTAAAAATAATATTGTAAGCTCAATTATTGAAAAACCAACAAATAAGCATTCTATAAATACTGGTGTTTATGTGATTAAAAATACTAAAAATTTATCAAAAATTTCAAAAAATAAGTTTTTAACAATGCCGAAACTGATTGATTTGTATCTAAAAAAAAAAATAAGAGTTGGCGCATATAAAGTAAGAGAATTTTGGACTAGTATAGAAAATGCAGATAATCTCTTAGAAACTGAAAAGAAGATCAATAAAATTATCAAATGAGCTCAACAAATTCTTTAATAATTATCCCAACCTATAATGAGTCCAAAATTATTGAAAAAGTTATATTAGATATTAAAAATGAGTTCAGAGGAACAGATATATTAGTAGTAGATGCGTATTCAAGCGATAACACTTCAGAAATAGTAAAAAAAAATAACATTGATATCATATTTGTAGATAAGTATTTTGGCATTGGTCTAGCAATTGAAACAGGATTATATTTTGCTCAACAAAGAAATTATGATTTCTGTATCAGAATTGATGGAGATGGTCAGCATTCTGCAAATGATGTAAAAAAAAATTTTGATTACTTAGTTGAAAAAAAAATAGATCTTCTCATAGGTTCTCGTTTTTTGAGTAATTCAGATTACAAAACAAGCAATTTAAGAATGACAGGAATTAACTTACTAAGAGGTCTTTTAAATAGATTTTATAAAGTTGACATTACCGATTGTACTTCTGGATGTCACATCTATAGTAAAAGATTAATACAAGAGTTAGTAAATGATGATAAATTTGAATATTCTGAAATAGGAGCAATTTGTAAAGCAAGTGAGCTAGGTTTTTTAATTGAAGAAAAGCCTATAAACATGCAACCTAGAAAAACTGGAGTTTCATCATTTAATTTTATAAATTCTTTTAATTACATGTTTAAAAATTTATTAACATTAATCTTATCAATTAACTTTACTTATAAGAATAAATTATGATGAGTCTACATTCGAGGATAATTGCAATGATTATTGGAATTTCTTTGATATTTTTAATTATTGTTTTTGTAAAAAAAAAATATTTAGAAAATTTATATTCATTAGTGTGGATATTAATTGGTTTTTTCTTTGTTGTTGTTTCATTATATCCAAAAATTGTAAATCATATATCTAGCTTTTTAGGTATAGAGTTTTCTCCAATAGGAATAATAATAATATCAATTTTAGGTTTAGGAATAATTGCTCTTCACATCTCAACTATTTTAACTCAACATAATAGAAAAATAAGGGAGTTTGAAAAAAAATTATCGTTAATTGATGATAAGAAAGATTAGAAATTTTAAAAAAATTTATCAAACCGTAATTTTAAGTCACTGTAAGTGGTGTTTCTAAACTTTTCGTAAAGTAGTTTTTTTTCATAAGGTTTTTTAATAATAAATTTTTTATTCATTTTTTGTAAAATGAAGTAATTCCTGAATAAAAGTCCAAATATCAAAAAAGGATATAAACCGATCCATACTTTCAATTGAGACTTATAATGGAACAAATAAGTTATAAATTTTAATCTATTTGGCAAACTTGATTTTATCCTTAGAATTTTTCCATTATTAGGTAATGGTTTTTGAACACTGTAATAAAGAAAAGAACTGTTATTATAAAGAGGAAATTGATAAGCCGATATAATTTTTTTAAAATTTTTAATAATTTTATGCACGATTATATTACATGAGTCATGATCCTCATTACCACCCTCATAAGCATGAGTTATTAAAGTAATACTACCATTTAATTTTTTTAAAAATTCTCTTAATTTTTTATAAGCCTTTTCAAGGTTTTTGTGTAGTAAGCATGTGGGAATATTATTTTTTCTTCCAAGAAAAAAAATATTTTTTCTTTTTACCCCTAGTCTTAAAAGAACTGATAAACTTTCTTTATCTCTTTTAGAAATTACATTTTTTGGGATGATCTTTTTAATTACACCACTTGTCATATAAAAAATGAAAACATTTTCTTTTTTTTCAATTGCTGTTTTAATTGAAGCAAATACACCAAATTCATCATCTTGATGACATAAGATAAAAACTACATTTTTCATTTTTTTGATTTAATATATTCTATAAACGTATTGAGACCTAAACCAAAAAATATAGATAAAAAAATTAAGTTAGGTACCATATATCTATTCCATCCCACCCAACCTAAAATTCCGGTATAATAAATAATAAATAAAAATGTTAATAACAATAATCTTTTATGATGATTTTTTAATATAATTTTTACAAATCCAAGAAAACAAAAAAAATAAATTAATAGGGAATAAGGAATTTTATATTTGTATAAATGATAGTTTTTTTCCCAATAATTTTTTATGGTTTTATCTTGTTTATAAGCATTGTTCACAAAAAATGGATTTAGTATTTGTGCTTGAATAGATTTTTTTAAATGAATTATTACAAAGGAACTAAAATTATTTTTTAAAGCATCTTTAAAATATTGATTTTGATAATCTAGAATTTTCTTCTGATCAATTTTATTTCTTGAGTTGATATTATTTTCTTTAATCCACACATCTCTTTTTTTATATTTTTCTTCTTTAGTCTCTCCATTAAGTCCGTGTGCCAACAAGTAATATGGACCATCTTTTTGATCATCAGGTATTACAGAAAATTTTTGATCTTGCATATAATTGGTGTAACCTAAAAAAAAAACGACAATTAAATTTCCTAAAATACAAGAAATCAGAGGTATAAAAAAAGATTTTTTAAATTGAAAAAAATAATAAACAGTTACAGGTATGATTAAATACAAAGAAACACTTCTTTGTAAAAAACTCAGACCAATTAAAATACCTATTAAGAAATTTAAAGAAATTTTTTTACTAGGTTCCAAAAGTAATCCAAAAATTATCAATATTAATGAAAGGTAGAGGGACTCACTCCAATATGATGAGTGATATTGTGTAAGAGTTGGTTCTAGAGAAAGAAAAAAAATAATATAATAAATAATGGCTGGTTTTTTAAAAATAAGAAGTAACTTTTTTGAAAAAAAAATTAATGCTAAATAAAAAATTAATGAATTGAGTATAGGTATTCCAAATTTCAAATTATCTACAATCATGAATCCACTTAAATTTGCTATATCCTTATCAACAAGCATATAATAAGAGGCTATTATTTTTGGGTACAAATATGAATCTTTATAGTTAGTCCCTGAGTCAAAGAAGTTTTTTCCCCCCTCAAAATCAGTTTTAAATTTATGAGCTTGACGCCAATAACTACCTATATCAGTACGAATAATTGAATGTTCAAATTTTCCATTTTCAAGAATTCTATAATTATCATATTTATTTGTATTAATGATACCTAAAATAACAGAATAAATAAATCCAGCTAAAATAATGAAAGTAATTGTTTTTGTTCGATCCAATTGTGTCATTAAAATTAATTTTTTTAATGATAAGTATCATAATGATATTTAAATTTAAAGAATATACAAATTAATCATTAAATATTAATAAAGGTTTTATTAAATTGAATATTACTGATTTATATTGTTTTAAATGATATAAATTTTTTTATGAAAATTTTAATTTTAGATCCATACAGAAAAGCTGATTATAGAATCAGTAAAGATACCAATGGGGGATATGGAACTGCAAATAATTTTGGTAATAAATTAATCCCTAAATTACTTAAATATTTATTAAAAAAAAGAAGTGATTATCCATCTTTACATGTGGCATATACTCATGCAGTTTTGAAAGAGTTAGGACATCAGGTTGATTATGAAAAAAAATTACCAAATGACTTTAACGCCTATGATTTATTTATAATTGTAAGTTCAATTGTATGCTGTGAAACTGAATTAGAGAACATAAAATTTTTAAAATCAAAAAATAAAAAAATTTTTGTAATAGGACCATTTTCAACAAATAACCCTAAAATTTATTCTGAGGCTGGAGCAACAGTAATTTCAGGAGAATCTGAATTTTACTTTCTTTCAAATAAAGATTTTACAAAAGATTTTGATAAAGAGATCATTCATTTTAATCATGGTTTACAATTAGATGATTTACCTTTTCCAAAATGGGATGTGATGATCAAGGATTTTAATGGTGTTGATAAATTATATGGGAATTTAAAAAGTGTTACAATTTTAGCAACTAGGGGGTGTCCTTACTCATGTTTTCACTATTGTGTATATCCACTTTCTCAAGGGAGAAAAGTGAGACAAAGATCACCAGAAAATATTATAAAAGAAATGAAATATTGGAAAGAAAAACATAATGTCAAAATGTTTATATTTAGAGATCCAGTTTTTTCTATAAATAGGAAACATACAGTAGAACTCTGTGATTTATTGATTAAAGAAAAATTAGATATAAAATTTGCTATAGAAACCCATTTAAGAATTTTAGATAGTGAGCTTTTGGATTTACTAATTAAGAGTGGATTAAAGGCAACCATTGTAGGAGTGGAAAGTGCTAATCAAGATGTTTTAAAAAATTCAAATAGATTTACTGTCAAGAAAGATGAACAATTAATTAAAATAAGAGAATTAGAAAAAAAAAATATTCAAGTTTCATCAATGTTTATACTTGGTTTTCCTCACGACAATTTTGTTACAATGAATGAAACTATCAATTATGCAAAGCAACTAAATACAACTTATTCACTTTTTAATATTTGGACACCTTATCCAGGGACACCAGTATTTGATTCCTATAAAGATAAAATAATTAAAAACAGGTATGAGTCTTTCGATATGAATACACTTGTATTTAAGCACCAAAATCTTACAGAAAAAAACATTAGCGATTATTTATCTAAAGCATATACAAAATATTATTTTAGATTAAGTTGGTTGATTAAATATTTAAAAAGTTTTTATCAACCTAATAAAATTGTATAATGACCAAAATTGGATTAACTGGTTCGACTGGCAGTTTAGGAAAAATAATATTAAAAAATTATAGTAAATTTTCATTTTCAAAATTTAGAGGAGATATAAGAAATAAAACTGAGATAAACAGTTGGATTGAAAAAAATAACTTAGATACAATAATTCATCTAGCGGCAATAGTTCCAATCAAAGAGGTTAATAAAGATCAAAAAAAGGCATGGGAAGTAAATTTTTTAGGAACTAAAAATTTGATAGATGCATGTGTTAAAAGAAAAATTAAGTGGTTTTTCTTTTCTTCCACTTCTCACGTTTATAATTCATCCAAAAAAAAAATTTCTGAAACTAATAGATTATTGCCTATTTCATATTATGGAAAAACCAAACTTTTAGCAGAAAATTATATAATCAAAAAATTTAAAAAAAAAAAAATAAGATTTTGTATTGGGAGAATTTTTAGCACTACAAATAAAAATCAGAAAAAGAATTATCTAGTACCTGATTTAAAACATAAAATAAAAAAGACTAAATATAAAATAGTCCTTAAAAATTTAAATCATTATAGAGATTTCATTTCAATGAAAGATATATCAAAAATCATATTTTTTTTATTAAAAATCAAATACACAGGCATAATCAATTTTGGAACAGGGAAAGGCATTTATCTCAAAGATATTGCTAGAATTATAGGTAAAAAACACAAAAAAGAGATCATTTTTAAGGATAACAAAAAAAAAACTTATTTAGTTGCTGATATAAAAAAATTAAAAAAAATTTATAGATTTAAATTCTCTAATGTAATTAAAAAAGAAATATTTTAGTTAATGGTAAAAGTTTTATTTGAAGGAAGTATATTTTTACATCAAAATATAGGTGGAATATCAAAATATATTGTAAAGTTAAATGATAACCTTAAAAAAAATAATATTATTTCAAAAATTTATTGCCCTTTAACAATTAACAATTTTTTGAAGAAAAATAAAAGTAACGAAATTTTTTTTTTTAAATTTAAAAAAATTCCAAAATTTTTTAGAAGAATTTTTTTTTCAATAAATAATATCCTTACAATATTTTATATAGGCTATTATAAACCTGATATTTTGCACTTTTCATACTATAATAATTTTTTAGCAAAATATTCAAATGTTCCATATATTTTGACAGTCTATGACCTGATACACGAAAAAAATAAATATAAAAAAAATTTTTTTGATAAAAAAAGATCAATACAAAATGCAAGGCATATTATTTGTATTTCTAAAAAGACAAGAAAAGATTTAATTAGACTTTATAAAGTTGATAAGAAAAAGATTTCAGTCATATATCTAGGAACTGATAAAGTTAAAATTGGTCAAAATAAAAAAAGCAAAAGAAAAAAATTTATTTTGCACGTGGGAAGTAGAGACAGATATAAAAATTTTAATAATTTTATAGAAGCTTACAGTAAATCAAAATATCTTAAAAATAATTATGAAATTTTATGTTTTGGTGGAGGTGATTTTAAATATGAAGAAGTAGAACTATTTAAAAATTTAAAAATTTATGAGAGAGTTAAATTAAAACAAGGAGATGATTATGAGTTAAAAAGAATATACAGAAATGCCAGTCTATTTGTAACAGTAAGTACATCAGAAGGATTCGGTCTGACACCCTTTGAAGCAATAAGTTTTGGTTGTCCAGTGGTCTGTAGTAATATAGAAGTTTTTAAAGAGAACCTTAAAAGCTGCAGTCATTTTGTTAATCCATCTAATATTAATGATATAAAATTTGGAATTGAGAGTGTTTTAAAAAATAAAATAAAAAAACAAAAATTAATTAAAAATGGTTTTAAATTAGTTAAAAATTTTAATTGGAACATTACAACTTCAAAAACATCGGAAATTTACAAAAAAAATCTTAAATGACAAAAAATTTTATTTCAGTTTTAATTACTAACTATAATAAACAGAAATTTATAAAAAAAAGTTTGCAAAGTATCTTTAATCAAAAATTTAAAAATTATGAAATTATATTGTTTGATGACGTTTCTAGTGATAATTCTAAAAAAATAATAAAAAAATTTAAAAAAATTAAATTAATTGAAAATAAAAAAAAAAAAAGTACTTCATCACCTTTGAATCAGATATATGGAATAAATAAGGCATTTAAAAGGTCCAAAGGTAATTTAATATGTTTAATGGATGCAGATGATTATTTTAAAAACAATAAATTAAAAATTGTTAATAAAGAATTTGGAAAAAAAGAGACTATAAATTCACTCTACAATTTACCAAAAATTTCTCAAAATAAATTTTTTTGGAAAAAAAATAAAATATTTAAATCAATTTGGCCTACTATTTTTCCTACTAGCTGTATTACTCTATCTAGAAATTCATTTAAAAAATTCTTAAAATATTCAAAATCCAACGATTATCCGAATCTCGAAATTGATGCTAGAATAACAATTTTTTATAAATTTTACTTAAATGAATACAATGTTTTATATAAAGATTTGACAGTTTATAATTTCGATAAAGATGGAATTACCTCAAAAGTAAAAAAATACAGTAAAAATTGGTGGTTTAGAAGAGTTGAGGCATATGATTATTTAAAATTTATTATGAAAGAAAAAAATATAAATTTTACTCCTAATCCAGACTATATAATAACTTTAATACTTTCTTCGATATTCAAATTTTTATTAAAATGATAATTTATTTTTACTTAATATCTTTTTCTTTAATTGGTTATGGACTGCTGATTAGTCAATTTTTGAGGATAAACGTTTCTGATTTTGGGAATCTCGGAATTTTAGGGATCACATTTTTATCAATAATTTCATATTCGACATCTTTATTTTTAAATCATGGTATTTTGCTTAACTCATTTATTTTATTTTTAGGAATTTTTTTATTTTTTTTATTTATTAAAAAAATAAATAATCTTAAAAAAGAGATCATTTTATTATTTCTTATTTTTTCGTTACTAATAATATTTATATTAATTGCTAAAAATCATGATGATTTTTCATATTATCATTTTCCATATTCTATATTTTTAACAGAATTTTCTCACCCTATAGGTTTTGGAAATTTAAATAATGGATTTAGAAGTCCGTCTTCAATTTTTTTTATTAATTCTATGTTTTATTTGCCAGGAGTAAATTATTTTTTATTTCATTTTGCTGCTGCTTATCTTTTTGGTTTTGCTAATCTAATTTTACTAAAATTTACTTTTGATAAAGAAATATTTACATCAAAAAAATTTATTAATTTTTTAAGTCTTATTTCGCTGATATTTATAAACATTTTTTTCTATAGATTAGCAGAACATGGAACAGATAGATCAGGAATGATCTTAACAATTATATTAGTTATTTATTTGTTGTCTTTAACAAATAATATTAAAGATAATATTGAAAAAAATACTGAAATTTTAAAAATTTTTTTAGTGTACACTTTTTTTGTAATTACAATCAAACCCTTCTTTTTGATTAATTTTATTTTTATATTTGTTTTGTTTTTTTATAATCAATTAAGAAAAATATTTTTACAATTATTTTTTACACCTACTTTTTATTATTGTTTTTTATTGTTATTTTTTACAATTTTTTACACGTTTTTAAATTCTAGTTGTTTTATTTTTCCAATAACTTTCACATGTTTAGAGAGTTTGTCATGGTCTTTAGATATCGATAATATTAAAGATGTTAATGTTTGGTTTGAATTATGGTCAAAAGCAGGAGCAACTCCAAATTTTGTAGTAGAGAATAGAATTGAATATATTCAAGGTTTAAATTGGCTTTCAAATTGGATTGAAAATTATTTCTTTAATAAAGTAAGTGATTTTATTCTTGGAATTTTATTTTTAGTTGTTGTTATTTATTTAAGTTTCTTTAGAAAAAAAGTAATAAGTACTTCTGTTAAAACAAATTTTTTACTCGTTTATTTGTGTTTATTATTTCTTTTTTTTGAGTGGTTTTTCTTTCATCCAGCGTTAAGGTATGGAGGTTATCATGTAATTGCTTTACTTTTTTTTATTCCAGTTTGTTTAGAATTATCCAAAAAAAAATTGGATTTTGAAAAATATTCAAAAGGAGCTTTCATATTGCTTTTAATTACTTCTATAGTTTTTATAAGTAGAAATGCATTAAGATTAGAAAAAGAAATTGTAAAGTATAATTACAATCCATTAAAAAACATTAAATATAAATTTATAGGCGGTAATAAGGAATATTATTTTAGACACAATATACAGATGAGAGAAAATATTAATGCAATTGATAGCAAGAATTTTTTAGGAAAAAAAAATTTATATAACAAAATTTAATTAACCGTTATGAGAAATGTTTATTATTGGTCACCTTGCTTGGAAAAAGTTGGCACATATTGGTCAACAATGAATTCAGCTATTTCATTAGCTAAGTATAATAAAAATCATCTTTCGGTAAAAATATTAAATGTTTGTGGAGAATGGGACTCTGAAAAAAGTTTTTTAATAGAAAATGATATCGAATTAATTGATTTAGGACTAAATTATTTTAAATTTTTACCAAAAACAGGTTTTTTTAAGAGTAGATTTTCTTTTTTAGTAATTTTTATATTATCAATTTTTCCTTTAATAAAGCTTTTAAGAAATCAAAAACCTGAGTATTTGATAATTCATTTGATAACTTCTTTGCCAATAATATTGTTTAGTATTTTTAATTTTAATACTAAATTAATCTTAAGAATATCAGGGTTGCCTAAAATCAATTTACTAAGAGGTTTTTTATGGAGGATGGTTTCAAAAAAAATATACAAAATATCAAGCCCATCTAATGACTTAATATCTCAATTAAATAAAATTGAAATTTTTCCTCAAAATAAATTATTTTTTTTACCAGATCCAATAATAAGAATTAAAAAATTTATTAATGATATTAAACTTTCAGGTAAAGAAAATTTAAGTATTTCAAAAAGAAAGTATTTTATTTCTGTAGGTAGACTAACTAAGCAAAAAAATTTCAAATATTTAATAGATGAATTCTACAAATTTACAAAAAATAATCACGATTATGACTTATTAATTTTTGGAGAAGGTGAACATAAAAAAAAATTATTAAATCAGATTAATGAATATAGTTTGTCAAACAGAGTTTTTTTGATGGGATATTCTAAAAATATATATAGTCATATGAAAAATGCTGAAGCATTTATTTTATCTTCTCTATGGGAAGATCCTGGTTTTGTAATCATTGAAGCTGGAATGTGTAATTTATTTATTATATCTAGTAATTGCAAAAATGGTCCCAGAGAATTTTTGCAAGATGGCGAAGGAGGATTACTTTTTGAAAATAATAAAGAAAATGAATTAACTAATGCACTTAAAAGTTTTATTGAGACAAAACAAAATCATAAAATTAAAAAAATTATAACAAAAAAAAAATGTTTAACATATACCCTATTTAGACACTTCAAAATTTTGAATAAGATTTTAATTCAAAACTAAAAATTTTTTAATTAACTTGTAATATTCATTTAAATTCTTTTTTGAATTAAATCTTTCTAATTGATTATAGGAGTAATCTATTTTTTCAGAAATTTTTTTTTTATTTCTAATATATGATAAAATTTTGTTATACAATTGATTGTAATTACCTATTTCAAAAAAATATCCACCTTTTCCATTACACAAAATTTCTTTAGGACCCGTTGGACAATCAGTTGAAATAATAAATTTTTTTAAACTTGAAGCCTCTAAAAGTACATTTGGTAGACCTTCATACTTAGATGATAAAATAAACAAGTCAGCTTGGCTCATAATTCCAAATGGGTTTTCAATAAAATTTTTAATCTTTATAAAATTTTTAAGATTGTTGTTTTGAATGTAATTTTTCAAATTACTTTCTTCTACACCACTACCAAGAATTAAAGCTTTAAATTTTATATTTTTTTTTCTTAGAACTTTAAGAGCTTTAAGGATTGTAATCTGGTCTTTTTGTTCAGTTAATCTTCCAATATTTAATATTTTAAGATATTTTTTTCCCTTAAAAAATTTATCTTTAATTCCTTTTTTTGATTTATAAAATATTTCTTTTTTATTTAGTGGATTATAAATACATTTAACTTTAATTTTAAATTTATTTTCCATTTGTTTTTTAAATTTTAGACTATTAACGATAACAATATCTGCTTTAGATATTATGATTTTGTATAAGGTTTTTTTTAGAATATTATGATACCAGCCAGTAGGAGAAGAGTTGCTTCTTACAATTATAGATATACCAAGTAATTTACAAATTAAAATACAATAAATGTTTGCTTGAAAAGCAAAAACTAAGGAATTTTTATTTTGTATTAGAAACTTAAATAGTGTCAATAAGCAAAAAACATATTTTAATCTAATATTTATATTTTTATTAATTTTATATTTAGGTGATAAAAATTTTATATTTCTATTAAATTTATTCTTTTTTTCTTTAGAAAGAGTACATATAGTTACATCTACTTTATCAGCTAGATGATTTGAAATGGCATATAAATTTTTTTCAACGCCTCCACCACCAATAAAAGGCATAAACATTATTAATTTTTTTTCAAACATCTCTGTAAAAAAGTAACATAATTTATTTATTGAGCTACTTTATGGTGATGATAAATAGAACATAAATAAAAATGAATCAAATATTAAAAGAAGATCCCTCTCTAGAAGCCAATTTAAATAGTTATTTAATTTGTTTGTTGCCCGTAGGCTTATTGGCAGGGTCTTTAGTAAGTAATATCATCGTTGTTTTGATATGTATTGTTTTTTTGATTGAAATTATTCAAAAAAATAAAATCTACTTAATCAAAGATAAAAATTTTTATTTTTTAATATTTATATATTTATATGTCGTATTTAATGCATTACTAGTTGCTCAAAATGAGGACAGTATTATTAAAGCTATAGGATTTATAAGGTTTATAATTTTAACTTATGCAATCTTTTATTGTTTTAGTTTTTTTAAAAAAAGAATCATTAAATTTTGGTCTATAATCTTTTTCATCGTAAGTATTGATATTTTAATTGAGTTTTATTTTGGTCAAAATTTACTTGGATTTAGTGCTGCTTATTATGGAAGAATTGCTAGTTTCACTGGTGATGAATTGAAAATAGGAGGATTTTATTTTGGTTTTATTTTTCTTTGTTTATCATTTTTTTTTAAAGATAATAAAAAATTGTTTATCTTTTTAGCATCAATATTTTTTATTATATCTTTAATTATTGGTGAGCGATCAAATTTTTTAAAGATATTTATTATGTATATGATTTTTTATTTTTTTTATTTAAAAATATCAAATTTAAAAAAGTTTTTATATATTGTTTCAATTTTTATCGTTTCACTTTTAATCATCAATAATATCCCTATAATTAAAAGTAAATATTATAATCAAATTTTTAATGAATTCATAAAGGCAAAAAAAGGTAACTATGACTTAGATTTAGAAAAATTGGTAAAAGGAAATCAACATCTGGGTCATTATAAAGTTGCATTATTGATGTTTAAAGAAAAACCTATTTTTGGGCATGGTTTTAAAACTTATAGAAATGAAAGTTTTAAAGAAAAATATACTAATAATAAAATAAAAGTTGGCTCAACTCATCCTCATCAGATTCATTTTGAAATATTGTCGGAACTAGGGATTGTTGGATATATATTAATTATGTCCAATTTACTTTATTTGATATTTAGAAAATCAAAATCTGACGATGATTTATACATTTTTGGAAAAATTTTTATTTTAGCTAGCCTAGTACCAATACTGCCTTCAGGAAGTTTTTTTACTAGTTATGGAACAACAATTTTTTTTATTAATTATTCTTTTTTATTAAAATCGTATAATTTAAAGTAATATTAATTTTATATGTCTAATTTAACTTTATTAATTCCAGCTAATAAAGAAGCTGAATCCTTACCTATATTTTTGAGAGAATTAGAAAATTTCAATTTCCATAAATTAGTTGTTTTACAAGAAGAAGATATTGAAACAATCGACTCAATTTCAAAAATTAAAAATATTGAAATTTTAAAACAAAAAAATAAGGGATACGGAAGTGCTCTAAAGGAAGGAATTGAAAAAATTAATACTGAATTTTTTTGTGTGATAAATGCTGATGGTTCAATGGACCCAGCTTATTTGGATCATATGCTCGAGCTATGTCAAAATACAGACTTTGTTTTTGCTTCTAGATACTTGAAAAATGGAGGAAGTGATGATGATAATATTGTTACTTTAGTGGGAAATAAGTTTTTTTCTTTTTTGGGTAATTTCTTATTTAAACTTAATTTATCAGATATTTTGTACACTTACTTGATTGGAAGAACTGTTACTGCAAAAAAATTGAAATTAAGTTATTTCGATTTCAGAATTTGTGTGGAAATCCCAATAATGTTGAAAATTAAAGGTTTTCATTTTAAATCAACAGCAAGTAAGGAACGTAAAAGAATAGCTGGTAAAAAAAAAGTAAATGCAATAAAGGACGGTTTTTTAATTTTGACTGCAATTATAGTTTTATTCTTGAAAAAATTTCAGAAAATAAAAAAAATTGATTAAGATTTTCTACAGTTAATTATGCCATTAGTAAGTATCATCATGCCCTATTATAAAAAAGAAAACTTTATAAAAAAGAGTATTGACTCAATTTTAAAACAAAGTTTCAAAAATTTTGAGATAATTATTGTTGATGATGAAATAAGTGATGAAAGCAATAAAACTTTGAAAAAAATTAAGAGAATTGATAAACGAATTAAAATCATAAAGAATAGAAAAAATTTAGGAGCAGGGCAGGCAAGAAATAATGGGATTAAACTTGCGAGGGGTAAATATATTGCTTTTTGTGATTGTGATGATCTATGGAAAAAAAATAAGTTACGTCATCAATTAAAGTTTATGAAAAAACTGGATGTTGAATTTAGTTTTACATCTTATGGAATAATAAACTCTCAAGGAAACATAACAAAAGTTATTAATGCCAAAAGTAAAATGGATTTTGAAAGTTTAGTAAAATCTTGTGATATTGGTTTGTCTTCAGTTGTATTAAAAAAAAAGATATTTAAAAATTTAAATTTACGCTTTGCGAATACTAAAACAAAAGAAGATTATATTCTTTGGCTTAAGTTAGCTCAAAAGGGTATAAAGATGTATGGAATAAATAAACAACTTAGTTTTTGGAGAAAATTAGATTTTTCATTGTCTTCATCGATTTTACAAAAGATTTTTGATGGATATAGAGTATATAGAACACATCTTGGATATAACATATTTAAGTCACTTTTATGTTTATTAATATTATCGTTTAATGCTTTTTTAAAAAAATAATTTTGTGATTTTAATTTTATATTTATCGCTTTTATCAATTATTATAATTTTTTTACATAATTATTTTGTAAAAGAAAATTTTTTTTTAAGTGATTCTGGTGATTTTCATCAAAAATTTTCATCGAAAATAACTGTTCCTTTGACAGGTGGAATCTTTATTTTTTTGGGAATTTTATTTTTTATTTATGAAAATTTAATTGAATATAATTTTTTATTTTTTTTATTTTTGATTTTAATTTTGGGAATATTTTCTGATTTAAAATTAATCAAATCTGCAAAAAAAAGACTTTTTTATCAACTTTTAGTAGTTTTAATTTATGTCATTAATAGTGATATTCAAATATCTAATACTAGGATTCATCTAATAGATAATTTTTTACAATATGAAATTTTAAATTATTTTTTTGTAAGTTTTTGTGTTCTTATAATTATTAATGGCTCTAATTTCATTGATGGATTAAATACACTTAATCTTGGCTATTATCTTATAATATGTTTAGTTTTGTTATTTCTAAACAGCAATGGAAAGATCGATGTAGATATTTTAGGAATAAAATATTTATTTTTGATAATTTTATTTTCTTATTTTTTAAACTTTTCTAACAAATTCTTCCTGGGTGATTCAGGCTCTTATTTGACTGGTTTTATTTTTTCTTTTTATTTGATAAATTTATATGATGTAAATCAACACATATCTCCTTTTTTTATTGTTCTTTTATTATGGTACCCAAGTTTTGAAACACTTTTTTCAATGCTTAGAAAAAAAATTCTAAATAGATCTTCTATGAGACCGGATAGCAACCACTTACATCAACTTATATTTTTTAAATTTAAAAAAAAATTTTCTTATAATACTTTTTGGTCAAATACTATTTCAGCAAATATAATTAATTTGTATAATTTATTAATTTTTTTGATTTCTCTAAATTTTATAACTCATACACAAGTACAGATAATTTTAATTTTATTGAATTTAATTATATATACAGTTATTTATTTTAGATTATTTGTTTATAGATATAAAAAGGCATGAAAAAAAAAGCATTAATTTTTGGTATAACTGGACAAGACGGATCTTATTTAGCTGAATTTCTAATAAAAAAAAGATACTTGGTACATGGAGTAAAAAGAAGATCTTCCTCGTTTAATACTGGTAGAATTGATCATATTTATCAAGACCCTTTTGAAAAAAAAAGAAACTTCTTTCTACATTACGGGGATATAACTGATGCTATTTCAGTATCAACTCTAATTAAAAAAATTAAACCAGATGAAATCTATAATTTAGCAGCTCAGTCACATGTATCAGTATCTTTTGAAGTTCCAGAGTATACTGCGAATGCTGACGCTATTGGAGCTTTAAGAATATTAGAAGCAATAAAGTTCCATGGTTTTGAAAAAAAAACTAAATTTTACCAAGCAGGGACATCTGAGATGTTTGGAAAAGTTAGACAGGTTCCACAAACAGAAAAGACACCATTTTACCCAAGAAGTCCCTACGGTGTTGCAAAAGTTTATGCGCACTGGATCACTGTAAACTACAGAGAGGCGTATAAAATTTTTGCTTGTAATGGAATTTTGTTTAACCACGAAAGTCCAGTTAGAGGTGAAACATTTGTTACTAGAAAAATTGTTATTGGTTTATGTAAAGTTAAATTAAAAAAACAAAAAACTTTATACCTTGGTAACTTAAGTGCCAAAAGAGACTGGGGACATGCTAAAGATTATGTTGAAGCAATGTGGAAAATGTTACAAAAAAAAATTCCCTCTGATTATGTTATCTCAACAGGTAAACAGTTTACTGTAAAGCAGTTTGTAAATTTAGTTTTAAAGGAGCTTAACATTAAGCACCGTTGGAAAGGAAAAGGAGTTAAGGAAAAATGTTTTGATGAAAACGGCAATTGTATTGTTGCATGTGATAAAGAATATTTTAGACCTTTAGAAGTTGATACCTTACTAGGAAATTCAAGAAAAGCTCAAAAAGAACTTAATTGGAGACCCAAAAGATCAATTAAAGACTTGGTAAAAGAAATGGTTGATTTTGATATTAAAAAATTAACCAATGATAAAAAAAAAAACAAAAATTTTCGTTGCAGGTCATAATGGTTTAGTAGGTAGCGCTATCGTAAGAAAGTTAAAAGAAAAGGGTTTTTCAAATATTTTATTTGAAAAAAAATC
>MDTG01144354.1_pt1 | contig 62862 bp, 51 predicted proteins | sample 811421 | NCBI WGS metagenome assembly MDTG01 (sample SAMN05326645, study PRJNA326480) | marine metagenome | isolation source: seawater | place: Pacific Ocean: South East | collected 2011
GCCAGTGGTTCAGGTAAATCGTCGTTAGTTAACGCAGGTGTATTGCCCGCTTTAATGTCGAGTAATGGCTACGATGGCATTAGAGTACACAGTTACTGCCAACTCGACTTTGCCGATGTTAGTAAAGAGCGCTTACTCCTTGATTTAGCCTCAACCTTGCTCGATTTAGAAATAAACGACGCACCTGTACTTAGCGTTATAAGCGCCGATGCGTTGGCTGAATTGTTATTAACAGATCCAGAACAGGTTATTTCCCGGTGTAAAGCAGCACTTGTAGCGCTAAATGCAGAGCGCACTACGCCCTATCTATTTTTATTTATCGACCGGCTCGAAGTGCTATTGTCATCGCCGCTATTTAGCGATGACGAGCGCAACCAGCTGTTAGCACTTATTGAGCGCCTAGCAACAAGTGGCTGCATGATCATTTTTAGTGCCTGTCGTAATGACTTTTACCCGCAAGTAGTCAGTCAACCAAGTTTAATGGCAGGCAAAGCCAATGGCGCACATTTTGATTTATTAGCGCCAACTCGCTCTGAGCTTAAGCAAATGATCCGTTTGCCAGCACTTGCAGCAGACTTAAGTTGGCAACATCACCCAGAGCATCACACACCGCTTGATGAACAACTTTGTAACGATACTGCCAATAACCCTGATGCATTGCCGATGCTGCAATACACCTTGCAGCAGCTTTATTTACAGCGCAGCCCAGACAACGAATTATTGTTTTCTGAATACCAAGCCCTAGGCACTATCGAAGGAGCCATCGGCCAAAAAGCCGAACAGGTATTTTGCCAATTACCCAAAGACCAACAAACTGAACTTGCCGCAGTACTTTCTAAACTGATCACTTTAAACCCAGACGGCGAAACACTCACTAGCCGTGCAGCGCGTTGGAGCGAATTAACCAGCCCTGCTGCGACCAAGCTTGTTCAGGCCATGGTCGACAGCCGCTTGTTTGTATCGCACCTTAAAAATGAGCAAGCCTGCTTTAGCCTTGCCCACGAAGCGCTGCTACGCCATTGGCAACGCGCCATAGATTGGGTGCAAGAGCACCAACAAAGCTTAGCAATTCAAAGCCGTGTGCAACTAGCTACCGAGCGCTGGCTAATTGAACATAAACACAGCGACTTTTTATTAGCCCAAGGCAAACCGCTACAAGAAGCACAAAGCCTAGTTAAAAACCCTATGTTTAGCTTATCGAGTGACGAACAAGCGTTAATTAAAGCTTCTAACAACAAAGCCAAACGTAAAAAACGCGTGTTACAAATAACAGCGGCTGCACTTGTGTGCTTAACCTTTATTGCCACATTTATGAGCGTGCGTAGCTACCAAGCCGAACAAATAGCAAAACAAAAACGCCAAGAAGCGGAGAGTTTATTGGGCTTTATGGTTGGTGAATTTGCCGACAAACTCAGAAGCGTAAGGCGTATGGATTTACTTGATGGTATTAGCAACAAAGCCCTTGAATACTTCGCAAATCAAAAAGCTGACGCTTCATTTTGGAACTTCCTAAGAAGTGAACAAACATTCAAACAAGAATTCCAATATATACAAACCTTAATGGCAATGGGAGAAGTTGCATATTATAGAGGTAGACTTGACGAAGCCGAAAAGGCATTCGAAAGTGCTAATAATTTACTCAATCCTCTTGTCACAGAATATGGTTCTAGGATGGAAGTATTAAAAACAAAAGGAGCAAATTCTTTTTGGTTAGGGCAAATAGCCTATGATCAGCAGAATTATAAAGTAGCTAGGCCGTTCTTTGAAGAATATAAAGTGACTAGCGGAAAAATGTATAAAATTAACCCCAAATCTAAAGACGCTATTACAGAGATGTCAGATTCTAGTAGCACTCTTGGCGCCCTATACTTGAAACTTCAAGAATATAAAAGAGCTAAAAATGCTTTTCAAGAATCAATTAAATTTATTGATTTAGGACTCTCCGAGCAGCCCAAAAATGAATATTTATTGATGACTAAAGCAGAGACAGGTACTTGGATTGCTAATGTCGAAGAGCATTTAGGGTTTCCTGATAGAGCGATCATTAAACACCTCGAAGCCCAGTCACAATACAAAGAACTTTTAAAAAGCAACAAAAATGACCGTATCCAAGAATATTTAGCTCATTCTTACTCCCTAATCGCCTTTATATATGAGGGAGAGGGTAACTATAAAAAGGCATATTCAAATATAAAAATTGCAACTTCAATGTTACAAGCTGTTTCCAATAGAGATAAAGATAATAAAGAATGGGAAAAACAACTTAAACTATATAAAGCTTTCATGATCCCACTAAGCTTTAAAACAGGGCATACAGTGTCAAACGATGACCTGCTGTCAATTGAAAAATACGACTTTAAGATCAGCATTGACAAAATAATATCAACCAATCACCTCATTGATTATTATCAAACGATTGGAGATTGGGATAAAAGTGATGAGTTAATTAAAACGAATATTAATATTATAAGCTCAACTGAAGAATTAGATGAATACAACAATGCTATTTTTTTGAGTAAATTTCACTTCCTTTACGCAAAACAACTTTCAAATAAAAACCTTTCTACTGAAGCTAATGAACAATGTAGAAAATCATTAGAACTAGTAAGGCCTTTATTAGAGAAAAGCAATAAAACATCATTTAAAAAGCAATACTCAAAATCATCAGAGTGTTTAGTAAAATCCGTTTAAAAAGGAAAATTAATGTCTAATTATAAAGTATCACCTCAAATCGATGTTGTAGTTATCGCAACTTTAAATCCAGAAACAGAAAGCTACACGTTTTCCTACTATGATGACACTGGAAATAAAACTGATGGAAATGTAACTGTTACTGTTCAGAACACATTGGTCAACTACAAACTAACAGATAAAAATGAAGAGTTAATTTTTAACAATCCAGAACTATCACCACTTAATGCTCTTGGAGAAGAAATCATTGATGGAAACCTGGATGATATAACAGTTAGTATTTCAAACGATAAGAAGACTGTTACAGTTATCGACGCAGATCTAACAAATGAACAAATTGCAGTTCACCTTGTTGTTTCAAGTGAAAAAGGACAATTCGTTAGTAGTGATCCTAGAATTACAAATAAAGGTGAAAACTAAAAAGCATACAAAAGGCTCCACCAAGGAGTCTTTTTCATTTCAAAAACAACAACTTAAAACCAGAAGATTACCAGAAGGTTAATTTGCACTTTTTTAAGTAACTTTATAGACACCAAAATCGTTTGCATCGGCAAAAAGGAAACGAACGTGTCTACTAACAAAAATGAACAACCAAGCACTGCTAAATCAGAAGCGAAAAGCTCACTTGCGCAGTCTATCAATTCAGAGCAACTTGCGCTGATTGCACAAATGTTTCAGAACATTCCTGAAGGAGTGTTTATCATTAATGGTCAAGGCACGTTTGAATTTGCAAACCCGATGGCGGCTCAGCTTTTAGGTGACAACCAAGAAGCGTTAATCGGGCAAAACATTTTACATTACCTACACGACACCGACCGTGATAAATACATGTATACCCTACTCAGTTGGTTAGACCATAAAGACTCGCCGATAAGCCTTGGGCCAAACGAAGTTAAAATAAACCGCGCCGATAATAAAACCCTTGAGGCGGATTTATGTATATCGAGCCTGCCAAAAAACATTGCCGTTGCAGAAAATTTATTTATTTGTGTATTACATGATTTATCATCACATAAAGAACAATATAACCGCTTAATTAAACAGGCTACCACTGACCATTTAACCGGCCTTGCAAATAGATTAACTCTTGAGGAATCATTAAAAGAGCATTGGCAAGAAAGCGTACAAACCAACCAAGCCATTAGCACTATATTAATCGACATTGATTACTTTAAATTATTCAACGACCGATTTGGTCATGTAAAAGGCGATAAGTGCTTACAAAAAGTAGCAAGTATAATCGCAGAATCACTCCCTTCTCGTGATTGTTTAGCAGCGCGTTATGGTGGTGAAGAATTCGCCATTATATTACCCCGCTGCCAAAAAGACACGGCCGCCGCTATTGCTAAACATATTCAAATAAAAGTAAATAACATGCCATTTACTGATATAGGTTTACCAAGTGATTTTAGAATAAGTGTAAGCCAAGGAATTGCCTGTGAGTTTAATAATCAATATCGTACTTCAGAGGCATTAATTTGTGCAGCAGATACTGCTTTATACCGAGCAAAAACAGAGGGTAGAAATAAAATAAGCATTAGCGCGTAAACACACAATTAACAACATAAAAAACTAATTAACAAATCACGTTAGTTACACATATACTATACTTTTATGTTATTTGTTTGTTCCCATTATGCGTTTTACACTGCGCTAAAATAGATAAGTCAGATGGGAATCAAAAATGGCATTATTCAAAAAATTACCTTTGCAACTTGCAATCGCAAGTACGCTTGCTGCATCAGTGACTGCAATCGCTGCTGAGCAACCTGCTGAAAATACAGCAAAAGATATTGAAGTTATTTCAGTGACGGGCACACGTCGTAGTTTACGTAGCCTATCTGAAAGTACTGTTCCGGTTGATTTATTAACAAGCCGCGATTTAGCAAGCACAGGTCAGCTTGAAATTAGCCAAGTACTTGCCTCTCAATTACCTAGTTTTAACTACCCTAGCGCCACCATTGCTGATGGTACTGACCACGCAAAACCTGCCGTATTACGTGGCCTTGCCCCTGATCACACACTGGTATTAGTCAACGGTAAACGCCGCCATGCGGGTGCCCTATTAAATTTAGGTGGCACAGTGGGTCGTGGCTCAACGGCGGTTGATTTAAATAATATTCCTACCTCAGCAATTAAGCGCGTAGAAGTACTGCGTGATGGCGCTGCCGCGCAATATGGTTCTGACGCGATTGCTGGTGTAATTAACATTGTACTAAAAGATGCCGATGAAGGCGGTAGTGTAAGCTACACATACGGTGAGTACGACACTCAAATGGCAGGCTCTCCTCAGCTACTAAACACTACAACTGATAGCGAAGGCAACCTAAGCTTTGAAACTGGCAGCGACCGTGAAGTAAACGACGGCATTTCGCGCACAGCAAGTGCTAATGCGGGCTTTGCGCTGGGCGATAACGGTTTTATTAACGTGTCGATTGAGTCACGCAATAACGAGCCAACAAACCGCTCTGGTTTTGATGCACGTGAGCAATATAGCCGTGATGAGAATGGCAATTTAGATTCGCGCGAATTTGACTTTGACCGCTATAACCACCGCTTTGGTAAAGCCGCTATCGAAGACTTCGCGCTTTTTTATAACTTAGGTTATGAGTTTGATAACTCACTATCGCTTTACTCATTTGCAAGTTACTCAAACCGTAAAGGTAATTCAGGTGGTTTTTATCGTCGTGCGAAAGACTCTCGTAACTTACCTGAAGTATATCCTGACGGTTTCTTACCACAAATTGATACCGACGTAGATGACTACTCATTTGCGATTGGTCTAAATGGCGAAACTAATGATTGGGCTTGGGATGTAAGCACTAATTATGGTCGTAATGACTTTGGTTTAGGTGTTAGCAATAGTTTAAACACTTCAATGGGCGTAAATAGCCCAACAGAGTTTGATAACGGTGCGCTTGTGTACGAGCAATACCTAGTGAACATGGATGCTAGCAACACGCTAGACTTAGGTTTACCTGATGATGTGTTTGTCACCATTGGTGCTGAGTATCGTCACGAAAACTACCAAATTAAAGCAGGTGAAACAGCCTCTTACCTCACTGTATTAGATGACGATGGCAACCCTGTTGCTGCCGGTGGTGCACAAGTTTTAGCAGGCTTTTCACCTGACAGTGCAACCGATAAAAGCCGCCATAATGTCGCTATTTTTGCTGAGTTTGATACCTACCTTACAAGCGACTGGAATGTGGTTCTCGCTGGCCGCTTTGAAGATTACAGTGACTTTGGTAGTACTTTTACATCAAAACTGGCTTCTCGTTACAGCGTGAATGAATCATTGTCTCTACGTGGTGCTATTAGTACTGGATTTAGAGCGCCATCACTTGCACAAACGTCTTACAAATCGGTAAGCACGGTATTTGAAAATGGTATTCCAAGTGAAGTTGGTTTGTTCCCTGTTGATGAACCTGCGGCGCGTGCACTGGGTGCTCGTGACCTTGATGCAGAAGAATCAGTCAACATGACTGCGGGCTTTATCTTTACCCAAGGTGGTTTTAGCTTAACCCTTGATGCATATCGCATTGAAATAGACGACCGTATTGTATTATCTGAAAACTTAAGTGGCCCAGAAGTTGAAGCGATTTTAGCCGAAGCAGGCGAAGTAAATACACAGCGTGTTCGTTACTTTACTAATGCCATTGATTCACGTACGCAAGGTGTTGATATTGTTGCGACTTACTCATTAGGCTTAGAAAAATATGGTGATTTACGCTTAAGTGCTGCGGTTAACTTTAACGACACTGAAGTGACGAATGTTAAAGAAAACCCAGCAGAGCTTGAAGCGCTTGGTGATAGCTACGAATACTTTGCGCGCCGTGAAATAACCCGCTTTGAAGAAGGCACCCCAGCAAATAAGTGGAACTTATCTGCAACATGGGATTATGAAAACTTCCAAACAACACTTCGTGCCACGCGTTACGGTGAAGTGGTGGATACATCAAGCACACCTGAAGGTGATGAAGTACTTGATGCTAAATGGATTGCTGACTTAGAAGTGGCTTACCGCCCTGATGAGCAGTGGAAGTTCGCATTAGGCGCTAATAACCTGTTTGATCAGTATCCTCAAGATACTGTAAGTAATATTGGTTATAGCGATTTCAACCAAATTTTCCCTTATAGTGGCTTTGCGCCATACAGCTTAGATGGCCGTTTTATTTACGGTAACATCACTTATAGCTTCTAAAAAAAAGCGGTGATGACCTAGGTCATCACCGCTAGCTTCTGAAACTATAATCTCAAAAATAATTAAAAAAATTTTCGGATAGATAAACTATATGCAAACTTGTTGCGACTAACTAAATAACATAACCCATTAGGACATCATTATGAATTTAGTACGCATCAGCGCAAGTGCACTCTTAATCACAGCCACTACTGCCTGTATTGGCCTCTCAAATGCCAGTACAACAAGCAACCAAAACGATTATCGTGTTATTACTTTTAAAGATTGCAAAAAGGTAAGCGAAAGCACCCTCAATAACGAACAGATTGCTGCATACCTAGAGCTTGAACGTGAGCAGGTAAAACTAGAAGCGCTAGAACAACCAATTAGTGACATAGAACTACAAGTCACTGAGTACTCTGAGCAAATAGAAGCGATCACCGAAGAAGCAGTTATTGAAGACGAGAACCACCTGCGAATTAATAAAAGCTTATTAAAAGAGCAAGATAAGCTGGCTAAAGAACTAAATAAACTTATGGCCGCTCATGATGCCGATTTTAAAGCACTAGAACAGCAAGCAAAGTTAATCGAACATGCCGCTAAACAATTTGATAAAACAATGAAGCCTTTGATGGAACAAGGTGAGTCAACCCATCTACAAATTTTAGCGCCGGGTGAAGACGAAAAGCCTGGGTGTTTTTACAATATCTAAAGTACATTAGCGAGATGTGCATAAAGTTTCGCATGTGATTGCCGTATGTCTTCTTTATGCACTTGCTTAAACCATTTTAATGCTTGATCTTGCTTTCCTGCTTGCCAATTGATTTCAGCTAAGCGTAACTTATAAATAGCTATCACATTTCGATCTGAGTCTGAATTCATGTACTTAAGAGACTGTACATAAACTTCATCTGCTTGAGCATAATTTGCCAAAAGTTGATGGGTGCGAGCTAAGTTACCTAAAGCCACAGAGATTTTGCGGTTATGATTGGTTTTTAAAATCCAATCGGCTGCGATTTTTCGGTTTGCAAGCGCACCGTCTACATCACCTAATGAGTGAAAAACATTCGCTTTATTCGACGCAAGTTCAAAGTGAAAAATAGGATCTTTGCTTTTGCCAAAGCGGCGCTCTGCCCTATCAAGAATTTGCAGTGCTGTTTCCTTGTTACCAAACACATATTGCAAATTAGCCAGCTCGACCATGCGCATAGGGTTACCAAAGGAGTCGAAGATTGCTTGCAGTTTTTCAAATGCTTTTTTGGCATATTTACGGCCTGTTTCAAAGTCGCCTAAATAATGCATTGATTTTGCGTAGTAAAAGTAAACTTGAACTTGAAAAACGGCTGGTAACTCTTCACTCGCAACAAAAGGCTCAGTGCTATCTTTCAAAATCTCATATTCCATCTTATCGTAGAAATAATCAAACTGATAAGATTTAATCTCATACCAATGCGCAGAGCCAAGCTCACTGCTTGCAAGCTGTTGGTTAATGTAATCTAAGCAACTAATTTGTGACTGTTGCTCACAAAACATTTCATGATCACTAAAGTTTTCAGAGGCGCTGGTATTAAGACTAGATAATCCTAGTAATAACAAAGCTAACTTTTTCTTCATTCACAACTTTCTCAGTGATAATTCACTCAGAAAACTAACAAAATTTAATACTTTACAACAGTATTTTTTAATTAAATTGATAATTGTAACCAAATACTAGGTTTTGATCTGAGCCATAATCACTGTCTTCTGTTGCGGCAAATACCTTGAAACTTTGTTTTTTATCAAATTGATAACTTGCACCAATGGCAGCGAAATAACCTGAATAATCATTAGAGCCTACAGAATAAGCTGCGGCTGCCATTATTGTCCATTTTTCGGACAATGATCTTTAATTAGTAAAGCCTCTTTACCTAACTCTGCATTCCTTTTATCTAACTACAATCAGGTATATAAAGTTAGGTTAAGAGTATATAGTTTTACTGTGCATCACTACAACGCAGCGATACACTCCACCTCAACCTTTGCGCCCAGTGCTAAGCCACTGGCTGCAAATGCGCTTCTAGCAGGTAATTTAGTAAAAAATGGCGTGTAGGCTTGATTGGCTAAAGGCCAGTCTTGTATATCTGCCAACATAAGGGTGCATTTAACAACATCGTTAAAATCTAAATTGTGATCTTGCAAAACAAAGCCAATGTTTTTCATCGCCTGCGTCATTTGGGTGCTGATGTCATTGCCAGCCAAAGCCATAGTGGTTGGCAAGTTGCCTAATTGCCCCGATAAAAATAATAACCCCGCCGCTTCACGGGCCATCACAAACGGTAATTTTTCATTATCACCCAAGTGGATAAATTGGCCATTTTTAATCACATGAACAATGTTTTGGCTATTGGTAATCTCGTTACTTGGATCTCTGCTAAGCACCACAAGATTCGCCGTTTTACCTGCCTTTATCGAACCTGTTTTTTTCTCAATGCCAATCACTTTTGCACCATTAATGGTTGCAGCCTGTAGAGCTTCTAAAGGCGTTAAACCTGCCCGTTCAACTAATAACTGCATTTCATGGTGGACCATAGGCGTTACAATATTAAACCTGTCACTAGTCACATCGGTACCTGCTGCTATAGTCACACCGGCTTGATGAGCCAACTGTGTAAACAGCCCGCCCCACTCATTGAGCAATAACCCTTTTTCACCACGAGAGGCTTTGGTTTTATCAAATACCGTTAGGGTCGAGTCTAGAATAGTGCCATTTTTTTTCATCTGCTTTATTAATGTTTGATAAGCTTCTAGTTGCTTTGCATCGCTTTTTTGCTGTTCTGTTAAGGCAACATTTTTACGGCGCATATCATAGAAATTCTCAATAACTTGCGCAGCAAAATCAGCAGCATGTGAAATTGTTTCAACACCACCATTAACCGCTTCAAGCGGTGTTGCTGGGCCAATAAAAGCATGCGACCACACCTTAAGGCCATGTTTTTTAGAAGCTTTTGATAACTTTGCTACCACTGACCCTGGCACATTTGCATAAATTTTGATGCCGGTTGCCCCCAGCCCTTTGCTACGCAGCATAATGGCATCAAAGTCACTGTTTTCATCAACGGCTCGCATCCAATCCACAGTGCCCGGGATTTCACCTTTTGCAGAGGCGACTGTGCGGGGGTCAGAAAAGAACGCTTTACCACCAATAATCACAGAATAATAAATATCCGGTGATTGAATAATATCGTTATCGGCTCGTCTTTTAAGTGAGCTCAAAGCGCGGGTATCGCCGCCCATATCGCGCACACTTGTCACACCACCCTGTAAAAGCTGACGCAAGCGAGTGCGCGTGATTTCATCGTTATCTGAATCATCAGGTGATGTAGCATGGTGCACATGCGTATCGATTAAACCGGGTATTACATACTTACCTGCTAAATCGATTTTAATGACATCGTCGGCAAAGCGACGATTGCTTGCAGGAACAATTTGTTTGATTTTGTCATCTTCTATGATGATGGTTTGTGCTTCATTAACCGACAGTGCTTCCACGTCGATTAGGTTAACATTTTGTAATGCAATGGTTTGAGCCACCACCGACGACGATAAACCCAATGCAATGCTGGCAAGTAATGTGTTGATACCCGATTTCATGATCACCTCTTATTCTTGTTTTAGCTATCAACTTACACCTGAATTGCTTGGTTTTACATCTCACAAAAGTTTATAGTGTATAAACTTATAGTTTAAAAATAATAACAAATGAACAAACTAGAAGCCGTCAGAGCCTTGTGCTTAGTCGCTGAATATCAGAGCTTTACTCAAGCTGCTAAGCAAATGCAGCTCTCTACCACCATGGTTAGCCGCTATGTAAAACAGTTAGAGCAAAACTTAGGCTGCTTGCTGTTAAAGCGGAACACCCGCAAAGTGTGTTTAACCGATGCAGGCCAGAGTTATGTACTGCAAATGAAGCCTTTACTTAATAAATTTAATGAAGTTGATGAAGAGCTTAGTGCGCTTAGCCAAGTGCCTAGCGGCAAGCTTGCTATTTCAACTAGTATAGAATTTGGCTGTCAATATTTAGCACCTTTAGTCAGTCAATATCAGTGCGCTTTTCCCGGTGTGAAATTAGATATTGTACTGTCTAATACGCCTGTTGATTTATTTGATAGCCAAATTGACTTAGCATTTAGAATTGCCCCTTCATTACCAGATGCCAGCCACATAGCGCAAACTGTTTGCCACTCATCATTATCTTTGTGGGCAAGCCCTGCATATTTAAAAAACCATGGCGTTCCAAAAGATATAGCAGCCTTATCTGAGCATAGATTACTGTTTTTCAACCATCATATTCGTAATGAACAATGGATATTTTGGGTAGATGGCCAGCATGTTTGCCGCAAGTTTAATTGGGCAATGACCTCAAATAATGGTCGATTTTTAAATGAAGCAGCGGCGGCCGGTGATGGGATAATTCAAGCCCCCCGTTATTCAGTAGCCCCGTTTATAAAATCAGGTCAATTAGTTGAAGTGTTAGCAGAGCATACTTTAAAACCATTAACGATTGCTGCGGTTTATCCACATAGGTATGCGCTGTCAAATCGAGTTAAAACATTTGTTGAGCTGGCTAAACAGTATTTTAGCCAGCATCCGATCCCTTAAAGAAGTAGCAAGCTACCTAAACCTAGGAAGGTGACAAAGCCGACGATGTCGGTGACTGTGGTAAGGATCACAGAGCCAGAAAGGGCTGGATCGATTTTAAGCTTATCTAAAATCGATGGGATCACCACTCCTGATAACGAAGCAGCAACTAAGTTAAGTAAGATAGCGATAGTAATGGTTACACTTAACATGCCATCGTTGAACCAGAAATAAGTGAGTACACCAATTACAAAGGCCCAAACACAGCCATTTAGCGCGCCCACTCTAAGCTCTTTTTTCAACAGCGCTCTACGGTTGGAGTCGGTAACCTGACCAAGCGCTAAACCGCGCACAATCACCGTTAACGTCTGACTACCCGCAATACCGCCCATAGAAGCGACAACAGGCATTAGTACCGCAAGAGCAACCACTTGTTCGATAGTTGCACCAAACAAACCGATAAACCAAGAGGCTAAAAATGCCGTTGCTAGGTTAATACCAAGCCAAATACCGCGGTTTTTTGCCGACTTAGTGACGCTTGAGAACAGATCCTCGTCTTCACGAAGACCACCGGCTTTTGCAGCGGCTTCGTCGGTGACTTCTTGACGCAATTCATAAGCTGATGACACTGATAATCGGCCTAATAGTTTGTTGTCGGCATTCACAACTGGCATCGCCATTTGTTCACTATGAATAACCACTTCAGCCGCTTCGTATAGGTCGTCATCAGCATGCAATGCCGACACATCAAGGTTCGCGTAATCCAGCAGGCTGTCGCTATCATTGGCTTTAAATAACGCATTAATTGCCACTTCACCAATGAGAGTGCCCTTACGGCTGACTAGATAAATCACCTCGGTATACTGCGGTAAACCTTTTTGAAAAATTTTACGCGCGCCAGCCACGGTGAGTTTTTCTGACACTTTTAGCGCATCAAAATCGAGCCAGTGACCTAACTGCTCTGGATTATATTGCTGTGCAAGGTCGTACTGCTTTGTTTGAACTTCATCAAGTTGTCTGCGTGCATAATCAACAAAGCGCTCAGGAATAATTTCTTCAAGTTCAAGTAGCTCTTCTACACTGACTTCGTCAAGTAGCTTAAAGCCAGCGGCTTCTTCTAGACTTTGCAATAACCAGCGGCAACTATCCCCCCCTAAGTTAATGAAGATTTCATGCTGGGTATCTTCATCAAGTAATTGCCAAATTTCTAAGCGCTGCTCTTTGGGTAACGCTTCAAACAATAACGATAAATGCTCGGTAGAAAGCTTTTCTTTAGCATCAGCAAGTAACTTATTTTTGCGCGTTGTGGTGTCACACTGAAGCAAGTCATCAATTAACTGGGGAAGTTGGTCAACAGGATACTCAATCATTTGAGACCTCGGTTAATTACATCAATAACAATAGTCTAACGCAGCTTGAGAAAAATAACTGCCTAGGAATTGATATATTTTTATCTACACTTCATCCGTAATAAAGATGTACATAAAACCTTTTCTCCCTAAGTAGAGAATAAAAAATAATTACCCCTTTAATTGACTTGGCGTAAGCCCAGTCCAGCGCTTAAACGCTCGTCTGAAATTAGCAATATCATAAAATGATAAGCGCATGGCGACTTGCTCATTGCACTGCTCACGCATGGCAAGCAGGTAAATCGCTTTACGCTTACTTTGCTCATCATACAAAGTAGAAAAACGCACGCCATGAGCTTTTAGTTTACGCTTGAAAGTTGCGGGGCTCATGGCAAATTGGCTGGCTACTTGTTCTAAATTTAAGGCCGGATTTTGATAAATTAACCGGCTTACTGCTTCCACAAAAGTGCTGTTGGCAGAACTTAATGCCGCTAGTTGCGAGTTAATTTGTGAAAACCTAAAGCTACTAAACGCCGGGTTAGTAAGCCTAAGCGCTTGTTTATTCAAAATCCAACGAGTTATTGGCTTTTCAAAGGCGACTTTAAGGCCTAAATGTTGTTCGTATTCTTGGCTATGTCTGGCTCGTTTGTAGGCAAATTCGAACTGACAAGGTACCCGCTCACCCGCCACTTTTTTAAGGATTTGATAAAAAGCGGCGCTGTAAATCTCCATAACATACTGGCTTATTTCATCATCCAAACCTACTGCGTTTTGCAGCACAATGTAATACTGCTCGTTATGTACATAACTATAACTAAATAACAAAGGTGCCAGTTGCATGCGCAAATTGTGTAACTGCTTTAAAGCTTGCCCAATATGCTCTGCATGTAACACGCCTTGGGCGGCAACAGAGGTATCGTTTGCTAGTTGACTGCCTAATAAAAAGCCGCTGTCGGCTGATTTCATCAATTGCTTAAACTGCGTTAATAAGCGCACTTGCTGCGAGATACTAAACTGATGCTGCACACTCATTAAGTCTTGCTCAAACACCCCTGTGCCTCTGAGTAACTTATGCAGTGCAATGCCGCGGCTTAAGGCCAGCTCCACCAGCGTGGTGATCAGTCCCTGTGCGGTGAGGTATTTGTCATCTTGATTAAGATACGGCTTCACAATGGCTGACTCTTTGTTGTTTTTGTTGTTGTAACTTAGCGTGTAAACGCGAGCTTAAACTTTGTGGCGTATCGCCTTGAACACTGCCTACTAAGGCCGCTGTTACATCTTGAAACTTAGCGTGTTTTTCGCCTTCGACCTTAAATGCACAATGGTTCAGCGCCGAGGTAATTTGCGCCAGCAGTTCTTTCGCTTGTACTGCGCTGGTATTTGGCATCAGCACCATAAAGCAGTCTCCCGCGTAGCGGCACACTACATCGGTAAGACGGCAATTCATCAATAAAAGCTCGCTCACTTCACCTAGTAAGCGGTCGCCTTCGATAAAGCCAAATTCAGCGTTAAAATCAGCAAAACCGCGAATATCAATGGCGGCCAATTGCAACGGTTGTGGTTCATTCAACTGCTCTTTTAATACCGCTTGTAAATAATCAGCCTTATAAAGTCCGGTGATTGAGCACACTAATTCATGCTCGCGATGCTGTGCTTCACGGCGCTTTAACTGCCTGTTAAGTACGTATTGTTCTTGGTGCCATTGATACAAGCCAAGGCTTGTGAAAATCATGCCAATCGGCGCAGGCAATGATTCTATCCATGTGAGCCATGTATTGGTGGGTTGATGTAACCACTCATCAAATAAATCGAGGGAAGCTGAAAACATAAAAAGCCCAAGCCCAAGCACTAAAAAGCTTGTTACTTTCCCAGGCGGCCTTGAAATAAGCAGTGCAGCTATCCAAGTGAGTGTCATCAGTACAATGCCACCCTCGCCTAAAATATCTAACCAAGCTATATCCGCAAGAGGCTTTAATTCTCCTGCTTGCGCGCTTAGCAAAAACGCAATCACAAACAGAGCAATGACTGCATTGGTTAAAAATCGATGATGAGTAAAAGGGTTAAATCGCATTTTAGATACCTAAGAATAATTCACGCTGCCATGCTAACCCGTTAGCGTTTTAAGCAGCAGGGTCATATTAGCTCAATGATGTGACAGCAAAACGACAGTCAAACCTTATTAAACCCCTTAAGCACTGTATTTACCTTAAAAAGATAGGGTTATTGCAGCTCAAAAGTGTTTTTAAAACCCTCTAATCACTTGTTTTTACTACCTGTTAGCGATTTTCTGTCACATTTGCGTCATTTAAGCTGCGTACTTTGCTCGTCAAACCAAGGACAACCAGGAGCAACCCCATGAAACAATTTAAAACGAAGGCGTTAGTTAGCGCCCTCGCCTTATGTCAATTTGCCGCTTACGCACAAGATGAGCAAAGCAGCGAAGAGAAAAAAGTAAAAGTCTCTGAAGAGCTTGTTGTATATGGCGAAATCGGTTATCGCAACCGCTCACAAGAGCTGGCACCGACGCTTGAATACTCACAAGAATACTTTCAGCGCTTTGAACCTCTTACTGCCGGTGATGCATTAAAACGTGTACCCAGTGTGACGTTTTTATCAGATGTTTTAGAGTCTGATGGCGCGCGTATGCGCGGCTTAAGCCCCGCTTACACCAAGGTCCTTATTAATGGTGAAGAAGTACCTGGTGCAGGTGCTGACCGCTCATTTTTTGTTGACCGTATTCCTGCTGAGCTAATTGAGCGTGTTGAAATTATTCGTGCTTCAAGTGCAAACCGCTCTGCAGATGCCATTGCCGGTACTCTAAACATTGTATTGCGTGACGGTTACAGCCTAGATGGTGGTTACCTTCGTGCGGGTGGCCTGCGTTATGACGATGGCGAATTAAAAGAAAGCTTTGCCGGTGTTTACGGCACTGAGTTTGCTGGTGGCCGTTTGTTACTTGGCGCTAACTTACAAGGTCGTTATAACCCAAAACAGAAATCAAGCTTACGCTATGGCGACAGCCCTGAGAATAACGCCAATTACAAAACTGAAGAATTCGATAACCGCGAAGATCAATCAGATACTCGTGACGGTGACGATACTTCGCTAAATGCCAGCTACGAAATAGCCTTTGATGATGGCAGCAAGTTCGATATCAGCGCAATTTGGGTTGATACCGATCGAACTGAAGATGAGCGCTCATTCGAATATGATGACCCAACAGCAATCAATAACTCGATTGTTGAAGGCGGTAATCTTGAAACAGACAACGCCAATGTATCTTTCATCGACCAAACCAACTACAACATCAACTCAGGTTATGAGTTACCGCTCTTTGGTGGCACCAGTAAATTCAAGCTTGGTTTTGCAAGCTTTGAAGAGTCTGTTTACGAGCAAGAAGTAGAAATCGATACTTCTGAACTACCTATGGTGTTCGAGGAAGAAGAAGAAACCGTAGACCTTGATGACAAAGAATGGTCATTACAATGGCAACATAGCCTATTTGCAGGCGAGAACAAAACGATTCAATTCGGTGCCTTTGTACAAGGTAAAGAGCGAGATACCGCCGTCTATCAAGCCGAAGATGAAAGCGAACAAAGCTTTACAAGCTGGGATCAGTTCAGCAAAACACCACTGTCACTGGCAGGCTTTAACAACGAGTTTGAAGCAGCCGCTGGTGGCGTAAATAAACTCGAAGAAGACCGCCTCGATGTATTTGCATTAGTAAAACACGAAGACCAAGACTTCTCGTGGGAGTTAGGTGTGCGCTATGAAACAACCGACTCAACCATTACTGACAAAGCAGAAGGTGTGAGCGCTAAAAACGATTATGACTTTTTCTTACCATCGGCACACTTACGCTACAACGTCTCAGAAAACGGCCGTGTGAGTGCCTCTGTAGCGCGTAGCTTACGTCGCCCTGATTTTGACTACATCACCCCCGCTCTACTTGAAAAAGAACTAGGCGATAACGACTTTTTAGGTAACCCAGACCTACAACCAGAATCATCGTGGGGTATGGACTTAGGTTATGAGTATCGCTTAGGTAAAAGCGGCGTCGTGGGTATCAATGTGTTCTACCGTGATGTTACTGACCTTATCGAAATTGCCAATACAGGCCAGCAAGGGTCAGAAGGTGATGGTACTTATATTTTGCAACCTCGTAACACCGGTGATGGCAATGTTCAAGGTATCGAACTTGATTTATCAACCCCGTTAAGCGCTATTAGCATGCCAAACACAGGAGTATTCTTTAACTACTCATGGCTCGATTCAGAAGTAGATGACACCTTTGGTAGCCGTAAATTCAACGACCAATCTGACTACGTATTTAACGTTGGTTTTATTCAAGACCTGCCTGATTTAGGCGCTTCATTCGGTGCAACTTACCGTAAACAAGGTGATGCTTATGGCCGCATCGTAGGTGAAGAAGTAACCACACACTACGGTGCAGACCTTGAAGTATTCGTAGAAAAACGCTGGCAAGACGTCACGCTTCGTTTAGTAGGCTCAAACCTACTTGATGCGAGCAAGGACGAAACTTTTAACAAGTTCGACACCGTTGATGACCAAATCAACCGCGACTTTGACGAGTATGAACTGGAGTCTGAAGAAGCAGGCCCGGTTATTCAGTTAATGCTGCGCTACGCATTTTAATACACAAAAGAGTTATTAAGGCAGCGCATTGCTGCCTTGTTTTATATTTGGGGATCCCATGAATTTTACAAAACCACTTAACCTTGTAGCCAGTGCAGTGATGCTAAGCACCCTAGCAGCCTGTAGCCAAACAACAGCGACCGAGGCGCCAAGTAAAAACCAATTAACAGCCTTTGGCACAACTGAAAATATGCAAGGCTCACAAGCAGCAGCCCTTGCTGATGACGCTTGGTTATTGAGCTCACAAAGCCAAGGCTTACAACTCATTGATGCCACAGGTAAACAGCACGCATTACAAAAAGGTAATTTCGAAGCGCTCTCTGTTAAAGCAATCAACAAAAATAGTTACCTTGTTGCCAGCATCGATAACGAAGCTGACCAAGCAGTCATTTTTAGCTTACAAAAAGCACCAAAATGGCAGTTAACCGAAATTAGCCGTATCAGCCCACCTAAAGCAAAACCTGAGGCTGTGTGCTTATTTGCTAACCCGACAACTCAAGCTGTGTCAGCATTTGTGGCTGATGCCCGCGGCCTTATCCGCGAGACTTTAGTGTTTGATATTGCAAACAAACACGCATTAAACCTTGAATTACGCGAGTTTGCCGGTGTAAGTGAAACATCAGGCTGCGCGGTTGATGATAACAGCAAAACCCTTTACCTAAGTGAAGGTGAGCTAGGCATTTGGCAAATTAACGCAGATGCCGAATCTCGGGCTGATAAAAAGCCCATTGCTATGATGTCGCCATTTGGCAGCTTAGCGCCTGAAGTTGGCGGTTTAAGCACATCAGATGATGGCAGCTTATGGTTCACCACTTCTGAAGATAACCAATTACATCGCTACGAAAGCAATACTAAACGTTTTAGCAACTGGCAATTTGCTGGAGAACTGGCAATTGAATCTGCCGCAGTGCGCTTTAATAATAATCAAGCTGACATCGTGTTATACGATGATGAATCTGGTCATTATGTAAAAGGTCAAATCGAGGGCCAAACCCAGAGACAAGCTAAGCTAAAAAATAGCGTTAAAACAACTGCTGTTACTTACATTAATGCACAAGCGCAAACCGATGCAGTACGTGCTTTTGGTGATGCCGCCGATGATCCTGCAATTTGGGTAAACCCAAGCAATGCAGCAAAAAGCCTGATTTTAGGCACCGATAAACGTCGTGGTTTAATGGTGTATGACCTTGCAGGCAAAGAGCTACAAGCGCTAGAAACGGGCCGTTTAAATAATGTTGATGTGCGCCAACATGCAAGTATCAACAACGCAACGAATACCTGGATTGCAGGTAGTAACCGTACTCATAACAGCATCAGTGTTTACAGCGTCGATACTCACAATCAGGTGCAACATATTGCTGAGCTGCCAACGACTCTAAAAGAAATTTACGGTATGTGTATGTACTCATCAAACACAGGCAACTATGTGTTTATGAATGATAAGTCAGGTCTGTTTCAGCAATACAAACTAACTGGTAATAATGAGAGCGTATCAGCACAACTAGTGCGCGAATTTAGTGTTCCGAGCCAACCTGAAGGTTGCAGTGCAGATGATAAAACCGCACAGCTATTTTTAGGTGAAGAAGACGAAGGTATTTGGTTTATTGGTGCTGAGCCTACAGCAGAAAATAAACCTGTAATGCTACAAACCGTGAACGATATGCTGATGGATGATGTAGAAGGCATGGAAATCTACCACGCTAAAGATGCCCGTTATTTAGTGGTTTCTAGCCAAGGTGATTACAGCTATGTGCTTTATAAAATTATCGATGGCAATCCCCCTAGCCTTGAGTTTGCGGGTAAATTTGCAATTAGCAATAACCTAGAGTTAGCAATCGATGGCGTATCAGAAACCGATGGCCTAACGGTGACACCGGCTGCGCTACCAGGCTACCCTGAAGGGGTGCTAATTGTGCAAGATGGTTACAACCGTATGCCACAGGCACCGCAAAACTTTAAGATTATTGACTGGCGCGAAGTAAAAAAAGCCATTCAATAAATTACTCCGTAAAGGTGCTCGGTTTATCTGGGCACCTTTTTTATCTGAACATGTTTAATCAGTAAAATAGATAACTAAAGCCCCCTACTATTGCACCGTAAATTAGCATAGGCAAAAAGGTTTTCTTAAGCACTGGCCCTTCTTGATTATTAACTCCAACAATACTGGCTACAGCAATAATATTGCTAATGCAGATCATGTTCCCCATCGCCGCACCCGTTGATTGCAACGCAAGCACTAAAGTTTCTGATAAGCCCACTTGCTCTGCTATGCCATATTGAATACCGCCAAAGGTAAGATTAGACACCGTTGCCGAGCCCGAAAAGAAAGTCCCGAGCGCCCCCAAATATGAGGCAAATAATACCCAATGTTCACCACTTACATTAGCAAAGGTGCTCGCCATATAAAATATGGGCGCATTATGGCCACCTTGCATTAAAACATTAACCATCACCAGCGCCCCAATTAAGGCAATACATGGCAGAGCAATACGCCCTAAGGTATCGGTGCACATCTGTTTAACTTGTAGCTTGCTCATTTTAAGTAACGGTACACAGATCAGCACAACCAATACAAACGGGATCAAGGCCGGTACAAATAAGGTTTTATACGACCACCCCACTGACGTACCAAATATTTCCTGTAATGAAAGGATTAGGGCTTTACTTAATTCAAATTGAGCGAAGCCCAAATGCATGCTTATCCAGAGTGTTTCGTCGTTAAGCAATGCTTTAATGCCTAGCTGATGAATACGGGTTATGACCAGCACAACAATTAACAGTAATAACGGGAATAAAGCTAAAAACAGCGCTTTTGGTGTGAGCTCAACCTTGCCTTTCATGCTTTGTATATTTACAGCTGAGTTATCTAACCCCACTCCCTTATTCGCTAAAAAGATAGTGAGCAATAGCCCCACAGCACCGCCAATCAGTGATGGAAACTCATAATTCCACTGGGCAAACAACCAATAAGGTAATACACATGAAAACACACTTAAATAAATGAACACACTATTTTTACGAACCGTTTTCAGTGGCTGCACAATACACAGCGCAATCATAGGAATTACCAAAGCAGCAACAACATGACAAAGCGCCGTCCATCTTGAGATAGCGAGCACTTGTTCATCATCTAATTGTAGCGCCGAGAAACCAAACCAAGTAGGCGTGCCTACAGCCCCAAAAGACACGGGAATCGAGTTTAGAATCAAAGTAAAAACAATTACTTTAAAAGGCGAGAAACCAAGTCCAACCAAAATAGGTGCAGCGATGGCCGCTGGCGTACCAAACCCCGATGCGCCTTCGAGCATAAATGCAAATGCCCAACCTATGATCATCAACTGTGCAACCTGATTACTGCTAATAGATTCGAGCCAATGTTTAATCGTGGTTTCGGCTCCAGATATTGCCAACATGCGATTAAGTAAAATAGCCCCAGCAATAATCGAAATAGGCGTCATGACAGACAATACACCGGCAAACGAATTTGCAAGCAATAGCCGTAAATCAGCTTGAAAGTAAAACAGTTGCAGTAAAGCAGCGAGTAGCGCCGTTATTGGTAAGGCAATATAGGAAGCGATGGGGCTGCGTTTTACCATCATCCAGATCAGCACCAAAATAGGTAGTGCAGCCACTAGGGTATTCATGGGTCATCCTGTTGTTTTTATTAAGCGCTTTCCTTAATTCAAAGTATAGACAGGATAATCATAATCAGTATTTTTTATTTGTTAAATGAGTGTATTAAATAAGTGTACTGAGCCACCAAAGTAACAGTACTAACACCGAAATAGCGACTAACGCTTTGGTTTTGTGCTTTTGAATAATTCGCTCAGCCTGATTACCCGCGTAATACACAACCGCGGCAAGGGCAAAGTACCGGATTGAACGAGCAATGACCGTTGCCAGTAAAAATAGAAAAATTGAATATTTGGTTGCCCCAGCTGCAAGCATGGCAATTTGAAATGGAATAGGAACGATGCCGAGCGTCAGTACAAACCAAAAGCCTTGTGCTTGCATTTTTTGTTTAACTTGCTCAAATTGCTCTGGGTTTGAGAAGGTATTAATAACCCAATCCCCAACCACATCAAATAGATAATAGCCGAGGGCATAACCAAAAATAGCGCCGACAATACAGCCAATCGTCGCCATTAATGCAATTAACCAAAGCTTTTCACGACGGGCTTGCATTAACGGAACAAGTACAGCTTCAAGAGGTATTGGCACTATGGTTGACTCTAAAAATGATGCCACCGTAATCGATTTAAGCATATGTTTTGAGTCGATAAACTGCCGTGTTTTTTGCTTAAGCTTTTTAGCAATCGCCATTATTCATCCTTAATTTTTTTGTTGCGTTTTAGATTACAACAAAAACCCTTAACCGTACCTTACGGATTATGAATATAACGGCTACGACCTTGGTTTTTAGCCAAATAAAGCGCCTGATCGGCACGCTTCATAGTATTGCTAAACGTTTCTGTAGTACGTTTAATTGCTGACCCCACACTTACGCTGAGCGTTTTACTAGGAGTAACCAAAACGTTACTTGCCATACATAGCAGTTGTTGACAGGTCTGGCTCAATATTACGCGATCATCAGTTGGTACGTATAAAGCAAACTCTTCTCCACCTATACGTGCAAATAAAATAGTTTGCTCTAATGCCTTGTGGCACTGCAGCACAAAATCAACCAGTACCTGATCACCCACATCATGGCCGTACTCATCATTTATCGCTTTAAAATGATCAATATCTACAATCACAATACTAAATGGTCGGTCTTGATTCTGTTGTACATAGTGATAAAAATATCGGCGGTTATAAGCCTTAGTAAGCACATCGGTTTTAAGCTCTTCCTCTAGCTGTTCACGAGTTTTTGCTAAATCTGACAATACTAAAAACAAACCAAAACCAGTGACCAACATACCAATCGTTCGACTAATATCTTCAATATAAATCCCAACCCAGATAGGTTGGAACACTAGCTCATCAAGAAAGTCAAAAGTCAGCCCAACACTCCACAAAAAAATACCAATACTTAAAAATATATAGCTTCTTTTTGCAACTACCGATGTTTGTACAAAAGCGAACATACATATGAGGATCAGTAAATTAATCGCATCTGTTAATACGCCATTGAGGTAAATATCATTTTCTAATCGATAAAAATGGTAGAGGTATATCACCACAATCATTAGTAATGACATAATAAACACGCTGATAAATAACTGCTTTATAACTAGCGGTACTGAACTTAACTCAGCTTTCACTTTGATTGTTGGGGGTTGTTTACTCATAAGAGATCACGACAACTTACTGCAATTGAACCAACATTAGCAAAGCGTGTTTAAAAGTACATGACAAAGCGCCTGTGAATTTCAAAAACCAGCATTTTGACTGAAGAACTCAGCCTAAAAACAACCCCTTTTGCTCAGTAAAAAGTTCTACATTTACGCTATTTTCTGATAAATATCGCATTTCTGGCATCATTTTTTTATCATCTATGCGGATTCTGTTTAATACATTTACTAGCATAATGACTAACACACGATTTATTCCTTTTCGAAAACACGACATTATTAACCTTTGCCAAGTCTACTTAGGCGAACAGCAGAAAGCGTCATTTATAGAGTTTTGTGTATTACTACAAAGCGTGACACATTATCAATATCACGAACTGTTGGAATCATTAAAAGATAACTACGCGCCATTTGACCCAAATAGCGACACCCGCACACTAAAACCGATTACCAACGAGCAACGTGCCTGCTATCAATCTGCGTTTGCAAAAGATTTTGCCACGGTACTCAATGCTGCCAACTTTGAAACCATTACCAATCAAGACTTACAAGACGCGCTTAATGAAGAGTCATTATTTAAAGTACGTTTGGCCGTTGAGTTTGATGATTTTGCTGAAGTGGTATTTTACCGTCGTGGCGAATCGCAAAAAACCGAGACTTTGCGAAGCTTCTGGGGGCTTAAGAAAAAGCAAATTCAGTTTACTAACTACGACCGCGTTGCCGTATTCATCCGCTTTAAAGACGAGCAGTATTTTTTAAAAAAAGGCAAAATGCCGCTAGGCTTTGAGCCAAACTCAACTATCGTCAAACTATTCCAGAATGTACCAAAAGCCGATTTAGAAATGCTGTTTCCCAATAGTGAAGTAAAAATGCGCCCTATAGATAAACTCATTATTGGCTCATCAGCACTAATTGGTGGTGCTGTAGTTTTAGTAACAAAATTAGGCGCCTCAATTCTACTTCTTATTGCTATGATTGCTTTTTGGGGTGGTTGGCGTAGTGAAGAAGTGCACATGAGTCAGCAGCACTTTATAACCTTTGCAATCGGCATGGGAGTGTTTGGCAGCTTTATCTTTAAAGAGTGGAGTAAATTTAAAAACCGTAAAATTCGCTTTATGAAAGCACTGACCGACAACTTATATTTTAAAAACTTGGATAACAATGCTGGTGTTTTTCATACCCTTGTCGACGCAGCTGAAGAAGAGGATGTTAAAGAAGCTCTGCTTGCCTACACCTTTTTATTAAAAGCCAACACAGCAATGAGCGCAGAACAATTAGATAAGAGAATTGAGCATTGGTTCAACGAACAACATAATTGCCAACTCGATTTCGAAATTGATGACGCCTTAAACAAGCTCGTAAAGCTTGAGCTGGTTAATCAGCAAGATGACGTTTATACAGCAGTTGATTTAGATAAGGCCAAACAGCGCTTAGATACGCGTTGGGATGACTATTTTAAGTTTTCCTAAGCCTTTAAAATCAGCTACTAGCACGCACAAATAGACTTTGCGTTAATTCAACTGGGGTAAATGCAACTTTATCTCAATGTGCTTGCGCACAGAATGCTCTGCTTTTAGGATAAAATTTTACGGCTAAAAAAAGACCATTCCATGCAATTAAAAAAAACAATCCTCATTGGAGCAAGTTTGCTATGCGCAGCAACGACGGCTCAGGTATATGCTAACGACAAGTTTGTCTCAGAAGATATTTTTCAACTTGAATACGCAGGTGACCCACAAATAAGTCCAGACGGTAAAAAAATCGTTTATGTGCGCAGCGGCTACGACATCATGAAAGATGGCAACAAGCGTAGCTTTTGGCTGTACGATATAAAATCTGGCCAACACACACCGCTGTTCTCTGATGAGCATAACTATAGCCAACCTACTTGGTCTCCAGATAGCAAGAAAATTGCTTTTACCAGTAACTCAAGCGGCTCAAATCAACTTCACGTTTATTGGTTAGTGCAAGACAAACAAGCATTATTAACGCAACTGCCAAAATCAGTACGTAACTTAACCTGGTCGAATGACTCTGAGCAAATTGCTTTAACTATGAGCATTCCTGAAGGTAAATCTGCGTTCGCTAAATCAGTAAAACTGCCGAAGAAACCAAAAGGTGCCGAGTGGTCAAAACCTGTTAGAGTTTTTGAAAAGGCACGCTATCAAGCTGATGGCGCTGGCTTTTTAGAGCCTTCATATCGTCACGTTTTTGTTATTCCGGTTTCGGGTGGCACACCGCGTCAGTTAACATCGGGTGATTATCAGCATTATGGCCCACTAGCATGGGATCCAAGTAACACAAAACTGGCTTTTTCTGCTGATCGCAATGATGAGTGGGAGTACCGCACAACTGAGTCAGACCTTTATGAAATTAATGTAAATTCAGGTGAGCTTACGCAGCTAACTGATTTGCCTGGCCGTGAAACTAAGCCTCGTTACGCTAAAGACGGTGATGAACTTGCCTTTGTTGCCCGTGACAACGCGCCTGTGCCTTATATTAACTCAACACTATCTATGCTCGATTTAGATGATAAATCAATCAAGCATATTACTGAAAAATTAGACCGTTCAGTGGCTGATTATAAGTGGTCAGGCGATGGCGACTTTGTTATTCAGTACGATGATTTTGGTAAGCGTAAGCTCGCTAAAGTAAACAGCCGCGGTAAGCTAACTGATTTAACTGATACCGTGTCGGGCACTTCAATTGGTCGTCCGTATATCAGTGGTAGTTTCAGCATGGCCAATAATGGTGCCATTGCTTACACTACTGGCAGTGAATACCGCCCAGCTGATTTAGGCTACCTTTACAAAGGTAAAAAGAAAACGCTGACTTCATTAAACGAAGATGTGTTAGGTCATAAAAAGCTTGGTAAAGTGCACGAGCTGAATGTTAAATCGCAGTTCGATGGCCAAGCAATTCAAGGTTGGTACATCACACCACCTGATTTTGATGAAAGCAAGCAATATCCATTAATGGTTGAAATTCACGGCGGCCCACACCTGGCCTATGGCCCAAGCTTTACTGCTGAATTACAACGTTATGCCGCTGAAGGTTACGTGGTTGTGTATGTTAATTACCGTGGTTCAACAAGTTACGGTAAAGACTTTGCATTACTGCTAGACGGTAAATACAGCTCTGAAGAGGACTTTGCAGATCATAACTCTGCGGTTGATGCGATGATTGCTAAAGGCTTTATCGACAAAGATAACTTATTTATTGCTGGTGGCTCAGCAGGTGGTATTGCAACGGCTTATGCTGTTGGTTTAACAAACCGCTTCAATGCTGCGGCAATTACCAAGCCTGTGATCAACTGGTTAAGTAAAACTCTTTCAGCTGACAGCTACATTGGTCAAATTCGTAACCAGTTCCCTGGCATGCCATGGGATAATGTTGAGCATTACCGGAAACGTTCGCCGCTTTCATTAGTAGGTAACGTAACCACGCCATCATTGATCATGACAGGTGAAGAAGACCGCCGTACGCCAATTTCAGAATCAGAGCAATTCTACCAAGCACTAAAACTGCAAAAAGTAGATACCGTACTTATTCGTGTACCAGGCTCGCCACATGGTATTGCAGGTCGTCCATCACGCATGATTTCTAAAATTGAATACACGCTTGCGTGGTTCAAACAATATCAGAAGTAATAATTTAAACAGGAGTGAGCTGCTCACTCCTGTTTAAAAATAATGACGACTAAGCGCGAGTTGAGCAGAACCTATCGACTGCGCTTTTTCTCCACAAATACCTAAACTCACTTCACACGAGCGCAACCCCCGACTATCTAACTTTGTAAATGCTTCAACAGATAGCTGTTTGAGCAGTTGTAAAGCCTTACTTGGCAGTGGCGAATCAATAATCACCGCTTGCATATCTAACAAACTCAAACTGTTATGCATGGCAATACTGATAGCCTCAGCAGCTTTTTCAAGCCAAGGCTGAACTAGTCGTTTATGCTCTGTAAACTGACTGTCAGTTAGCTCGTACACTGAAATGCTAAGTTGCTGATTATCAAACTCGCTTTGCAATGATAGTAATGAACATTGACTAAGTAACTGCTCCCGATCAGCGTTTAGCATTGAGCCTATAGCACCGGCATTACCACTTTTACCTTCGAGAAGTTGGTGGTTAATCACCACAGCCCCACCTAAAAAAGCCCCCAAATAAACATACAAAAAATCGCTGTAGTTATTAGGGTTACCAAGGCTTAGTTCTGCACAGCAGGCAGCGTTATTATCGTTACTAATATAAACCGGTAAATTAAACTGACTTTCTAAGTAACCTTTTAAGTCGAAATTTTGCCATTGACTAAGGGTATTTGTTGCAGTGTCTGAAGCGGCTTGCCATTGCCAAATATCAAATGGCATTGCGACACCTAAACCACACACACGCGCCCTTAATTCAGGCTCTAGTTGAGTTTTTAATTGTGGGATATGTATTTCTAAAAATGCTTTAAGCTCATCGACAGAGGGCTCTTCCACTTCAACTGATATGCTGGCTCTTTGGTTACTTTGTAGGTCAACTAAAATAAGGTCAAAACGACGTCGACCAATTTTCAAACCAAAACTAAATGCGCCATCTGGGTTGAGTCTAAACGGCACGCTAGGCTGCCCTACTCGTCCCTTTAAAGGTGCTCCTCGCAGTAATAAGTTGTCTTCTTCTAGCTTATTAATATTTACCATCGCAGCTTGAGCAGATAAAGATAGCGCCTTAGCTATTTGCGCTTTAGGCATACTTTCATGCTGCCTAATTAAGCTTAAGATGGCACGTTCGTTACAGCTTCTCACTGTTGGGTTTAGACTGCGATTCATAACATCCTTCATAGTAAAGTCTCATGAGCGGCCTATTAGACCTGTTTGTCATACTATCTGCCACTATAAATAATAAATCAACCTAGTTGATTTATTATTTATAGTCGTGAATACTGTCGCTTACAACAATATGAACACATTAAACTGGTGAGCTATGCAAACACAGTCCGCTATTGTATCGCGCCAAATGCTTTGGCCTTTTATTCTACTTACAATTTGCTTTGCAGCTTGGGGCACTGCTGCCAATATGACAGACCCATTAGTTAAAGTTTTTAGCAAAACATTTTCGATGAGTGCGCTGCAATCTGCCTTAGTGCAATTTAGTTATTATGGCGCTTACTTTTGCTTGGCTTTACCCGCTGCAATGATTAACAGACGGTTTAATTACAAAACTGGGTTGCTAGTTGGTTTAGCCATGGCCGCATGTGGAGCATTACTGTTTTATCCCGCCAGCCAAACCATGCTCTATAGTCACTTTTTATTAGCCTTGTTTATTCTTGCGGGCGGTTTGTCTATTTTAGAAACCTCTGCAAATCCTTATGTTATGCAGCTTGGATGCGAACAAACAGCAACTCGCAGGCTCAACCTAGCCCAAGCCTTCAATCCTGTGGGTACTAATATAGGTGTGTTTTTGGCGGCTACTTTAATCTTGCCAAACCTAAATCAAGCAGATAGTGCTGGCCGCGCCCTAATGAGTGAGGCGCAATTAAAAACAGTTGTGAGTGCTGAACTTAATGCCGTAATGGTGCCGTATGTCGGTATGGCGTGTTGTTTAATCTTGCTGTGGCTATGTATCTTTTGTAGCCGATCGCCTGTAACAGTAGCAAAAGCGGCAACACCAGCTCGAAAGCTTAAAAAGACCTTTCAACATTTGTACCAAAATAAGCATTATCGATTTGGTGTGCTAGCACAGTTTTTTAATGTTGGAGCCCAAACTTGTGTGTGGACTTACACCATCGGCTATACGATGGAAGCTCTTAACACAACTGAAGTTACGGGCGGCCAAGTCTTACAGTATTCTATGTTGGTGTTTTTAGTGTCTCGCTTCATTATGACTTGGCTAATGCGCTTTATAAACGCGGCTAAATTGCTCCGTTTTATGGCCTTAGGTGCAGCCGTACTTTGTTTTGTTGTTGCAACCCAAGTTAATTTAGCTGGTGTGATAGCACTCGTTGCTATTTCAAGTTGTCTCTCTTTGATGTTTCCAACTATTTACGGGACGGCACTTGAGGGTTTAGGTGATGATGCAAAGGTCGGCGCGGCAGGCTTAGTTATGGCGATTTTAGGAGGAGCATTTTTACCCCTGATCCAAGCCGCAACTATCGATGCATTTAACACTGCTGTGTCATTTGTTGTTCCGCTCATTTGCTTTTTGGTTGTAGCTTTATATGGTCACCACAGCAAAGTAGCAGCTCACTTCGTTAAGCAAACTGATATAAAACTCCACGCAGGGCAGTTGCAGGACTAAACGCATCAATGAGATAATGCACCTCGTTTACCTACTTAAGCGAGGTGTATCATCAATTAATGGCACATATTACATTTTTCTTGGTCAAATTTTTGGCCTTTTCTGTTGGCTGTTTTGCCTGCTTTTTGCTTCATGACCAAGCCAATGTTGCCCTTGTTTTATCTGCCGCTGTTACCGGTTTAGTTGGCACATTTATTCCTTTCCCGGCTCGTTTTGGAAATCACCCTTATGCAGCTATTTACGCAGGAAGCTTTGCCGGCATGTGCTCATCAAGTTTAATTGATAGTTACTGGGAACTAAGTTTTATTTCTTTGATCGGTGCCTGTCTTTATATGCTAACTATGAATCTATTTGCAGGTTTTGGTGGTCGCCTTGGTAGTGTTGCCTTTGCCAGTGTTGCTCTGTTTATGATGGCTAAAGGAGTCTTATAGTGGACATATTTATAGCACTAACCGCTTTAGCAGGTGCATTATCTACCTACCTAATAGCACATCATAATCGCTTTGATGCCATTCGAGCATCTGCTGCCTCAAGCATTATTGCTTATGGCATTTTGAGCTTATTACCAGTAAATTTAGCGCTTTACTCTGTGGCATTTTTTGGCGGGACGTTTATTGGTATGAGCGCACCAAAGCGCTTTGGATTCTTCACGTTAACTATTTCTTCTTTACTATTTTCTATCTTATTTGAATACTTAGTCCCTCTATTGGATGGCTATGGTGGTGCACTAGGCTTGAGTGCCTTTTTATCGGTCTGTATTTGCCACATGGGCATTTTAATGGGCGCACCACGCAGTAAGAAAAGCAATTAAATATTCCAGGCCTTTTAAAAGCCTATACCTTTGCATTAAGATTTATTAGTATGTTAATTGTTTATTTATAAATAATGGATATTTATGCCGTTTCGCTCATTACTGATTGCTATCATGCTTCTGTGCATCAGTTGTGCAACTGCTGCGGATAATTTGACCTTTATTGCTGAAGACTTGCCTCCATACCACTTTATTAATCAGCATGGCGAAGCAGATGGCGCACTTATAGAAGTTATTGAAGCTACTTTAGCGCAGGCAGATCTAGCGGGTGAGTTTAGAATAATGCCGATGGCTCGGGCTTTTCATGAGCTTGAAAACAATCCAAACATACTAATGATCTCGCTTTTAAAAAACCCAGCTCGTGAAGCTAAATTTAAATGGCTGGGGCAAACGTATTTCTCTGATGCTTATTTAGTTGATCTGGCTTCTCAAAGTCAAAACCATGAAGTACAAAGCCTAAAACAAGCTGAGAAATACCGCGTTGCGACTATACGTGGTTATTCCAGCGAACATTATTTAAAGCAAGCAGGATTTAGTGAAGATAAAAACTTAGTGTTAGTAAGTCATTATCATCAGCTGTGGCAGATGCTTGAAAAAGAACGAATCGATTTTGTACTAACCAATACACTCACCCTGCAAAATGAACTTGTTTTATCAAATGTAGAAGCTAAAAAAATTCATAAAAGCCTTCACTTAGATGACTTTCCTTCAGAGCTTTATTTAGCTGCAAACTTGAATTTAAATCCTGAAACGGCAATGAGGTTAAGCATTGCACTTTCGACACTTAAAGAAACAGGTCAATACCAAGCCATTTTAGAAAAGTGGCAGCTCCCTCTACCCACAGCCCCTAAATAACGCAAATTTGAAATCATTTTTTAATTCGAGAATAAGCATATCTTCCCGAAAGTTGATTGATTTTGTAGCTAAATTTCAATAACACCAGCTATCTTTCCAAGAATAAATGAAGCTGATGCCGACCAAGGTCGCATATTATTTAATCAAAATCCCCCTTATATTTTTTTATACGTTGTACAAATCTCTCACTAAAAAGTATAGGAGCCTCATTATGGCGGGCGAATATCAACAACAATATCAACAATTTCAGCGCAATCCGGGCCAATTTTGGCTTGAACAAAGTAAACGGGTTCCTTGGTTTAAAGAACCTAGTACACCCTATCAATATGACGATAATGATTTTTATCACTGGTTTGCTGATGGTCAGCTAAACACTAGTTACCTAGCCCTCGACCAACACGTCGAAGCAGGTTTTGCAGATCAAATCGCTCTGATTTACGACTCCCCTGTTACCAATACTAAACAACAATACAGCTATGGCGAGTTACAAACTCAAGTTGCCAAATTTGCGGGACTTATGCAGTCCCTTGGCGTAAGTAAAGGTGACCGTGTCGTTATTTATATGCCAATGATCCCACAAGCCGTTATTGGTATGCTGGCATGTGCGCGTCTTGGTGCCATTCACTCAGTCGTATTTGGTGGTTTTGCACCGCACGAGTTAGCAGTTCGTATTGATGATGCAAAACCTAAGCTTGTGCTTACAGCGTCTTGCGGGGTTGAAATCAACCATGTCATTGAATATAAGCCTTTGCTTGATGAAGCTCTCGAAAACGCCAAGCATGTAGTTGAACACTGTGTTGTATTTCAGCGTGAACAAGCTATTGCCGAGATGCAAGATGGCAGAGACATCGATTGGCAATCAGCCTCAGATGCAGCGAGCGAAGTGGGTACAGTGCCAGTGGCAGGTGATGATCCCCTTTATATCCTTTATACCTCAGGTACGACAGGAACACCTAAAGGAGTGGTTCGAGAAAATGGGGGTCATGCTGTCGCAATGCATTACAGCATGGAAACTGTGTATGGTATGAAACCCGGCGAAGTATTTTGGGCCGCCTCTGACATCGGTTGGGTCGTTGGTCACTCTTACATTGTTTACGCGCCACTTATTTATCGCTGCACTACAATACTATATGAAGGCAAACCAATTAGAACACCTGATGCTAGTGCCTTTTGGCGAGTGGTTGAAGATTACAAGGTCACCGCATTATTCAGTGCCCCTACTGCGTTTCGCGCAATTAAAAAAGAGGACCCTACAGCCGAGGGCTTCAAACAATACGATACCTCTAGTTTAAAACGCTTATTCCTTGCTGGTGAGCGCTTAGATCCACCAACTTATGAGTGGCTCAAAGACAACACAGGCTTGCCAGTGCTCGACCACTGGTGGCAAACAGAAACAGGTTGGGCTATCGCTTGTAATCCAATTGGTATCGAGCAACTTGCAACTAAACCGGGCAGCTCAACGGTACCGACACCGGGCTTTGATGTACAAATTCTTGATATGAATGGTGAGCAGTGCGCTGCAAACGAAAGTGGTGCTGTGGTCATTAAACTGCCCTTACCACCTGGCTGTTTACCAACAATTTGGCAAAACAATGAACGTTTTCAAGCGGGCTATTTAAACGAATATCCAGGTTATTATCTCTCTGGTGACGGTGGCTATATTGATGATGATGGTTATCTGTTTATTATGGGCCGTACAGACGATGTTATTAATGTCGCAGGTCACCGCTTATCAACAGGTGAAATGGAAGAAATTGTGGCTGCTCACCCAGCTGTTGCTGAATGCGCAGTGTTTGGTGTTAACGACGCACTAAAAGGCCAATTACCGATGGCGATGATTGTACTCAAAGACGACTACCTCGGTGATAGCAAAGAGGTGGAGCAAGAGCTTATCCACACAGTCAGGCATCAAATTGGCGCTATTGCCTGTTTGAAAACAATCGTTCATGTTGAGCGCTTACCAAAAACCCGCTCAGGGAAAATACTCAGAAAGAACTTACGCCAACTGGTCGATGGTGAAGAACTACAAATTCCATCCACCATTGATGACGCGAGTATTTTTGATGAGATCAACCAACAACTTAACAATCGCTGATCAGCTTTTGTAATGTTACCCAAAGGCCTTGTTGTAAGGCCTTTATTCGTTTTGGCCTACGCCTTGCAACTTCACTAGTAAGTTAGCAAACGAAAAGGTAGTTAACATGGCTGTTATCGCAGGTTATATCCAATTCAATGAATTAGGCAAAACAGAATTTCATTATATTAATCAACTATCTGATGCATTTAATCGCTATAAAAAAACAGATGTTAAGCGCTTTGATTGTGAGAATGGAGCTATTTTTCACTATGATTTCGATGCATACCAACAAGCAAGTTGGTTGCAAACTGAGTCGCAAATTGCAACGCTGATTGGCCATCCTTTACTCAGCAGCTCCCGTAGTGATGATTTAAAGGCCATGGCAAATGCAACCTCACTCAACACCTGTTTACAGCAATGTGAAGGGGTTTTTAGCTTTTGCCAGTTTAATAGCCAATTAGGCTGCTTAGTACTTGCTACTGATCCACTTGGGTTAAAACCATTTTATACCTTAAAAACTGCACATGGCTTACTATTTTCGACCAACTTAGGCTTATTTAAACAGTTGAGTATTGAGCTTGAAAGCGATGCAGAAGCTCTCACTGAGCTTGCTGTGCTTGGCTACCCGCTTCTTGACCACACACCTTATAAAAACATTAAATGCTCATATCCAGGCGAAATATTACGGTTTGATGTCAGCCATGGCGTGGTAAAACAACGTTACTTTGACTGGGTCGCCCTAGCCAAACAAAACCATGAGGTGACAGATGCAATTGATGGAGTCACTCAGGCTTTTCGCAGTGTTGTTACAAAAGCGATGCACACCGATAAAAAAGTGCTGAGCACCCTCTCTGGAGGTCTAGATTCGCGACTAATTAATTGTGAACTGTTACGCCAAGGGGTTGAGCTCAAATCGTTTAATTTTTCAAAGTCAGATAGCCAAGATCTCTATTGCGCAAAACAATATGCTTCGCAAAACGCCCTTAAGCTTGAAGTAGTCCAAGTACGAGATACGCAAAAGCTTTCTGTTGAACAGCGGCTTGGTAAATACTGGCGTAAGGCGCATCACAATGAATATAAAACCGTTACAAGACCACAGATCAGTTGGTCAGGTAATGGCGGCAGTGTTGGCTTAGGTGCCGTATTTTATGGCGACGATATTTATGCAGCAGCAAAAGAAAACAATCTTGATAAACTCATTCAAGCTTATTTAGATCAGCAGTACGCTTATTTGCCAAAGTCAGTAGTTCATAATGCGGCTATGCTGCAACAAAAATTAATAGATAACCTAAAAGTTAGTTTTAAACCCTTGGCTGAATTACCACTCGAAAAAGCATTTCAGCTATTTTTACTTCTCAATGATCAACACCATCATTTGAGCATTCCAAATGAGCAAGTATGCGACTTTAAAATGGAGTTCTTCCATCCATTCTATTCGTGGAAAGTACTGCAATATCCTCTAGCTGTCCCTGTTGAATATGTACGTAAACACCGCTTTTATCAGCGCTGGCTGAAAACCAGTTACCCACGAGCTATGCTTGCACCATGGCAAGCATACCCAGGTCATATGCCTTGCCCAATTAAAGTAAACTACCAATCACAATGGCAATTTAACAATAACAACCTGATGCGTTTTGGCGAGCTATTTAAGTTGTGGTACGAGATTATGCGCTTTGACCGCCATCAATTGATCAAACGCAGTCACTTTACTGCGTTATGCTTATTACAATTAGCACACTTAAAAAATGCACAGTCAAATATTCGCATTGCTCAGCGGTTCTGTCAGTGGTAATTAAAAGCGTGTAATGCCCTCAACTGAGGGCATTATTACGAAATACAAAAACTACTTTCTAAAAAAATACATTACAGGCTAGAATCTAGTCAGTTATTAATAATTTAAGCCGAGACTTTAATGAGAAAATGGACACTTCCTCTGCTGTCATTAATCGTATTAGCAGGCTGTACCTCTGTCAGCAAAGATGAATGTTTGCAAGCCAATTGGCAAGGTATAGGTTATAAACATGGTGCTGATGGAACGGAATATCACGATGGGCTAGATGCATTATCGCAATGCGGCGAATATGGCGTTAGTGCTGATATTGCTGAATATAAAGTGGGGTACGATCTGGGTCTGGCTGTATATTGTGAGCCCGAAAATGGTTTTACCCTTGGCATACAAGGGGTCTCTTACAATGGGGTATGTAACAGCACCGCTTTTCGTAAAGCATGGCAAGAAGGAAACGACAGATATCAAGTACAGCAAAGGCTGGCATACATAGATGACCGAATTGACGATATTGACCGGCGCTTAAAAGATATTCGCGCTGAGCTTAATAGCAATCAGCTCGATAATGGCCAACAAAAAGAGTTGTATAGAGAACGTAAAGATTTAGAAGATGAACGCAAAGATTTACGCAAAGAGCGCGCATTGTTACCTCTTTTAAATAAACTACCTAGTGTCGAAATATCAACCCAGTGGTGAGGCTTTATGTTTAAGCTTCATCTGATACATTTGCTCGTCAGCATTGGCGAGTAACTCTTTCGCGTTTTTACCATTCTCTGGGTAAAGCGCGATTCCAAAACTAGCACTGACAGGCACTTTGGTTGCGTAGCGCTTTGCTACGTCCTCAACCGCTTTTTTGCAACGCTCAGCAATGTCTTGGCAAACCAAATGTTTCGATAAATTCGGCAATAAAATGACAAACTCATCGCCGCCAATGCGCGCTAATATATCTTTATCACGCAGCTGAAGTGAAAGCTGCTCACTGATTTCAAGAAGAAGATTATCGCCCTGCTCGTGACCAAAGGTATCGTTCACCAGTTTAAAGTTATCAAGGTCTACATAAATCAATGAAAACCAATTTTCTTCACTTGTCGCACTAAGAGTAAGTGAATGCAACTGGATATCTAAACCACGACGATTTAAAAGCTTAGTGAGTGGGTCTTGATTAACTAATTGAGCAAGTAGCTGGCGCTTTTCTACAGCTTGCGAAATATCATCAAATGCCCCAATGAAATGACTAATATGGCCATGTTCATCATACAATGCATCGATAGTTAACAGTTCAGGAAATACTTCACCGGTTTTACGCTTGTTCCATACTTCACCTTGCCAGCGGCCACTCTTTAAGAGAACTTCCCACATCTGTACATAGAACTCTTTTGGCTGCTGATTAGCTGAAAATACGGATGGATTTTTTCCGATGACATCCGATTTTTTAAACCCGGTTATCTGCTCGAATGCAGGATTAACATCCACAATTTTAGGCTCTGCCGTTGTAATCAAAATACCGCGACTAGTTGTTGAAAAAACCGCTGTAAGCAGTTGTATTTTCTCGTTCCTTTTTACTTCTTCTGAAACATCTTCGATATAGCCATTCCATTCAACGCTTCCATTCACACGGGCTATGGGTGACGATTTTCCTTCAACCCAAATCACACCTTTTTTTGGGTGATTAACTCGGTATATCTCGTGCCAATCACATAATTCTACTCGTGATTTTTCAATGCTTTTAACAACTCGGGCTAAGTCATCAGGGTGAATAATCTGCATAATTAAATCTGCAGATTTTTTTATTTCATAAGCAGTACAGCCATAGATATCAAAGACTTTTGAACTAGCAAAAGGAAAACATGCCTTACCGTTTTTATCGACTACATACTGATAAACAAACCCGGGTAAGTTATCAGTAAATTTTTGCAACTTGGCATGTAAAAAATCAATTTCACGCTCTTTTAACCACTGCTCAGTAATATCGATATGAACACCAAGCATCCACTCTGGATTACCATCTTCATCCCAACTGTGCACCTTTCCTTTATCGAGCACCTTAACCCAATGTCCCTGTTTGTGTTTCATGCGCGCTTCACAGATATAGCGCTCTGACTCCCCTTTGAAGTGAGCATGTAAAAGTTGTTCTGATTTTGGCAAGTCGCCTGGATGAGCAAAGCTGAGCCAGGTTTCAATTGAAATTGGCGATAACTCTTTCAGTGTATAGCCGATAATGTTCGCCCATTTATCATTGAAAACAGTTTCGCCTGTTTTTACATTCCAAAGCCAAATTCCCGCATCACTACTGTCGAGAATTAGCTGAGATAGGTCAAAACCAAGCTGCGATTTTATCGCATCATACCCTTCACTAAATACCATAATTAGCCTTGTTAACTAGGCCTTTCAAAATTAAAGCAAGCCTTAATTATTATTCTAGTTAACAAAATAAAAAATACTAAAAATCCGTGAAGAATATTGATCTAACACAGGCTATGAAGATATCGGCCAATCCACCTCATTGACACTATCCACACTGTTTGTAATTGTTTGCTCTCCTTGCCATATATCAATATAACGAGCCAAGGGGTCATATAGCGCTGTTTGCTTATTGATATGAAAATGCCGCCCGCCTCTAGGATCAACACCGACGCCCGCAATATATTGCCAATTCCCCCAGTTCGCAGCCACATCATAATCTATGAGTTGTTGTTCGAAATAGGCCGCGCCATAACGCCAGTCAAGAGCAAACTCATTAACCAAACAGCTTGCCGCAATTTGCCGCGAACGGTTAGAAATATAGCCTGTCGCATTAAGCTCATGCATTATTGCATTTACCAAAGCAAATGGTGTGCACCCTTGGCACCACGCATTAAAACGGTGACTGTTAAAAGTGGTCAGTGGCGCACTGTGCTTTAACCCGTTAAAGTGGAAAAGTTTTGCGCCAATTTGCATTGCGTGCCATTTAAAGTATTCGCGCCAAAGCAATTCAAACTTTATCCAATAACTAGATTCATTAGCACCGTTTTGCAATTCATATATTTCAACTTCTCTGTACAGCTGTTTTGCGCTAATTTCGCCACCAGCAAGCCATATACTAAATTTAGTACTATTGCTAAAACCGTCTAACTCATTACGTGTTTCTTTATAACTGCTCGGCGCTTTTGACGAAAAGTACTGACGACAATGTTGTTGGGCAGCAATTAAACCACCTTTAAAACTACCTGACCTAGTTGGAGCATCATCAACAGTGTTCTCAGGGCATAGTTGTACGGGATGAGGTAAGTAACTTACAGGCTGCAGCGGCGCTGCTATAAATGTTGACTCTGCTTCTACCTTTTTACGAAAGGCTGTAAAGTTTTTAGGTAGGTTATCAAGTTGGAATGGCAAGTCACTTGCTTTAAACAAGGTATCTTGCTGATAGGTTTTCACTGTTACTTGAGGGCATAATGCTTTGATTTTGCCAAGCTGTTTTTGCTCATAAGTACCAACCTGCTCAGTACAAACCAATGCTTCAATTTCATATTTTCGCAAACGCTGAGTTATAACTTGCTCTGGCTCTCCGGTGATCACATGTAGAGTTTGCCCAAGCTTCTCAAGCTCTTTTGCAAATGCAGCTAGACTCTCAAGTAAAAAGTTGTACTTGTGCGTGCCATACGGTTTTGACTGAAAGTTAGTTTGCCTAAACCAGCGTGGTTCAATCACATACACTAAATCTAGCTCGCCGTTAAACTCAGCTAATTCAGATAAAATTTCATTGTCGACCAAACGTAAGTCATTTTGCAGCCAGTATAAAACACGCTTTTTCATTATTTACTCTACTAGAAACTTTAAAAACACATACGTAAGCCGACCATTTAAAGATTAACTTCGCCATAATGAGTTAGCACACGGCTTATTAATCAATACCTTATAATATTCAATAAAGTTTAAGTTTTAGTTAAGTTTTTCTTAAGTTAGTGATTTTATGCTGAGAACTGTAAAGAATTTAAAAGGTTGATAAAGCAAACAAGCTGCGTCTCCTTCGTATTTAGTAGGCATAATAAAGATGAATAAAATAACACCTGTTTTATTATTAACATGCACTGCTACAGGGACAGTATACGCAAATGAACCTTTAAGCTTAGACGTCGTCTGTGAAGTAAAAAGTAAACCAACTGCTGAGTTAAGCGAAGACAAAGATATCACTGTTGATAAACTCAACATTGATACTCATACGATTTTTGATCCAAATGATCCTGAAACAACCGCTCTACATCGCTTTATAAACTGGCTGCACATAGATACCAAAAACAAAGTTGTCAGTGAGCAAATTACCTTTAAAGAAGGCGATCTAGTCAGTGAGCGTCAACTGCAAGAAGCAGAGCGTATTCTACGCAGCAAAAAGTACTTAAGAGATGCCAAAGTTAGCTATACAAAAGACTGCCTTGAAGATGAACCACGCGTGGTACAAATAGATACGTGGGACACGTGGAGTTTATTACCAACTATTAATTTTGGCCGTAGTAGCGGCAATAACAAATACAGCTTAGGCTTTAAAGAAGAGAACTTTTTGGGGTACGGGATCCGCGCATCATTAAAGTATAAATCAGATCACGAACGCTCAGGCTATCACTCTGTGCTGCAAATGCCGGTTCCTTGGCAGCCTCATGCGACCCTCACTTTACAAGCTGATGACTACGATGACGGGCAAGTCTTTTTAGTGGATTATCATCAGCCTTTTTATCAACGTAGTAGTGACGCACTGATGCGCTACTTTGCCAAGTCACAAAAACAAAAAAGCTATATTTATCAAAATGGACTGACTCGTTCAGAATTTTTCACTGATGAATTAATCGCACAGTTCGCCTATGGTGGAATTTTGTCACAGGACAGAAAGCAAACCTTTCACTGGCTAGCTGGGATTGATTACGAAGATGTTAGTTACCGCCCTTTCGATACAAAACCTTTACCCGCAGGTCTTAGCGATTACAGTATTGCTGCGCCGTGGGTCGGATTACATTGGTTAGAAGACAACTATACTGTTTTACAGGATATTGACCTCATAAACCACAACGAAGACGTTAACCTAGGCTGGGAGCTAAACTCAAAGTTTGCTATAGATAGCGTTAATTTGGGGCAAGGATTTTTGTTTGATACTAATCTCACCAAAGCTTGGTTTAACAATAACACTTTGTATCGCTTTGCCACGGGTATCAAGGGCAATGTAGGTACTGAGCTTGATGACCGCTTTGCTATATATTCAAAAGCACAAATGAACTATCGCTGGTCAGATGCATTTGCCTTTTATGCTCATGTAAATGGTCATTGGCAAAACCATGAGTTTGCAGAGAAACCGCTGGCTGTTGGCGGTGAAGAAGGCATGCGAGGCTTTCCAGAAAGTTACCAACATGGTACTTCAAGCTTACAAGCAACTGCTGAGCTAAGAATGTACCCAAACATCAATCTATATCAGTTTGTGGATGTTGGCTTTGTCGGTTTTGTCGATGTAGGGCAAGCATTCGGCAGCACTGAAACGGCGAATATTTCAGATTCAATGCTAACCAGTGCTGGTGTGGGTATTCGTCTATATTCATCGCGTTCAAGTAACGATAACGTTATACATATCGACTTTAGTTCGCCTCTTGGCAGTTATCAAGATGTTGATTCGTGGCAAATAGGAATGTCAGTAGAAACAACCTTTTAAGCATCTTGTTCTTTACTCATAAGTTCCCCCATGCGCTCGATTAGCTCTTGCTCTGTGAGGTCTTCTTTATGCGTTGCAATATTCCAGATATGACCAAATGGATCGGCTAAAGTCCCCAATCTGTCACCATAAAACTGATCATGTACCGGACGTAACTCTTTTGCACCTAACGACAACGCTTTAGCAAAGACAGCATCGACATCCTCAACATAAAGCATCATATTTACAGGGGTGCCACCAAGCTGCTGTGGAGATTTATATTCCATTTCAGGGTAAGCATCAGAAAGCATGATGTAGGAGTCACCTATTATTATCTCGGCATGTGCAACCCCTCCGTCAGGCATAGGCATTTGCATTACTAGCTCAGCAGCAAACGCCTCTTTGTAAAATTCAATAGCTTTAGAAGCGCCCTCAATAATCAAATACGGGGTGACCGCATGAAAACCTTTAGGAATTGCAGAAACAGCCATGTTAAACCTCAATGTTTAATGTTTGAGCTATAAAGGTAGCAGCTGTTCTGCATTTTCACTTTATATATTTACTTAGATAATGGATTTGCAAAATCAGGTCTAGGTAGCTTTTCAAGAATGGCGTATAAATAAATCACGACTAGGCATAACCCTCCCGCAACAAAGAACAAGGTTGGACCACCGTAATAATCTAAAATTAAGCCACCACCGAGCGGTGCAAAAGCAAAACCTAAATCATAAAACGAAGCTGCGCCAAAGTACGCACCACGAAGGTGTGATGGCGCGAGTCTATCAAGGTGAACATTCATAGTCGGAAATAAAATAGTCTCAGCCAAGCTCATGACCACTATCGCACCTATCCAGCCCCAGAACAGGTCTATCGGATTGAGTGCCAACCAAAATTGCGACCCCATTAAAAGTACCAAACCGATTTGAATACGCACTGTTAAGTTAAATCGCGCCATCATTCTCAATAGCAAAAATTGACTTGAAATAATCACCATCGCATTGGTAAAAATCAGCGCAGAAATCAATGCAAGTAAATCAGGAGCTTCTGCACGAGTCAGGTATTGTATTAGTGAACTATCCATTTGCGCGTAAATAAACATGCACAAAATATTGGCTAAAATTAAACATTGCAACAGCTTATCAGCAAACAAAATGCGCAATAATTGCTGGCCCTTTATTTCTGGACTTTTAGTTTCAACCTCGTCGGCTGCGGCGCTGTTTTTTGACGCTTTATCACTAACATTGAAACCCCAAACAAGTAGTACTAACAAGATAGCAAATGCGCCTGCGGTAATATAAAAACTTGACTGCTCGCCTGTTAAACCCAGCCATACGCCTGCTAATGGACCAACCGCACAACCCACATTAACAATAAAATACAGCGATTGCATGGCAAGCTCACGAGTTGCAGCATCGTCAATAATATCACCAATTGCAGCGCTGGTTAATGGCCGCCAAAGCGCGGTAGCAATCGAACATAAGGTCATCACAATCACATAGCCTGCCACTGTTTCAACCTCAGCCAACAACGAGAAAGAAATGATATACAACACGCCTGTAATATACATCAGTGTATGACGACCGACTTTATCTGAAAGGCTGCTGCCAATAAAGCTGGTGAACACTGAAATTATGGCAGCACTGGAAAGCACCAAACCGACCTCTGTCGCCGTTAAAGCAAATTTTTCGTACAAGATAACTGCTAGAAATGGCCAAACCATATAATAGCTGCCACGGGTAATAAACGAGCCGAATAAGAAGATCCACATAAGAGAAGGAAACTGCTTAAAGCGCGCTAAAGAGATATCCGAATTCATTGTTTTAATTTTTATATTAATAATTAAAACACTATACAGGAGGTGAACCTGTCATGGGTATTTAATCTAAATCTAGTTTGTAACACCGTATTTACTGGCTAAAAACTCAACTTAATCATAAATACTGTAAATTGAACCCGAAACACCTTAATCTAAATAAGAATAATTATTGATTGTATTTTTAATTTCTGTAGTATACCCGTCGTTCCTTAAAAGGATAACCAACAAAAAGAACTGGAAATCTACAATGAAATCAATAAAACCAAGTTTACTGGCCCTTGCCATAGCAACACATTTTTCAGCCTCAGCTGACGACGCTAAGCCTAAACAAGATATGGAGCGCTTAGTTATTACAGCAACCGGCTTTGAGCAAAAAGTTACTGAAGCACCTGCAAGTATTTCAATTATCACTAATGAAGATATTAAGTCTCACGCCTTCACCTCAGTGCTTGATGCTGTGCAGTATTTAGAAGGTATCGACATTGGCACAACCCGTGATAAAACAGGCCAAGGCAGTGTGAGTATGCGTGGTTTAACAGGCGAGTACACCCTGTTACTTATTGATGGTAAACGCCAAAATAATCATGGCGATATTTACCCAAACAATTTTGGAGGCAACGCGTTTAACCACGTACCGCCTGTCGATGCCATTGAGCGTGTCGAAGTTATCCGCGGCCCTGCATCAACCCTTTATGGTGCTGATGCGCTTGGCGGTGTAATTAATATCATCACTAAAAAGCATACTGATAGCTGGAGCGGTGCTGTTTCATTTAGCCGCTCATTACAACAAAACGATGATTTTGGTGATGACATTACCACTGACTTTAGTGTGATGGGGCCGCTGATCAAAGACGTATTAAGCTTAGGCGTACGCGGTAGTGTTTACGAGCAACAGGCATCATCACCGACATTTGAACCAGCTACCGACCCTAATGGCGTTGTTCATGTTCGCTCTTTAGGTTTTGGTAGTGGTGGGCGTACTGTTGATAACACTAATGAGCAGTATGGTATTACCCTAACTTATACCCCGTTTGATTCTCATCATTTACGCTTTGATTATGATAACTCAAGTCAAGTGTACGACAACACACCAAGCTACAACATTGAATCAGGCACAATTACTTACCCACTTGGCACAAAAGATAATATTGAATCTATTTGGCAAGATCGTCGTGGCCAAGTAAACCCGCGCGCAGGCTATGCTGCAGACCAAGAGTTTGATCGTGAATGGTGGTCACTAAGTTACGATGGAGAGCTTAACTGGGCAACGGTGAAGGCCTCTGTTTCATATGTTGATACGCAAAACAATGGCCGTACTTTACCGCTAAGTGTAAGCGAACGATTAGAGCTGCAAGCTATGTACGATGGTACTGGCGAATACGAGGGAATGGACGAGCAAGCACGTAAAGACTTAGCTGAAGAAACTTTCTTACCACGCCCTACTCGCCCGCTAGAAAGCAGCCAATATACGTATGATTTACGCTTTGATATTCCTATCACTGGCAGCTTTGGTAGCCATAACCTTGCAATTGGTGGCCAGCTTATCGATGGTGAGTTAAAAGACGGTGTATTTGGCCTTGAAAGTGACCAAGCAGGTCAAGTGCAAGAGCAAAACATGTACTCGCTATTTGCCGAAGATAACTGGATGGCAACTGACAACTTTACCTTTACATTAGGCGCTCGTTACGATGACCATGATGTATTTGGCAGCCAAGTATCACCACGCGTTTATGGTGTATACAACATATCAGACACTTGGACGATAAAAGGGGGTGTCAGTACGGGTTATAAAACACCTCAAACAACTGACCTTTACGACGGTATCACCGGATTTGGTGGTCAAGGCACAAGCCCATTTGCGGGTAACCCAGATTTAGAACCTGAAACAAGTGTGAACTCAGAAGTTGCACTTTACTGGACTTCGCTTGATGGTGATCACAACATTAATGTGACTTACTACAACACCAAGTTTGAAGACAAAATTGCCCGCGGCGATACTATTTTAAGCTGTGAGCAAACTAATGATGTGCGCCCATGTGTGAACTTAGGTCAGTACGATCAGCTTGGCTACGATAGCTACAGCCAAAAGATCAATATCGACGAAGTAGACTTGCAAGGTGTTGAAATTGCAGGTCAATACACTATCACTAAAACAGTGTCTGTTAACGGTAACTACACGTGGACTGATAGCGAACAAAAGAGCGGTCCTGAAGAAGGTCAACCATTAACTAACTCAGCTGAGCACATGGCAAACCTTACCCTAAACTGGGAAGCGACTGACTTTATGAACCTATACCTACAAGGTGTATATCGTTCAGACCGTTATCGCGGTTGGGATAACGTGCACGACAAAGCACTGTACTACAAAAACTACAACCTACTTAATTTAGGGGCGCAGTTCTATGTAAATGAGTATGTGCAAATCAATGCCCGTGTGAACAACCTATTAGACGAAGATTTCACCTCTTATAGCACGAGCTATACCGACCTAAATGGCGATGGTGAATATGAGTACCTAACAGGTCGTGGTGTAGTTAGCGAAGTAACATTCACAGACGACTACAACGTTAAAGATAAAGGCCGTAACTTCTGGATTGGCGTTACCGCTTACTTCTAAACTCCCTGAAAATAGGCAGCACGTAGTTAGATGCTGTCTATTTTTCCTACTGTCACTAAACTGCCAACTTCACCTACTATGCTGATGATACCTGCGTAAGCTTATTTGTCAGTCTATGGAACATACCCTTACAGCCAGCGGTATCAGTATTAGTTATCAAGATGAAGGCGATAAAAATGCGCCGGTGATCATCTTAATTATTGGCTTAGGTGCTCAATTTACCGTTTGGCCAGAGTCGCTTTACTTTGGCTTGGTCGAAAAAGGCTTTCGGGTTATTCGTTTTGATAATCGCGATGCAGGGCTATCCACATCGTTAGATGAGTTAGGTAAGCCAAGTCTTGTAAAGCACTGGCTTAGCCGCCGATTACCCATTCGTGCAAAGCTGCCCTATTCGCTCGATGATATGGCTCGCGACGTAAAAGAGTTAATGGATGCTCTTAATATCAAAAAAGCACATTTAGTGGGTGCTTCTATGGGTGGTATGATTGCCCAAATTGCCGCAGCAAAATATAAAAAGCGCGTGCTGAGCTTAACCTCTATTATGTCAAGTAGTTCGCCCTTATCGTTTTCGGGTTCAAACATAAGCCTACTAGTAAAGCTCGCAAAAATACGCCCCCGAAGCAGTAATAAGGAAGCCGCGATTGATTACAATGTTAGGCTAAACCAACTCATTGGCAGCCCAGCCTACCCACAAGATGAACACGCTTTATACGCCAACGCCGAGCGTTATATAGCGCGTGCCCACACTAATCAAACAGGTTTTAAACGTCAGCTTGCAGCCATTGCCGCAACACCCTATCGCGAGCAACTTTTAAAGAAGATTAAAGCCCCGACGTTAGTGATCCACGGCAGTGCTGATCCTGTCATGCCATTGTCTGCTGGTATCAACACCGCACTGTTAATAAAGCGCAGCAAATTAAGAGTCGTGCCCGGTATGGGCCATGACTTTCCACCCGCTTTAATGAAAAAAATGACTAAATGGATTGCTAAACACGCACATAAAGTCAGTGCCAAAAAAGCCGCTAAAAATAAAGCTCTCAACACTTAAAGTCGCTAATTTTGGCTGTGCTGATGAGCACTTACTCATATAGGGTTTTCTATTATTCATTAATGATAAATTAGAGTCATAAAAAAGCCACTTCGCAGTAGCTTTTCAAAATAGACTTTAATTAAACGCTAAACTGATGCCATGGGCCTGTTATAGCGAGTGTTTTTGAAGGTGAGTAAACATTCACAAACAAAGTGCTTCCATCTGGTGAGAAACAGGCACCTGCCAGCTCGGTTTGCGCAACTAAACGGGCAAAATTATAAACTTGGCCTTGCGGTGTAACACCACGAAGATGATTATCAACCACATCAGTGTATTGGTCTTCACACACAATTAAATGACCATTAGGTGACACAGTAAGGTTATCGCCAAAGTTGTAGAAGGTTTTGCTGGTACTTTCTACAAACAACGAGATTTTACCTGGTTGCTCTGCTTCTTTTGCCGTGCCTTCAAACTCTGATGGCTGATATTTCATAACCTGACCAAGTTGCTTTTTACCGCCATTGGTACAGCAAAAATAAAGCTCTTTATCACCCCAGTGAATACCTTCACCACGGGCAAATAATGCCGCACCTTGTTTGTAACCGCGTAGGCGTAAGTCATCCTTCGGGCTTTCTGGGTTATCTAGATTGACCCACTCAACCTCTAGTTCTTGATGTAACACCATGGCTTTGTTATTCCAGTTACGGCTATCAAATTGTGGCTTACCTTTCACCATCATAGCCTGTAATTGCCCGCCTTTGTGTAGCTTGCCATATTCATTTGGAATAAATCGATAAAAGACGCTATCACCTTTGTCTTCGGTTAGATAAACAATACCTGTGCGCGGATCAACAGCAGCCGCTTCATGGTTAAATCGACCCATGGCTTTTAATGGCTCAGGTTTGATTAAGCCTTTGCTATTTGCGGGTACTTCAAAAATATAACCATGGTCTTGGTTAAATCCATCAGCTTTAGTATCAGTGGTTTCTTCACAGGTAAGCCACGAACCCCATGGCGTGATACCACCAGAGCAGTTACGAATTGTGCCGACCAATGACAGATATTCTTGCTCTTTTTGATGGGTTTTTAAGTTATAAACTATATGACTTGTACCACCCGGTAACGCCACACCGTCACTGTTGGTATCAAAAGCCAAGGGCGTTTTATGGTTGGCAATACTTGCTTCGGCTTTCGCTAAATCTTTTGGTTTTAACTCATGGTTTCGCACTAATGCGACGCGGTCATTACCAAGTGCTAGGCAGCCCATACCATCAGCTTTATCAGGTACCGTAAATCCATCAGACATTTTCTCACCGAGGCTTGAAACGACTTGATAACTAAAGCCCTCTGGTAAATCGAGCAATTTATCTGGATCAGGAATTAACGGGCCAAAGCCGACAGCCGTTGTTTTTAAATCTCCTAACGACACCTTACCTATGGCACTTTTTGATAATCCTAAAAAGGCTATTGTGCCCGCCCCTACTAAAAACTCTCGACGTGAAACCATGTTAACTCCAAGCTAAAAACCAGCTTTATCATACAAATAAAAAAGGCATTATAAAGCAATGAAACGATAAAAAGTTACATTATCACAATATTCACGAAATTGTCATAAAGCTTCTTATACCTGATAGTACCCCGCAGCATTAAAAACAATTGATCTACGCTTGATATAATTGCGAATAATTTATAATCTCATGATGCTTTTATCATACAAGTAAACCGCTTAAACTAAGACTTAATGTATTTCTAAGAAACAACTATGTTACTAAAATCAAAAACATTTATTGCATTCTCATTGGCGCTTTTAAGCTTTAGCCAACACGCCTTTAGCTTGCAGTTTGGCAGTAAAGTCGACAGTGACAAACTCATTAAAATTTCGACTTTTATGGCCACGCCAGACGATTACCTAGCAAGTCCAATTACTGTAGAAGGGACTATCACAGGGGTTTGCGAAAAACGTGGTTGCTGGATGACGCTTGCATCAGACAAACGCTTTGAAAACTTACGTATCAAAGTTGAAGATGGCGACATGGTATTCCCGATGACGGCTAAAGGTAGTAAAGCTATCGTAACCGGTAAGCTCGATAAAATTCAGCTTAGTCTAGGCCGCACTAAAGCGCTACTTGCTCACAAAGCGCAGCAAGCCGGCGAAAGCTTTGATGCAAATTCAGTGACTGAAGCCATTGCTATTTATCAGCTCGTTCCGAGCGGAGTTGAAATCATTGAGTAACAAATCAAGTATCAACTGGTTTAAGTTAAACAGAAACTTACACCGCGATATTGGTTATTTTTGTGTTGGTTTAGTGATTATCTTTGCGGTTTCTGGCATTGCAGTAAACCACAAAGATGATTGGAACCCAAACTACCAAGTAAGCCACCAGCAAATCAATGTGAGCGATGAAACTTGGCAATTAGATAATGACGAGTTGCTGATTGAACAAATTATTTCCCATGCTGATGTAAGCGAGCCGGTAAAAGCCTCTTACTGGGTATCGCCGCAAGAGTTTAAGGTATTTTTAAAAAACGGTAACAACCTCAGCCTTAAACTCAATCAAGATATCATAAACTATGAAGCCATTGAGCCTCGCCATGTGATTCAAGCATTTAACCGCTTACACTTGAACGAAACAAACGCTTCGTGGGTGATTTTTTCTGATATTTTTGCTGGGCTGCTGCTGTTTTTAGCAATCAGCGGCTTGTTTATGATCAAGGGTAAAAATAGCCCATGGGGCAGCCGCTCAGTATTAGTCATCAGCGGTATGCTGCTCCCAGCAGCTTATGTATTTTTATAAACTAAAGTTTCCTGTTGCCATTCTCGTAAAGAGCAATGGCAACATTATTTTCAATTAATTTAATCCTCATCCACTTTTTGACACAGCTTTTTTAAAATAACTATTCGCAGAATCCTCACTTTGCTTAAGCATTTTATAGCAGCTCAAAGTGTGTTTACTTAGCTCTTAAAACCTCTCACCTACCTATTATAGTTTTCTTAAATGTTGGCTTTATTGCTTTTATTTGTGAGCATTTTCATCGAAAAAGCAAAAGAACGCTGCCAAATAGAACCTAAAAGAGGGATTAATTTAGTTATAATCTTTGATCTGATTACAATTATTTATTACTAGATAAACTTAAAAATAAAACACCTTTAACCTATAAAAGGTAATTAAATTGTAAAGTAAATTAATGATTTATTATTATTGATATTGAGAATCACTATCATTACGATCCCGATTCAAATTAACCGAGAAGGAATTGAGTCGTGAATCAATTAGCCCCCGTGCTTAATGCTCATTCATCAATAAACGTTGATGAACAGCCCCATGCGTTTATTTTTAACGAAAATAATTTACTCAAATATGAGATGGCTTCAATGCAAACAATGTCGCTCATCCATCAAGCGCTGCGTTCTGCAAAACAAGTTCATTCTGGCGTCTGCCACAAAGAGCTCAGTAAACAAATAGCCAGAGTAGAACTAAATCAACCTCTCAATAACGTTGAGCAAGCGCTAAATGAAGTAAAATCGTTGTATTTAGATCATGCTGTCTACTTTCATCATCCAAAATATGTTGCCCATCTAAACTGCCCCGTTGCTTACCCCGCGGTGATAGCCGAACAGTTATTAACTGCTATAAATTCTTCGTTAGACACCTGGGACCAAAGTGCTGGCGGGACGCTCATTGAGCAAAAGTTAATTGACTGGAGTATCGAACGCATTGGCTTAAGTGCTGCTGCCGATGGCATATTCACAAGTGGCGGCAGTCAATCTAATTTAATGGCATTGTTACTTGCTAGAGACCATGCAGCAGAGCGCTTATCAGGGCACCTTATTCGCGATTTTGGTTTAGGTCCAGATGCTCATCGCTACCGTATTTTTTGCTCTGAAGTCAGCCATTTTAGTATTCAAAAGTCAGCCGCTTTACTGGGCCTTGGCTATAACGCGGTTGTTCCTGTTGCTGTTGATAAAGAGTTTAAAATAGACCTAGCCGCACTTGATGCAGCAATTGATGAATGCAAAGCACAAGGCAATATTCCGATAGCGCTTGTTGCTACCGCAGGCACAACTGACTTTGGTTCAATAGACCCTATCGATAAGCTAAAAACGCGTTGCACAGCTGATAATTTATGGCTTCATGTCGATGCAGCTTATGGCTGTGGACTGCTTGCCGCTGATGATCACCGTCACTTACTCAATGGCATTGAACAGGCTGACTCGGTGACGTTAGATTACCACAAATCATTCTTACAACCTGTCAGTAGTAGTGCATTTATTGTTGCTGATAAAAAACAATTTAAACATTTAACTCATCATGCTGATTATTTAAATCCGTTTAACGACAACCCACAAGCAGCGCCAAACCTTGTTGATAAAAGCATTCAAACTACTCGCCGTTTTGATGCCTTAAAACTTTGTCTAACTTTACGCATTATGGGCCACGAACAGATTGGCAAAGTGTTTTCTTCTGTTATGGCATTAGCCCGTAGTAGTTATGTGGCACTCAAACAAGACTCTGAATTTGAGCTAATTCATCAACCTGAACTGAGTACCTTAGTGTTTCGCTTTAACGATAAAAACCTCAGTGATGAGCAATTAAACCTGCTTAATTATCAAATTAAAGATGAGCTATTCAAACAAGGTGAGTGTGCCATTGCTCGCACCAAATTCAGAGGCATCAACTACTTAAAGTTCACGTTACTTAACCCAAATACACAGATTGAAGACATTAAAAGTATTGCAGCTGATATTAAAGCCTGCGCCTACAGCATCAAGGCACGTCTAAAAGTAGAGGAAACTAGCTATGAATAAAGTATACGATTTAATTGCTGTAGGTCTTGGTCCGTTTAACCTCAGTTTGGCATGTTTAGCTGAGCCAATTGAAAAACTTGATTCGTTATTTTTAGAACAACGTAATGAATTTAATTGGCATCCAGGGCTGATGCTCGATGGCGTTACATTACAAACACCGTTTATGTCAGATTTAGTTACATTGGCAGATCCCACTAATCCATACAGCTTTTTAAACTATGCGAAACAACAAGGTAAGCTGTATCAGTTTTATATTCGAGAAAGTTTCTTTTTACTGCGCGAGCAATACAACCAGTATTGCCAATGGGCAGCAAGCCAATTAAGTAACATACAATTTGGTCATAAAGTCATTCATAGCCAATTTGATCACACCAAGCAGCTCTATGTACTCACTGTCGAATCAGCAAAGCAAACTAAAACGCTTTATTGTCGTCACTTGGTACTGGGCACGGGTCCCTCGCCTTATTATCCACCCGCTGTTCAGGCTGAAGATACACAGCTCTGCCATGCCACTGAATATTTGTATAAACGGGATGAATTAGTAAATAGCAAGAGCATCACTGTGATTGGCTCAGGGCAAAGTGCTGCTGAAGTATTTTATGATTTGTTGTGTGACATTAAACAGCATAACTACCAACTCAATTGGGTAACGCGAGCGCCGCGTTTCTTTCCTCTTGAATACACGAAACTCACGCTAGAAATGACCTCTCCTGAATATGTTGATTACTTTTATAACCTAGAACAGACCACCAAACAGGAGTTACTAGCCAAGCAACGTAATTTATACAAAGGCATCAACTCAGAGTTAATTAATCAGATTTATGATCAGCTCTATCAACTTGATATTCAAGGGGTAAACCGCGCAAGGTTATTGACCAACAGCGAGCTCATTAAAAACAAGGCAGTAAGTTAGTTTTTAGACACAGTGAACAGCAGGCTGAATTTAGCTTACATAGTAATCAGGTCATCATGGCTACGGGCTTTAGTTATCAGCTACCCGATTTTCTAAGTGGCTTAATGAGCGAAATAAATTGGCTAGATAACGGGTGCTTTGCTGTTGAGCGAAATTATAGTATCGACAAGCTGCAAAGGTTGTTTGTACAAAATGCTGAGCTACACAGTCATGGTTTTGTAACGCCAGATCTAGGCATGGCCTGCTATAGAAACAGCCATATTCTGCGCTCAATCTTAGGTTATGCCCCCTACCCTGTTGAAACGCAAATTGCCTTTCAAGAGTTTGGTTTACCCGATGTTGTCAACGAAAAACAGAAGCAAATAGCATGAAACGACCCGCATTAAAATCAAGCTTAGTGCTGCTGACGATTATTTCTGTTGTTTGCGACACCATGATTTTGCCCTTTTACCCGCAGTTTTTTAGTGCCCAATTTGGTTTGCAATCAAGTAATCACATTGGTGCCTATATCGCTGTTTGCTGCATCACCGTGATGTGTGCTTTCCCTGTATGGGCGAAAATAGCGCAGCACGTGCACGAACTGTATTTATGGGTGATCACCCAAATAATTGCAGGGCTATTGGGTGTTGCGTGCTTTTACAGCGAAAACGTATGGAGCTTTTGGCTGCTATCACAGCTCATGCTGATATTTAAAGCAAGTTACCTGCTTATTTATCCCTTTGTTCTAAGTATCGAAGAAAAACAACAGCACCTCGGTGTCGTTACTTTATTTAGCGTGCTTTTACACTTTGGCGGTATTGGCGGAGCTTTATTAGGTGGCTTGATCATCCAAAGTATTGAGCCGCGCTTTTTATATTTAGTGATGGCTGCAGGTGACTGCTTACAGGTTATGCTCTGCTTGTATTTAATTTACTTATTGAATGTAAGCTACAAGCCACGGGAATTAACCGCATCATCAGTAAAACGACAGCGTTTCCCTAGCTACATTATTCGCTTAGGGGTTATATCTATGGGCGTGTACTTCAGCATGTTCTTAGCAACGCCATACTTTACGTTACTTTGGCAACAAGTAAGCGAATTCAGTAATGCACTTTTAGCTGGTGCTGTGTTTGCAATCCCTGCTTGGGTTGCGCTTGTCATTTTGATTACAACCAAAAACAAAGCCGCAACCAATAAGCACAGTAAAACAATCGCATATGCACTTGTATTAAGCAGTATCGGCCTATTTATACAACTTAGCTCACACTGGCAATTGCTTGTGTTCGGCCGTGTTGTATTTGCTATTGGGCTATTTTTACTGACCGTACGTCTACAAGTCATGTTGTTTGCAATGAGCGAACCACGTTTTTACTCAAGCGACTTTGCCAAGCTTCATTTTATGCAAAATATCGGCGTCATCTGCGCCTCATTTTTAGCGGGAGATTTAGTATCTCGCTTTGAACTTAACACGCCACTACTGACGGGCTCTGTCGGCTTTGCCATCACTTTATGTTTGTTTTATCTGCTTTTTTTACGCAACAAACATACCTCAACAGACCCTATTCACAGTTATTAATTTTTAAGAGAACACGACTATGAAAAACATCATTGAAACTCATATCAAGCATGCTTTGCTTGGTGATGTAAAAATCAGAACATTAAGCCCTGAACACGATCTAACAACGATTACCCCTTGGCTTAAACATTCTCAAGCTCAGTTTTGGGGAGCAATGGAACATTCACCCGAAGAAATTTTAGAATTTTATACAACACTCAATAAAGATGAGGCTCAACAAGCCTATTTGCTTGAAATAAACCAAACACCGATTGCTTTAATTGAGATTTACAAACCACAAATACTAAAACTTGAGAACCACCTAGCGCTTAAAAATGGCGATTTAGGCATGCATATTTTACTCGCTCCAAAGCAGTTCTCTGTGGCGGGGTTTAGCCTTGCTGTTATGCAGTCGGTGTTAGAGTTTATGTTTAATACTCTCTCATGTGAGCGAGTGATTGTGGAGCCAGATATAGCCAATCATAAAATTCACCACCTTAACTTAAAGGCAGGTTTCAGCCATCATAAAGTTATAAATTTAGGTGAGAAAACCGCATTACTTGGTAGTTTAGAAAAAGATCACTTTAATTACTTACAGCACCTTTCGTCTCGCTTCGACACTTCACAGCAAGGTCCCGCAGTGCAACAAGCAACGCCATCTTGCAGTAGCTCACATCTAGACCAACAAGCGTGGCAATACGCAAACCGTTTACTGATTGCCAAAATGCTCAGTGAGTTTTATCACGAACGACTATTTAGCTACGACAGTGAAAAACCAAACCATTACGTGTTGCATACCATGGGTGGGCAAAGCTATCAGTTTAAAGGTGAATCAATGCTGCTTAATCACCTACAAGTAGATCCAAATAGCATTACTAAAATGGCGCTTAACCACAGCCAGCCATTAGACGCTATCGCGTTTGTACTTGAGTGTAATGACAAGTTAAACATAGACAAATCAATGCTTGGCACCTATCTCGAAGAACTCGCGAGCACACTCAGTGGATTTGCATTTAAATTTAAAAATAATCGCTATAACGCTCAGCAATTAGCAGACGCAGATTTTCAGCTGATCGAAACCCAAATGACCATGGGTCACCCAAGCTTTATTGCCAACAATGGCCGCATTGGTTTTAACTCACAAGATTTTCACCAATATACCCCAGAAGCCGCAAACCCATTTCAAATAATATGGCTTGCGTGCCACAAACAGCATACCACCTTTAAAAGTACCGATGATTATAAATACGAGAGCTTGATAGCCGATGAGCTTGATGTAGCTGAGCGTTTGCGCTTTGAAAAAGCACTAACTGAGCAAGGTTTAAAGCCAAGTGACTATCTGTTATTTCCTATGCACCCATGGCAGTGGTTCAACAAATTAGTCCATGTTTATAGCTATCATATCTCGCAAAAACACATTGTGTGCTTAGGCTACTCGCAAGATAGTTATTTACCGCAGCAATCAATTCGTACCCTATATAACATCAGCAAACCACACAAATGCTATGTTAAAACCGCCTTATCGATTTTAAATATGGGCTTTATGCGGGGCTTATCGAGCGCCTATATGAAAGTAACTCCGGCAATAAATCAATGGTTGTTCGACTTAGTAAACCAAGATAGCTATTTAAAATCACTGAAGTTTCAACCTTTAAGAGAAGTCGCAACCCTTGGCTTTGATGAGCAGTATTACACTCATCCTGCGCTTGGCGATAACCCTTATAAGAAAATGATGGCGGCTCTTTGGCGTGAAAATCCCGCTCAATACATGGACGAGAATGAAAGCCTTGCCACTATGGCAAGTCTGCTTCATATCGATAGCGAAGGCCGATCATTTGTGAGTGCTAAAATTGCCAAATCGGGGCTAAGTGCTGAGCAGTGGCTAGCCCACTACTTACAGGCTTATATGACACCATTGCTACATTTTTTTTATCAGTATGATTTAGTCTTTATGCCACATGGTGAAAACCTCATAGTTCGATTTAACAATCATGTTCCGGTAGGCGTATTCATTAAAGACATTGGTGAAGAAATTGCCTTATTAAATAGTAACATTGAGCTGAATGATGAAATAAAGCGGATTAAGGTAACCATTCCAGAAGGCGTTGCCGTGTTGTCTATTTTTACTGACATTTTCGATTGCTTCTTCCGCTACCTTTCGGCAATTTTAGTAACTGATGGCCTACTGACCGAACAACAATTTTGGCAAGCCGTCGCCGATACAATTGTTCAGTATCAGGCGAATCATCCTTCACTCAAAGACAAGTTTGCTGAGCATGATTTATTTGCTGAGTCATTCCCATTGTCTTGCTTAAACCGCTTACAGCTGCGTAACAATCAACAAATGGTTGATATTACCGACCCAGCTTCAAGCTTGCAGTATGCAGGTGATTTGCAAAACCCTTTGGCGCAATATGCACTTACAAACACAACAGCATAATAATCTTGAGTTAGCCTTACGTCAGCAGTGCTCACTGCTGACGTTCTTAACTCCAACAAACGATGAACAATGGTTTAGCAGTCAATGTTTAACTAGCAAGCAATTAACCTATTTGGCTAACGCTATAAAATTAAGAGGAGCAAATGTTACTGAGGGATATGTCGCAATCAATCTCTACTTACAACTGAACTGGCAAGTTATTTACTTATTAGTAGCCTGTGTAGAGCACCTTGGTTGCATTCCTGATCTGGTCAATATTAAGCAGCGGATAACGGGCTCACATATTTATGGTTTGGCTAATTTAAATATCATGGCTCAACAAGACCCTTTTAATAATGCAGATTTGATTGAACTGGCAGCCAATCACTTAATTGACCACCAGCAAGCTTGGTATAATAACGTGCCATTGCAGTACAGGCTAAATGAAGGATTATTAAAACGTTTACAAAGTGATACTTTCCACGCAGCATTAATAGCTTGCTGGCCAGACAAATCGATAAAATTTATAGCAAAGCGTTTTCAAACTTGGCAAAAGCTATGTGGTAAACATCGCTTTAGTGATCAAAACAATAAGCTAACATTTATGCGTAAAACCTGCTGCTTACACTACCAACTTGTAGCCGCAGATTATTGCGCTAACTGCCCGTTAAACAAAAAAGGCACTAGCCATTGCTAATGCCTTTTTCTCGAACAGCCGAACCTAGAACCTAAATTCAAAGTTTACATTTGCTGCAGTCTCACTTTCACTACGATCAAACCAATTCATCGATTTATAGACCGCCTCACCTGTAATGGCGAACCAATGTGTGAATGCATACTCAAGAGCAATGCTGACACCGGCATTGTGGCCGTCGTAATCAGCGCTAAAATCAAGGCATTGCTCTGGCGTATCACTACATGCTCGAGTTAACATAGCCCCTTCTTCGCTGGCAAGATAATACATCTGCGTATAATCAACATCGATAGAGCCTTTTTGATAAAAGACACTGCCATATAACAAGGCTTTTGAACTTAAACGGTAACCTGAAATAAGTGCAATATCATAAGTATCGTGCGACAAATCCCAATCATAGGTATCGTCATCATAATTACCCGCTAATAGTGGACCATACCCCGCATCTTTACTGCGAATATAGCCAAGGCTAACCGCCATAGAGAGGTTTTTCTCGGCGGCAGACTCTAAAGGGCTGCCATAAAACTGATGCTTAATAGCGTATTTTTCATAATCATGATCGCCGCCAATACCTGCACCTAGGCTAAGCTCCGTCGAATAACCTAAGGTCATACTCATCGAAGTAGTTAACGCGGTACTCGTTGATGTGCTCTCACTGGTATCTTTAGCAATAATCTTGCTTGTATCAGAACCAACGGTTGCACGAAAATGAAAGGGGTCACTGTTGATCTCGGGGCTCTCAAAGCGGGCCATCGATACACCTGTTTCGGTTGTAGATTGACAGCCAGCTAATAAACCTAAAGCTATAAACGCCAAAAGAGGCTTTAACGTTTTCACTTAATTTCCTTATAAATTATTATTTTAACGCGAAGATTCTAGACTAAGGCCTGGTAGCTCGCAATAAATTAATAACAAAAAAAGGTACAAACTCTATATTAAGCGCGTTCATCCTTGGGTGATTCCATCACGACATGAGTTGTAATGGTTCTTACTTGTGGGATAGAGCCAAGTACATCAGCATGAAACGCTTTATAGGACTTAAGATCTGCTGTTTCAATTCTCAGCAAATATTCAAACGAGCCAGTTACATTGTGGCACTCTTTTACTTCATCAATAAACTCAAGAGCTTGTTCGAATGCTCGCTGAGATATTGTTGAGTGCTCATTTAAACCAACCCCAACATAAGCGATAAATCCTAGGCCAACAGCCTGATTATTAATAACCGCTCGATACCCCGCAATAACCCCAAGCTTTTCTAATTCTTGCACTCTACGAAGGCATGCTGATGGCGATAAACCCACTTTTTCTGCCAGTTCTGCATTGGCAATTCGGCCATTGCTCTTAAGCTCACGCAATATTCTATCGTTAATTTTGTCTTTTTTCATTTTTGATTGTGAATTTCAAATATCAATAACAACATTAAGCGCAACAATTGCGCACATTACAACTTATAATTGCATTTAAATTAAAATGGAGAGATAGCGATGAGTTTTGAAATTTTAACAGCCTTGGCATTGTTTGCTTTGGTGTCATCAATTACCCCTGGTCCAAATAACTTAATGTTGATGAGCTCAGGTGCTAACTTTGGCTTCAAAAGAACCACACCGCACTTACTTGGCGTGACGCTTGGCTTTATGTTGATGCTGGTTTTGGTGGGCCTTGGCATCATGCAGCTATTTGACTTATTCCCTCCAAGCTATTTGATATTAAAGGTATTTTGCATTGCTTACTTGCTATATCTGGCGTTTAAAATTGCCACAAGTAACGCACAACAAAAAGCCAGTAGTGAAAGTAAGCCGTTTACTTTTATTCAGGCTGCACTATTTCAATGGGTGAACCCAAAAGCGTGGGCAATGGCATTAAGCGCGGTTAGTTTGTATGCCCCAGACAAAAACCTCACCTCAGTGTTAATCGTAAGCCTCGTATTTGGCTTAATTAACCTGCCATGCGTCAGCTCGTGGACTTTACTTGGCGAAAAGCTTCAACATTTGCTTGCCAGCCCAAAGCGCTTGAAAGCATTTAACTACCTAATGGCAATACTATTAATCGCTTCAGTGATGTTTAGTTTGTTTTGATTTGGGCAAGCTTTGCTTGGCTTATTTTTCACATGGCACTAAAAATCAACATGGTAATGCTCATCATGTCGTACCCAAGATGGTCTAGTCGAAAACTGGATGTGCTTTTTAAATCATCTGCATACTTGGTTTTATAAAGCCCTGCAGGGTTGGGTCAAAGGTCACCCGCCAAAGATCGTAACCTTTTGCTGTTGCCGATGTATGCAGCTCAACAATATGAGCTGCTAAAGCGGTGTAATCAACCTTAAACTGTTCAAACTGGCCTTGTTCATAAAATTCAATGTCGTAGCCAAAACGATTGAAAACGAGAGTTGGCAAATGAACGGATTGCCCCTTTTCGTTAACAACAGATGTCATAAAATCAATAGACAAACCATTTTGATGGGTCTTGTGCGAGTTAAGTTTACTGCCATTTTCTGAGCCCGTTTCAGCGTATTTGTATCGTTTATCTGAATGGGATTTCTGGAGCGTTTGGTAAGCATCAACAATGATGTTTTTTACCTGCGAATGAACATACGTACGCCCTACCAGCTCAGCCACTTTGCTGTAACTGGTAAAGTTATCGCCATTGCTTGGCAGTTTTACTGCATTACGTACAAAGCCATTGGCAGTAACCACATAAACTGTTAGCCATAGCCGACTGAGAGCTAATTAATAAGACTACAACTAAACACGTTTATGCGGCAAAAAATAACGGTCGAAACCAAATTAAAATAAACGCTTAAAGCATACTCTTTAAGGTCGCGTCTTTATCTATGAAATGATGCTTAAGCGCCGCTAAAATATGGATTGAAAGGGCCGCTGATAACAAATAGCCAGATAAAATATGAATTTGCCAGCCAAAATCGCTTAACCAAGCATTAAACGCAACGGCCTGACCCGTTTCATTGTAATTACTAGCAATTAATTGCCACGAAAAAACAGCAATACCAAAACCGCCAAAACCACTATAAAAAGCACCTGACAGTAACATTACAGCTAGCAAGATTAGCAAGCCCCAATGATAAAAATGAAGCCACTTAGTTAAGCTCGTTTGTATGGCAGATTGAAACGGCTGATAGAGCCTATAAACTATCCTTAATAACCAGATGATAGCAATGATCACCGCGATTGATTTATGCCAATGATACAAGCTGTAATCAGTCACCCAGGTCATGTAGTAACCCAACACAAGTACGCTCAGAATTAATATCGCACTTAGCCAGTGCAAAATCTTATGTGTTTTCTGTGTCTTTATTGTCATGAACTTTATCCTTAAAAACTATATTCATGACTTAATAGTAAAGATTAAGCTTTTGTTTTAAATAAGATTGTGACGAATGCCATCATTCTGTGACGAATGCACTCGACTCACTTAATACATTTGCTAGAGCAGGCTTAAAAGTTTTGCTAACAGGAATGCTAAACCCTAGTTTCATCTGTAAAGTTGCATTTGCTTTATGAAGATTAAAATCTTCAATGTGGGCTAAGTTTACAAGGTAGCTGCGATGCACTTGCTTGAATTCATAGCAAGGCAAGTGAGCTTGGCTGTTTTTGATGGTATCTCTTTTTAAAAAGCATTCAGATAATGTTTGTATTTCGACATAGTTGCCTGCAGCTTTAATAAATAATATTGATTCTGGAGAAAGTCTCTTAACAACCCCTTTGTGGTTTATTTCAATATACTTAGGTGAACCTTTCTCTGGCTTATCTTGTTTCGCTTGTGGCAAAAACGACATGCTGCATAATCGCCACAACGCCAAAACTAAGCAACACGCTATTAAGTACTTTGGTAAAAGCTGGATAAATGACGCTGCAATTGCATAACCATAAAAAGAGTAATCAATAAAAATACGTAAGATCACCAATGAACAAATAGCAACTGTGCACGCGATAATAAAAACAAATACGTTATTACGGACTCTGCCTTTTAAATCAACAAAAGCCACCAATGCAATATTTAAAGCACATAAAGCCCCCCACTCTTTTAACCAAAAAATCTGTGAGTCCATAAACTGATATTGGCCTCCTGCAGTTAAATGGCGCCAAAAAAAGCAATATGCATTAAATAAAATAAAAAAAGCCCCCCATAAAAAAGCCGCTTTTTGCCAAAGTTTTGTTAATTGCTGCCAGTATTTATAAATAATCATAGCCACTCCATTTGAATCATAAAAGATAGCAAAAATAAGTACTTCCTTATAAAGGCTTTTTAATTATATGTTAAAGCTTGTTAGTTCATACAATAGCTCTCTGGTAAATTCTAGCTAGGCCACTATAATTAGTTCGAGCTTATAATAAAATTGCAATATGTAGTGCTATGTCTTTAAAAGTATTATTAAATTTTAAATTAAACTGGGTGTTTTTGTGCGCCTGTTTTTGGCTTTTTGCTCTGCCAATTCAGGCCAAATATGTGGTGGCTGTTGTGGGTAAAACCAAGAACGATAGCTTTTATCAGCAAGCCTTTAAAGGGTGTGAGCAATTTGCAAAACAACATCTCGATTTTGAATGTATTTACGACGGCCCTAAAGACTTTCAAGATATTCGCACCCAAGTGTTAGTGATCACCGACCTCATTCGTAGAAACAATATTAGTGGTTTATTAATCGCAACCACAGACTCTAATTATCTTGTTGCAAGAGCTCTTAAACAGCTTAAAGATAACAACATTCCTGTAATTACTTTTGACTCTGATCTGCTCGAAGAAGATCAGCAATATCGTTTAGCCTATGTAGGTACTAATAATTTTGATTATGGTGTTGCGTTAGGCAACGAATTAAAAAAATTTACTAACAAAACAACCAACCAAGTGTGTATTCAGTCAGGGCATTCAACGACACCTAATTTAAACAAGCGTATTGAAGGTGTGCGCTATGCATTATCAGGGCAAAAAGATAAACGTTTAAGCGGTGAAAATGGCTGGAGTGAGTTTGATCGATGTCCTTTGTATAGCTTAGGCAAGCGAGAGGTATCCCTCGGCCAGCTCGACAAACTTCTTAACCTCGAAAATCCACCACTATTTTTAGCTGTAGCAGGTTTTGCCCAATTTAACCCTAACTATGCAAACGTAATTGCTAAACATAAACAGCGCATTGCTAATCAAGAGGTAGTGATCGTTTCTGCCGATACAGAGCAAATGCAATTAGACATATTAAAGCAAGGATTATCATCGGCTAACATTGGTCAAAACCCATTTGAAATGGGCCGTCTGTCTGCTGAATTGATGTATCAGTACCTAACTAAAGGTGAGCGACCCGCTAAGTCTCACTATTATTTAGACTTTCACTATTGCCAGCAAAGTAATGCTGGTACTTGCACCGTTAATCACTAAAACTTTGATCTCACTAAAGTGCAATTAACTAGATAAGGACTAGACTTACAACAACTTGATTAATTGAAAGGATTTAGCAATGACACACCTAGTTAGTGATTTGATGACGCCAGACCCGTTTGCTATTAGTGCACAAAATACCCTGCATGACGCTCATAACCTAATGAAAGAGAAGAATGTCCGTCATATCCCAGTGATCAATGAGCACGGTGGTTTAGTTGGCATGTTAACGCAAAAAATCATGATTGCTCAGGTAATGAATATCATGGCTAATTACAGCGCCAGCGCCCTTGAACGAAAAGAAAAACAAACCAAAGTAGTTGATATCATGGCTACCGATTTTACCAGTATCTCGCCAGAGCAACCGTTGCATGACGTCGCTAAGTTCTTTGTCGAAAATCGCCACGGCTGCATGCCTGTAGTTGATAAAGATAACAACTTAGTGGGAATTCTAACCTCATCTGACTTTGTTCGCTTAGCAGCAGCACTACTCTCTTAAGCCGTTAAATTTAAACTTATATCTGCACACTGAATTTTTTACATTCGGTGTGCAGAGTTTTCATACTCCACCTTAGCCATAGCTACTGCAACAAAACACAAAAAAAATCTAACCAAATAAATTCAACAACTTAACCACAAATCTCTTTTAGGCATAACGTTTGCTTCTATCTAACTAAACGTGCTTTTAAAACTAAAAGCGAAAGGAAATTAATAGATAATCTCGGAGGAGTAATGAGTAATTCATCATCAAAAGTCGCAGAATTTACAGCACCGGGTGTTAAAGACCAAGCTGCAGCTGACACAATTGCTATTTTAGACCAGCGTATGGTCGCTTTAATCGATTTACACCTCACTTTAAAACACATTCACTGGAATGTTGTTGGACCTAATTTTATTGGTGTACACGAAATGCTCGACCCGCAAGTAAGCGCAGTCCAAGAGATGACTGATACGATTGCAGAGCGTATTGCAACTATGGGTGGCGTACCTGTTGGCACACCACAATCAATTGTAGATCGCCGTACATGGGAAGACTATTCAATTGGTAAAGGTTTAGTGACTGACCATCTATCTTCACTTGATAAAGTGTACAACGGCGTCAATAAAGACCACCGTGCAGCTATCGAAAAGCTTGGTGAGCTAGACCCAGTTTCTGAAGATATGATCACCGGCCAACTGGCCGATTTAGAACAATTCCAGTGGTTTGTTCGTGCGCATATTGAATCGTCTACCGGCGAATTGAAAGGCTAAACCCCCTAGGTCTATCCGAAGACCCCTTGCCCAGCATTTGCTGGGCTTTTTTTGCTTTGTTATACCAACCCGCTTAATTAAGTAGTCTATTTTGAGGCAATTAAACCTCGTTGATAACAAGGCAAAAATTTCGTTATTTAGTTGTTCTAAA